>ENA-OPCB01000908-OPCB01000908.1-human-gut-metagenome-genome-assembly--contig:-NODE-908-length-18516-cov-2.197931_pt1 | contig 18516 bp, 17 predicted proteins | sample MGYA00241561_ERZ501473 | MGnify/ENA primary metagenome ERZ501473 (study PRJEB25962, sample SAMEA2042519) | human gut metagenome | biome: human gut; feature: human-associated habitat; material: faeces... | reverse complement strand
AGTCCACCGCCCAGAGTATGCTCTACACCGGCGGCTACACCATCGAGGCAACGGTCAACCCCAAGATCCAGACCGCGATGGAGAACCTGATGCTCAACACCGACGATGCCTACTTCCCGGCCGGCTGGCATGAGGAAGAGGTGACCAGCATCTCCGACGACGATGTGCAGGTCTACAACGAGGACGGCACCCCCAAGACCCGCACCGGCGACGACGGTACGGTCTACTATTACCGCAACGTCCGCACCCAGGCGGCGATGGTCACGCTGGACTATGACGGCAATGTCATCGCCATGGTGGGCGGTCTGGGCGAAAAGACCAAGAGCCTTTCCCTGAACCGTGCTTACAGTGTGACCCGGCAGACCGGCTCCACCATCAAGCCCATCGGCGCCTATGCACTGGGCATCGAGTACGGTCTGGTCAACTGGTCCACCATGCTCAACAACTCCCCCCTGTACCAGAAGCAGGATATGATCCTGGGTGTATTTTTTACGTACCGGAGAGGGAAGGAGGTTGTTTTTGGCATAGTTATTGATCATAGTCTTTGTGAGTACCTTGTCCTCCGGATATCGCTTCAGCTCCCTCAGGTGTTTCTCCATAAAGGTAGTTACCTGGTCCATGTAAAGGTCGATCTGCGGGATATCTTCAACTTTTATGTGATCCAGACTGTTCAGGTGCTGGAACAGTCCTTCTAAGCGTTCTTCATTGGTTTTCATGGTGAAACTCCTTTCAATACTTATTATATAGTATTAAAAACTATATAAACTGGTTTCTCTTGACAAGAACAAATATTATGATATACTTTGAATATCAAAATATTTAAAACACAAACAAAATAACAGGAGAAGAATCACAATGAAGAATTTCAAAATAGGAGATAAAATCACAAGAGTTCCATTGATCCAGGGGGGAATGGGAGTTGGGATCAGTCTTGGCAGACTTGCAGGTTCTGTTGCGAAAGCAGGAGGAGTTGGTATTATTTCCACTGCACAGATCGGCTACAGGGAAGAAGATTTCGACAGAAATCCGGCAGCAGCCAACGAACGCGCCATTGCCGGTGAAATGAAAAAGGCCCGTGAGATTTCAGGAGATGGAATTATAGGATACAATATTATGGTTGCACTGAAAGAATATGCATCTCACGTAAAGGCTGCAGTAAAAGCCGGTGCAGACATCATTATCTCCGGTGCGGGGCTTCCCACAGAGCTTCCGGAACTGGTAAAAGGAAGTCTGACAAAGATTGCCCCTATCGTATCTACAGAAAAATCTGCAAAAGTAATCCTGAAATACTGGGACAGAAAATACAAAAGAACTGCAGATCTGGTAGTGATCGAAGGTCCTCAGGCAGGCGGACACCTTGGCTTTCATAAAGAAGAGCTGGAGAAATATACTGAAGAATCCTACAGTGAAGAAATAAAGAAAATCATCACAACAGTAAAAAGTTACGCAGAGAAATATGGGACAGAAATTCCAGTGATCGTAGCAGGTGGTATCTATAACAGAGAAGATGTCCAAAAAGTGGATAATCTGGGTGCTGACGGCATTCAGGTAGCTACCCGTTTTATTACAACGGAAGAATGTGACGCAGACATCCGCTATAAAGAAGCTCATTTAAAAGCAAAAGAATCCGACATTGCCATTGTAAAAAGCCCTGTTGGAATGCCAGGTCGTGCCATTATGAACAAATTCATGACCCGTGTCATGAACGGCGAACAGATTCCACACAGTCCCTGTCATGGATGTCTTGTAAAATGCAGCCCCAAAGAAATACCTTACTGTATTACTGACGGACTGATCAATGCAGTAAAAGGGAATGTAGATGAGGGACTTCTCTTCTGTGGTGCAAAAGCATGGAAAGCAGAGCGTTTGCAGACAGTACAGGAAGTAATTAATGACTTGTTTTAATCAATCAAGTAGCGAAGCGGATTGTGAATATCCGTTTGACTATAGAAATGCATAATTTAAGGGGTGAACGTTTTGTAATGTTCACCCCTTATTATGGATTTGTACAGTATTTAATTCTGAATTTCTGCCAGTGCCTTTTTAAACTGAAATGTAAATAAAACAGAGGTAAAGATCACAGCAGTAATATCTGCAATGGGTTCTGCCATATATACGCCTGTTGTTGAATCAGATATCATATGAGGCATAATATAGATCAGCGGGATCAGCAGTACAAACTTGCGGACAACAGCAACAATAATAGAGTTTACTGCCTTTCCAAGGGAGGTAAAGGTCATCTGACAGGCAATCTGGATACCGAAGAGGAACAGACCACCCAGATAGATCTTCAGCATTGGTGCAGTAAATCCAATAAGATCTGTATCAGCAGTAAAAATACTTACAAATACTCTGGGAACAAGCTGTACAGCAGCCCAGAGAAGTACAGAATATGACAGACAGGTGATCAGAAGCAAACGGAATGTTTTCTTTACTCTGTCTGCATTTTTTGCACCGTAATTATAACTGGAAATTGGCTGTGCTCCCTGCGCAATTCCCTGAAGAGGAAGCATGGCAAACTGCATAACACTGGTCAGGATGGTCATGGCTCCTACTGCAATATCACCGCCGTACCGAAGCAGGGATGAATTGAAGCAGACAGTTACAATACTTTCGCTTGACTGCATGATAAAAGCAGCAAGTCCCAGCGCGATACAGGGAAGAACGACCTTTGCCTCCAGGTGGAGATGCTTTTTCCTGAGGTGAAGCAGTGTCTTTTTGCCGCAGAGGAATGAAACTACCCAGAGTGTGGAAATCGCCTGTGAGATAACAGTTGCCAGTGCAGCACCGCGTACTCCCATATGAAAAACAAAGATAAATACAGGGTCTAAAACAATATTGCAGACAGCACCGATCAGGACGGAAACCATGGAAAATGTGGTAAATCCCTGTGCAGTGATGAATGCATTCATACCAAGGGTTAATTGTACGAACAAGGTACCGAAAGCGTAAATATGCATATAATCTGTTGCATAACTGATGGTGTTTTCACTGGCGCCAAAAGCCAGTAATAAATCTCTGCCCCAGATCAGTAAAATGGCAGTGAGGATAACAGAGATAATAATCTGAAGAATAAAACAGTTGCCTAATATATTCTCAGCAGATTTATTATCCTGTTTTCCCATGTAAATAGAAGCCCTTGGTGCGCCGCCGGAACTGACCAGTGCCGCAAATGCGGAGACGATCATGATGATGGGCATACAGACTCCCACACCGGTAAGTGCCAGGCTGCCTTCCCCCGGGATGTGGCCGATGTAAATACGGTCTACAATGTTATAAAGCATGTTGATGAGCTGGGCGATCACTGTTGGAATGGATAGCTTTAAAAGAAGCTTTCCAACAGGTTCTGTGCCCAGAAAATTTTTGTTATCCTGCATGGATGATAACCTCCTTCTTAAAAATATTTTTGAATGAATAATATTTAATGATACGATATAAAGAAAGGAAAGTCAACTCAGGATAGAGAATTTTGGCAACGTTACTGAGAACGGAGTGAACAGTAACATGAAAAGGTTATTCAGGCAGAATAAAAAGCTTGACATTTGACAGGAAGTATAATACTATAATGAATAGAAAACGAACATAAGTTCTTAAAGGGCTGAAGGAGATTAAAATAAATGATAAATGAAGAAAAGCAGAAAGCACTGGAAGCAGCGCTTGGACAGATTGAGAAACATTACGGGAAAGGATCAGTCATGAAACTCGGGGAATCCGGAGCAAATATGCAGGTGGAGACAGTCCCTACCGGATCTTTAAGTCTTGATATTGCACTTGGAGTAGGTGGTGTTCCCAAGGGACGTATCATCGAGATTTACGGACCGGAATCCAGCGGTAAGACAACCGTTGCACTTCACATGGTTGCGGAAGTGCAGAAACGAGGCGGGATTGCCGGATTTATTGATGCAGAACATGCTCTGGATCCTGTCTATGCAAAGAATATCGGTGTAGATATCGATAACCTGTACATATCACAACCGGACAATGGAGAACAGGCACTTGAGATCACAGAGACGATGGTGCGTTCCGGAGCTGTGGATATTGTGATCGTTGACTCGGTTGCCGCACTTGTACCGAAGGCGGAGATTGATGGAGATATGGGTGACAGCCATGTAGGTCTTCAGGCCAGACTGATGTCACAGGCTCTCCGTAAACTTACAGCAGTGATCAGTAAATCTAATTGTGTAGTTATCTTTATCAATCAGCTGCGTGAGAAGGTTGGAGTTATGTTTGGAAACCCTGAGACAACGACAGGTGGGCGTGCTCTGAAATTTTATTCATCTATCCGCATGGATGTCCGCAGAGTAGAGACATTGAAACAGGGCGGTGAGATGGTGGGAAACCACACCAGAATCAAAGTTGTGAAGAATAAGGTGGCTCCGCCGTTTAAACAGGCAGAATTTGATATTATGTTCGGAACCGGCATTTCCAAAGAGGGAGATATTCTTGATCTGGCAGCGGAATGCGGAATTGTAAATAAGAGCGGTGCATGGTACGCATATAACGGAGATAAGATCGGACAGGGACGTGAAAATGCGAAGATTTTCCTGAAAGAGCATACAGATATCTGTGATGAGATTGAGAAGCAAGTCAGAATCCATTATCATCTTCTTCCGGATGAAGAAGGACAGGCCAAAGAGCCGGTGCCGGCAACAGGTGATGCACCGGATGCTTCTGAGGAGTGATCATGGGGAATTCATCCGGAGATCTGAGAGAATTTCTCAGGAATGCAGAGGCTTTAAAGAGACAGACTGTACAGAAACAACAGAAAAATTTAACGGAAGAACCTGAAGAATACAGAGACGCAAGGCGTAAAGCCATGCGTCTCTTAGAACATATGGATCGGACGGAGAAGGGATTGAGAGAGAAATTGCGCCAGGCGGGATTTACCAGTCAGGCGGTTGATCATGCTCTGACATATGTTGAAGCCTATGGATATATAGATGATGAACGATATGCCAGAACTTATATTGCATACAGAATGGATATAAAGAGCCGGCAGAAGATCATCCGGGAACTTATGGGAAAGGGAATAGACAGGAAAACAGCGATAAATGCATGGGAGGAAGAGGCTGCCTTAAATATGCCTGATGAAAAAGAAATCCTCTATCGAACCATAGAAAAGAAATATCCGCCGGATACTGAGCTGGATGAGAAAAAAATGCGTCGGCTCTATGGTTATCTTGTGAGAAGAGGATTTGGATATTCAGACATTGCAGATACTCTTGAGAATATGAATATCAGACTTGTACATACATATTCGGATGAATCATAGTATACTCCATTGTATGTATATTGCAAAATATATTACTGAGAACAGAACGAACAGTAATTAAATATAGGAAAAATATTCAAACAATTATCCTGAAAAACTTGACATAAGTATGAAAAAAAGATAAACTTGTATTGTTGTATTTGTACAATGAAAACTAAATAAGGAGGTGCTCCTGTGACAACAACAATTATTGTTGCAATTGTCGCTGTGGTAGTCGCGCTACTTATTGCAGTTCCTGTTACTTGCAAAGTCGCTGTGAACAATAAAATCCAGAAGGATGCCGAGATTGTTGGGACAGCAGAAGACAAAGCAAGAAGCATCATAGATGAAGCTCTGAAAACAGCTGAGACTAAAAAAAGAGAAGCTTTATTGGAAGTGAAGGAAGAATCTCTCCGTACAAAAAATGAACTGGAGAAAGAAACCAAGGAACGAAGAAACGAACTGCAGAAATATGAAAATCGTGTATTAGCAAAAGAATCCGCGGTTGACAAGAAAGCAGATGCAGTTGAGAAGCGTGAAGCGGAATGCACAGCGAGAGCAGCTGAGGTGCAGAAGAAAGAAAAACGGGTAGAAGAACTTGAGCAAAAAGGAGTACAGGAACTGGAACGAGTTTCAGGTCTTACCTCCGAACAGGCAAAAGAAGAATTACTGAAATCTGTAGAAGATGACGTAAAGGTGGATGTTGCAAGACTCTATAAAGAGCTTGAGAACAGAGCCAAGGAAGATGCCAATAAGAAAGCCAGGGAATATGTAGTCAATGCCATTCAGAAATGTGCAGTGGATCATGTTTCCGAGACAACGATTTCTGTGGTACAGCTTCCAAGTGATGAAATGAAGGGAAGGATCATCGGTCGTGAAGGCCGTAACATCCGTACTCTGGAAACCCTTACCGGCATTGATCTTATTATCGATGATACTCCGGAGGCTGTTATTATTTCCGGCTTCGATCCGGTACGCCGTGAGGTTGCCCGTATCGCTCTGGAAAAATTGATTAATGACGGCCGTATTCATCCGTCCCGCATTGAGGAAATGGTTGAAAAGGCACAAAAAGAGGTTGAGCAGAAGATTAAGGAAGCCGGCGAACAGGCTACCTTTGCTGTCGGTGTGCATGGTCTGCATCCCGAACTGATTAAGCTGCTGGGTCGCCTGAAATATCGTACCAGCTATGGTCAGAATGTCCTGAACCATTCTGTTGAGGTTGCTAACCTGGCAGGTGTAATGGCTTCTGAGCTCGGTGTTGACGTTGTTCTGGCTAAACGTGCCGGCCTGCTGCATGATATCGGCAAGGCTATTGACCATGAAATGGAAGGCTCTCACGTTGAAATCGGCGGCGAAATTGCCAAGAAGTTCCGTGAGTCCGACCTGATTGTCAATGCTATTTTGGCGCATCATGGTGACTGCGAGCCTAAGAGTGTTGAAGCTGTTCTGGTATCTGCCGCTGACGCAGTATCTGCTGCCCGTCCGGGTGCAAGACGCGAAACTCTGGAAAGCTACCTGAAGCGCTTAACTCGATTGGAAGAAATTTCTGAGTCCTTTGAGGGCGTTGAAAAATGCTATGCCGTACAGGCTGGCCGCGAAATCCGCATTATGGTTAAGCCGGATGTTATCGATGATGCTTCCGCTGTGCTTCTGGCACGCGATATCTCCAAGAAGATTGAAGATGAAATGGAATATCCCGGTCAGATTAAGGTTGTTATCATCCGCGAAACTCGTGCTGTTGATTACGCAAAATAACGAAATTCCTGAAAGAGCTGCTTAGGCAGCTCTTTTTTTGCGCCTTAGCAGGATTATAGGAATTGCTGTCGAATATATATACTTGGAATTTTTTTGACAGGTGCGCCGGTTGAGGCCGGTGCTGAAAAGGGAATGCCGGTGAGAATCCGGAGCAGTCCCGCTACTGTAAGCGGAGCCCAGGCAATTATGTCACTGACGCAAGTTGGGAAGGCGCTGAGGGCGATGAAGCTAAGCCAGGAGACCTGCCTGTTACGAAGCTTGGAGCCTACGGGAGATAGGCTGGCTTTGGTATGCGTAAATATAGAATTTTTGGCTGCAGCTGCATTTTGTGAATCTCCCGCAAGGGAGCTTTTTTCATATATGTATAAAATGAAAAGCATGCAGCTTACAAAAACGAAGGGAGGTTGAAATATGCCTGGAAAAATTATTATGGTTACCGGCGGAGCCCGCAGCGGCAAAAGCGAATTTGCAGAACGCTATGTATTGCATTATTCTCCCAAATGCGATTACGTTGCTACGGCAGAAATCTTAGATGAGGAAATGGCGGAGCGCGTGCGTCTGCACCGTGAGCGTCGTGATGCACGTTGGATTAATCACGAAGCGCCTTATCATGCCGAGCGCACGCTTGAAGCGCTGTCAGCGGAAACAGGAGCGGTTCTGTTTGACTGCCTGACTGTTTATATGTGTAACCTGCTTTATGGCAAGGCTGCGCCGGAGGGTGAATTCCTGGAGCGCTGTCAGGTAGTATTTGACGAAATTGACAAGGTGCTGGCAGCAGCACGTAATTGCGGTAAAATCGTTGTCTTTGTTACGAATGAGGTGGGCAGCGGCATTGTGCCGGATAATCAGATGGCGCGTGAATACCGTGACCTTGCCGGCTGGGTTAACCAGCGTGTGGCAGATGAGGCTGACCATGTTTATTATTGTGTGGCAGGGCCGGCGGGTGGCGTAAAAAAAATTGGTTTTTAATTTGAGGATGAAGGAGAATAACGACTGATATGGAGAAAATCATAATACCTGCTCTGGATGAAGAACGTATGCAAGAAGTGCGGGCAGGCTACGCTAAGATAGACAAGCCGGCAGCTAATCTGGGCAAGCTGGAGGATATGGTTGTAGGACTTGCAGGTATGATCGGCAAGGATTTACCGGATAAATTAAAGACGGCGATGGTTCTGATGTGCGGTGACCACGGTATTGCGAAATACGGTGTCAGCGCTTATCCGCAGGAGGTTACACGCCAGATGATTAACGGTTATATGCGCGGTACTGCCGGTGCTACTGTGCTGGCTCGTCATGCGCACGCCGATGTTTTCGTCTGTGATGTAGGCACTGCCTTTGATTTGAGCGATTTGCCCAAGGTGTATCAGAAAAAGGTAGCCTGGGGAACAAATGACTTCACCCAGGGACCGGCGATGACGCGCGAGCAGGCTGAAAAGGCTATTGCCGTCGGCATCGAAATGGCTGATATGTGCATCGACCAAGGCTACAATATGCTTTATACAGGCGAAATGGGCATCGGCAATACAACCTCTACCTCTGCTATTGCCAGCGCGTTTTTAGGCTTGGATCCGCAGCTGACTGTCGGCCGTGGCAGCGGTATCAATGACGAACGCATGAAGATTAAACGTCAGGTTGTTATCGACGGTCTGGCTAAAAATATGCCGAAGCAGGGTGATGCGATGGACATTCTCTGTAAGGTCGGCGGCTATGACCACGCAGGTCTGGCCGGTGTAATTATCGGTGCAGCCCGTCGCCGCGTACCGGCAATGGTTGACGGTGTTAATGCTACGGCTGCAGCACTTTTGGCCTACGGCCTCTATCCGCAGTGCCGCGATTATATGCTTTGCTCGCATCTGAGCAGCGATATTTCTCATAAGAAAATGCTGGAGCTGATGCAGCTTTCGCCGATTGTGGATGCCGGTATGCGCCTGGGTGAGGGCACCGGTGCTTCTCTGGCTATTGTTGTGCTGCAGGCAGCAATGGATGTGTATAATCATTTAAGCAGGTGATGTGATGCGTGATTTTGTAACTTGTCTGGAATTTTTGACCAGAATCCGCTTTTCCAACCGCACGGACTGGCATGATAACGATTTCAGCCGCAGTGTACCGTACTTCCCTTTGGTCGGCCTGGTAATGGGCGTTTTTATGGGTGCGGTAAATTACGGACTGTATTATCTGCACACCCCTGATCTGATGCGCGCAGTGATGCTGGTGCTGGCGGAGCTGATTATTATCGGCGCTTTGATGTATGACGGCTTTATGGATACCACCGACGGTGTTTTCAGCGCCCGTGACCGTGAGCGTATGCTGGAAATCATGAAGGACAGCCACGTAGGCTCCAATGCCGTTATCGCGCTTGTCTGCCTCGTGCTGCTGAAGGTGGCTGCCTATACTACGCTGCCGCCGGTTAAGCTGTCGTTTGCGTTGGTTGCAGTTTTTGTAGCAACGCGCACCTTTATGGTTACCTACATCGTCAACTACAAGTATGCACGCAAAACCGGCATCGGTCATATGTTTAAGGCCTATGCCAAGCCGATGTATACCTATATTGCCTTTGCACTCTGCCTGGCGCTTGTCGCAGCCTGCGGCCTGCCGTATTTGTATACGGCAATAGCGGCCTTCGTTATCTGCCAGGGCATTGCGCATTTCCTCAGCGGTCAGCTGGGCGGCCTTACCGGTGATACCTACGGCTTTTTGACGGAATGCGGCGTTGTGGTTTACCTGATGCTCGCAACCTATATAATCTGATATATTTCCCCGGCAATATTTTGCCGAATTATAAAGAGACAGAAAGGAAAAATGCTATGCATATAGAAGAAATAATCCAAAAGATTGTGCCTGCCGACAGAGGCTGTATGAAGCTGGCGCAGACACGCTTTGATAATCTGATCAAGCCGGTCGGCAGTCTGGCCAAGCTGGAAGAAATGACCTCGCGCTATTGCGGTATCAAGGGTATTTATGAAAAAGAGGATTTAGATTATCCTAAACGCGATTTACTGGTATGGTGCGGTATCGAAGAGGCTGCTCAGGCCGAAAAAATTATGCACGCCAAATGGCCGGTGAATGTGCTGGCTGCAGAAACCGGTGCGAAGGCCGTGGCTCTGCTGGTAACCTCGGAGGAGGAGGCTGATGCTCTGGAGGAGGGCGCTGCCCTGGTGCAGGAGCTGGTACACGAGAAGGGACTGGAGCTTTTGGGCTTCGGCTGCCTTTCCAATCCTGATAATGAGATGGTACGCACCGCTATGGCCGGCGCTCTGCTGCAGGCTGCAGCTATGAAGGTGCCGGTAATGCTGGACGGCGTTGCTGTCTGCAAGGCTGCCAAAAAGGCGGCGGATATGGCACCTGCCGTGCTCGACTACTGCTTTGCCGGTCACGTTTCTGCAGAGCCGGGCGCGGAAGAATGCCTGCAGGAGCTGGGGCTTACGGCACCGCTGCGCCTGAATATTCCCGACGGCGCCGGTGAGGGCGCTGCTGTCTGCTTTACGCTGTTCAATGCCGGCATCAAGGCCTACAAAGAAATGGAAACCTTTGAGGAAGCAGGCGTGCATGCGGAGATGAAGGAATTTTCCCTGGCAGAGCAATCTAAAAAAGGGGCGAAGGCTTAATGGGTAAAATATATTTAATCCGTCACGGTGAAACGGACAGCAACAAGGGACATCGCTTTCAGGGACGCATCAACATGCCGCTGAACGCCAAAGGTCTGGAGCAGTCCGAGAAGCTGGCTGCGTATATGCAGCATCTGCCGGTTGACAAGATTTACTGCAGCTCAATGCTGCGTGCCTGCATGACGGCAGCACCGCTGGCTATGAGCAAAAATATGTCCTACCAGCCGTTGGATTTGCTGCAGGAGGTAAGCTTCGGTGCCTGGGAGGGCCTGGAATATGCGGAAATCAGCCGCCGCTGGCCTAAGGAGATGGATGATTTCCTGACGCGTCCGGGCGAATGGATTCCGCCGCAGGGCGAAAGCTTTCATGATGTAGCGCGTCGCTGTCAGGCGGCTTTTGACTATATCTTCGAGCGTGAAGGCCACGAGAAGAATATCGCGATTGTATCGCACGGCGGTATTATCCGCGTGCAGCTGTGCCTGCTTTTGGGCATCCCGCTGAACAATCTGTGGAAGCTGAGTGTGCATAATGTTTCTGTCAGCATGCTGAATGACTGGCAGGGCAATATCATTGCCGAAACCATCAATGATGCTCACTTTGCCAGAGAGCAGGGAAAATCTGTAAACTGGCTGCATAAATAAAAATTGAAGTTCGAAAACCGCGCAGACCTGAAAAGCTGTCGCGGTTTTTCTTTAAAGCGGCGAAAAAAAGACGGTCATAGTTTTTGCTGTAAACTTATCGGTGCCGCACCATTAATTTTACACGCAAGCTTTTCCTGTGAGCACTGTTAACAAGCGGATTTGAGCATATGTTGAGAAATGAAAAGTTTCTTATTAAAGAATTTACGCATTTTTGATAAACTAAGATTGACTTTTACAGGCGCTTACTATATACTGTAAGAGGTGTATCTCAGTGGTCCGTTTAAGTTCCTAACTTCTTCTATCATAGATGAAATGGGGAAGCCAAGGTAAACATCTTAATGCGTTCTTTGTGGTATGTTCTATCTATGATTAGGAGTGATTAAACAATGAAAGAAGACAAGACTTTAACCTGCTGCGAGTGCGGCAACGAATTCGTATTCACCGCTTCCGAGCAAGAGTTCTACGCAGAAAAGGGCTTCACTAACGAACCGCGCCGTTGCCCGGCTTGCCGTCAAGCTCGCAAACAACGCATGGGCGTACAAAACGACCGTCCGCAACGCGAAATGTTCCCCGCAGTTTGCGCTGAATGCGGTAAAGATACCATGGTACCGTTCAACCCCAGCGATCGTCCGGTTTACTGCCGCGAATGCTTCAACGCACGTAAACACTAATTAGACGCTTGAAGTAACAAATTCAGGTACAGCTTAGGCTGTACCTGTTTTTTATTAGCCGATTATAGAAAAAACGAAAGTTATTTTACATAAAAGTGCTTATATGCTATACTTTTTACAATATCAATTATTCGAAGCAAGGGAGCTTTATGGCACGTATTATAGACAGTGATTTTCTGCACCGCGCGCTGCAGCATTTTTATGGCTACAGCAGCTTTCGCACAGGGCAGGAAGAAATTATAAGTGAAATATTACACGGACAGCCTGTGCTGGCAGTGCTGCCTACGGGTGCAGGCAAGAGTATTTGCTTTCAGCTGCCTTCGCTGCTGCTGAAGGGCGTGACGCTGGTCATTTCGCCGCTGATATCGCTGATGAAGGACCAGGCGGAGGCACTGACGGCTCGCGGTATTCCGGCAGCTTATCTGGACAGCAGCATGAGCAGCAACGAGTACGGCAGAGTGCTGCATGCTGCGCTCAACAAGCAGTGCAAGTTTTTGTATGTGGCACCGGAGCGATTGGTCAACCAGCAGTTTATTGATTTCGCCCGCCAGGCTTATATTACGATGGTGGCGGTGGACGAGGCGCACTGCGTATCGCAGTGGGGACACAGCTTTCGTAAGGAATATTATAATATCCCCGATTTTATTCAGGCCTTGCCGACGAAGCCGCTGGTGGCAGCCTTTACTGCTACGGCTACACCGGATGTACGCCGTGATATTATCAAACGCCTAGGCATTCCGGAGGCAAAAATTGTGGTGACGGGCTTTGACAGGCCTAATCTGCATTTTGCCGTGCAGCGCACGCAGGATAAGGAGCGCTCGCTGTTGGAGTTTATGCGCAAGCATAAAAAGGATTGCGGCGTAGTTTACTGTGCTACGCGCAACAAGGTGGAAAGCGTGACGCAGCTTTTGCGGCGTCAGGGCTTCAGTGCCTTGCGCTATCACGCGGGATTGACGCCGGAGGAGCGGCGTGAGAATCAGAATGCTTTTGTCGGCGGCAGCGTGCCGCTGATTGTGGCAACAAATGCCTTCGGTATGGGCATTGATAAGCCGGATGTACGCTTTGTGGTGCATTATAATATGCCCAAGGATATCGAAAGCTACTATCAGGAGGCAGGACGCGCAGGGCGTGACGGCCTGCCTGCGGAATGTCTGCTGCTTTACGATAAGGCGGATATTGCGGTCAACACCTATCTTATCGGCCACGATCAGCCGGATCTGACCTGGAAGGAGCACGAGCTGCAGCTGCTGAGTAAAATGACCAATTATTGCAATACATCCATGTGCCTGCGCAAGGTACTGCTGGAATATTTCGGAGAAAAAACAACGTCGCAGTGCAACAATTGCGGCAACTGCGACGTGAATAAGAACGCTTCTTGGCGTAAGTTTTTGAAGTTTTAAATTTTAGTCGATATCAATAGTATTGCCCGGTTTTACAATGAGCACCTTGCTGTCGGTTTCGTCCTCAACGGCGGCCTTGAAGGCTTCAACGTCCTGAGCGATGGGCGGCCAGGTGTTGTAATGTACGGGGATAACGTATTTTGCCTGCAGCAGCTTGCAGGCGATAAGTGCATCATTGGGGTCCATAGTGAAGTTGCCGCCGATAGGAAGCACTGCGTATTCAAAGGCGTCGAGCTTGGGCAGCAGCTGCATATCGCTAAACAGTGCGGTGTCACCGGCGAAGTACAGCTTAGTGCCGTAGAAATCAATGACGATGCCGCAGGCGTGACCGCCGGGAACGCCACTGCCGTGGAAGGCCAGCGTCAGGCGTACCTTGCCGAAGGGAAACTTAAAGGTGCCGCCAAGATGCATAGCGTGCGCTTTGCAGCCAGCTTCCTGCGCCAGACCGCAGATTTCGGCAGTAGAGATGATGGTAGCGTCACAATTTTTGGCGATTTCAAAGGCACTGCCCAAATGATCGAAGTGACCGTGGCTGACGAAAATATAATCAACCTTAATGTCTTTGGCGGTGAGTCCTTCCGAATTATCGTCCAGATACGGGTCGAAGATAATAGCGGAATTATTTTTTTCCAGCATAAAGCAGGCATGGTTGATGAAATGGAATTTTGCGGACATAATTTTCCCTCCTTAATTTAACAAGCTGATTGCTACTTGATGTTAAATAAGATAGCGCTTGGCTGTTATCTTATAAATATTATAGCTTAAATCTACTTTTTTGTGAATTCCTCACTGCAGGGGTGGGAAAAACTTTACAATTTTGCCTCAAGTGCGGTAAAATTGATAGCGTGATATATATAGGAGTAATGCGCTATGAAATATAAAAAAATTACTTTTGCGTGTGTTCTGCTGGGTCTGTCGCTCTATGCCGGCGTGTGTGCGGCAACCGTGCGCGAGGTCGCTGATGAAGCACCGGCCTCCAAGCAGACGATTATCGCTGATAAAAAGGATAAGAAGCTGCTCAACAAAAAGCAGCGCGCTGTCCAAATAACTCAGGAAAAGGATAAAATTGTAGTATCTACCAAACCGGTGGCTAAACCGCCTGCCGGTACGATAAATGTTCCTGCCGCTCCGCGTCCGTCGCTGCTGCAGGAGAAGGACGGCAAGTTCTATTTTTCCGGTACTCAGCTACCGGATGATTACCGTAATATCGCTATTTACGGTGAGGCGATTGCCAGCAAGGCGCAGGCTGTTGCCTATATTTTGGCGGCTAACCCTGCTGTGAAGCTAGCCTGCCCGGTAGAGGAGCTGGTTGAGCTGTACTGGCAGGAGGCTAAGCGTGAAAACGTGCGTCCCGATCTTGCCCTGGCGCAATCGTTGGTTGAAACCGGTGCTTACCGTTATGGCGGTGATGTGCTGCATCATCAGAACAATTTCTGCGGTCTTGGTACTATCGGCGGCGGTGTGCGCGGTGCGTCCTTTGCTACGCCGCAGCTGGGAGTGCGTGCGCACATCCAGCATCTGCTGGCTTACACGCAGACGAAGCGTCCTTCAACGGATATTGTCGATCCGCGCTATGATCTGGCGCATAATATCCGCCTGGAGCGCGGTGTTGTCAACACCTGGTACGGTTTGAACGGTACCTGGGCGATGGGCTCGCTGTATTGCGAAAAGATTATGGCCACCTATCAGAAAATCCTGGCACAGCAGCCTGTTGAGCCGGAGATTAATCCGGCACCGGCTGAACCAGTTAAGGAAAAGAATAAAAAGAAACGCAGTATGAAGCAGAGAGTTTCTGAAATACTGCAGGAGAAAAAATAAATTAACGACTGTGCAGCAGTCAGCTGAGGAGGCATTCAGTAAAATGCATATAGTTTTAGTTGAACCGGAAATTCCCGGCAATACCGGTAATATTGCACGTCTGTGCGCAGCAACCGGCTGCCACCTGCATTTGGTCCGTCCGCTTGGTTTTTCTGTGGAGGATAAATATTTGAAGCGTGCGGGTCTGGATTATTGGCATCTTGTTGATATCCATTATTATGACAGCGTTTATGAGGTGCTGGAAAAATATAAGGATAATCCTAAGTATTTCCTGACGACGAAGGCACACAGCTCTTATGCCGATGTTCAGTATGCTCAGGACAGCCTGCTGATTTTCGGCAAGGAAACTGCCGGCCTGCCGGAAACCTTGCTGCACGAATATCCCGAAAGCTGCATCCGTATTCCGATGATTGAGGATGCACGCTCTTTGAATTTGTCCAATTCCGTGGCGATTGTAGCTTATGAGGCACTGCGCCAAAACGGCTTTGCTGATTTAACCCTTTATGGAGGAGAATATAAATGATAATTATTAAGGAATTTGATTTTGACGCTGCGCATTATCTGCCTGCGTATAACGGCAAGTGCGAGCATTTGCACGGTCATACCTATAAGCTGGTGGTAAAGGTAGAGGGCACTCCCGACCACGAGGGTATGGTTATTGATTTTATCAAGTTGAAGAATCTGAAAGAGACAGATTATCGTTATCCAATGATTGAGATGGATGGTATCAAACGTCAGTTTAAGATGACGGAAGACCTTAAGATCACTCAGGGAGATGTCCGACAGGTACAGCTTGCAAAAGGGGCCATTCTGTCTGGCTTCTATGCACTTCTTAAGAAGGCAGGAAAAGAGATGAGTGAGCTTGACAAGGTTATGATCGCAGGACAATTTGGAGCACATCTTCCGGCAGACAGCCTCATTGGAACAGGAATTCTTCCGGCAGAAGTGAAAGATAAACTTGTCTATGTCGGTAACTCTTCCAAGACCGGGGCTTATATGGCGCTCTTATCCGGTCAGGTGAAGCGCGAGATGGAAGAACTGGCTCATCATATGGATTATATGGAACTTGGTGCAACAGAAGGCTATGAGAGATTATTTGCCGATTGCCTTATGTTTCCGGAAGTTCACTAAAAATTGAAGAAACGAATGAGATAGGAAGTACCCGAATAAAGCGAGGAAATTCAATCTTGGTTATGCGAAGAGGTAATGTTAAAAATATGGGAGATATAAAAGATTTTAATTGTACATATGATAATTCAGCAGGAATTCGTTCAGAAGTGACAGAAGGACTGGGACTGACATTTCCAGATGCATATACACACTGTGATACAATGGTGACTCTTTCAAAAGTGTTGAAAGAGAAAGATAAAGCAGTTATATGTGAACTTCCATTTTGCCATACATTAGAGGCAGAGGCTATGGGAGGAATTATAAATCTTGGGAATGAGATTGCAGGTCCGAGAGCTGGAGGATATGTCTGTACAGATGTAGAAGAAATATTAAATCTGCCGGACATGGATTTCACGAAAGGACGAATTCAAGAGACTCTTCTTGCATGTAAAAAACTTCGTGAAGAAGGAGAACATGTTGTATTCGAAGTGGCAGGACCATTTACAATTCTCAATGTGCTGATCGATGCAAGATATGTGTTCAAGGGAATGCGAAAAAAACCGGAAGTGATGGAAAAGGTCTTCTGGAAACTGGGAGATCAAATTTTGAAATATATGGAACTGGTGAAAGAGTACGGGGGAGATTTGATCAGCTATGCAGATTCTTCTGGCGGAGTGAATATTCTGGGACCGAAGATGATGGAAGCTGTTACGGTGAATTTTACGTACCCATTCTTGAAGAAAGTAGAGCAGCTTGCTGATGATAAGACTATGATTCTGCTCTGCCCGAAAACGACACTCGCTCTTATTGGAACAGAAAAAGCGAAGTTTGTGGACCATCAGTTAGAAGAGCCAATCGGATATGCACAGGCTTGCATTCATATGATCGGAAAAGCACATTTTGCCGGACAGATGTGTATTAAGAATGTTGGCTATCAGCTGAATCATGGGATTTTTAAAGAAGTAAAGTTATTGTAGTCAGTGGCTTTTGTTTAACAGCATATTTATGAAATGTCAAAAGGACAGCCGATGTGAAAAAACACATGGCTGTCCTTTCTTGGTAAATTAGACGAATTTATAAATCTATTTACATCTGTATATCTAATGAAACAAAACGGCATGTAAAAATTACATTTATCAAAAGTTCTACAGATTTAAGGAAAGATTAAGGATTAATTGATTGTATAGAAGATGTTAAATATGTTATGATATATCCACTTCAAACATTCGAAAAAAGATCAAGTTTATTTTAGAGCAGTTCAGCTCTGATCATACGGACAGATTCGTCCGGTATTCCATGTTTGAAAAAATAAATATAAATGGTATAATACAAGGAGAGAAGTGTATGGAGAAAACTGAAAAATTAATCATGCAGGAAGACGAATGGAAGCCATTAAAAGAGATGAATCTCACGGATGATTTTCTATTTGATGTAGCGACCACAGAACTGGAAAATTGCAAGACCATCATTGAACTGTCTACAGGCTTGCGATTAAAAAGTCTCAAGTGGAAAGAAGGGCAGAAAGTTGTTCATAACATTCCGGGAAAACGTGGAATCCGAATGGATTTTGTCGCAGAATCTGAAGATGGCCGCGTTTTTGATGTAGAGATGCAGAATCGGAAGGAAGGAAATATTCCAAAACGAACCAGATTCTATCAGGCATTGATGGACGCACCAATGTTGAAAAGCGGTGAAAAAGGTTTTGATAAGCTAAAACCGCTGTTTATTATTGTGATTTGTGACTATGATCCATATGGAATGAAGAAGTATTGCTATACGTTTGAAAGTCGCTGCAAGGAACAGCCGGATTTATTACTTGGAGATGAGGTTACAAAATTATTTCTCAGTACAAAAGGGGAAAATGGAGATGAAGTATCGAAAGAATTAGTGGATTTTCTTCATTATATTACTGAGAGTAATGAACATGGACTTCCAGAGGAATGTGATGAAAGACTTCGCCGTCTGCATGAGAGTATACAGGAGATAAAAACAAGTACAAGTGTGGAGGTCGAGTATATGAAGATGGAAGAAAGAGAAAGACTGGTAAAAGAAGAGGCAATAGAGCGAGGTTTAAGAGAAGGGAGAATACGAGGAAGAGAGGAAGGAAGAAAAGAAGGAAGAATAGAAGGAAGAGAGGAAGGAAGAAAAGAAGGAGAACGTATAGGGGAAGAACGGCTTGCCAATTTATTAATGAAGCTTTCAAAGCAGAATCGTCAGGAAGATAGTATTAAGGCGTTGGAGGATTTGGAATATCGTAAGAAATTG
>ENA-OPCB01000905-OPCB01000905.1-human-gut-metagenome-genome-assembly--contig:-NODE-905-length-18557-cov-2.806994_pt1 | contig 18557 bp, 16 predicted proteins | sample MGYA00241561_ERZ501473 | MGnify/ENA primary metagenome ERZ501473 (study PRJEB25962, sample SAMEA2042519) | human gut metagenome | biome: human gut; feature: human-associated habitat; material: faeces... | reverse complement strand
GCCTGTCGGAGATGGGCTACCCGGTCGACCCGCACACCTACACTGTACAGGCAGCCAAAAAGCAGGTGCTCGACCTGTTTGCAGCCAAGGAAAAGGAGGGACGCTAAGTATGCTGCGAGATATTACCATTGGGCAGTATTTCCCGGGACATTCCTTCATTCATAAGATGGACCCGCGCATGAAGCTGATTGCAGCGGTGCTGTACATCATCGTCCTCTTTGTTGCCTCCCGTCCGCTGGGTATGGCGTTGGGCATCGCGCTGGTGGTGCTGATGTACATGATTTCCGGTATCTCCGCCAAGCTGGTGGTCAAGAGCCTCAAGCCGGTGGTCCCAATCATCATCTTTACTGCCATCCTCAACCTCTTCTTTTTGGTTGGGGACGGCGAGCCGATTTTTTCTCTGTGGTTTTTGCACATCTACCGCGAAGGTGTGGCAATGGCAATCATGATGGCAGTGCGCATCATGTGTTTGATTGCCGGCACCTCCCTGCTGACCTACACCACCTCGCCGATTGAATTGACCGATGCCATTGAGGTGCTGATGGGACCGCTGAAGAAAATCAAGGTGCCGGTGCATGAGATTGCGATGATGATGACCATTGCGCTGCGCTTCATCCCGACCTTCACGAACGACATCCGTCAGGTCTGGGAGACGCTCAAGATCCGCGGCTGGCCCATGGGCGTGGGGATGCTCACGCGCCACCCGATTCTCTCTTCGCGCCTTCTTCTTGCGCCCATTCTCTTTCGCGCCTTGAAGTCCGCCGAAACCCTCGGGACGGCGTCGGAACTGAAGGGCCTCGGCACGGCCGAAAGGACGCTCATGCCCGACCTTCGGACGATGACGACGCTCGACGCGCGCATCCTCTCCGCGCTCGTTCTCACGACCGCGGCGGCGGTGACGGGGGAAATCCTCTTTGCCGACCTTTTCATCACGAACACCTACATGCCCTAAGCGATGATTGCCTTTGAAGAAGTTTCCTACCGATACCCGAACACCGAAGAGACGGCCGTTCGAAACCTGAGTTTCCGCGTGGAGCCGGGCGAACTCAAGGTCGTGACGGGCGCTTCGGGCTGCGGCAAGACGACGCTCATGCGGCTAGCCAACGGCATCGCACCCCAGATTCTCGGGGGCGAGGTGACGGGGACGGTGAGGATCGACGACTGCGACGTCTCGGAAACCCCCGTGGCGGACCTCGCCGAAAAGGTGGGGACGCTCTTCCAAGACCCGGAAGAACAGTTCTTCGCCCTGAACGTGGGCGACGAAATCACCTTCGCCCTGAAGAGCCGCGGGATGACGCCCGACGATGTGAACGCGCGCCTCGAGCGCGCGGCCGAAACGCTCGGGATCTCGCATCTTCTCGACGCCGACATTCACTCGCTCTCCGAAGGACAGAAGCAGAAGGTGGGACTCGCGGGCATTCTTGCGCTCGGCCCCAAGGTCCTGGTGCTCGACGAACCGAGCGCGAACCTCGATCCGGAGGCGACCGAACAGCTCGCGCAAATTCTCGACGAACTCAAGCGCGCGGGTTCCGCCATCCTCGTTGTCGACCACCGTCTTTACTGGCTTCGCGACACCGCCGACGAAGTCTTCGTAATGCAGGCGGGTGAGATCCGCGAACGCGGTCCCTTCTCGATTCTCGAGGACGAGGCGTTGCGGGCCCGCTGGGGCCTGCGCCGCGACACCGTGTCGGACCCCAGAGCGACGCTTCCCCGCGTGAAGGTGGAAGAGGGGCTCTGCGAAGAAGAAAAGGCGGGGGCGGTCTTCACGGCCGAAAAGCTTAGCTTCGGCTACCCCGGACGCAGCGCGATCTTTGCGGACGCGGCCTTCGCGGTTCCCGCCGGCATCACGGCGCTGATCGGCGACAACGGCACGGGGAAAACCACGCTCGCCCGGATTCTGACGGGACTTCTCAAGGCCGAAGGACGTTTTGCGCTCGACGGCAACGCGGTCGGGAAGGAAGGGCTCATGCCTTCCGCCGGTTTGGTTCTTCAGAATGCCGACCATCAGCTCACGATGCGCACGGTCGAAGAGGAAATCATCGCCGCGATGCTCGCGGGCCGCTGGGCCAAGGAAAGCCGTTCGGGCTGGTCGGGCGACCTCGGCCGCTTCGATCCGACGGAAGAGGAAAAGGCGCGTCTCGAATCGCTCCTCACTTCGCTTCGACTCGCTCCCTTGCGCGGGCGGCACCCGCAGTCCCTTTCGGGCGGGGAAAAGCAGCGCGTGGTGATCGCCTGTGCGCTCGCGAAGGATCCGCGCATTCTGATTCTCGACGAGCCTACGAGCGGGCTCGACGGGGCGAACCTCGCCTCGATCGCCGGGATTCTCCGCGAAGAGGCCGACAAGGGCCGCGCCGTGTTTTTGATCACGCACGACCTCGAACTGCTCGACGCCTGCGATCGGGCGCTCGACATGACCGATTTTCAACAACTGACTCATAAGGACAACCCATCATGACGAACATTCAGCCGACCGAAGCCCAGAAGGCCAAGATCGAGGAGCTCCTCACGGCGCCCTATCCCGTGACGCTCGCCACCGCCGCGAAGGCCCTCGAAACGACGGAAGAGGAAGCGGCGAAGCTGCTCCCCGAAGGGATGGCCCGTTTCGTGACGGGCGACGCCTCGGAGCGCTTCGACGAAGTCTGGGAACGTCTCGCCCTCTGGGAAAAGGTGACGCTCTTCATCGTCCACGACGGTCACGTCTTTGAAATCGAAGGGAAACTCTCCAAGGGCAAGCGCGCCCAGGGCTACTACAACATCCTCGGCAAGGACGCGACGATCGGCGGTCACCTTCGCTACGACGGAATCGGAGCGATCGCCTTCGTGACGCTTCCCTTCATGAAGCGCGAGTCGCTTTCGGTGCAGTTCTTCAACAAGTCGGGTGCCGTCGCCTTCTCCGTCTACGTGGGCCGAGAAAACCATCAGCTCATCGAAAGCGTCAAGGCGCAGTTCTTCGCCGACCGCGACGCGCTTACGGCCTGATCGACGAAGAGGAAGGACACATGACGAAAGCTTTGGTTGTCGTGAGTTCCCGCACGGGGAACACCCGCATCGTGGGTCACGCCGTGGCGGACGCCCTCGGAGCCGACTATGTCGGCGCGGAGGCCTATCTCGAAAACCCCGCGGCCTACGCCGACGCCGATCCGGTGGTGCTCGGCTTTTGGAACGACCGCGGCATGGCCCCCGAAGACATGCAGACCGTCGCGAAGACGCTTCACGAAAAGCGGATCGGCTTTTTCGCGACGATGGGGGGCGACCCCAAATCCGAGCGCGCCGTCGCCTGGATGGAAAAGGTGACGGAGGGACTCCTTGCGCTCGGGTGCGGGAACGTCGCCGTCACGTCGCTTCTCGTGCAGGGGCGCATCGATCCGGCGCTTTTCGAGCGCATGACGCAGATGATGGGGGGCGCCGTCACGCCCGAGCGCGAAGCGCGCCGCAAGGCGGCCGAAACGCACCCCGACCGCATGGACCTTTTGAAGGCGGAAGAACATTTCAAGGCGGCTTTCCCGGAATGCCGTCCTGAGGAGCAATGAGGGAAACAATGAGCTGGGAGAAATTCGAAGCCGTATACGCCATGATCGGCCCCGCGGGGGTGGCGCTTTTGTTCGTCGCGCTCTTTGCGATCTATCTCATCGTCTGGCAGCTCTGCTACATGACGGCCGTCTGGCGCAATTTCCGGCGTGACTTTCTCGACATCGAGCAGGGGAAGGACCGCTGTCTTCGGCACATCGATCCGAAGAAGGCCAATCCCCTGATCCGTATCATCCACGACATCGTGACGACGCACGGCGACCACTCGGACGACATCCGCGCGGAAGTGAGCTACCTCTTCTACCGCAACTTCAAGCGCGTCTCGAACGGTCTTTGCTGGCTCAAGCTCATCGCCGTCGTCGCGCCGCTCATGGGACTTCTCGGCACGGTCTGGGGGATGGTCTGGGTCTTTCAGGCGATGGCCGACGTCACGCACGCGAACGCGGGCGTTCTCGCGTCGGGCATCTGGTCGGCCCTCATCACGACGATCATGGGCCTGTGCGTAGCCATTCCGACGCTCATGGCCTACTACTATCTGATGCTCAAGTTCCGGAGCTTTCACATCGAGGCGGTCGAGCACAGCTACCGCGCGCTCGAGGTCTATCGCCGTCTGAAGAAGTCGGCGAAGGGCTCTCGCTTTGAAGACGACGCGGCGACGCCCGGTCTTTGAGGAGTCGGGCGATGAACAGCGACTTTTTCGGCAATTTCGACGAAGAGCCCCAGATCGACTTGACGCCTCTGATCGACTGCCTCTTCATGCTCATCATCTTCTTCGTTCTGACGATGAGCTTTTCGAAGCCCGTTCTCGAGGTGATGCTCCCTCAGGCGGCGCACGGAGAGGTTTCGCGCGAGCGCAACGATCTGCTCTTGTCCGTCAAGAAGGACGGCTCGCTTTGGCTCGGCTCCGAATCGACGACGCTCGAAGGGCTTTCCGCGGCCCTTGACGCCGCGCCCGAGCGTACGCTCAACATCTACATGGACCGCGAGGCGCCCTTTGCGAAGTTCGTCGAGGTGATGGACCTCGCCAAGGTGAAGCGCGAAGGCCGCTTCGTGATCAGCACGGATCCGGAACCCGCCGCTTCGGCGAACACCGCTGCGGCTTCCGAAACCACCCGGGGAACGGTTCATGAATGAGGTGCGGGAGACTCAATTCGCCGACCGCGCCGCCCGCACGGTCGTGACGGTCGCCGCGGTCGGACTTGTCCTGGCCGGGGGCTGGGAGGTGACGCAGAAGGTCATTCAGGTCCCCAACATCGCGGCGGCCCTCTTTCGGGAGGAGACGGCTGTGCGCCTCGTGGACGTTCCGCAGGAAACGCTGCGCCGAGCGCCCGAGACGCCGATCGAAAAGCCCCTCGTCGAACACCTCACCGAGGAGAGCGACTTCGAGGTGCCCGCGCGCCCCGAACCGGAGCCCGTTCCCGAGCCGGAACCGGAGCCCGAACCCGTTCCCGAACCCGAACCGATTCCGGAGCCCGAACCGGAACCTGAGCCGGAACCGATCCCGGACCCCGAGCCGATTCCCGAGCCCGTGCCCGAGCCGGAACCCAAACCGGAACCGAAGCCCGAACCCGTCAAGCCGAAACCTCAGCCCAAGCCCCAGCCCAAACGCGTGGAAAAGCCGAAGCCCGTGGAAAAGCCCGCGCCGAAACCGGCGCCCGCTCCCGCAGTAGTCCCGTCGCCCGATGCGGAGGAAGGGACGGTCGCCCAAGCCGGACAGGCGGGACTTGCCGAGGGACGCGAAGGCGGCGTGGGAACGGGCGTGAGCGGTACAGGTTCCGGCGCGTCCGACGGCACCGACCGGGTGCTCGCGGAACTCCTCGCTGTGATTGAGGCGAACAAGACCTATCCGCGCCGCGCCCGACAGACGGGACAGCAGGGCGAGGTGCTGCTCGCGGTCGAAATCGGCCCCGACGGCCGGGTCGCAAGCGTATCGATTCGCAAGAAGCACGCTTCGGCCCTTCTCAACCGCGCGGCTCTCAAAGCGGCCGAACCGCTCGAGGGACGCCCCACGAAACTCTCGAAGGCGGTTACCATCGTGGTGCCCGTTCGCTTTGAACTGCATTGATTCTCGCGCGGGGGCGCTTCGCCGTCCCCGCGTCCTTTTCATCCTTCCAACTTTTCACTGTCTTCATGACGCAACCCGCACTGCGCTTTGAGTCGCTCGAGAAAACCTATCCCAACGGCGTGCGCGCCCTCAAGGGCGTCACGTTCGACGTGGAGGAGGGCGAATTTTTCGGACTTTTGGGTCCCAACGGCGCCGGCAAGACCACCCTCATCACGTCGCTTGCCGGGCTCACGAAGCCGACGGGCGGACGCATCTTCGTGCGCGGGATCGACCGCGCCACGGACCCGCGGGGCGCCGCGCGCAACCTCGGGATCGTGCCGCAGGAAATCACCTTCGACCCCTTTCTTACGGTGCGGGAAACCCTTCGCTATCAGTCGGGCTACTGGGGGATCGCCAAGAACGACGACTGGATCGACGAAATCCTCGAGAATCTCGGGCTCATCGACAAGGCCGAGGCGAACGTTCGGGCGCTCTCGGGCGGCATGAAGCGCCGCGTGCTCGTTGCGCAGGCGCTCGTCCACAAACCTCCCGTGATCGTCCTCGACGAACCGACGGCCGGGGTCGACGTGGAACTTCGTGAAAATCTCTGGACCTTCATCGGCGGGCTTCACAAGAAGGGTCACACGATCGTTCTGACGACCCACTATCTCGCCGAAGCGCAGGCCTTGTGCCGTCGCGTCGCGATCCTGAAGGAAGGCCGCATCGCGGCGCTCGACTCGACGGAAACGCTTCTCTCCCGCTTTGAAGGGCGCGTGCTCCGTTGCCGTCTCGAGGGCGGAGAACTCCCCGCGCCGCTTGCCGAGCGCGTGCTTCGTCGGCACGGCGACGACGTCGTGCTGCGCACGGGCGACGCCGAAGACGTCCGACAACTGCTCGGTGCGCTCCACGACGCGGGCCTTCGGGCGGAAAACCTCACGCTCGGACAGCCCGACTTGGAAGACGTATTTTTGGCCGTGACCGCGGGAGCGAAGTGATGTGGATTCCCTTTCGTACGCTTTTTTGGAAAGAAGTGCACCGATTCTGGAAGGTGGGACTTCACACGATTCTCGCGCCCGTTCTGACGGGCTTTCTCTATCTCGTCGTCTTCGGCGAGGCGCTCTCGAAACATTTGCCTGTCTATGAGGGCGTGAGCTACACGGCCTTCATCGTGCCGGGCCTCATCATGATGTCGGTTCTGCAGAACGCCTTTGCGAACACGGCCTCGTCCCTCATTCAAGCGAAGATCGTGGGGCATTTGGTGTTCGTGCTGATGCCCGCGATCCCGGGGCCTCAGATGGCGGCCGCCTACATCGGGGCGAGCTTCGTGCGGAGTTTCCTCGTGGGAGCGGGACTCTACGTCGTCTGCGCCTGGTGGGCGATGCCGCCCGTGCGGGAACCTTTCCTTCTCATCGCCTTCGCCTTCTTCGGCGCCGCGATCATGGCGTCGCTCGGCCTCATCACGGCCCTTTGGGCGGAAAAGTACGACCAGATGGGGGCGGTGCAGAATTTCGTCGTGATGCCGCTCACCTTCCTCTCGGGGGTCTTCTATTCGGTCGATTCGCTGCCGCCCGCCTGGCGCGAAATCAGCCGCTTCAACCCTTTCTTCTATCTCGTCGACGGCTTCCGTCAGGGGTTCTTCGGCCGCGGCGACACGGATCCCTGGGCGAGTCTCGCGGTGACGGGCCTGACGGCCTTGGTCATCACGGCGGTCGCGGTGACGCTTTTGACCCGCGGGTGGAAGATCCGTCACTGAGACCGAAAATCGGGATACGAGTGTGAACGGCCGCTTCGGAGAAAGGAGAAGCGGCCGTTCTTCTTGTTACCAACCGCGAACGTGCGGGAGTTCTTCAACGATCTTTCCGTCGCGCACGAGCAAAAGTTTCTCGTAGGGCGCCGCCGTGGGACAGGCGTGGTTCGGGAGAATCCGGAGGCGCGTGCCGACGGGGAAGTCTTCGGGGCGAAGGGCGGGGCCTTCGGTCGCCTCGATGATCCCGTGCTCCTGATTCGCGCCCTTCATGAGGACGGTGCTGCCGCGAAGGGGCGTTCCGTCGACGCCGCAGACGAGCCCGTAGCCGTAGTCGCGCTTCTGGCGCGCCGTGCCGCGGTCGCGCGACATCGCCATCCAGCCGGCGTCGACGATCACCTGGCCCTTGGCGGGCTGATGTCCGATCACGGTCGCAAGGACCGAGCCCGCGATGTCGTCGACCGTCGCGACGCCGACGTTCGTCATGAAGAGGTCAAAGAGCGAATAGACGCCGCAGCGCACTTCGGTGACGCCCGTTTCGTCCTCGGCCATCAGAACGGTCGGCGTGGAGCCCACCGACACGATGTCGATCTGGTGACCCGCTTCGCGCAGCCGTCGGGCGGCGAGGACGATCCCGTCGCGCTCGCGTTCGGCCGCGAGACGGACGTGCTCGAGGTCGGGTTCGTCGTAGCTCGCGCCCGCGTGCGTGAGAACGCCGACAAGTCGAGCGCCGTCCCGAAGGTGTTCGGCTACGGTCAGAAGTTCCGCGGACTCGGGAGCGAGCCCCGAACGGTGCCCGTCGACGTCCACTTCGAGAAGGACCGGAATCGACACGCCGTGTTCCCGGCAGAAGTCCGAAACGGCGTCCGCCGCCGCGTCGTTGTCGAGAATGATCTTGAGGTCGCACCCGCGTTCACGGAGCGAGACAACTTGGGGAATTTTCTGCGGGGCGATCCCGACGGCGTAGAGAAGATCCGTGACGCCGTGCGAAAAGAAGTATTCGGCTTCCAGAAGCGTCGAGACGCAGGCGGGGCCTTGGGGCGTTTCCATCTGGCGAAGCGCAATTCCGATCGACTTGTGGGTCTTGAGGTGCGGGCGAAGCGTCACGCCGAGGCGGCGCGCCTGATCGAGGGCGCGGTGAAGGTTCTTGTTAAGGCGTTCTTCTTCGATCACGAAGGAGGGCGTCGGAACGCTCGGGTCGGTGAGCGCGAAGCCGAGAAGCGAAGTCATGAAAATTCTCCCCAAAGAATAGGCGTTGCTCATTGTCGCACGGTGAAAGCCCCGGCTCAACGCAGGAAAAAACCGCGCCCCCTCCGGAGAGGGGAACGCGGTTCTTTCAGCGGTTGCCGATGGTCAGGCGATTACTTGATCGACTTCACGGCGCTTTCCGCGGAGACGACGCCCGAGACGATGGCCCAGGAGTTCATCATGGCGGTCAAGCTGTCGGCACCGTTGGCGCCGCCCACGACGCAGCCCGCACCGTAGAGACCCGGGATGGGCTTGCCGGCCTTGTCGAGAATGCGCAGGTCGGCGTCAGCCTTGAGGCCGCCCAGGGTCGTCTGATAACGGACCTTCTGTTCGACGATGTAGTAGGGGCCTTCACCCAGACCGCCCGTGATCTTGCGGTTGAAGTCCGTGTCTTTGCCGGCCTTGACCATGTCGTTCCAGTGCGCGACGGTCTTCGCAAGACCTTCGGGGTCGACGCCCATGGTCTTGGCGGCGTCGGCGAGATTGTCGGAGACGGCCATCACGGGACGGCCGTTGTTGACGATCTTCGTCCACGTCATGAGCGTTTCTTCGTTCGGGACAAGCTTGTCTTCAAGCGACTTCGCGACGTATTCCTTCCAGGCCTTCGCGTCCATCACGATGTAGGCGATGTGGTCGGGCTGCTCGACCGTCTTGTCGGTGAGGACGCCCAAGGCGGCGTTTTCATCGACGTAGCGTTCGCCCTTCTTGTTCACGTAGATGGCGCCCGACTTCTTCATCGTGTCGGTCGAGGAAGCCGTGGCGGCGAGGCCGTGGCCCGGAACCGTTTCGACGCCCTGCGGATACATCTTGACGAGGTCGAGGTTGATCGTGCCCGCGCCGATGGCGGTCGCCATCTTGTAGCCGTCGCCCGTTTCGCTGTCGAGACCGTAGAAGACGTAGTTGCCCATTTCCTTCGGGAGCATCGACTTCACGGCGCCGTAGCCGCCCGAGGCGAGAATGACGGCCTTCGAGGTGAGTTCGACGGTGTTGCCGTCCTTGTCCGTCGCACGGACGCCCACGACCTTGCCGGCGTCGTCACGGATGAGTTCCTGCGCGCGGGTCTGCAGCATCAGCTTCCCGCCCATGCCGAGGAACTTCTCGCGCATGAGGTTGAGATAGTTGACGGAACGGCCCGTAACGCCGAGCTGACGGTTGGCGGAGTGGTCTGGATACTGCGTGGCGGCCGGGCCGTACGGGATCTTCATGTCGTAGATGAGCCAGTCGACGACGCCGCCCACGCGTTCCGTCACCATCTTGACGAGCGTCGGATCGTTGCGGTTCTTGCCGACCGTGAAGATATCCTTGTAGGCGAGTTCGGGCGAGTCCTTCGTTTCCTTCATGACTTCGCGCTGATACTTCGAGCCCGTGGCGATGAGCGTGCCCGCGTTCAGGGCCGTCGCGCCGCCGATCACCGGCATCTTTTCGATCAGGATGACGTTGGCGCCGAGGGTTTCCGCCTTGACGGCGGCGGAAATGCCCGAGCCGCCCGCGCCCACCACGACGATGTCGGCGTTTTCCTTGACGAGCTTCTTGGCGGCCTTCTTCTTCACGACGGCCGTGGCGAACTGGGCGGGATCGCCGCCAGCCTTCTGGATTGCCTGTGCGACGGCGGCGCGGATGCCTTCGGACGTCATCGTGGCGCCCGCCACGGCATCGACCGCGGTGCTCTGCGCCGCGACGATCGCCTTCGGGAAGTCGGCGACGGCGGCATCCGAGATGCCGACCGTTTCGGTGTGCTTCACCACCTTGACGGCGTCAAGCTTGCCGGCCTTGACGGTGACTTCCACCGTGATCGTGCCGTTGCGGCCCTTGCCTTCACCCGTGTAGGTGCCGTCGGTCATGGCGGCGAAGGCGCTGCCGCAGAGGGCGGCGGATACCGCCAGGGCGGCGAGTCGTTTGGTTCCCATGCGCATGTTCTTTCTCCTTTGATGGATGGTGCTGGGTGTCCTTGTGCAGAAGAAATTCTAGAAAACGCCTTCTTCAAGCGCTTCGGAACTTTTCCCTAAAAGAAAACGCATAGGGTGCGGGGAGTAGGGGAGTGGAAGGATTCGCAAGGGATAGCGCTGAATGTAAAAGAATTCCCGTGCCGTTTTTACAACAAATCGGGACAAACCCGCGAGTGTAGTCGCGGCTACAGACAGGGAGGGCGTCGGGATCGATACTCACGATCGAACCAAACCGCTCTTCTCAATGCTGAAAGGAGTCAACTATGAGCAATATGCATCTCACGCTGACCGCCGCGGCCGTGGCGCTCGCCATGTCGCCCGTCTGGGCCGCCGATCAGGAATACAAGACCGACATCGTCGTGATCGGCGCCGGCGCTTCGGGCACGGCCGCCGCCTGGGCCGCCGCCGAAAAGGACTTCAACGTGATCACGCTTGAAAAAGCCGCCATGCCGGGCGGCACGGGCCAGTTCTCCGAAGGCATCTTCGCGGTCGAAAGCAAGATGCAGCGCGACTGGAACTACGGTCTCACGAAGGACGAAGCCTTCCAGAAGATCATGAACTATGGTCACTGGCGCGGCAATGCCAAGATGGTTCGCGCCTTCGTCAACAAGTCGGCCGACACGATCGACTGGATGATGAAGAACGGCGTGAAGTTCGAAAAGCTCTTCTCGAACTATCCGAACGGCCTCTACACCTGGCACATCTATGAAGGCCGCGGCGCTGGCTGGATCAATCTCTTCCAGAAGAAGTACAAGGAAAAGGGACAGAAGCTTCTCCTCAACACCTGGGGTGAAAAGCTCCTGACGGAAAACGGCCGCGTCGTGGGCGTGGAAGCCACGAACAAGGCGGGCGACAAGATCACGATTCACGCCAAGGCCACGATCATCGCCACGGGCGGGTTCTTCGCCAACAAGGAAATGGCCAAGGAATACCTCCGCTTCCCGAACGCCGACGGTCTCGCCCAGACGGGTAAGACGGGCGACGGCATCCGCATGGCCTGGGCCGTGGGCGCCGGCAAGGAAGGCACCGAAGTGCAGGCCTCCTATCGTCCGGGTCCGCGCGGCGTGGGCACGACCAATCACGTGAGCGCCACCGCCAAGCAGCCGCACCTCTGGCTCACGCCGAAGGGCGAACGCTTCTGCGACGAAAAGATCATGCTCGAATGGCCGTTTGCCGGCAACGCCCTCGAACGCATCGGCGGCACGATGTTCGTCGTCTATGACCAGGCGACGCTCGACCATATGGTGAAGGACGCGGGCATTGACCTCGGCGTCGGCGTCATGGTTCCGGTCGGCACGAAGCTTACGAACTTCGACAAGGAATGGGACGCCGCCGTCAAGGCCGGCTGGGCCTTCAAGGCCGACACGCTCGACGGTCTCGCCAAGGCGACCGGCATGAACGCCGACAAGCTCAAGAAGACGGTCGAAGCCTACAACGGCTTCTGCGCCATCCGTCACGACGAAGAATTCGCCAAGGATCCGCAGTATCTGCGCGAAGTCAAGACGGGTCCCTTCTACGCGATCAAGTCCGTGGCGAGCACGCTCGGCACGCTCGGCGGTATCAAGGCGAACGAACGCTTTGAAGTCGTGACGCCCGACGAAGAACCGATTCCGGGTCTCTTCGCCGCGGGTAACGACGTCGGCGGCATGTACGGCGACAGCTATGACCTCCTGATGGCCGGTTCCACCGTAGGCTTCGCGGTGAACTCGGGCCGCATCGCGGTCGATTCGGCGGAAGAGTACATCAAGACGCTGAAGTGATAGACGCTCGGTCGACCGGATTTCCGTCCGGTCGACATTGTCGAATGGGTCGGTTTTCTCACTGGTGAGCCGGCCCATTTTTCGTTCCGTCAGTCGTCGTTTCTCGAGGGCTGCGGCCAGACGGGCTTCGCGGCGCGCTCGTTTCTCGCGAGCCAGTCGTAGACGTCGTCAAAGAGGGCGGGGCGCACGAAAAGGTCCGTTCCCTCGCGCTTGGCGAGCCCCTCGCGGAACCAACCGCTCAGAATCTTCGCGACGCTCACGCGGTTGAGGTTCACGATTTCGCCCAACAGTTCCGCAGAGAGCCGATAGGGGATCCGCCACCAGGCTTCGCCCTCGACGCAGCCGCCTTCGTGCGTGAGGGCCGACTGAAAAAAGACCTTGAGGCGCTGTTCGGGCGGGAGCGTAAAGTTCGCGACCATGCCTTCGATGTGGCACTCCTCCTTGGCGATGACGCTTCGGACGAGCACTTCCGCAAAACCCCCTTCGCTTCGCATGGCTTCCGTGAGAATCGAGGCGGGCAAGACGAGGACTTTCCCGTCGGTGAGCATGCGGGTGTGGACGTTGCAGCGGTTCCCAATTGCGGCCGTGAGGTCCCCTGCGGCGCGCCCGGGCGGAAGGAGCGCCAACACCTTGGGGCGCCCGGTGAGTTCCTCTGCGATGAAGTAGGCGGCAAGCCCCTCCGTAAGGAAGAAGAGTTTGGCGTCCTCGCCGCCGCGCTTCAGGGTTTCGCCCTTCTTCACGGCTCGTTCCGTGCCCTGCGCCAGGTAGAGAGCGGCGATTTCGGGAGGATCGGCGGGTAAAACGTAGGGGAGCGACGTGAAGATCTGGCGCATGGTTGAGGACGGAGAAAAGGAGGGAAAGCTTTCGAAAGTATAGGAAAGCCTTGCGCGGGGCTCCATCCGTTCGGTCCCGAATATCCGGGCCTCGACGGAAGACAAAAAGAAGCCCGCGGCCTTGCGGCCGCGGGACAACCTTCAGTCAGCTTACACAGTTGCTTTCGATCTTAGAACTTGCTGTTCCACTTGACCGTGAAGTAACGGCCGGCTTCGTAAATCGCGTCGCTCGTCTGATAGAGCTTGTCCGTGATGTTGTAGAGGCCGACGTCGATCGAGTGGGCGCTGTCCTTTCCGAAGCTCACGCCCGCCGTCAGGTTGAAGGTCGTGGCGCCGCCGAGGTGGAAGGAATCCTTCTTGCTGTCGGCCTTCGTCGGATCGTAGTCGAAGTTGCGCTGCACCGACTCGGAGCGCGAAATTGCGAAAGCATCCGCACGGAGGTTGAGACCTTCCACGACGCCGTTCCAACGAACGCCGTAGCGGGCCGTCATTTCCGGCGTGCCGGAATCATAAGTCGAGATGCCGTTTTGCTCAAACTTGCGGCGCATCAGCGTGAAGGTGGCGTAGGGCTCGAAGTTTTCGAACACGTTGAGCGAGAAGCTCGTTTCGAGACCGTAGGTCGTCGCTTCGCTCACGTTGGCGTACTGGTTGATGCCGTTGGCGATCGTAAGCGTGTCGATGTAGTCGTCGGCCTTCGAGTAGAAGAGAGCGGAGTCCAGCGTGAAGATCTGGTGGTTCCAACGCATGCCGACTTCAAAGTTGTCGGAGGTTTCCGGCTTCAGATCGGGGTTGGCGTAAGTCAATTCACCGCCCATATAAGAGTCGACATACATTTCCTGAATGATCGGGAAACGATAACCCTGCGCCCAGGTAGCTCTCAACGCAATATCGTTGGCCGGATGCCACACCGCCCCGAGATTAAAAACGGCGTGACCGTCTGAAGAATCGCTATGCGTGTGACCTGTATCAGCGTATTCGTCAGATTCGCTTTTTACCCAGGTGTAGCGTACGCCGTAATTCAAAGAAACATTTGAGAGGATGGGCGACTCCATATTGGCATAGACGGAGTGCTGTTGTTGGTTAGCATCCCAAGTGGTGTTAAGCGTCGCAAGACCTTGCATCATCACCATGGAGGAGTCAGCGTCCAGATCGTCATAGGAAAATTCATATCCAGCAATCAGGTAGTGGTCTCCGAACGTCCAGTCCGACTGAACGGAAACACCAGTTTGATCAAGCTTGTTGTCCGCAAAATTGTCCATTTTCATGGACCGAGGAATATAGACACGGTTGTGCATGTCTTTGTTGGACTGCTGATGGAAGACGTCCAGACGAAGGCGAGCGAGGTAGTCGTTGACGCCGTTCATCTCGAAGAAGAGCGCCCCCTTCGTACGATCCCATTTGGGCACGTCCACGAAGAATTCGTCGTAGCCACCCTCCTGCGTCCCCGACATGAAGTCGAGGTTGTAATAGTCGAGCGTTCCGCCTACCTTCATGTTCTCGTTGATGTTGTAAGCGAGATAGAGCGACGCGGAGCGTGAATCGAATTCGGTGTAGGGTACTTCGCCGATCGGCGTTTCCAGACGATCGTAGTTTTCCGTCGCGGCGTTCAGGCGGTATTCCCAACCGTTGACGGTGCCGTAGATGCCGGCGGAGACGTTCTTGCCGGAAGCGGACGTATCCATGCCGGCCGAGATTTCGCCCTGTACGGCGCGCGTGCCGCCTTTCTTCGTGATGATGTTGATGGCGCCGCCGATCGCGTCGGAGCCGTAGAGAACGGAGGCCGGCCCCTTGATGATTTCAATGCGTTCGATCATGGACGGGTCGATCAGGATGGGCGCGCCCGACATGGACTTGTGCTCGGCCACCTTCTGACCGTCGATCATCACGAGCGTGCGGAAGGCGTCTTCGCCGCGGATCTTCACGCGGTCGATGCCCTGACCGCCGTCGTTCTTGATTTCGACGCCCGGGATGTCGGAGAGAAGGTCGCCGACGGTCTTGGCGCCGGACTTTTCAATGTCCTTGCTCGTAATCACCGAGACGGACATCGGGACCTCCATGAGTTCCTGTTCGACGCGCGAGGCGGTCACGTGAACGGTTTCGGTCTGGAGAACGTCTTCGGCCGAGACGGTGCCGGCGGAAAGAGCGAGGGAGACGGCTGCGGAGAGGCCGCTGATGGCATGCGTAGTCTTCATGATTATGTTGTTGGTTGAGTGTTTGTTGCTTGCAAACAAGAATCGTTCGCAATAAAATTCGCTCAATCTAACAAACGAGAAAAGCATGCGTCAAGGCGGGAAGAGGGGGATTCAGCGAAGCTCATCTCTTTCTGTGTAGGAAATGGGAGGAGATTTCGAGATATGGGACGTGAAAGGACGAAGAATTTATTGAATGAAGAGAGGAGATTGTTTTGATGTATTGAGAAAAGAACGCATTCTCATAATTAGGCGACAGGTTCCTCTGAATGTCTTGAAACCTTGCCGTCCGATTTCCCCTTGGGCCAACGCAAAAAGGGCCCCGACGAATCGGAGCCCTCTGCGGATTGTCTGACCGGGTTTGCCGTTAGAGATTCTCGGGCTTCTTCCAGCCCTTCACGAAGGCGGGCGGCTCGCGCGTGCCCGCGCTCACCGTGAGGACGTCGTAGCCCGTTTCGGTGACGACGACCATGTGCTCCCATTGGGCGGAAAGCGACCGGTCCTTCGTCACGACGGTCCAGCCGTCGCCCAACATCGTGACGCCGTAGCGGCCGGCATTCACCATGGGCTCGACCGTGAAGACCATGCCCGGAAGGAGTTCGGGACCGGGTTTGTGCGTGTCGTAGTGGTAGACGAAGGGCTCTTCGTGGAATTTCTTGCCGATGCCGTGTCCGCCGTAGTCGTGCACGACCGATACGCCGTTCTTGCGCACGAACTCTTCGCAGGCGACGCCGATGTCGTTGAAATGTCCGCCCGGACGAACGGCGTCGATCCCGGCCCACATAGTCTCGAAGGCGAGGTCGACGAGACGCTTCCCCGCGATCGTGGGTTTGCCCACGACGAACATGCGGGAGGTGTCGCCGTGGTAGCCGTTCTTGATGCTCGTCACGTCGATGTTGACGATGTCGCCCTGCTTCAATTTCTTCGTCTTCGAAGGAATGCCGTGACAGACGACGTGGTTGATCGAGATGCAGCTCGTAGCCGGGTAGGGCGTCATGCCGGGCGGCTGATAGCCGAGGCACGCCGGAATGCACTGCTGCACGTTCACGGTGTAGTCGTGCAGGAGTTCGTCGAGCTCGCCCGTCGTGACGCCGGGCTTCACGAAGGGCGTGATGTAGTCGAGAAGTTCCGAAGCGAGGCGTCCGGCGAGGCGGAGTCCCTCGATGTCTTCGGGTGTTTTGATCGTGATCTTGGCCATGGAATGGTGCCTGGTTAAGAAAGTGTCTCAATGATAGCCCATCGGAGCCAAGCGGCAGAGCGGGGCCGCCGAGAAGAAACGGGACGGCGCCCGAAGACGCCGTCCCGCTGGAAGAGGAGTTCGCCGAAGGTCAGACGGGGAGGATGCCGTTTCCGAGGAAGTAGGAGCAGCCCACGCCGATGAAGATGGCGAAGATATTGAGGATGAAACCCGCCTTGATCATGTCCGAGATCTTGAGGCGCCCCGTCCCGAAGACGATGGCGTTCGGGGGCGTGCCAACCGGCATCATGAAGGCGGCCGAGGCGCCGATCACGGTCGCAAAGAGCGGACCTTCCGCGCTGATCTTGAGCGTGTCGCACACCGCCGCGATGAGCGGCATGATGGTCGCGGCGAGCGCCGTGTTCGACGTGACTTCGGAGGCGAAGGTCGTCAAGGCCGAGACGCCGAGCATCATCGAGAAGCGGCTCGCACCCGCGAAGACCGAGGCCTGCGCGCCGATGAGGTCGGCAAGCCCCGTCGCCTGGATGGCCGCCGCCATCGTGAGGCCGCCGCCGAAGAGAAGGAGCACGTCCCAGGCGACGACGTCCTTCGTCGAATCCCAGTCGAGGGCGTGCACGCCGCGCTTGACGTCGATGGGGATCATGAATAGAAGGAGGCCCGCGCCCATGGCGATCGCTTCGTCGGAGAGGGCCTTAAAGGGACGGACGCCGTCGATTTCAAAGCCGCGCACCAAGGGACCGCACATCCAGAGGACGGCCGCAAGGGCGAAGACCACGAGGACGACCTTTTCGCCCGCCGACATGGGGCCGAGCTTGGCGATTTCGTTCTTCACCCATTCCTTGCCGCCCGGAATGCCGGTGAGCTTCGTGCGGAAAAGGAGCTTCGTGAGAACGAAGTAGGTGGCCGGAAGGAGCAGGAGCGTCACGGGAAGCGAGACGCGCATCCAGGCGAGGAAGGAGACGGGTTCGCCGTAGCGGTCTTCCACGAAGCGCGCGAAGATGCCGTTCGGGGGCGAACCCACGAGGGTCGCGAGACCGCCGATCGAGGCCGCGTAGGCGATCGCGAGAAGCACGGCGATCGCGAAGTTGTTTTCGTCCTTCGAGGGCGTTTCCGAATTCTGCGTCGAGCGCACGACCCCGATCACGGCGATGGCGATCGGAACCATCATGGCGGCGGTGGCGGTGTTCGACACCCAGGCCGAGATGAAGGCGGTCGAGAGCATCAGGCCGAGAACCATTTGATTGGGCTTCGTGCCGAAGAGCGAAATCGTGTAGAGCGCGATCCGTCGGTCGAGGCGCCAGCGGTGAATGGCCGCGGCAAGGAGGAAGCCCCCGAGGAAGAGGAAGATCGTCCCCGAGGCGTAGTGCTTCATCGTTGCGCCCGCCGTCGCGATTTCCAAAATCGGATAGAGCACGAGCGGCAGCATGGCCGTCACGGCGATCGGGAGGGCTTCGGTAAACCACCAGACGGCCATGAGGACCGTCACGGCGGCGCAGGCCTTCCCGGCGTGCGCGAAGGCGACCGTCTCGCCCGAGGCGTTGACGAACTGGTCGGGCATGAGCCAATACGTAAGAAAGGCCAACACGGGACCCGCGATCAAGGCCCATGCTTTCTTGCTGTTCGGCATGACTTCAATGTCGAGTTGCGAACGTGGCATGAGTCGTTCTCCTAGTCAGTAAGTTTTTCCAACCGTATGCGTGCGGTTCCTCTTTGTAAAGACGCATGCAAACCGTAACCTATGTCAAACATAATGCCAAAAAATTGGAAAAATCCGTGGGCAAACCCGCGACTTTTTTTGCGTTTTTTCAGCCGTCTAGGTCGTTTGGCGGAGGAGAGCGGAAGGGGCCGCGGGGGTTGCGGCAGAGGCCCGCGCGAAAGTTCGAAAAAATCAAGGGGTTCGACTTGCGTGCGGCCTTCGCCCCTGATATGATTGCGCCGTCCCGCGGAGTCCTTTCTTTCGCGAGACTTTTTTCTTTTCAATCATCACTGCGGTACGCCGGACACAGCGTTCGTCGGCCGCGAATCGCACGCGTCCCGCACCCGAGGTGGCGCCTCTTCTAAGAAGAA
>ENA-OPCB01000895-OPCB01000895.1-human-gut-metagenome-genome-assembly--contig:-NODE-895-length-18688-cov-3.294531_pt1 | contig 18688 bp, 17 predicted proteins | sample MGYA00241561_ERZ501473 | MGnify/ENA primary metagenome ERZ501473 (study PRJEB25962, sample SAMEA2042519) | human gut metagenome | biome: human gut; feature: human-associated habitat; material: faeces... | reverse complement strand
TAGAAGGAATTGTAGGGCTTTCTACCCCAATCAAGGTATACGACCTTATGAATACCATGAACATGATGCTTCAGTCCATGGACAGAAAACGAAAAAAACGAAAGAAAGAATCAAAGAATCGTGATCCAAAGCAGCAAGAGACGATCCGCAGGGCAAAGGAACTCCTGATGGAACGTAATAATATGACGGAGGAAGAAGCGCATCGCTATCTGCAGAAATGTAGTATGGAGAGCGGTGTCAATATGGTGGAGACAGCTCAGATGGTACTTAGTATTATGGCGGAATAAAGGAGATTAAAGAGGCAGGATATATGATCTTTACAAAAATGCATGGTCTTGGAAATGATTATGTGTGTATAAACTGCTTCAGAGAAAGGGTGGAAGATCCACCTGGATTTGCAAGAACACTTTGTGACAGGCATTACGGGATCGGAGCGGATGGTCTGATTCTGATATGTCCGTCAAAGGTGTCTGATTTTAAAATGGAGATATACAATTCGGATGGATCTGTTGCCGGGATGTGCGGCAATGGCATCCGATGCCTTGGAAAATATGTATATGATTACAGACTTACCGGAAAGGAAACTCTCAGTATCGAGACGAAATCCGGAATTCGTAACATGCACCTTCATATTCAGGATGGGAAAGCCTGCGGTGCTATGGTAGATATGGGTGTTCCAAGACTGAACGCACACAGCATTCCAATCCTGAGCGAAAAGGATCTGGTGATCAATGATCCGATTGAGGTACAGGAGAAGAACTACCGCATGACCGGGATTTCGATGGGAAATCCGCATGCGGTGATTCCGGTGGAAGATGTGGAAAAAATATCCATTGCAAAGACCGGTTCCGCTTTTGAACACCTTTCCTGCTTCCCGGACCGTATCAATACAGAGTTTATCCAGATTTTAGATCAACACACAATAAAAATGAGAGTCTGGGAACGTGGGAGCGGTGAAACGCTGTCCTGCGGAACGGGAGCGTGTGCGGCAGCCGTCGCGGCGATGGTTTCCGGCTGTGTTTCGGAGGGAGAAACTGCCGTAGAACTGCGCGGCGGCAGGCTTTTCGTTACATGGGACCGGACGAAAAATAAGGTCCTTCTGACCGGCCCGGCCGAGACCGTTTTTGAAGGAACGCTTGCAGAATGAATTTGAAAAATGCAGATTTCTGTCTGCACGAAAGAGCAGTATGCAATATTCTGAAAATAAAAACTTACAGGAAATGCCTTTTCTTTTCAAAAGAAACATGCTACAATATGTGGTGCCCGCTACAAGAAAAGGGTGGGGGACACACAAGATATAGTGTTTGATTTGGAGGACACCACAATGGTTTATATTATCAAAAAGGACGGCACCAAAGAAGAATTCGACGCGCAGAAGATCGTCCGTGCCGTAAATAAATCCGCACAGAGAATCCTGTATACCTTCTCACAGCAGGAGATTGACTTTATCTGTAAGTTCGCAACCGAGCACGTATATTCCCTTGGAAAGACCGAAATTCCGATCAGCGATATGCACAATATCGTGGAGGGAGCACTCGAAAAAGTAAACCCGGCTGTGGCAAAAAGCTACCGCGATTACCGCAATTACAAAACTGATTTTATCCATATGATGGACGAGGTCTACACGAAGAGCCAGTCCATCCGCTACATCGGCGACAAGAGCAATGCCAACACCGACAGCGCCCTCGTTGCAACGAAGCGAAGCCTGATTTTCAACGAGCTGAACAAAGAGCTGTACCGCAAGTTCTTCATGAACCGCAACGAGCTGCAGGCCTGTAAGGACGGTTACATCTACATCCACGACCAGTCCGCACGTCTCGATACCATGAACTGCTGTCTGTTCGATGTCGGAAACGTTTTAAAAGGCGGTTTCGAGATGGGAAATGTCTGGTACAACGAGCCGAAGACACTCGACACCGCATTTGATGTCATGGGCGATATCGTCCTCAGCACCGCTGCACAGCAGTACGGCGGCTTTACCGTGCCGGAGGTGGACAAGATCCTTGCTCCGTACGCACAGAAGAGCTACGATTACTACGTAAAAGAGTTCCTGAAATATACCGACGCATCCTGGGAGGGTGCACAGGAGAAAGCCATCGAGTATGCGATCGACAAAGTAAGAAGAGAGTGCGATCAGGGATGGCAGGGGATTGAGTATAAACTGAACACTGTCGGCTCTTCCCGCGGTGATTATCCGTTCGTTACCGTGACCCTTGGCCTTGGAACGAGCATGTTCGAGAAGATGATTTCCATCTCCCTTCTCGAGGTCCACAAAAACGGACAGGGCAAGAAAGGCCACAAAAAGCCGGTGCTCTTCCCGAAAATCGTCTTCTTATATGACAAGGCAATTCACGGAGAGGGCGGCATCGCAGAAGATGTCTTCGAGGCAGGACTTGACTGTTCTTCCAAGACGATGTATCCGGACTGGCTGTCGATGAGCGGCGAGGGCTACATCGCCGAGATGTACAAGAAATACAAGAGAGTCATCAGCCCGATGGGATGCCGTGCTTTCCTTAGCCCGTGGTACGAGCGCGGAGGCATGGAGCCGGCAGATGAGAACGACAAACCGGTCTTTGTCGGACGTTTCAACATCGGAGCCGTTTCCCTTCATCTTCCGATGATCCTGGCAAAATCCCGTTCCGAGAACCGCGATTTCCACGAAGTGCTCGACTTCTACCTCGAGATGATCCGCGATCTGCACAAACGGACCTACGATTACCTCGGCGAGATGCGTGCATCCACGAACCCGCTGGCTTACTGCGAGGGAGGTTTCTACGGCGGCCACTTAAAACCGTCCGACAAGATCCGCCCGCTGTTAAAGCCGATGACCGCATCGTTCGGCATCACGGCGCTGAACGAGCTGCAGGAGCTGTACAACGGAAAATCTCTTGTTGAGGACGGACAGTTCGCACTCGATACGCTGAAATATATCAACGACAAGGTTGCCGAGTTTAAGAAAGAGGACGGCATCCTCTATGCGATCTACGGCACACCGGCAGAATCCCTGTGCGGCCTGCAGATAGAGCAGTTCCGCAAACAGTACGGCATCGTCCGTAACGTTTCGGACCGCCCGTATGTGAGCAACAGTTTCCACTGCCACGTAACCGAGGATATCACCCCGATCCAGAAACAGGATCTCGAGGGACGTTTCTGGGAGCTCTGCAACGGCGGAAAAATCCAGTACGTGCGCTATCCGGTCGGCTACAACAAAGGCGCGATCAAGACGCTGATCGAGCGTGCGATGGAGCTCGGCTACTACGAGGGCGTCAACCTGTCCCTGGCTTACTGCGATGACTGCGGCCACCAGGAACTCGACATGGATGTCTGCCCGGTCTGCGGTTCCAAGAACCTGACGAAGATTGACCGTATGAACGGCTATCTTTCCTACAGCCGTGTCCATGGCGACACACGTCTGAACGAAGCAAAGATGGCGGAAATTGCAGAGAGAAAATCCATGTAATCATCCAAGAAATAATCAATGGAACAATCAATGGAATAATCAAAAGCCTCTGAGAAAAGTCCGGTGTGAATGTGACTTTCCTCAGAGGCTTTTTGGGTATTGCATCTGGTGGAAGCTGCCGGCGGCAGGGACTGCAGATGATGTGAGAATTAATCTTCGACATCGCGGGTAATATTGCGAACCCAGATGTACTTTTTATAATGATGATAAACGGCAGGAAGCTTTACAATTTCATCGAGATTTACAATGCAGTAAACCACCATAACCGGAAGCTTCAGCCAGAATGCGGCAAGAAAGCCAAGCGGTACAGAAAAGCACCACATAGCGCCGATGTTTCCCTGCATATCAAATTTCGCATCGCCTCCGGCACAAAAGATACCGTCGAGAACGGTGGTGTTGACCGATTGTGCCATCAGGTTCAGACCGCAGAAGAGAAGCATGTACTGCAGGTACTCGGCTGCGGTATCGGAAAGTGGGGCAAAATGAACGATGGCTGGGGAAATGAGCATCAGCAGGCCGCCGGTCACAATGCCGATGGCAATGGAGAGATGGCTTAAACGTCCTCCATACTCGCGGGCTTTTTCCAGCTCGTTCGCGCCGAGCAGATTTCCGATCAGAACCCCGGCACCACCGCTCACACCGCGGATCAGGCAGGAGAGAAGGCTCTTGGCAATCGAGGTGATGGAGTTTGCCGCAACGGCATCGCTTCCCATATGTCCCATGATAACGGAGTACAGAACGTAGGCAATTCCCCAGACGAGGGAGGCCGCAAGCACGGGAAGCGTGTAGCGCCAGAAGTCTTCTGAAAGTATTTTCCCTGCGGAAGAGAAGAGGCGGTTCCAGAGAATCCGTACACGCTCCGGTTTCTTTGTCTCGAGATAAGCCCAGATCAGTTCCACAACGCGGGCAGCTACCGTTGCATAAGCTGCTCCGCGGATCCCAAGTGCAGGAGCACCGCAAAGACCGTAGATGAGGATGGCATTTAAAATGATGTTCAGTACAACCGCAGTGGAACTGATGCGGGAGCTGACTGCTGCATGACCGGTGTTTTTCAGCAGGATCAGATAGACCTGCGAAATACCGCAGAGTACGTAGGAGAGTGCAACAGCGCGTAAATACTGGCTTCCGCTTGCAACCAGGGCCGCATCATTTGTAAAGATGCGCATCAGTATTTCGGGACAGAAACCGGCAAGGATGGTAAACAGGCCGGAGAACAGCAGGTTGGTGCGAAGTGCGATCGGAATCACTTTTTCGATCGAAGCAGCATCCCGTTTCCCCCAGTACTGCGCTGCCATAATACCGGCGCCCGCCGCGATGCCTGAGATAAAAAGGCTCAAAACAAACTGCACCTGCCCGGCCAGTGAAACAGCAGACAACGAAGTCTGATCAATCCAGCCCAGCATGATCGCATCCGTTGCGCTGACGAGAGCCAGCATAAAATTCTGGATCGCAATCGGAAGGACGAGGAGTTTTAGTTTCTGGTAAAATTCATCCTTAAAATTCATTCGTGTTTTCATAAAAATTCCCCCAAAGTATAAATAGTAGTTTTTGCTGTATTATAGCGGAAAGAAAATGGGAAAACAATGGCTAAAACAAGCTATTTTCTGGTCAATGTTGACATTCCCTGTATAATATAGAAGAAAAAGAACTTTTCCGGTGCCCGTGTCCGGTACGCCGGAAAGCGGAGAAGAAGTTTGATCAGAAAATCAGGTTTCCTTCAGCAGAAACTCCAGGATTTCTGCTATCAGAATAAATATGCCGGCAGCGGCTGTCTTTATAAAATCCAGAAATCCATGCAGGAGCTGGAGAAGCTTTTGAAAAAGAAAGACAAGAAACGGAAGTAGGTTCGGCTGCCATTGGAGTCGTCGTCGAAACAAACGGAAATATACGAAAAAATTGTGAAATTTAATAGAATTATAAGACCTGTTTTCGCTGTTTTTAACAAAAGTAAAGAAACAGTGAAAAAAAGGTTGCTTTTTTCGGCAGAATCCTTTATAATCTTATTTGTGTTCAGCGAGTGGATCATCCGATGAAACACAGAAAAACAAAAGTAAGCGCCTTTAGCTCAGTTGGTAGAGCAGTAGACTCTTAATCTATTTGTCCAGGGTTCGAATCCCTGAAGGCGCAGTATCAGCACTGTTTTTGATGAATTAGCATCGGGGACGGTGCTCTTTTTTTCACGATCTGTTTCTACAGATGGAGACATATGTAAAAGTAATCGTTTATTTCATTTGCGGAAAGTTACAGGATCTGTGGAAAAATAAAGGAAAATCTATTTCGTGTACTAAAAAGGGGACTATTTTAGTCCCCTTCTACTACATCTTGCATAAAATATTGATTGCATCCTTGTTCAGGAGGCATTTTTCATGTTCATTCAGATAGGCTTCAGAAATTGCATCTTTTTCGACCATGCCACCGAATTCACCGGCGGATACGATGCGCTGAGCCTTTTTATTGCCGTCTTCTGTATTCGGGAAGTCTACCATCAGGTAGTAGACACCGTCATCTTTATACAGACGGCTTTCTGATGCCTGGCCGTATCCAAGGATCTTGCAGAAGTCGATTGCATTATCCAGACTTGGAAAGAGAATCTGCCAGCGAACGGTCTCTTTTTCACTGCTGTCAGGCTCGATCAACATACCGGAAGCTTCAGAACCATCTTTTTGGATGGATTCCAGAGAATTCTCAGCCTGGCAGGAGATCGACAGCATCAGGCTCCGGTCAGGAAGAAATGCACCGTAAAATCCCTGGATTCCATTGTCTGTGTTAAGCCCAAGAACTTCTTTCCCTTTCTTGAGAAGAAGATTCAAAAATTCTTCGGTACGCTCCCTGTCTTGTGTCAGATCTTCCAGTGAGTAGCCAAGTGCGGCAATCTCTGCTTCTGTGATAAGGCAGTTCATTCTGGTGTCGGATACTTTCCAAAAAGTCATATGCTCACCCCCTGATTTGTAAAATCTATTGCTTTTGTAATCTTATTTGTTCTATAAGTTATATAACAAAACGGGTGTATTGTCAATATATTTTCTATATTTTATGATTTTTTCAGAAATATTATTTGTTTTTCATTCGTTTGATCACTTTTAGTCGGGTAAATTCTTCCCGTTCCTTCTCTTCCAGTGCATTTGTAATCGTATATACGAGATTGTCATACATCGGAATCGTAATATTTTTCAGGGCATTTGCCCTTTTCTGTGTCTTTTTGATACTTGAAGCCAGCCGGTACGCTGCATTTTCTACCTCAGAAAGCTTGAGTGTCAGCTCCTTTACACGGCAGAATGCATCACGGGCGATATCGATGGATTCTCTGGAAGTACTGAATGCATAGGTTGGTCTGGTATTTTCTTTTTCGTACTTCACTTTCGGGATTTCTGTTCCCATAATGCTTCGCGTCTGGATGCGGATAGAATCCTCGATCGGAACTGTATAGGCAAGTTCTTCTACTGTACTGATCCCGTGCTCGATATTCGCCCTCTGAAGGCACTGATAGGCATAGGTGAAGGTTTTATCGATTTCTTCCTGAATATCCTTTGCTTCGTCGATTAAGCCCATCAGCTCGCGGATCAGAATGTTCCGCTTCTTGTCCATCAGCTCATATCCCTGTCTGGCAAGTGTCAGTGAATTTTTCGCAAGTATCAGATTTCCCTTGGTGGGAAATGAACGTGGATCCATAGACTTCCCTCCTTAGCCTTTGTAGTATACGTCAAGAATCTTGGTATCGACACGGTCAAGTTCTTCTTTTGGAAGGATTCTAAGCAGTTCCCAGCCAAGATCCAGGGTTTCCTCGATGGTACGGTTTTCATTCGGTCCCTGGCCGATATAACGCTCCTCGAATGCCTTTCCGAATTCCAGGTATTTCTTGTCAATCGGAGAAAGCTCGTCTTCTCCGATAACGGAAGCAAGATTCCGAGCCTCTCCTACTTTAGCATATGCAGAGAAAAGCTGGTTTGCCAGATCCTGGTGGTCTTCCCGGGTATATCCTTTTCCGATACCGTCTTTCATCAGACGGGACAGGGACGGAAGAACGCTGATCGGCGGGTAGATTGCCTGTCCGTGAAGATTCCGGTCAAGTACGATCTGTCCTTCGGTGATATAACCGGTCAGGTCAGGGATCGGGTGGGTAATGTCATCATTTGGCATGGTCAGGATCGGGAGCTGTGTGACAGAACCATTTACTCCTTCTACGATTCCTGCACGTTCATATAAGGTGGCAAGTTCACTGTACAGATATCCCGGATATCCTTTACGGCTTGGGATTTCTCCTTTGGAAGAAGAAACCTCACGCATGGCTTCGGCAAAGGAAGTCATATCGGTAAGAATGACCAGAATGTGCATATTTTTTTCAAATGCAAGGTATTCAGCGGCGGTCAGCGCAACCTTCGGGGTGATCAGACGCTCGACGACAGGATCGTTGGCAAGGTTCAGGAACATTGCCACATGGTTTGCAACACCGCTCTCCTCAAAGGTTCTGCGGAAGAAATCAGCTACGTCATGCTTGACACCCATTGCGGCGAATACGATGGCGAAATCCTCATTCGTGCTGCCGCCCAGAGAAGCCTGCTTTACGATCTGTGCGGCAAGCTGGTCGTGCGGAAGACCGTTGCCGGAAAAGATCGGCAGCTTTTGTCCACGGATCAGTGTGGTCAGTCCGTCAATCGCAGAAATTCCGGTGCGGATATAGTTACGAGGGTATTCACGTCTGACCGGATTTAACGGAAGTCCGTTGACATCGCGCACCTCTTCAACCGTGATCGGTCCAAGGTCGTCGATCGGTTCGCCGATTCCGTTAAAGGTTCTTCCAAGCATTTCTTCGGACAGACCGATTTCCATCGGATGTCCGGTAAGTCTGGTGTGGGTATTGTTAAGAGACATATTTTCCGTGCCTTCAAATACCTGGATGATTGCTTTGTCCTTGTAGACCTCCACAATACGTCCCATTTTGTGTTCTTTGCCGTTTACGACAAAATCTACGATTTCATCATAAAAAGCATCCTGAACGCCTTCCAGCGCGATCAGAGGGCCGTTAATGCTGCTGAGGCCTAAATATTCAATTGCCATTTTATTTTCCCTCCTTACGCGTTCTTTTCCATGATGCGGTCATGGAAAGCATCAATGTCTGCCAGATACTGGTCAAGAAGCTGAAGATTGTCATTTGGAACATCGTATTTGATCGCAATGACACGTTCAAAAATATTTTCCTCCTTGAGGACAGACATTGGCATATTCATGGCTACCAGTTCGCGGCAGCGTTTGTATAAATATAAAATGATTTCCATCATTTTGTACTGCTTCTGCAGAGAGACACAGGTATCATCCTTGTGGAATGCATTCTGCTGCAAAAATCCGAGACGGATGACTCTTGCGATTTCCAGAACCAGTTTCTGATCGTCCGGAAGTACATCACTTCCGATCAGCTTTACGATTTCCATCAGGCTGCTCTCCTGGTTCAGAAGTGCCATGATGCGGTTGCGGTAGTCAACGAATTTGGGTGATACATTGTCGTGGTACCAGGCGGCGAGATCGGTCAGATACTCGCTGTAGCTGGTCAGCCAGTGGATCGCCGGGAAATGTCTTGCGTAGGCAAGGCTCTTATCCAGTCCCCAGAAGCAGCGGACGAAACGTTTGGTGTTCTGTGTGACCGGCTCGGAGAAATCGCCTCCCTGCGGTGATACGGCGCCGATAATGGTCACGGATCCGTCACTGCCATTTAAGTTATGCATCATGCCTGCGCGCTCGTAGAAAGCAGACAGACGGCTGGCAAGGTAAGCCGGGAAACCTTCTTCTGCCGGCATCTCTTCCAGACGGCCGGAAAGCTCACGTAAGGCTTCTGCCCAGCGGGAAGTAGAGTCTGCCATGATCGCTACGTCATAGCCCATGTCACGGTAATATTCAGCCAGGGTAAGTCCGGTATAAATACTTGCTTCACGGGCAGCTACCGGCATGTTGGAGGTATTGGCGATCAGAGTGGTTCTGTCCATCAGCGGATTGCCGCTCTTTGGGTCCACAAGCTCTGAAAACTCTTCCAGCACCTGTGTCATTTCATTTCCACGCTCGCCGCAGCCGATGTAGATGATAATATCGGCATCAGACCATTTTGCGATCTGGTGCTGGGTCATGGTTTTTCCGGTACCGAATCCGCCAGGGATGGCTGCTGTGCCGCCTTTTGCGATCGGGAACATCGTATCCAGGATACGCTGTCCTGTGATCAGCGGAACGGATGCCGGATATCTTTTCAGGGTTGGACGCGGTACACGGATCGGCCATTTCTGTGCCAGTGTGATCTCTTTTTCGGTGCCGTCTTCCAGTTTCAGTTTTACAATCGGGTCAAGGATGGTATACTTTCCGTCTTTGGCAGCCCAGATAACCGTGCCGTTGACATCCGGCGGAACCATCGATTTGTGAACGATGGAACGGGTTTCCTGTGTTTCTGCAATGATTGCGCCGCCCATCAGCTCTTCGCCTTCCGAAACAGTTACATGGACATCCCATTTTTTCTCTGTATCCAGAGAATCTACGGTAAGGCCGCGGCTGATGTATTTACCGGACTGCTTTGCAATCTCGGACAGCGGACGCTCAATACCGTCAAAAATGTTGTTCAGGATTCCAGGTCCCAATGTAACAGAGAGGGCATCTCCGGATGCGGTAACTGTTTCGCCTGGTTTCAGTCCTGTGGTTTCCTCGAAAACCTGTACTGTAGTGGTATCCTTTGTCAGGGCAATAACCTCGCCGACCAGACGTTCTTTACCAACGTAAACCATCTCGGACATTTTAAATCCGGTGTTTCCTTTCAGATATACGACCGGACCGTTGATTCCATAGATAACTCCGGTTTTATTCATGCTCTACACCTCCGTGAAAGATGAAATTCTCCCGCTCTTCATTCAGAAGGGTCTCGAAGGAATTATCGATCAGAATATTTTTCTCCGGAATGACCGCGCGCACGCCGCCAAGGAACGGCATGGCCGAAATGGTAAGGGTTACGGAGAGTTTCTGCTCCAGGGAAGCCTTATGAGCTTCGTCTGACGGATCCAGATATAAGGTCAGCTTGTCGTTTCCGGCAAATGTAACGGCTTCGCGGATTTTGCGCTCCAGATACTCCTCATAGGATGGATCCTTTTTATAAGCGGTAAGTTTTTCACGAACTTCTTTAAACAGTTTTTCTTTTAATTCCAGATTTTTACGGGACAGCTTTCGTCTGATATGAAGCTGATCCGCAGACAGTGTCTTATTGACATCACGTTTTGCTTTCTCGGTCTCGGCAGCAACTTCTTCTTCTGCCTGACGTCTTGCGGTTGCTTTATGCTCCTCGAAGATCTTATCCAGAGCTTTCTGGTGATCGCCGATCACACGTTCTGCTTCACGGTTTGCACTGTCCAGGGAATGATTATAAAAATTCTGAAGTTTCTCCTCAGTAGTCAATGTGTGTCACCTCCAGGGCATTCTTACAGTTTTAATCCAATAGATTCATTTACATAGGATGTGATAAAATCTGCTTTCCGCCCGGTACCGTGACGGTCCGGAATTTCAATGAGCAGCGGAAGCTTATGGTTGAGGCGGACATCCTCCAGAATGTCCGGGAATTCCTTCCCGAACTTTTCTGTAAGGAGAATAATTCCGATCTCTTTGTCTGCCAGTGTTTTCTGCAGTGTATCATAAAGCTCCTCGCGCTCATGAACGACAACGCCTTCCACTCCGGCCAGGCGCATGCCCGTCTGAGTGTCTACGTTATCACTGATCAAGAACATTTTCATTTATGATTCCTCCAACTTAAGGTGAAGATCAATACCTTCCGGTTTTGGAATCAAAGTTTACCAAGAATCATGAAGGAGATGATCAGACCATACAGAGCGATACCTTCGGCCATAGCTACGAAGATCATGGATTTACCAAAGATGCTGCCGTCTTCGCTGATTGCTCCAAGAGCTGCGCTTGCGGAAGATGCAACGGCGATACCGGAACCAATACCGGAAAGACCTGTAACAAGAGCTGCACCGATGTAACCAAGACCGGTTGCAAGACCAGCGCCTGCTTCTGTTGCAGCAGATGCAGTTGTTGCGCCTGCGAAGGAAACAACGGTTGCGATCAGCAGAAGGCCGAAGAAGCCGCTTACATTGGCTGCCAGAGATTTTTTGTAACGATTTTTGTTGTGCTCACCTTTGAAGTAATAAGTCATAGGAACAACGATGGTTAATACCATTGCGATTGCAGTAAGTACCTGTACAAATGCTGAGTTCATAATAGTTTTCCTCCTGAAGTTAATTTATTAAATTTACTCTTTGCTGCGATCCGGAGCCATTTTCACTTTTTCCCGATACAGCTTCCCGCCATATTCGCTTCCATTTTGCATGGCTCTGAATCCTCTTTTATTTCTCGCCTTTTTTCAAAAACGGAACAAACGGTTTTCCGTCTCCTTCATAGAACCGGCTGAACATCTCGTAATACTCCAGACGCAGTACCTGGATCGCTACCAGCAGTGCCTCAAGGCAGGCAACGAAGACATTTCCGAGAACAATAACCGGCCAGCTGATGCTGCCGCCGCCTGTTGCTCCACCGAGCATCAGGACAACCTCCATCATAGCCGCATGGCTGACTGCATATGCGCCGACACGGACAAAGGAAATTGTGTTGGAGAAGTAGCTCAAAAGCACATCGAAGAGTTCGAAGAATGCCTGTACAAAGAACATTCCCTTTCCGGTCTCCGGAAATGCATTGCCCTTCTTCTCTACCATACGCTCCAGTGGCTCTTTTAAGAAGATCGCAAGAAGCGGAATACCGAACATGACTACCATCACGCCGACAGCCGGAGCTTTATGGCCGCTGAACAGGAGAACGAGTGTAACGGCAAGGGCTCCGTAGAAAATGAAGCCTGCCAGGGAGTTCTGGCTGAACAGAAGCTCGCCGAGCTTATGGTTTCTTGCTGCATTGATCATATGCAGAACCATTCCTGTCAGAATCATGAACATACCAAATGCAACCGCTGCGACAAATACGGTGTTCATCGAACCGATGAACGGAAGCGTTGTCATCGCTTCCTTCGGATGCAGCCAGAGGGCCGGTATGACATTCTCAAATCCGAAGAAGCTGCCGAACAAGAATCCGAAGATCACAGAGAATACCGCGCAGGTACTCATGATCGCTGCCAGATCCATCTTCTTGTAGTGGTACAGCAGTGCGCCGCCAATCAGCAGACACAATCCCTGTCCTACATCGGCAAACATGATTCCGAAAATAAAGGCATAGGTGAGTCCTACGATAATCGTAGGGTCAATTTCATTGTAATTTGGCAGTCCGTACATCTTCACGTACATCTCAAACGGACGGAAGATTTTCGGGTTTTTCAGCTTTGTCGGCGGCTGACGCAGAACGTTGTTTGCATCATCCTCGATAAAGCAGAAGAGATTTGTGTCGTTTTCGATGTCCTTCTGGAAGGAAGCGGCATCTTTTTCCGACATCCAGCCGCACAGAATATAGAAGGTTTCCTTCTTGGATTTTGTGCAGGCTGCCAGGCGACGGACATCAAAGTTGCCGGAGAGCTGCTCTAACTGCTCTTTTGCTGCAACCAGATCCTCTGCGGAATCCGAAAGGCATTTTGCCAGTTTCCGTGAGCACTCGCTGAGTGCATCGTCTGTCTTTTTGATTTCTGCCTGAAGTGCTGCGTAAGCATCCTCCGGCGTTCCGCTGTACTCGTCCGGAACGTAGATTCTTTCGAAGTGCAGGGATGAGAATACGGCGTCCACTTTCGTGACCTGATCTCTCGGGCAGAAGTAAATGCCCCATACATACTGCTCATCGGAATGGCAGCGGTAGAATACCGTATCGCTGTTCTCATAGCAGTAGCTCTCAAACTTGTTGTAATACTCTTTTGTGATCTTTCCGAATCTGAATTTGATAAAGTGGAAATCCAGAATGGAGGAAAGATTGCAGTGCAGATCCTGGAACGGCTCGATTTTCTGTGCTTTTTCCATCAAGTCTTTCTTTTTTGCTTCCAGTTCTGTACGCTCCTGGTTCAACTGGCCAAGGGTGTGATCCAAACCATGGACACAGTTGATGGCATCTTCCAGGGAAAGTCTTTTCGTGGTGGTACGCTTGTCTTCCGGCAGAAGTGCTGTAAAATCTTCCGCCTGTTTTAAGGTCTCTTTGTATGGGTTGATCTGGATATACGGTGTGATATTCTGCATCGTAGACAGCTCCGTCAGAGCGTTTTCCAGATGTATCTCATATTTTGAGAGATAAGTGTTGACCACACGGTCAATGTCGGCTTTCGGCCCGGTGATGCTCAAAAATTTCATCTTGACAATCAATGAGTACACCTCCCCGTGTATTAAGTTTTTGCGATATGCTGCATTGCCTCGTCAGCGCTGATACGGTAACGTACGCACTCGAGTGCAATAATAAGCCGGTTTACCTCGTGCTCTTTGTGATAGAGGTATGAGTATATTGTGGCAACGGAATAAGGATCCTGTCTGGATTCACTGGAAAGTATGTGCTTCATAATGGCTGCATACATGGATTCCAGCGTATCGACCTTGAAGGAATCATACCGTTTCGCATAATAGGTTTGTTCCAGCAGCTGGGAAAATGCACTCATATTCTCGGCTTCTACCAGTGCCTTTACCACATCCTTTTTCAGCCGGTGATGAACCGGAATCAGCAGGGCGTAGATTTGTGCGCTGGTCATGTGATAATAGCGTTTGGAACGGTAGATCCACTGAAGGTTCAGCATGTCAAACTTGCTTCCCCATGCAGCGGTCAGCTCTTCCAGATCCCGCTTTGTCACTACTTTTGATCTGTCTTTCCACATCTGTGCAAAGTAATACAGATCCAGGGTCATCTCATAGTCGAACAGGGTCGGACGCTCGATATCCGCGAGCTGCGACAACGGGGCATAATATTCTGTCCCTTTCAGGTTCGCAATCAGTTCTTCGATCGTCCTGGAGGACGCCAGAAGATTGATGTCCAGCTGGGAATGCTTGTTAAAGAACTCGTCGAATATGGACAGGTTCAATACCACATCACGGTGATCAAACACCGTGTTCAGGCATTCTTTGATAACGGACACTTCGTATCGTTTGAAGTAGAGCGCAAGGAACTTTCTCTGCTCTACATTTGCAAAACGGTACAGTTTGGAAAAATCCCGGTACACCGTCAGGCGCAGCATTTTCTCGATCTGACCTCGGTGAAGGTCAGCTTCGTTGTAGCCCTCAAACAGATCCTCATAGCCTTTATGCTGCTTGAGGTAAGAAACTGCCTGCGGTACACTCTCCAGTTCCACGATTTCCCGAAAATTCTGGTCGTTTAAAAGATGGCTCTGCATGGCTCTTATCTTTGTGGTAAGGCCGCTGTAGGATAATAGACCGCTCATCGTTTCACTTCCTTATAATGTTTTCGTAAATCTGCGTGGACAGTGTTCCGTGATTCTGTTCGTAATAAGCGTCCAGTGAAGATAGAAGTTCGGCGGCAGAGTCCCGCTGCTTTTTCTGATCCGCATCTGTAGTAGAATGAAGTTTTGTTGTGATCTCTTCAATCCGCTTTGCCGTTTCCGCTTCCAGATCTGCATCGAATTTTGCAATCCGCTCTTCCTGCTGCTCGTCCTGGAGCTTCTTCTGATTCTCGGCAGCCTGCATAATCTTAGTAGCAGCCGTTTCGATCTCTGCAAGTTTGTTAATTACAGATTCCATAGCATCGCTTTCCCTCCTTATGATATTTGCATAACAATCAAATCTGGTCCACTGACCAATTTTGATATACAGGGCAAAAAGTACAGGAGAAACTCCTGCATCTTTGCTGTTAGTATTCTACACCTTTTTTTCCAAAGTTGACATATTGAAATCGTAAAAAAAAGTGGGATTTCGATCGACTTTTTGATTAAAAATAGACAATGGGTCATATTTTTTCTTCCAATATCAATAGCCAAAAGATGGCCCCTCATATGATTTCGATATGGAACCAATCCGATTGTCATATTGCTGATAAGAAATGCTATGTGCAGGTTGATATTGTATACAGTATTTTGAAAACTTCGAAAATTTGAAAACGGGATTTTTCTGTTTTGCTTTTTCGGGAGCTATGATATACTAGATATGATTGGCTTTTATTCTAATATTTATCACTTAAGAAAGGAATTTTACGCATATGCGCCTTAGAAATATCAGAGGATCAAAAGATGTGATTGCTTCCTGTCCGTTCGTTGTGCAGGAACCGGAGAGCTGCCGGGGACGGTGGGCTGAGGTTTTTGGAAATGAAAATCCGATTCATATTGAGGTTGGAATGGGAAAAGGACGTTTCCTGATGGATATGGCGGTTCTGCACCCGGAGATCAACTACATTGGTATTGAGATGTACGACAGCGTACTGCTCCGCGCGGTACAGAAACGTGAAAAATTAGAAACAGAACTTAAAAACCTGTTTTTCATCCGCATGGATGCGCGCCAGCTTCCGGAAGTGTTTGCTGAGGGCGAGGTAGACCGCATTTACCTTAACTTCTCCGATCCGTGGCCGAAAGACCGCCATGCGAAACGGAGACTGACATCGCATGAGTTTCTTGCACGGTATGAGAAGATTTTAAAGAAGGACGGAACACTGGAATTCAAAACCGATAATAAAGATCTGTTTGACTTCTCTCTTGAGGAGATGAAAAATGCAGAGGGATGGGAACTCACTGCATTCACATACGATCTGCACCACGATGTGGTTCTCTCAGAAGGAAATGTAATGACGGAATATGAGGAGAAGTTTTCCTCAATCGGAAACCCGATCTGTAAGATGGAGGCACGGTTTCTGTAAAAAACATTTCTGCATGTAAGGGGGATTTGAAAATGAAAAGAAAAGTTCTGGCGGCACCAGTGTGACAGTGGCCATGGTAACGAAAGATGCGGACGACACCTGGAACGAGGATCTTTGTACAAGCGGCTATGTCGGATACGGCGGTGTAGGCGAAACTACCGAGTGGAACCGCAAAACACCGCGCGGACAGTTCAGCTTTACGTATGCCTTCGGCATTCTCCCGAATCCCGGAACGGAACTTTCCTATACCCAGGTGGATGATACGTATTACTGGGTCGATGATGTAAATTCCAGATACTACAATCAGTTCGTCACGACGAAGACAACGCCGAAAGCCTGGAATTCCGCGGAGCACATCATCGAGATCAATCCGGCCTATCATTACGTTCTGTCCCTCGATTACAATCCAAACTGCACTCCGGGTGTCGGTTCTGCCATCTTCCTGCACTGCAGCACAAACCGGCCGACTGGCGGATGCATTTCCGTTCCGGAAGACCAGATGATTACGATTCTGAAAAATGTTCAGCCGGGCTGCCAGATTATTATTGATTCGGCGAGCGAGCTGAAGAATTACTAAATTTTTTGCTCTGAAAGACAAAACCGGCAGCGGAAAGATCCATGTCAGAAAGGATCCCTCTGCTGCCGGTTTTTCTCATTTGGAGATGCTATGATGATAGGAAAAGTTGATACGTAGATTTTCGGTATTCCGCCCGTAAAACAAGAAAAACACCGTCCCCGCAGCTCTCAGGTCTGCAAAAACAGTGCTTTTGATGCGCCTTCAGGGACTCGAACCCTGGACAAATAGATTAAGAGTTTCTTTGTCTATTGATAAAGAGGCATTAAGCTTTTTTGATGCGGAAAAACATGAATGGATTTGTGAACCGGGCAAATTTGAAGCTATCATAGCAGCATCAGCTATGGATATCAAAGATGTTCTCAAATTTGAATTAAAATAAAGATAGAAGCCATGACGAAACGTTTAATCCTTGCATTCGTATTTTTATCCTGGCACTTAGTAGCCTGCTCGAATGGAGATTCGGGAATTTCTTCCGGACTCCCGGATAAGCCTTCTGCGGAAGAAGACTCTCCCGGGACTGAAACGATATCCGAAGAAATGAGAGTGAAAATAACCGGCGAAGATTTATATATATCAGCCAAGTTAGATGCCAAAACCGATATTCTTTATTGGTTCAAGAAGTGTATGTTCAATGAACTGTTCACATTTTATAGAGTAGGAACAATTGACAACAATATGCCTGCTCCTGCCACTCTGCCCGATGTTTCTCCGACTTCTCTTCTGAATCTGGCTTACAGTGACAATATCGGTCCTTTTAATATAACCGGATACGGGTGGTGTGGAGGAAATCATCCCTATCTGGATGAAGTTACTCAAACTGCCCGCAATATCGGTTATCGTATTTATATCGACGGAAAAGAAATAAAGACAGATCTATCGACTCTGACAAAAGAGATAAAGATTGAAGTAATCAATGAAATAATGAACCCTTCCAAAGCCGATACCAGTAGTGGAAAAACACTTCTGAATGAGATCTTATGTATTGAGACTGTCAATTATTCTATTTATAGAAATAACATTCAAGTCTTGGTTACTCATGAATTTCAAAATGAGTCTCCCGTGACAGTACAAATGTATTACGGAATGCAATCTATGTTTGACAAGGAGACACATACATTAACTGCCAATGGCAAGTATGTGGACTGGACAGTGCAAAAGGATGTTTCTACCTTTACAAAGAAAGAGTATCCGTCATTTCGCCGTTTCATTGAGAAAAGCGCAAATGCGTATCAATCTTCTTATCTGTTTGCCGACGGATTGGGAAATCATGAAGAAATATCAGATGATGATATTATATTCATAGGAAATTCCAGCAATAAGACGTACCACAAGATTATAGCTGATAGAGAACACAAAAAGGGGGATATTATTCATTGGAGCGGAGTGTATACCTGGTTTAAATCTCCTGTTTCTGATGATGATGATTTGCTGTGTTATGAAGGTGTTATAGATAATAAAAAGGTCCTTTTTATAGATTGCAAGAAGAGTGTCGACAGGACAATACAGTTGCCTGTCGATTATACTAAGAAGTCTTTTACGATTATAGAGAAAAGTAAATCAATAACAATTACCGGTAATAAAGTAACAGCCAAAGGACTTAGAATTGTATCCGACGGGTCCGGAAGTTGTGTGATTACCTTTGATTAATTTAGAAAACGATATGTGGAAAAATGTGTTAGTTCTGGTCAGCCTCTGTCTGTTGTTTGAAGATGTAAATGCTCAAACTACCAAGAACAGATACTATAAAGCTAATGATGAAAACGTTTCTTACGTGGGACGTACGGAAATACAGAGTGATGGTTCTGTTTCTTTCGACTGGACCGGTACTTATCTTCGTACCCGACTTTCGGGAGGAGAATTGTCTATGAAGA
>ENA-OPCB01000883-OPCB01000883.1-human-gut-metagenome-genome-assembly--contig:-NODE-883-length-18839-cov-2.730835_pt1 | contig 18839 bp, 7 predicted proteins | sample MGYA00241561_ERZ501473 | MGnify/ENA primary metagenome ERZ501473 (study PRJEB25962, sample SAMEA2042519) | human gut metagenome | biome: human gut; feature: human-associated habitat; material: faeces... | reverse complement strand
GTTGTGATGATTTTCTCTCTGAGAAAGAAGTTCCCCGTATCACAAGTGATTTTTATAAAACAGAACAAGGCATACTGGCTGCTGTTGATGCTACATATGCTTATATGCGTTTTGGAGTTGGTGGGGAGTTCTCTAATGTTCTTACAGAGTTAGGTACTGACCTGATAACAGGTGCAGAGGGAGCATTAAGTTATCCGTATAACTTATATAGTGCAACTTTGTCACCAACAGAATCGAAATTGTATAGTTTGTGGGAAAATCATTATAAAGCTATCGGAGTGACAAATCTTGTCTTAGACGCACTGCCGGAAGCAAGTATATCGGAGGCTGAGAAAGAGAGCTATGGTGCTGAAATGAATTTCTTTCGTGCATACTTTTATTTCGATTTAGTTCAGCAATTTGGTAAGATACCTTTGGTCACTGAAGCAATACAAGAACCTCAGACAGACTTTAAACGTTCTTCTGTTGCAGATGTTTATAAGCTAATTGTTAGCGATTTAAGATATGCAGCAGAACATCTCAGGGAATCAGCTACAGGTACGGATCAAAGTAAGGCTACTAAATATGCCGCTGCTCATTTATTATCTAAAGTTTATCTTACACGTGGTAGTGCGATAACTGATCAGCGTGGGCAATTGTCAACTGATATGGATAGTGCTTATTACTATGCTAGAAGAGTGATAGACAGTTCTAAATATACTCTGTTAAATAACTATTCAGATTTGTGGGATGTTAACAATATGGGGAATAGTGAGGTTATCTTTTCTATTCAGTTTACTCTTGATCCGATATATAATGGAGATGGGAACAAATCTCACTTATATTGGGGATCATGGTATGAAGATCAACCTGGTATGATGCGTGATATAGCTAATGGCCGTCCTTATCGTTTTCATCGTGCTACCAATAAAACGATGTTTGAGTTGTTTGACCGCAAAAATGATTCCCGTTTTTATAAGAGTTTTAAATGGACCTATTATTGTAATAAAGCGACTTCTTCCTTGGCTATAGGAGATACTGCAATCTATTATAGCTTAAATGCTCCCAAAAATAGAACATATAAGTATAAATATTTTCAATGGAATAAGAATGATCCAAGTAAAAATAACAGATATTATCCTATTTTGCTGAAATACGAGGATCCATTAAGAGAAACAGCAAATGAACAAAAAGGTGTACGTGAATGGGTACGTATGCGTCTTGGCGAGACTTATTTGATTGCTGCGGAAGCGGCAGGTCGTAAGGGGGACTATAATTTAGCTGCTGATTTGATTAATATTATTCGTGAACGTGCTTCCTGGAAAGCTGGCGAGAAAAAGGTACCTCAATATTGGCTAGAAGAAGGTGGTGAGATGGAAAATACAGAATCTACTTATGAAAATATAAAAGTGACGGCAGATGACCTGAAGATGAATTTTGTAGATTTTATGTTGGATGAAAGAGGGCGTGAGCTTTTAGGCGAATATACAAGATGGGAGGATCTGGTGCGTTGTGAGAAATTAATTGAGTATGTAAAAAAATGGAATCCTGATGCAATGAAGAATATTCAAGAGTATCACAAATTGCGTCCAATTCCTCAAAAGCATATTGACCGACTGAATCCTCGTGGTTCTGATGAGGAAGAACAGAATCCTGGATATTTCTAATTATAACTAAATAGTTATGCAATGTAAGAAGTTAGTTCATTATTGAACTAACTTCTTATTAAAGAGATTTTTATTTTTGAAAATTAAAAAACTAACATTTAATGCCGTGAACTTAACTAAATTTTTGAAAGGAAGTGCAATTCTTTTGTTGTTTTCCTCTTTTGTTATTTCCTGTCATGATAATGATGTGATTGAAAAAGAAGAAGATAATCAGGACCCTGATACGGAAGAATCTATCAATTTGGCTTTAGGAAAGACCGTCGAAACCAGAATTAATAGCATAACTGGCTCAGGCTCTAATACTGAAAAAGCTAATTTAATGACTGATGGTGATTTAACAACATATTGGGAATCTGCGGACTCATATAAACATTCTATTCTAATTGATTTAGGGAGCGTACAAGAAGTATCAAAAATAGTAGTGCATTGGATTGATGAACGTGGATGTAATGCGTATAGCCTCAATTTTGGAAAAGAAAAAGATAAAATAGTAAGTGTTATATCCAGGAATGATGTAGAAGAAAAAGCAGTTAGTACATTTGAGGGTTTTAAGGAAGAAGCTCGCTACGTGGAATTGGTCTTACGTGGGAGATTAGGCTATACTGGCGGGTATAGAATATCCGAGATCGAAATTTACAATGAGGATAATATAGAGTATACCAATACACCTGAGGAACAAAAAGCTCTTGATACAATTACAGAGCGATTGATTGCTAGTTACTTGAGTGATATACCAGATGATAAGAATATTGAAAGCTTCTCAAAGTCAATGCAGGCAGATGGTTCATGGACGGATATTGACTATAATGATCAAATATCTGCTGATGGCTGGAAACCGAATGGTCATCTTAACAGATTAAAAGCTATGGCACTAAACTACAAGCATCCTGAAAGCAAATTTTTCAATGATGCTACATTGTTACAACAAATAGAAAAGGGGTTGTTATGTTTTAAGAAAAAGGCACCTTCCTGTTCGGATAATTGGTGGTATAATGATATCGGTGCCCCTCAAGCTTATATGATACCACTTCTGTTGTTGAAGGGACATATTTCACATGAAAATATGCTTGTGGCAGCAGCATATTTGAAAGATAAGATTGAAAGTTATATAGGAGGTGGTAAGAATTTATCGTGGATTGCTGAAATCGCAATGCACAAAGGGTGTGCTGAGGATAATTATTCAACAGTACAACACGCTTTTAAGGCGATTGCTTCCACATTGTCAATTGTTTCAGAACAAGGGAAAGAGGGGATTAAAATAGATGGCAGTTTCCATCAACATCATGCCCAGATTTATTCGGGAGGATATGGAATGTCGCTGACCGATGACGTTTCAAAATTTATGGAAATGTCTGTTGATACTCAGTTTGCAAATGAATTTACTCTTGAAAAGAAAGAAATATTTCAGAAACTACTTTTAGAGGGACATCTTTTACTTAGTTTCCGAAACTCTATCGATTTTGGAACTAGAGGGCGAAATATATCACGTCCTACGTCTGAGTATACTACAGTTCCTGTGGATGTCTTGGAAAGGGCGGTCGTTGGCGATCCTGCCAATGCCGGGATTTATAGAGCATGGATAAATCATATAAATAGTGGAACCGCTTTTCCTAAAGCAAATGTGAACAAACATTTCTGGAAATCAGATATGATGACACAACATGGTGAGAATTTCTATATGTCCGCAAAAATAATATCAAAGCGTACTTATGGAACAGAATCCTTGAATAATGAAAACATAAAGGGGTATAATCTTCCTTTAGGAGCTACGAATATAATGACAACAGGTAAGGAGTATGATAATATATATCCGGTCTGGGATTGGACTCGTATTCCTGGTACAACTGCTATTGGTAATCAGGATAAGACGTCTTTAGAAGGTTATCAGATTGGTAATAACGAGTTTGGTGGAGGCGTTAGTGATGGTGTAAATGGAATTATTGCTTATAAGGGTAAATACAATGAATTGCAAGCTAATAAAGCATATTTTTTCTTTGATAATATGATGTTCTGTATAGGCAGTGATATTTCCTATGTTCAGAATGATAATGTTTTGACTTCTGTAGAACAGAATTTATTGAATGGTGAGGTTATTTATAATGATGGGCAAGAAAAGCAACTGTCATCAAACAGTAATATGCAATTGAAGCAATTGAAATGGGTATATCATAATAACACAGGGTATATTTTTAGAGGAACAGATAATGTTACTATACAAAATATGTCTCAAGCAGGTTCTTGGAAAGATATCAATGCTACAGGAGAATCGGGGCTTATAGATAAGAATGTTTTTAGTGTCTGGATAAATCACGGACTTAATCCGGAGAATGCCAGTTATCAATATATTGTTGTACCGGATAAGTCTATAAATGCATTTCGGGATTTAGCTGAGCAGATAGATTTTTATATTGCACAAAATGATGGTTCGGTTCAGGCTATACGTGAAGGCAATAAGTATGGATTTGTTTTTTATAAAAGCGCCAGTACAAAGATGGACGATGGTTTAGTGATATCATCTGATAAGCCTTCTATTGTCTTTATTGAAAAAAAAGGTAACACTTATACTATTGCTGTGTCAGATCCTACATATACACAAGCAAATGTAACGTTAACTCTAAATAAAAAGATGATAGAGAAGAGCGGGGTTACTATAACAGAACAAGGTAGCAATATTATTTTTACTTTGCCTGTGGGCGATTACGTAGGAAGTAGTGTTGTAGATGTTTTTACCGAAAAATAATAAAATTATAGATATATGAAGAAGTTGCACTTCATTATAGTTGTACTACTTTTTATCCGAACACCTGTTGTATTGGGGCTGGATATAAAAGGTGAAAAAGAAGTACCTGTTACTGTTACTGTACTTTCCGATTATCGGTTACATACCATCATACCTTCTGACTTTTTGGGATTTAGCTATGAAATGTCTCAGTTGACCGATAACTCCCGTTATCTGCATCCTGATAATCTTGTATTGATTCAAATGATGAAGAATTTAGGAAATGGCGTCTTACGATTAGGAGGAAATAGCAGTGATAAGATTTCATGGACAGGTATGCCACGCATTGATTATATGAGGAAGGATTCTTTAACTACTACAGATGTAGATACTTTTTCAAAATTTGTAGATTTAACTGGATGGAAGGTTATCTGGGGATTGAATCTGGGAGAGAATAATCCTGAGAAAAACTCGGATGAAGCTGTATATGTAGCAAAACGATTAAAGAATGCTCTTTATGCTCTTCAGATAGGTAATGAACCTGATTTATATTACAAACATCTGCGTCCTGTAAATTATGCAATAAGCGATTATGAAAAAGAATGGTTTCTACATTATACGAAGATAAAAGAGAGGTTACCTGACATTACTATAGCAGGGCCAGCAGTTGCTGGGGATATCCGTTGGTTTGAATCTTTCTTGAACAGTTACTCTTCCAGAATAAGTTTGATGACCGGACATCATTACAATTCACCAGGTAAGAATGCTACAGTAAATTGGAAAACTATATTGGAACCGGATAATCATTTATCAGGTTATTTGCAAGTATTGAATTTTTTATGTCAAAAACACGGAATTACTTATCGTATGGCAGAATGTAATACAGTCTCTCAAGGTGGAAAAATAGGAGTGAGCAATGTTTTTGCTTCTGCTTTATGGGCGTTAGACTATATGTGGAGTGTGGCTTTGAATAATGGGGTGGGAGTAAATTTTCATGGTGGTAGTGTTAGTAAGTATGCACCTATTGTAGTGGATGAGAAAGGAATTCCTACTCCTCGTCCTATCTATTATGCAATGCTTGCTTTTAAATATGGAAGTGAAGGTGGTAATATTGTTCCTTCTGTGATTTCACCTTCTGTTCCTAACAGCAGCGTATATGCTTGTGTCAATGGCAAAACATTGAAAGTTACACTTTTAAATAAAAGTGAAGATGATATTTCCTTCACAGTTCGGCTGAATGACACTCCTGCTTCGGTTCAGTTGCTTAGACTTACAGCACCGTCTCCGATTTCTTCATCTGGAATACGTTTTGCCGATGCCGAAGTAGAAGCTGATGGAAGTTTTCAACTAAATATGAGAGAGAAATATCAACCACAAAATGAATATGTTAAAGTCTCCGTTCCGGCAATGAGCGCAGCGGTGATGATTATAGATAAAGAATGATTATGAAAAGGTTACTACTTATATGTCTGGTGCTATGCTTTTGGGGAGAATACGGCTATGCTGTAGAGAAACAGAAAGATATAGAGATTTTATATAATAGATTGTTGGAAGAATATTTGTCGGATTCGGTAGACGTTTCTCAAGCAGAAAAGGATTTGGCTGTTATGCAAACTGATGGTAGCTGGAAAGATATTGATTATAAGACAGTGACTTTCTATTTCGATGCAGAGCGTCATCTCAAGAGATTAAAGAACATGGCATTGGCTTATAGTAAACCCGGAAATAAATTATTTCATGAGCAGGAATTGCGAAAGAAAATAATTCTTGGGTTAGATTATTTCCGGATAGCTAATCCAAATTCTGGAAATTGGTGGTACCGGGACATCGGTGCTCCTTCCCAATATATGATTCCTCTTCTTTTGCTGAAGAAAGAGTTGAAAAGAGAAGATGTGACGAGACTTTCTTCTTATCTGGTTGATAAGACAGATAATATGGCCCATAAAGGAAAGAATAGAACATGGGTATCTGCAGTCTTGATACATAAAGGCTGTATAGAAGATGATTATGAGTTAATTGCCAAAGGATTTTCTTCCATTGCTTCTACCATATATGTAGAAGAGAAAGATGATGAAGGAATGAAAAGAGATAATAGTATTCATCAGCACCGTCCTCAGCTTTATTCGGGTGGATATGGAATGTCACTACTGTCCGACTTGGCAGAGTATATTACTTTAGCTAATAAAACATCTTTTATGAAGTTCTTCACTTCGGATAAGATTAAGTTGGTATCAGATGTTTTTCTGAAAGGGACACAGATGTTCGGATATAGAATGGCATATGATTTTGGAACGATTGGGCGGGGGATATGTCGCCCGAATTGCTTGAGCAATATGTCCACGCATACATTAGATTTAATGAAAGAAGTTGATCCCGTTCATGCGGAAAATTATGAGGCATGGAAGCGGCATATTGGTGGCGAAGCCTTTCCGGTACCAGGAAATACACATTTTTGGAAATCAAACATTATGACCCATCATGGTTCTGATTATTATATGTCTGCCAAAGTCATATCCGTACGAACAAATGGTACGGAAATGCTGAACGGGCAGAATTTGAAAGGCTATTATCTACCATTAGGAGCAACTAACATAATGACTACCGGTCATGAATATGATGATGCCTTTGTTGTTTGGGATTGGACACGGGTACCGGGAACAACGGCGGTTGCTAATCAGTCGACTGCCGATCTCCGTTGGTATTTGTTTGGTTCGAATCAATTTGGTGGAGGTGTTAGCAATGCTCATAATGGTGTAATGGCTTATGAACATGCTTATCAAGGTGTGGAAGCTCGGAAAGCTTACTTTTTTATGGGAGATGCTATGGTATGCATGGGAAGTGGCATTAAGGCGGCTCGTACTCAGGAAGTTCGTACTTCAGTAAATCAATGTTTGGCAAATGGTGAAGTTACATATGGCTTATCAGGACATACATACCGGTTAACGAATAACTTGTCCGACAAAAATATTGATTGGGCTTACCATGATAATGTAGGGTATATTTTCCCGCAAAATGAGAGTGTAACGTTGAGAAAAGCCAAGCAAACCGGTGCTTGGAGAGAACTTGAAGTAACAGCAAGTGATAAACCAGTAACAAAAGAGATTTTTAGCTTATGGGTTTCGCATGGTACTACTCCGCAGCATGAGGATTACTGTTATATTATAATGCCTGATAAACCTCTTTCTTATTTTACAGATAAGAAGTTTGAGAATGAAATTAAGATTATAGTTAACTCTGAACAGATACAAGCGATTTCCAATGAGAATAAGAGACAGTATGCTGCCGTCTTTTATGAGCCGGGTGAAATACGGTTTGCAGAGGATTTAGTGGTAGCAGTCAATAAGAAAGTTATAATATACATTGAGAAGAAAGACAAACAATATGAAATAGCTGTAGCCGATCCTCTATATAAAGAGCAGTCTCTCCAATTAAGTATGAATGGAGAACAAATAAATATAGTATTCCCTTCTGGTGATTATTCCGGTAGTTCAGTAATAAAACATATTACAGAAAAACATTAATAAGGACGTTCATGAATAAGTTATCCATTTTTTTGCTTCTATTTTTATCTGTCGCATATTCCGTACAGAGCAGTAATACAAACTATGCAAGAACAACCGATAGAATTTGGTTGGACTCGAATGAAATGCATCAGGGAGAATATAGCTGGAAGATGATGAAAGTAAGTGACGTGAAAGCATCTGCTGAGGAAGTTTCGTCGCTTGGATATAATACGAGTGACTGGTTGTCAGCTATTGTTCCGGGAACTGTGCTTAATTCTCTTGTATATAATAAGAAGTATCCTGAACCCTATTATGGACTGAACAATAAAATAGAGTCCAATAAAATACCGGATCAAAAGTAGGTCGTGAGTTTTATACTTATTGGTTCCGTACGGAATTTGAGGTTCCGGCTTCTTTCTCAGGAAAAAATATATGGTTGCAGCCTGATGGCATCAACTATCGGGCTGAAGTATGGGTGAATGGTAATTTATTGAGTACGATCAATGGAATGTTTGTTAATGACTACATTAATATAACAGATTTTGTAAAAGTAGGCAATAAGAATGTTCTTGCTGTCAAAGTCTATCCGGTAGATGTGCCGGGGACTACTATGCCAAAGTCTTGGGGAGCTGTAGGTGAATATCATAATGGGGGTAATGGAAACATCGGTTTGAATACTACTATGCTTATGAGTATTGGATGGGATTTTACCTTTATGGATGGTATTCGTGACCGCAATACGGGTATTTGGAAAAGTATATCTATATATAGTACAGGGATATTGGCGTTGCGTCATCCATTTGTGAAGTCAGAATTACAGAAGCCGGGGTATGATGTCGCTCGTGAAACCATATCCGTTGAAATTATTGATCCGTTTCATTCGATGGATACGATTAGCGGAGTGGTCAGAGGAGAAATAGTGGGAGAAAATATTGTTGTAGAAAAGCCTTTCAGCATATTACGTGGTGAGGAAAAAAATGTGACTTTCACTCCGGAAGAATTCCCTCAACTTACTATCCGTAATCCACGCTTGTGGTGGCCGATCAATAAAGGTCCTCAGAACTTGTATGAACTGAAACTGACAGTAAGCGTAAAAGGCGCTGTCTGTGACTCTGTTAAAACCCGGTTTGGTATTCGTGATATAACTTCTGATACAAATACTCCCGATAAATCACGTGTATTCTATGTGAACGGTAAACGTATTTTTATCCGTGGTACAAACTGGATTCCTGAGGGAATGTTACGAACTTCGGATGAACGTACCTATGCTGAGTTGAGATACACCCGGCAGGCAGGTATCAACTTAATCCGCCTTTGGGGAGGCGGTATAGCTGAATCTGATTACTTTTACCAGCTTTGTGACGAACTGGGGTTATTGATTTGGCAAGAATTCTGGATGACGGGAGATACACGCCATCCACAGGATAAGAGTGTGTACCTAAACAACGTGGCTTCTACTGTGAAACGTATCCGCAATCATCCGGCTCTGGCTTATTATGTAGCGTCGAATGAGAGTTCTGAAGTTAGTGGTACGCCTGAACTGCTGAAACTACTTGATGGGACACGTGGCTATCAGATGCAATCGGAATGTGCAGGTGTACATGATGGAAGTCCATATAAACAGGTGAATCCGATGCAACATTATGAAAACACGGCTTCTGCGAGAGGTAGCCGTGTGGATGGTTTTAATCCCGAATATGGTGCTCCGACACTTCCTACGGTAGAAATTCTCCGGGAAATGATGGACGAAAAAGATTTGTGGCCTATTAATAAAGAGGTTTGGGATTATCTGGATGGGAATGGATTCCATCTGATGTCTACCATGTATGCTGACTTGGTTAATAATTATGGGCAATCTTCTTCTATTGATGAGTTTGCACAGAAGGGGCAATTTGTGGGTGCCATGAACTCAAAAAGTATTTGGGAAGTATGGAATTATAATAAACTTGATTATGGTGACCGTTTCTGTTCCGGTTTACTTTTCTGGTATCATAATTGCCCGGTTCGTCAGGTCTGTGCCCGTATGTGGGATTGGTCGTTGGAACCAACGGCTTCACTTTATCATACAGCTAATGCTTTGGAACCTTTGCATGTACAATTTGATTATCTGAAGAATACGGTATCGGTGGTGAATGATTATTATCAGGAATTTGAAGGTTATACGGTTGTGGCTCAGGTTTATGATATCAATAGTGAAAAGGTATTCGAAAAGTCAGTAAAGGTTGACCTTCCCTTGGATGGTGTGGCAAATGATGTATTGACTATTCGCTTTCCAGAAGATATTTCACAGGTACATTTTATTAAGTTGAGATTGAAAGATGAGAAAGGCAAGGAAGTCTCATCCAATTTTTACTGGCGTTCCAATGATAAGTATGAAGGTAAGGAAACGCTGACCGGACCTACTTCTTCAGGTTTTGAAACATTGTCTCAATTGAAAAAAGCCAAATTGAAGACTACTTATAAGATAAGAAAGAGCGAAGGTAAGTATTTCGTGGATGTTACAGTGAAAAATGTGTCCGGTTCTATCGCCTTTTTCAACCAGTTGCAATTCCTCAATCAGGATTTGAAACCTATTCGCCCTTCTTTTTATACAGATAATTTCTTTTCTTTGATGCCGGGTGAGAGTAAATTTGTAGTTATCGAAACGAATGCAGAAAAGATAATTGAAAAACCGGTGATAGTGGTGAAAGGATGGAATGTAGACCGTAAACAAATAAACAAATGAATACAAAAGTAAAGACAAGAACTTGGATAGCCTTATTGAATCTGCTCTTTCTGTTTACAGCAATCAATGCGCAGCCTGTTCGTCAGCACTTGCATGAAGGATGGAATTTCCGGCAGGCGAGGGGTACTAACTGGTATGAAGCCACTGTTCCTGGAACAGTTCATACAGACTTGATGGATAACAAACTGATAGATGATCCTTTTTACAGGCTCAATGAGCGCGGTGTGCAGTGGGTGGATAAAGAAGACTGGATTTACCGGACGACGTTTGATGTAACCCCTGAGTTGCTGGCAAAGAAGAATATTGTGCTGCATTTTGAGGGATTGGATACTTATGCTGATGTAACATTGAACGGAAAGAAGATTCTTTCTGCTGATAATATGTTTTGTGAATGGCAGGTGGATGTCCGTTCTCTCTTAAAAGAGCATGGTAATGAATTGCAGGTTTATTTGCATTCTCCTATTAAGATAGCTATGCCGAAATGGGAAGCTGTTCCTTTCCAGTATCGCAGTTCGAATGACCAGTCTGAGAATGGAGGTTTGCTCAACCGCAAGATCGGAGTGTTTGTTCGTAAAGCGGGTTATCATTTTGGTTGGGACTGGGGACCTCGTTTGGTTACTTCGGGTATCTGGAGGACCGTTAGTCTGGAAGCATGGGATGAGGCTCGTATAAATGATGTTTTTTATAACCAGCAGTCGGTGACAGCCCAACGGGCCATAGTGGATGTCACGGTGGAAGTATTGGCAGATAAGGAGACAGAAGCAAAGGTAGCTGTGATTAATCGTACGGATAAGCGTACCGAGTGCCGGAAATTGATTCGTTTGAATAAAGGTTTGAATAAAATTCCGGTATCTTTTACCATGAAGAAGCCCCGGTTATGGTGGACTAATGGTTTGGGAGAACCTTTTTTATACGACTTTGCTACAACACTGGAACTGAATGGAAAGCAAATAGATATAACAGAAGAAAAACTGGGGATCCGTTCATTGAAAGTGGTAACGGCTCCTGACGAATATGGTGAAAGCTTTTATTTTGAACTAAATGGAAAACCCTTGTTTGCCAAAGGTGCGAATTATATTCCTTGTGATAATTTTCTGACTCGTGTTACCGACTCCATTTATGAAAAAACGATCCGGGATGCAGTCAGTGCAAATATGAATATGCTACGAGTGTGGGGTGGTGGAGTTTATGAGAAAGATATCTTTTATGATTTGTGTGATAAATACGGCATTTTAATCTGGCAGGACTTTATGTTTGCGTGCAGTGTATTTCCTGCTGAAGGCGAATTGCTGGAAAACATTCGCAGGGAAGCCATTGATAATGTACGACGCTTGCGTAACCATAGTTGTATAGCCCTTTGGTGTGGGAATAATGAATGTTTGGATGCTTGGTTCAACTGGAATTGGAAAAAGACATATGACAAACAGAATCCTGCTTATTCGGATATTATATGGAAACAGTTCAAGAATCAGTATTTTGTGACGTTGCCGGCTGTGGTAGAAGAATTCCATCCGGGTGCTTGTTACCGTAAATCATCTCCTTATTCTGATGACAAAGGGACGCGCAATCATACGGTGGGCGATATGCACTATTGGGCAGTTTGGCAAGGGCTGAAACCCCTTTCCGAATTTAATCATGAGCGAAGCCGTTTTTTCAGTGAGTATGGTTTTCAGTCATTCCCGGAATTCGAGTCGATCAAACGGTATGCACCTTTATCAGAGGATTGGAATCTGACTTCGGAGGTAATGATGTCGCATCAGCGAGGGGGAACAGCGGCTAATAAGCGTATCAATGATTTCCTTTTGTCGGAATATCGTCAGCCGAAAGATTTCCGTTCGTTTACCTATATGAGCCAGCTTTTGCAGGCTGATGCTATGAAAATGGCTATGGAGGCACATCGGAGGGATATGCCCTATTGTATGGGATCGTTGGTATGGCAGCATAATGACTGCTGGCCGGTGGCATCCTGGTCTAGTCGCGACTATTACGGACGTTGGAAGGCGCAGCATTATTTTACGGTAAAGTCTTTCGCTGATTTATTGGTATCGCCAATAGAAAAGGAAAACACGTTGCAGATATATATGGTATCAGACAGGCTAAAGAGTACTTCTGGTAAATTAACAGTCTGTGTGCTCAGATTGGATGGTAACGGAGTGGTGAAAGAATTCAAGAAACAGATAACTGTTCCGGCTAATACAAGTACAGTTATATGGAAGGAAGCTGTGGATGGGTTATTGAATGGAGAGAAAAAAGAAGACGTCGTCGTACACGTTCTTTATGAGGATAAAACAGGAAAAAAGTATACTAATAATTATTTTTTGGCGAAGCAAAAAGATATGCGTTATGCGGCAGCTCGGATTAATAAAGACTTTGTACCGACTGAAGGAGGGTATGAGGTAACTCTGTCTTGTGATGTGTTTGCAAGAAGCGTTTTCTTGTCACTCCAAGGAGATATTGACAATTTCATATCCGACAATTATATGGATATTTTGCCTGGTGAAACGGTTACGGTTAAAGTGACTACTGAACTACCTTCGTTGCAGTTTGCCGAAAGGCTACAGGTCGTTTCTTTCTCGGATGCAGTGAAACAATAGAATATAAATTTAAGATATAACCATGAAAAAGAGTACATTATTGTTTGTTACTATTCTAATTAGTTTTTTTCCCTTCGGTGACTTATTCGCCAAGGGTAAGGTAAAAGTTGATAAAGCGTTAGAGCATGCTGCTCGTCAGTATCTCTATATGAGGAGCGAGTTGCAAGGAAGTAACCAGTTTCCTAAAACGTATGACAAACATATGCAACGCCTGAAAACCAGCAACTCGGAATGGTGGTGCAGCGGCTTTTATCCCGGAACTTTGTTCTATTTGTACGAGGATACAGGAGACAAGGAGCTATATGCTGAAGGAGTGCGTATATTGAAGCTGCTGGAACCGGAACAATACAACGTGAATACGCATGATGTCGGTTTTATGATGTATTGCAGTTATGGCAATGCAAACCGCATTGCTCCGAAACCTGAGTATAAAGATATTATGGTGAACAGCGCCCGTTCGTTGATTTCCCGTTTCAGCCCGGTGGTAGGCTGCATTAAATCCCATAATCGCAAACCGGATGATTATGTTGTTATTATTGATAATATGATGAATCTGGAATTGCTTTTCTGGGCTACTCAGGCCACAGGAGACAGCACATTCTATGATATTGCTGTGAAACATGCCGATACAACTTTGAAGAATCATTTCCGGGCAGACAATAGTCTTTATCATGGACTGAATTATAATCCGGAAACCGGTGAAATAAAGCACTACCAAGGTGGACAGGGCTTTTCCGAAAAGTCAGCTTGGGCTCGTGGACAAGCCTGGGGATTATATGGCTATACACTGATGTACCGTTTTACGAAAGAGCGGAAATACCTTGAGCAAGCCATAAAGATAGCAGAATTTACGCTGAATCATCCTAATATGCCGAAAGACCTGATTCCTTACTGGGACTATAATGCTCCCGGTATACCGGATGCTTTGCGTGATGCTTCTGCAGCAGCTATCAACTGTTCGGGATTATTGGAACTATCTCAGTATGTATCCGAAGAACGGGCTAAGAAATATTATAAGGCAGCCGAGAAAATGCTCCAGACATTATCCTCACCGGCATATACGGCAGAGGAAGGTACTAACGGAGGATTCATTCTGAAACATTCGGTAGGTAATATTCCTTCCGGTACAGAAGTAGATATGCCTTTGACCTATGCTGATTATTACTATGTAGAGGCGTTGTGCCGATACAAATCCTTAAATGATAAACCCTAAAATTAATGATGCCATGATGAATAGATGTAATATAGTTTTGTTTGCAATATCTTTGCTATTTTCCTCTTCCCTTATAGCCGGAACAATTGATGTGACTAAGCGTGGAGCTAAAGGAGATGGGGTAACGGATAATACAATCATTATACAGAAAGCCGTAGATGAATGTTCGAAGAAAGGAGGCGGAACCGTTTTGATACCATCCGGATCTTATTTGATACGTCCCATTGAACTGAAATCAAATGTGAACCTTCATCTGGATTTTGGCACTTTATTGTTGGGAAGTACACGTTTGTCGGATTATGATAATGCCTTTCCCTTCAAGGATGGTAGTATGAATCAGTCTTCCGGACTTTTGTTTGCACGTGGACAAAAGAATATTTCGATTACCGGATTCGGAACGATTGACGGACAAGGTGGAAATAAAACTTTTCAATTTGGCAATGATGCGGACGGAGGACCGAAACGTCCTAAGATAATTTATTTTGTAGAGTGCAAGGGCATCGTTGTGACCGATGTCACTCTCCGTAATTCTGCCTATTGGGTGCAGCATTATGAAAAATGTGAAGATGTCACTATCCGTGGTTTAAAGGTATTCAGCCATTGTAATTATAATAATGACGGGCTCGATATTGATGCCAAGAATGCGACTATATCTGATTGCTACATTGATGTGGAAGATGACGCCATTTGTTTCAAGAGTGACCATCCGGAATTTTGCGAGAACATAACGGTTACGAATTGTGTCACAGCAAGTAATTGTAATGCAATCAAATTCGGTACAGCTTCTCATGGAGGATACCGGAATATTGCGGTTTCCAATTGTGTTGTTCGCCGGGCAGCGGAAGATAATATTCGTCATTGGAGTAAACAGCTTGAACATATTTCGGCCGATGTTACCGTTATTTCGGGTGTTGCCATAGAAATGGTTGATGGAGGCATTATTGATGGCATCACCTTTTCCAATATTTCTATGCGCGATGTCCAGACTCCCATATTCATCCGTTTGGGAGACAGACACCGCACTTACCGGAAAGAGGGTGGTGTATTGAAGAATATAAATATCAGCAACATTGTAGCAACCGCAGAAAGCCTGATAGCCTGTTCAATAACTGGTGTGGAGACAAGCTATGTAGAAAATGTTTCGATCAATAACGTGCAAATCAGCTATCCGGGGGGCGGAACCTCGGACATGGTTAGTAAACCTGTTCCGGAAATGACTAAAAGCTATCCTGAGAATCGAATGTTTGGTAATACATTACCGGCCGCCGGTTTCTATGTACGTCATGCCAGAAATGTGAGATTTAATAATGTACGTTTTGATGCGATGAAGCCCGATGTACGTCCGTTATTCTTTTTGGATGATGTTGTCGGGGCAGAACTGAATCAATGTAAAGGTGCCGCTCCTGCTGATGCGAAATTTATTCGTACAGTGCATAGCTCAGGGATAGTAGCTGATGGTAAGTACCTGGATAAATAGGAGTATGTTTATGAAATGCTTGAAACTAATATTCTGTTTGCTTTATTTTTGTTGCTCTTTGGCTGAGGCTAAAGAGGTGCAAGTAGATGCGCAAAAAGAAGTGGACGAAATGACCGGACGGCTGGTCACTTCCTATTTGGAAGCGAAAGTAGATGAGGACATAATAGCGGGTTATGCGAGTGCGTTACGTTCGGATGGAAGTTTCCCGGACCTGGATTATGTAACTGTGCATGAAGGTTCGTCTTATCCGGCCGGCTCTCATTTGAAACGCTTGAAATTAATGGCTATTGCATATCGGAAACCTGGAAATAAGTATTATAATTCAGGAAGACTGTTGAAACAAATAGTTGCAGGTATCGATTATTGGTATAGAGTACGTCCTAAATCCGGAAACTGGTGGTTCGGTGATATTGGTGCTCCCCAAGACTACATGGTTCCGTTGATTCTGCTGAAAGGCAAAATTAGTGATAAGAAGTTATTGCATTATTCTTCTTATCTACAAGATTTGACTGGGAATAAAGGTCATAAAGGCAAAAACCGTACATGGGTATCTGCCGTTACCATTCATAAAGGATGTATTGAAAATAATATTGAGCTGATACGAATCGGAATCAAGTCCATAGCTTCTACTATTAAGATTGTTCCGGAACAAGGTGACGAAGGTATTAAGGTGGATGGTAGTTTCCATCAGCATCGTCCGCAATTATATTCCGGCGGGTATGGTCTATCGTATGTAGATGATATTGCATATTATTTACAATTGGTGAAAGGAACTGCCTTTGAGCCTTATTTTACACAAGAGAAAAAAGATATATTTATCAATCTTCTGATGGGTGGTCATCGGTTGTTGGGCTATCGGGAAACGTTTGATTTTGGTGCAATCGGTCGTAATATATCACGTCCCGAAGGACTTAGCAATATTTCTCCTGTCACACTGGAATACATGGAGCAGAATGATTCTGATCGTGCTGCTGATTACTCGGCTTGGAAGAAACATCTTTCCGGTGCTCCCTTTCCTGCTCCCGGTAATAAGTATTTCTGGAAATCGGACATTATGGTCCAGCATGGTACCGGCTATTATCTCTCTGCTAAGGTGATTTCTACAAGGACTAATGGAACCGAAATGCTTAATAATGAGAACCTCAAAGGTTATAACCTGCCGCTTGGTGCTACGAATATCCTTACTTCCGGGAAAGAATATGAAGGTATCTTCCCTGTATGGAATTGGAATAAAATACCGGGGACTACGGCTGTTCAACATCAGGACTCTACTCGTCTTGAAGGATATTTGTTCGGAAAAAATCGGTTTGGCGGTGGGGTAAGTAACGGCAAGAATGGAGTCATTGCTTATGAGCATTGCTATAAGGGAGTAAAGGCCAGGAAGTCTTACTTTTTTATGAATGATGTACTTTTGTGCTTAGGGACAGATATTGCATCAGATGCTCCCGAGGAAGTGGTTACAACTGTTAATCAGTGCCTTTTTACAGGCGAAATGGTAGTTGGCAAAGAGGAAGGAACTACGTCTGTTTACAGAGAAAATGTATCTGTAAAGAATCCGGCTTGGGTATATCATGATAAAGTTGGTTATTTATTTCCTTCAGGAGGAGACGTAATTGTTAGCAATCCGAAACAAACCGGAGCTTGGAAGGATATTAATATCAGTGGGAGTGGGAAAAAGATTTCTGCTGACATCTTTAATCTCTGGATTAGTCATGGTGTAAAGGCTAAGGAAGGGAAATATGCATATATGGTTGTTCCTGACAAATCTTTAGAGGAGTTCCGGACATTTACGGCTACCCAGAATTATAAGATTATTCAAAATAGTTCTGTGGTGCAGGCTGTTAAGTTGAATCAGCAGTATGCTATTGTTTTTTATCATCCGGGAACAATTGATTTAGGGGAGGGACTTACACTGGCTACTGATAAACAAGTGATTGTCTATCTTGAACAGAAGGGAACAGGTTACGATATCTGGGTTGCAGATCCGCTTTATAGTCAGAGGGAGGTTTGTCTGGCTCTTAATGGTAGAGAAGTGCAGATCGCTTTTCCGGAGGGTGAACTGACTGGCAGTACGGCTTTCACGAATATTGCCACTCTCCAACCTTTTGATTTGCAATGTGAATATCTTAGTAATCCTTTAGGTGTTGACATACTGCAACCTCGTTTGAGTTGGAAAATGGGAGCTACTACCTCGGCACGCGGGCGGAAGCAGACTGCTTATCAGATTCTTGTAGCAAGCTCCCGGGATTTACTTGATGCAGACCGTGGAGATCTTTGGGATAGTGGTCGTGTTAACTCTGCTGAGTCGGTGAATATTGTTTATGGAGGAGTACCTTTGTCTGCCGGACAAAGATGTTTCTGGAAAGTCCGTTTCTCCGATGAGCATAATCGTTGGTCAGCATGGAGTAATTCTGCAAATTGGCGTATGGGGCTGTTTGCTGCTGATTGGGCGGCACAATGGATAGGCAGTGCAGAAATGGAATCTCAGAGTGTGGGAGGTAAGAAGGTTAATAATGTAATGGCAGATCCCTGGTTCCGTAAAACATTTAATATGTCGGATATTCCACAGGATGCTGTTATTTATGTAGCTTCCATAGGTTATCATGAACTGTATGTCAATGGGCGGAAAGTGGGGGATGCTGTTCTTTCGCCTTCGGTTACGGATCATAAATCACGTGCCCGTTACATGACATATGATATCAAGGGCTACCTGAAAACAGGTACTAATGTTATAGCTTTGTGGCTGGGTACTTCCTGGGCTGTTTTTCCGGCCTATCAGCAGAAGAATAGACCGGCTATTCCGATGGCATTGGTTCAGGCTGAGATCGCATTATCTTCCGGAAAGAAATTACGAATTGTTTCGGATAATACCTGGAAGACCCATGCAAGTCCCAATACCTTGTTAGGTTACTGGGAGGCACATCACTTTGAAGGAGAATGTTATGATGCAGCTTTGGAAAAA
>ENA-OPCB01000882-OPCB01000882.1-human-gut-metagenome-genome-assembly--contig:-NODE-882-length-18849-cov-3.842769_pt1 | contig 18849 bp, 21 predicted proteins | sample MGYA00241561_ERZ501473 | MGnify/ENA primary metagenome ERZ501473 (study PRJEB25962, sample SAMEA2042519) | human gut metagenome | biome: human gut; feature: human-associated habitat; material: faeces... | reverse complement strand
ATTTTGCAGGTTTTCCACTCTTCCGGGATGGCAAAGTGCAGACTGGTCGGGTGACCCTCACTGCCAAACTGCAATGTTGCCACAGTGTCAAATGTCACAGGGATCATCGCTCAAAACCTCCTTTCTCAGGCCACGCGCCGCCAGATGTGCACATAGTAGGCGGCAGGCTGCACGGTGGCGCTGCGGCCGTAGATGGCATTAGACTTGGACGCATCCAGACTGAACTTATATACATCAGAAAAGTTATTGTATTCGCCCGTAGTTGCGATCTCGCTGCCGGCAGTGAATGCGCCGGATACCTTATGTTCACCCTTTTTTACATCCGCGACAAAAGAGCCTGTGATGTTCGGCAGTCCGGCCTCCACGGTGGTGCCCGCTGCGTGGCCGCTGCCAGCACCCATCAGTACCCGGTTCTGCGCAATCTCCTGCCATGTACCGCCGAACAGTGCGGCAGGGCTTGTACGGGCGGTGCTCTGGTAGATGCTGCCCACGGGAAAAGGATCCACGCTTTTCAAGCTTTTCAACAGCGCATCCACCTCGGCACGGGTATAAAAGCTGCCACCCCTCATGGATTCGATCACGGCCTTCCACTGCTGCACCAGCGTGCCGGTGGGGATGCCGGTCACGCCATCCCGCATCACGCCGCAGACGGTCTCATCTGCGCGCGTGTCGTAGATGTCGGCGACGGTGACGGCGGTGGAGCCTGCGGGGCGCTTGATCTCGGCAAGGCAGAGGTCGTAGATCAGCTCGGTGCGGGTGATGGCCGGGGCCGCAGGGGCAGCGGAATCCGGCGTGCCGTCCAGCACCAGCAGGCTGGTCTTTTTGGCGGCGGCGTCGTAGCGCAGCACCACGCGGTCGATGCGGCTGCGCACGGCATCGGCGGCGGTCAGGGGCAGTGTGGCGGGCTGCTCCATGATGATGCTGCGGCCCTTGAACCGCGCCGGGCGCACCCATGCCTGCCCGGCGCTCACCTGCACGCTCAGGCCGCCCTGTGCTGTGACGGCAAAATCCTCCTCGGCGCTGTATACGCCGCTCAGGCGGGTGGCTAGGTAGCCGGAAGCGTCGTCGGCATCGTAGGTAATGCCGTTTTCGGGGTAAGTAATGATATCGGCCATAAAGTCCTCCTTTCAGGTCTTGTGCCAGCTGGGCGTACCCAGCCGGATGGTGCGGGTGGTGCCGCTGTCCTCGCTCTGGGTGATGATGTCGGCCACGCGCACCATGGCAGTGTAGCCCAGCTGGGGCAGGCTGGCGCTCAACACGTCGCCCACCTGCAGGGTGTCGTCGTCCACGTCAAACTCGATGGACCCGGTGCGCAGCTGGGCCAGCAGCTTTTCGCCGCCCCGGTCGGCCAGCTTTTCCAGATAGCTCTGGCTGGTGCTGGTCTCGCCGTCCTCCGGCTGCACGTCCCGGGCATCGATGTACATTTCCCGCCGGTCGGAGCCAGTGGCGTTTACATCGCCCACCCAGACGGTGGCGCGCTCGTTACCTTCGCCAGCGCCCTGCACAAGGGCCACGTTGGCGTAATCGGTATCGGAAAAGCTCCACCCGGCATTCAGCAGATTGCCCCACTGGGGGCTGTATCTGTGGTTCGGGTCGAAGGTGGGCCGGAAACACTCGAAGAGCAGCTTTTTCTTGCTGCCCTTGCCGTCCAGCACGATGCGGAACCCCAGATCACAGGCCTGCCCGATGGTCTTGCAGTAGTCGAACACCGTGCCGCCGGAGGTCTGCTTTTCAAAGGTGGTGTCAAAGCCGTACTCGGTGCCCAGCTCAAGGCGGGGCCACGGCTTTGCGGCACTCACAAGGCTGCGCATGGCGGCTTCGGCGTTCTGGTTCTTGATGCTCACCGCAGACACCCGCTTGGTCAGCAGCCATGTTGCCGGGTAGCCGCTCACGACCAAATTCGAGTCCTCGTTCTGGTTGGCGCGGGAGCAGATGCGCATGGGGATGCGCGGACTTTCGTCGCTGCGCACCAGCCAGCGGCCCTCCTGCAAAAGCTGCAGATTCTCGGCGGTGGGGCGCACCTCCAGCGTGAAGCTGCCCTCAGAGTAATAGGGGCTGTCCCAGTAGAAGGACACCCACACGTCCACCCAGCCCACGCGGGCAAGGGTGTCTGCGTCCAAAACGTCTATTCTCATAACGGTTCGGGCAGGATGCCCGCCTCCATCGGGTAAAAGCTGACGGATGCCTGCAGGTAGCCGGAGCCGTTCTCGGCCTGCATGGAGAGCATGTTATCGCCGGGCTGCAGCTCGGTGAGGGTGCTGTCCTCGTCCAGCTTTGCAAAGATGTTCTCGGTCACGCCTGCCCGGGTCAGGGTGCAGGCCAGCCGGTCAGAGGTGCTGCGGTAGATCTCCAGCGTCTCGTCCGGCTGCAGGGTCAGGTCAAAGCCGATGAAGGCTCCGGTCTGCAGATCCACCACCTTGGGGTGTGTCACCGGCATGTCGCACCGCAGGGTGGCCGTGAAGGGCACCGGAAGGCTGCCCTCGTTGCGCAGCACCGCCGCCGTGCCGTCCCGCTTGATGCCATAGATGTGGCTGTCGTAGCGGACGGGGAAACGGAATGCTTTCTCATACCCGCCCAGCACGCTGCTGACGGCGTTGAGGTCGTACCAGAAGGGCTTTTCGCTGTAGAGCATCAGCTCACAGCGCGGGTCCGGCGTGTAGCTGGAAAAATAGGGCAGTTTTTGCAGCACGAAGCGGGTGAAGTAGTGGTCGCCAAAGTACAGGGTACCCTTGGTGAAGTAGGGCAGCTTTTTGGTAAAAGCTCTTGCACGGGTCAACGCATCCCTGCCCCAGAACACGACCGACAGGGTGCGGGACACGCCGGAGACGCTCTGCCCCTCCACGGTGTCGCCAATCTGATTGACACCCTGCGCGGTCTGCAGGTCCACATCCACCCCGTTCAGCGGGTCGAGAACGTAAGGGGCATCGTAGTCCCAGCCCAGATGCAGGACGGCACCGGCATCTGTCACGATCTTGAGATGATCTTTAAAGAACACAGTGTCCTCCTTTCATCGTTTGCGGGCCTTGGCCTTGTCGGCCTCCCAGCGGGCTTCCCGCTGCTGTGCGGCGGCGGTATCGTGGCCGTTGTAAAAGTTCTGGGTGATGTTGGTGTCGCCCTCCCGGTTGTAGCTGTTGGCAGCAGACACCACCTGTGCAGTGCCGGAAGCGGCCACGGTGGAGCCGAGGCGCATGTTGTCGGAAAGCACCAGCGCCCCCGCCTGCCGGATCATATCGGCAAGGGCAGAGTTGGTCTTTTCCAGCGCCTTGGTGTTGGCGTTGATGGCATCTTCCAGACTGCCGGTACCGGTGGTGATGTCCACGCTGCCCATGCTGCCGGAGCCGGAGGAACCGCCGCCAGAGGAACCGCCGCCGGACGAACCTTTCTTACTGAAAGAGCCGCCGATCGATGCAACGATGCCCGCGATGACGGCAGCAAGAGCTACGCCCGCTGCGATCATCAGCAGAGCCTGCGGAGTGCCAAAGCCAGTAGGGAACAGCGCCGCAGCGATGGCATCCAGCATTGCTACGAACGCGCCGCCGATAGACCCGATCAGACTGCCCAAAGACGCAAGAATCTCCGGGAATGCAGAGATCAGGCCGCCTTTCATGCCCTGACTGATGGCAAGGGCCGCATTGCTCAGCGGTGTTTTCAGCCCGCCGAAGATCTCTATCAGGGTGGAGCCGAGGCCCTGTGCCTGCTGCCAGACCTCAGAGAAGCCGCCGGTCAGGCCGTTCACGATCTGCCCGCCAAGGTCGATAGCTCCCTGCACCAGCTGATCGCGGGCACCGCCCAGCGCTTTGTTGAGCTTAGTCACGATGCCAAGGGCAAAATCATTGACCTGCTTCTTCTGGTCGGCAGTCAGACCGCCGTAGATGGTGCTCGCCACCCACTTGCCGATGCCCAACCAGTCCTGATTCTTGACGGCGGTGTACAGGTCATCGAAGGTACCCAGCACGCCGGTGTTGGCGCTGTCCTGCAGCTCCTTCCACAGGCCGTCAAAGGTGTCTGCAGCGGATTTCTTGATGGTCTCGGCCACCTGCACGGTGCCGTCGGCCGCGACGGTCTTGATCTTCTCCACCGTCACAAGGGCACCGTCCACCACGTCGTCGTAGACCTCGGTGATGACCTGCTTCTGGGTCTCAGTGCCGTCGGTCAGGGTCTCAGTGACGGTCTGGGTGGTGGTCTTGACCCCGTCTGCCAGCGTCTCGAAGGTGGAAGTGACCGTCTTGGCGGTCTCCCGCACAGTCTCCATGGTCTGCTTGACGGTCTTGGTGCCGTCCGCAGCCACCTCTGTGATGGTTTTGATGTCCTTCAGCACACCATCCACCATCTGCCGGGAAGTCTCGGTGATGACCTGCTTTTGCTGTGTCTTGCCGTTGGAGAGCGTTTCGGTGATGTTTTCGGTGGTGCGGGTGATCTTGCCGTCGATTTCGGTCGTGGTGTCCGAGATGGACTTGACGACTTCTGCGGCGGCCTGCTTCGTGGCCTTGCTGGCCTTCTTGGCTCCGCTGGTGATGGCCGGGTAGGGGTTCGCGGCTGTCTGGCTCCCGGCACGGCTGCTGCCGTTGCCGGAGCTGCTTGTGCCCTTCGGGACCCATCCGTTGTCATCGTCCCATTCGAGGTCTTTGTGGGAGCTGTCCCACTGTTTCGCGTTCTTGCGCTTGTTGTAGTTGTTGATGGCGTTGTTGTAGGCGGAGTTATAAGCATCTGCTGCAGCGCCGATGCCGTTCTTCAGGTTGGCCAGCGCTGCCGCTGCGCCTTCGATTTTTGCGACCAGATCATTGATCCAGTCCACCACCGTGCCGATGGCGTTCTGTGCGATCTTTTTCACAGACGCAAATGCGGAGTTGACGGCATTGCGGAAGGTCTCGCTGGTCTTATAGGCCGTCACGAGACCCGCTGCCAAAGCTGCAAGTAAAGACACTACAAGGCCGATGGGGTTCGCCTTGAGAACCGCGTTCAAACCTGCCTGCGCGACTGCAAGACCGGTCGCTCCGGCTTCGGCGGCTTTGTGAGCAGCGGTCATGGCCGTGGTCGCGGCTGTGTGGATCACTTCGATTGCAGTAGCGGCAGCCACATAGCCCTTGTAGGTCAGGAATGCCGTTCCGGCAGCGGCCACAACAGCCGTTGCAATGCCGATGGTCTCCTTGAGCTGGGCCATCTTCTCGTCGCTGTCGAGGAAGGAGACCACCACCTCGTTCAGCTTGACCACCAGCTCACCCAGAGCCGCAAACAGGCCGCTGGTCAGCTCACCGGTCAGGGCGCTGACATTATCCTTCAGGGTGGACATGCGCCCGCTGAAGGTCTGGCTGGCTTCCAGCATACCGTTGTAGAACTGCCCGCCCTGACTGGTGGCGGCTTCCACAGCTGCTTCCAGCTCGCTGAAGCTGACCTTGCCGTCCGAAATGCGCTTGTACAGGTCGGACATGCTCTCGCCGGTGGCATCACAGATCTGGTTCAGCGGGTTGAAACCCGCATCGATCATCATGTTGACGTTTTCCAGCGTGACCTTCTGCGCCGAGGACATCTTGCCGTAGGCGCGGGTCAGGGTCTGCAGCTTTTCGGCGTTGCCCAGCGAGATATCACCCAGCCGCTGAAGCACGCCGGTGGTGTCGTCTGCCGCAATGCCGAACTGCAGCAGGGTCTGGGTGCCGCTGGTCAGGTCATCCAGCGAGAAGGGCGTGGATGCCGCCATTTTGCGAATTTCGGAAAGCTTTGTGGCGGCGGCTTCCTCGCTGCCCAGCATGACCTTAAAGTTGGTCAGGTAGCTTTCCATGGTGGCGTTGTAATCCACACCGCTTTTGACCACCTCGGCCAGCTTGGACGAAGCCTGTTTTGCAAAGTCCGCGATCATCTGCCCGGCGGCTATCGTCCACTTACTGGTGCTTTTTTCTGCCGGGTCGCTGTTCAGCCTTACTTCGCCGGTGATGCTGAAATCTGCCACTGTGTCCACCTCTCATTCGGAGCGCGGGCACAAGGGCACAGGCTGTTATAACTTGATCTCTACCTCCCGCTTACAGGCGGGATTTTTGCATTTTACCCACAGGCCATGGGCGGATGCGGCATTTTCTGCCCACACCGGCAGCGCCCGGCCGCAATAGGGGCAGGGCACCGGGGCGCGGCTAGTGCCGGAACCGCGCAAGGAACGCAGCGTCATGCTCTTCGACGGACACGACACGGGCGGCACCCCCTCTCAGCTCAGCAGGCAGGGCAAAGCGCTCCTGCAGGTCGGCGTAGCGGTCGCGCATGGAGCCTTCGTATTCCGAAAGATCCATGGTGCGCCAGCTCATGATCTTTGCCATGAGGGTATCCTCCGGCAGGGCGGCGAACAGCGCCCGGAACCGGAACCAGTGCACCTTTTCGCGGGTCAGGTCGATGCCGTAGGCCTGCTGGAATGCCGCCACGATGTAACCGGCATCGCACTGGTAGTCGAAGGCAAGACCGGAAGAGGGCGCGGTACTGCTTTCAGCTGCGGCGCTTTCGGCTGCTTTTTCGCCCGCCTTATAAAACTCGATCATGTACCCGTAGGCGTCGATGATCTTCTGAGGGTCGTTCAGAAAACAGTGTGGGTCTTTGTAAAAACGCCAGAGAGCGCTGACCGCAAAACCGATGGGATCATCTCCTGTCTGGCCGCGCACATAGGTGTTGACCAGCCAGACCATGGGCCGGAAATCCGGGATGATCTCGTGTCCATGCCACCGGGTGGGCAACTCGTCCAGCAGCAGATCAGACATGGCGCTCTGCGGCGATCTGCAGTGCGTATGCCGCCAGCTGCTGCATGGCATCAGGATCATCCCGCAGGGCATTCATAGCCTGCCGGGCATCGATCAGCCGCTCGGTTTTCTGCTTTGCGGATACCTGCGCATCCACCCGCTCCACCATCCGGGAGGCAGGCGGTGCGGGATAGCTTACAGGCGGATTGTGCTTGCCCTTTTTGGCCTGTGCGCGGCGCTGCTCCCGGTTCATGGGCTGGGAAGGCTTTGCGGCATAGCGCTGCTTCTCAGCGGCAAAGGCATTGCCCAATTCCTCGATCACGTCATAGATGGGTGCCATGTAGTTTTCGTTAAGCCCCAGACGGGCGGATGCGCCTGCACCGAGGATCTCGTCGATGCAGTCCATGGCAATGCGTGCCTGTGCACGTGCATGGTCGCCCAGACGGACGCCGCCGCGCTGGAACTGCTCTGCTTCCTCGGCGCTCCTGCGCTGCATCCGCTCGTTGGCGTCCTCAAAGCGGTCAAGGTCGTTGGCGTTCATCAGGGAAAATTCAAATTCCTGTCCACAAATAACCATATTCTGGCTCCTTTCTTGGGCCGTGCCCCGGTTCTGCCCCGGAGGAATAAGCTTTGTTCACGGCATAAAAGATCCCCGTTCCGGGTATGGAGCGGGGACTGTGTTTGAAAAAAAATCAGCCCTTGACGGCCTTGACGGCCTTGGCAGGCTCAGCGGACTGGGTGGCGGGGTTGTAGTCAAACTCGTCCGGCGTGCCGATGGCCTTCACGTCGCAGGCAAAGGTGGCCTTGGAACCGGCTGCACCGCCTACGTCGCTGGTGACGATGATGGCAGCGCGGCCCTTTTCGCCCTTGCCGGTGCGCAGGCTGAAATAGATGTACGGCACGATGATATCGCTGCCGGTGCCGTACACGATCTTGTGGCTCAGCACAAAATCCTGAAAATCATCGCCCACGCAGCGGTCGCCGTTGACGGCGAGGGTGCGCTGGGTGCCGGTCTTTTCGGTGACGTTGCCGGTGCGGATGTACTGGGCATCCTCGGTGGTGGCGTTCAGGGAGCCGGAATGCTCCTTCACATGGTCGGCGCAGACGATCCACTGGCTTTCCTTGGTCTGGGTGCTCTCGATCTGGAACGCCAGCACAAAATCGTTCGCCGTCTCAATGCCGGTATACGACGCGCTGGGCGTGATGCCAGACTTGGTAATGGCTTCAGATACAGTCATATCAAAACTCCTTTCATTTTGGCATGTAGTAGGTCAGGCGCATTTGCAGCTGCATCTTACAGCTGCCCGCGCTGTTTGTGACGATGTAGCCGCTGTTCGTCACGGCAATGCCGGTGGGGGTTTTATTCCCGCCGCAGGCCGAGAGGTCGGGCAGGTTGTGCCGGGCGTCCTGCCGCATGACCCACTCGGTGAGCTGCTCGAAAAAGCCGCTGTTCTGGATGTTAACGGCATCCATCTCGCTGTACTCACGGCGGCTGAGGAAGAGGTAATTCTTCGCCATTTCCCAGCCGGAGATGTACTCGGTGATGATGGGGTCACCGGGGCTGTCCTCGATGGAAAAGGCGGTGGATTCTTCTTCCAGTCCGGCAATGCGGAAAGCCGCGCCGGTGGCTTCCTGCTCGTCGGCGATCAGCGGGCAGGTCTTGAGCCATGCCCGCAGGGCGGCAATGGTGGGCTTTACGGTTTCGCTCATAAGTGACCCATCCCTCCCCAGAATGTGGTGACGGCCCTTGCGCCGTAGAGTGCAAGATGCTCACCGATATCTGCCAGTGCCCGCTGACCCCAGTAGGAGCCGCGCAGGCCGGTCTCGCCATGCAGGCAAGTGCCCTGTTCGTGCAGGTAATACTGCCTGCGGGCATAGGGTGTATTGTACACCAGCAGACCTTCCTTAAAGTTGGATGCCTGATTGACGCTGTTCTTCAGCGTGCCGGTATCGAACGGCACATAGCTGTCAATCAGCTTGGCAGCTTCCTGTGCAAGGGCATATTGTGCCTTTTGCAGGGCGGCAGTCTTTTCGGCTCCAAAATCCGGCCGCCATTTCAGCTCCATCTGCACGCCGTCTGTCCGGTATTTCCAACCATCAGGCGGCTCAAAAACTGGCTTCGTTGACGGCGCAGCGGGGCCAAAGGGGATAATCTCGCTCATGGTGTCAGCTCCCTTCCACGTGCCAGTGGGGCAGCAGCGGCTCCCGGTCGTCCGAGACAGCCGCCGCTGTGCAGCACAGGTGCGTTTTTTCGAGTTTGGCGTACTCGGCTTCGGTCAAGGCAGGCACCGCGCCCTGCACCAGCTTCCAGCCGCGTTTCAGGGTCCAGTGCTTGGCCTTTTCGGCAGCAGGCAGCGCCGCCCACTGGGCGTAGGGCAGGTAGCCTGCCGTGCACACGCTGGCCGGGATGCGGATGTGGGTGGTGCGTTCCGGGTCCTTGGCGGTGCCATTGCCGGAGGTGGAGCGGCACTCCCGCCAGCTGCACGCCGGGAACACCCAGCACACCGGCCTGTCCATCTCGGTGGTGATATCGTGGATGAGGTTCACAACAGTAACGGCTGTCTGCATCACAAAATACCCCTGTACAGCAGATCATGCGGGTCATTGCCCAGCGCGGTGCGGATGATCTCCGCCGCTTCCTGCCGGGTGGCGGCGCTCACGCTGCCGGTGCCAAAGGTGACGCTCCAGCCATCATTGCTGGCGCTGGATGCGCCCGGCACAGCGCCCACAGCAGATGCAGCGGCCAACAGTCCGATGATCTGCGTGCAGGCATCTGCCAGCGCTGCCCGGCAGGCCTCACACCCGGCGGCGTGGCTCTCGGCCCGGCCAAAGGTGGCGGCATCGATCATGCGGGAAGCCCGGCTGCACAGCACGCCGAAGGTCGTTTCCGGCACCGTGCCGCCCGCCGTGAGGTATTCGTCGTAGGTACAGTACAGCATGGGGCCTCCTTATGCTGCGACGGCAGCGGCGGTCAGGAACGCGAACGGAACCTTGGAGCGGTCGGCATTCAGGCGGGTTGCAGGGTTGGGCAGTGCCCAGCCCATGCGCATGACCACACGCAGGGCCACCATATCCTGCTGGGCGAGGTTGTAAACGATCTCCTTGGTGGAAGGATCCTGAATAACGCCCTGATCCAGCAGCTTCACAGTGACATCCTGACGGATGGAGTACACCAGCTTCTTGAAGTTGCCTGCAATCAGCTGGGCCTTAGAAGCATCAAAGCCGCCGTTCTCCGGGAAGTACATCGGGGCACCGTCCAGCGCGTAGGTGGTTGCACCCTGCATATCGGAACGGAACAGAGGACGGCCCGTGGTATCCACAAGGCCGCGCAGTTCTGCCTTTGCGGTCAGATCGCCGACCACGGCATCCACACCAAAGCCGCCAGCTTCCACCTTGGAGAACAGACCGTCTTTGCCCAGCAGCTTTGCGTAGTCAATGGGGCCGGTCACCTTGTTCTTGGCCGCAAGGGTCAGAACATCGGTCGTCCACTCGGTGGGGCGCTCGCCGCCGAACAGGATGGCGTTGTCGATCTTTGCGCCCATGGCTTCCCGGACGCGGGGCTGTACCTCGCCCATGATGTCAAAGCTGGAGTCTGCCAGCACAGCTTCAGGCACAGGCACAATGACAGCCAGCTCTGCAGCGGTCATGTACACGTTGTCCCATTCCTGCTTGCTGGTCTTTTTCATGCCGGTGTCACCGTTGACCCAGTAAGCCAGCGGCAGCATGGACAGCACGGGGATCTTGGTCTGGTTAGAGGTCATATTGGCAAGGCGGGTGCCCAGCTGCATGACGGTGGAGCTCTTGGGCACGTCCTGCTGGATGGTGTTCACCAGCTGCTCCCGGATCAGGGCCTCAGCCTTATTGCGAGCGATTGCATCAATAGCCATAATAATCAACCTTTCTGGCCGAACGCTGCGCGGAATGCAGCGTTTGCGGCCTCATGTGAGTTTGCGGGCTGGCCGGGTGCGCCGGTCGCCGATGCGGAAAAACGTGCCATGCCGCCGTCCGGCAGAATGGCGCTGGGATCACTCTCTTTGAAAGCCTTGACATAATCATCAAAGCCCAGAATCTCGCCGTCCTTAATGGCAAAATTCTGGGCCTTTGCCTCGGCAAGGAACGCCTTGCGGGCGCTCTCGCTGGAAAACTTCAGGCCGGATACCTTGCGTTCCAGAGCGTAGCCCTTTTCGAGGGCAGCGACCTGAGTCGCAGCATCGGTCTTGGCCTGCTCGGCCTTGGCCTTCCACTCCGGGTCGTAGCCTTCCAGTTTGCTGTTTGCAGTGGACAGCTGTTCGGTCAGGGTGGTTTTCTCGGCCTTGAGGGTGGTGATCTCGTTCACCTTGGCCGTGATATCCGCACCGTGCAGGTTCATGATGCTGTCCAGCTGGTCCGAGGTGATACCCGGAATGATCTTGCTCACATCTTCGCGTTTCACTTGCGATGTGCTCCTTTCTTTTGTCTGTTGGGTGGATGGGTCCCTTCTGTTTAGTATCGCGGTTCTCATTCCGCACGGGACAAGACGGGGTACGCGCCGCCTTCCGCTGTGGTGCCGCTTGCGGGAGTTGAACCCGCCACCCCCGGATTAAAAGTCCGGTGCTCTGCCAACATGAGCTAAAACGGCATAAAAAAACCACTATGAAGCCTTTTTCTGGGCACATAGTGGTTAAAATGGGAGATTTCCGTGAATGACTTTTACGGCTTCACCTCCACACTGGGCAGGATGTCAGTGTGGAAATAGAGCTTGTAGTGGTAGGGGTCGGTATGGGTGCCGGTGATGTCCTCTACCACATACATGGTGTAGTCGTTCAGATAGATGTAGTTCTTGCGGTAGGAATCCGGGCCGACTTTCACCGTGCAGACCAGCTCATTGTTTGAGTTGTTGGAGATGGACATGTAGCCCTCGGCTTCCATGATCACCTTGTCGGTGCGGGCGTTGTAGACGGTGATCTTGCGCTCACTCTCGAAGTAATCAGCCTGCTTGGAGATGTTGTAGTTGGCCTTTTCGGCTTCGCTGGAACAGCCACACAGCAGAATGGATGCGGCCAGCGCAAGGGCGAGAAGAATCTTTTTCATGGTTCGTTCCTTTCTGTAAAAATGGGCAAAAGAAAACCACCGTCCGGGTGGATGGTGGTTAAGGTTATTCGATGCCGGGTGGGAGCTTGCCAATTTCTTTCAAAGCTTCATATGCAGCACGGGAAGCAAGCTGTTCTGGCGGGGCAGGGCTGTCCAGCATGTCGCACATTTCATCATACTTGTGGTCGATCGGATGTTCAAGAAGCCACTCCTGCATTTTTGCAATGCGTTCCGGTGTAAGCCAGTTACTCATAGTATTTCACTCCATTTTCCTGAAGGTCTCCGATAGCCTGTCGGATCAGCTTCTCTGCCTGTTCAAGAAGCTTTTCGTCTGACAGTTCCGCGCGAGGGATATTTTTCAGCCGGTTTATTTCGGCATTCAGGTTCCAAACGATGCCGTTTGCAGCGGCAGCATCATAATTGATGCTTTTCTCAACAGCATAGATATGACCATTGTGGCCGATGGCCGTCATGAGCTTCAAATTTTTGTTTCTTGTGAAACTCGACAAATCACCGTGCGAGAAAATACCGCAGGCAGGGTGTGTGTGGATAACAACATACGGGGTATCAAAGTTGGGCAGCTGAACAGAACTTCCCTCGGCGTTTCCCGTGATATCCTTTGTCAGCGGCTTCATTTTGATGTCGAACACCCTGCCCACTTCAACATTTTCCGGCTGCTTGGAAGCGACCATGAGAAGGCGTTTGTGAGCATTTTTCAGCTGCTGTTGCCCAGCAGCATCCAGCGTGTCACAGCTGAACGCCTTAACATTTGCGATTGACTGCATTGTAACAGGTTTTGGCTCCATGTTCAAGCTTGAATAAACAGAGGAGTTTTTCTTCGCCGCCCAATTCGCCCTGCTGCCCTCGCTTCGGCCAAACTTCGGCACGCTGACACGGGCGCTGTCCACACGGCCACCCGTGGCCTGTGCAAACTCTGCAAGGCTCTGGCGGGCCGCTTTCAGGCGCACAGCGCTGTCAGTGGTGTCCAGCCCGGCAGCATCCTCGGCCAGATACCGCTTTTTCCAGCGGCGGACGTTCCGCTCCCGGGCACGCTGCATCTGGGATATCTCGTAGGCGGTGTACTTTTTGCCGTTCCACTCGATGTTCCGGGCATTCAGCTCCCGCAGCTGCTCCTGCGTCCATTGGGGCGGGTCGCCAAGTTCGGGGAACACCGCGAAAAAGGTGTGGCGGCAGTTCCAGCCGCAAAGGCCTGCGCCAGTGCCGTAGCCGGTGGCAGCTTCAAAATCCGGGTAGTGCCTGCCCTTGTAGTCCACCGCACCGCCCCGGTGGAAGCGCCTGCCCTGCCATTCTGCATGAGAAGGACGGGCACCGCCGTGGGCGGTCGTCTCCACAAATTCGCAGCCCATCTCGTCCATGCGGGCCACCTGCAGCTTGCCAGTCGTCTGGTTGACGCCGGTGAGCACGGCACGGCGGGCGGCCACCTCGATGCTGTCCTTGTGGCCGCTGGGATAGGTGACCATGGGCATCTCGTCTGCAAGGCTGTCCACAGCCTGTTTGACGGCTGTTTTGTAGTCGAAGGCACCGGTGCTCACCTTGAGCCATGCAGCGTCCAGCGTGCGCTCAAAGGCCCCTGTGACGGTGTTTGCCGTGGTAGCGGTGAGGTTCTGCCATGTGCCGCAGGTCTGCCGGGCACCGGCATCAAGCAGGTTGTTCAGGGCGGCGCTCTCTTCAAAGGGCGTCGGCTCCATGTCGTAGTGGTAGTAGATGGCGTCCTCCCGCTCCATGGCTTCGGTGGCGGCCTGCAAAAGCAGCCTGCGGATGGCGGCCTCGCTCTTGCCGGTGTACTTCGCCAGCAGCTTCACCACGTCGTTGCGCAGCGCCTCGGTCTGCTGGTAGCGCCACAGCTGCCAGTTAGCAGTAGCGGTCACTTTGTCCATCTTGCCGATGCGCCGGGCAACGTCCTGCAGGATCTGTTCTTCGACCTGCTGCCAGAGCTGCACAAAGGCATCCGGCATCTGGTCGAGGTAAGACGGCGGCAGCATCAGGCACCCCCGAAGGTGAGGGCTTCAGGGCTGCGGTTCTCGGCATCCGCTTCGGCGGCAATGGCCTTGGCATCGTCCTCGCTGTAGCCCTCGAACTCCACCAGATACCGCCAGAAGGGGAACTTGCCTGCGGTAACGTAGCCCCAGTACATCTGCTTGCGCTCTTTGGGGTCAGAGATGATACTGTCGTCAAAGTCAAAGGTCACGTTGCAGTCGCCCGGCGGGGAAACGGCTGCGCCGCTGTTCCACTGGGCATCCAGCAGCTTGCTGATGGAGTATACCAGATCGGTCAGCGCATTGCCCAGCGCCCGCTGCAGATCCTTGACGGTAGTGTAGCTGCGCTGCTTGCTGCTCCTGATCTCCTCAGCGGTCTTGTCCACGTTCTGCGGGTCGGACAGGGTGCCGTAGGCAAGGCCGCACTGGAACTCCACCCGCTTGAGCATGGCATCCATCCCCCGACGATAACTTTCATCGCGCAGGGCAGGGGCAAACACCTCGTAGAGGTTCCGGCCATTGGCCCCGGAACTGCCGTTCAACCAGTTGCGGTAAAGGCGCTGCTCACGCTGCGGCATAACGCTCTCGCCGTTGATGTCGGGCCGAAGGGCGGTCTGGTCAACGTCAAGGGCCAGCTGCCCGCCGTCATACTCCCACAGCAGCCGCCCATACTGTTCATCGGTATCATGGATGGTGTCAACAGCAGCGGCATAGACGCTCACGCCCAGCGGGGAGTGCCGATCAGTGGAATTGCCGCTGGACACTCTGAAATAGCCCCAGAGCGGGCGGTCTACATCGGAGAACTCGGTGTGCGGCGAGATCGCGGCCCATTCCGGTACATCGGTCAGCGGCACCTCGATGCCGAGGTCTGTACTGGTCATTGAGCGGAACGCCTTGACCGTGATGCTGTACGTGCTGCCGGAAAACTCGTGATCTTCAAGACGAGTGTAAATGCGGTTGCCGCGCACCAGATGGTCATAAAAAATAGCCCCGGTCATGCGGCCAGAGCTGTCAAAGCGGGTAGGGCAGAAGCAATCCCCCTGCACAGCATCGATCTGGATGCGTCCCTCTGCATCGAGGAAGGGCCGGAACAGGATGCCGCCCAGCGCACAGCCGTATTCCACCGGGGTGCGCAGATCCGCAATGAAAGGCTGCAGCATGGTGTTGATGCTGTCGGCACGGGCACTGCCGGAAACAATGCATTCCATTTCAAGCGTGGTCAGACGGGCCAGCTCCGATGCAACACTCTGGGCCAGCTTCAGGCTGTGCAGAGCGTTCTTGCCGCCGTGGCACCACGGTCCGCCGGTATCGTACATCTGCGCCCACAGGATGATCGCATTCTCCATGCTGTAGGACACGCTGGCGCTGACAGTGGTATTTTCACCGAACAGCAGCCGTGCTTTCTCCCGCAGCCAGAAAAGCAGTCTGTCAAACATTACTTTCGTCTCCAATCTGCCCAGCGAATCAGCGGGGCCAGTATCGTATAGCAGAAATAGCGGATGTCGTCCATGGCGTGGTCGTTCTCCTTCACAACGCGGTCCTCTTTGGCTTTGTCGTCCCAAGAGTACAGGCCGAACTCCCGGCGGGATGCCGTGCAGCTTTCGTGGATAGTCACAAGCCCGGCCTGCATCAGGGATGCCACGCAGCGGATGCCGTTCAGCACGTCGTTGTCTGCAGGGATCACCAGATACTTGCCGTGCCGCCGGATGGTCTCAATGAAGGAAGCAGCGGACGGGTCAACCACCACCGCCTGAATGTAATAACCCTTGGTCAGGCGTTCCAGCTCGGCATAGTGCTCTTCGTCCGTGCGCTGCACACGCTCGGCACGGCTGTCAAAATAGCTTTCCTTGATTCGCAGGGCCTTGCCATCATGAATGACCCACAGGCCCATGCTGCAGGGATTGTGCGTGCCGTAGTCGATGGACACGTAAAACTGCCCGTCGATGTGGGAAGCATCACCGTGAAAGAGGTAGGTGTCCTGCCCGGCGGAGAAGAAAGGGTATACAAGGCCCTCGGCAGCTTTCCTTTTACCGAGGATATCACGGGCATACCAGACTGTGCTGCGGTCGTAGGTTGCAAGCACAGCCCGGAGCTGGTCGTCCGAAATGCTCATGTTATCGGCAATTGTGAAATGCCCATAGTTGAAGCCGTATTCTGGGTTCTCGTTCTGCTTCTTTTCGTGCAGATTCAGGATATTTTCATAGTACCAGTGACCCTCTGCCTTGGGGTTCAGGTCGTGAAATACCTTTCTGTCCGGGCTGGACAGGGTACGGTCGAATACTTCCTTAATGAAAGTTTCGCTGCATTCATTGGCTTCGGTGATGTACGCGGTGCCGTAGGTGTTGCCCTTGATCAGCTTTTCGTCACCGGCTTTGCCACCACCGGACACCAGCACCACCTTTTCACCGGTGGCAGTCTGGATGTACAGACAGTCGCGGTTCTGGTAGGTGCCCTCACGGCAGCGGCCCTCAAAATAGTTTTTCAGGCCGAAGCCGTCACAGTCCAGAATGTTCAGCCGGGCCGTTGCAGTTGATACGCCCGCAATGAGGTGTATCCTGCTGGGATGCTTTTCCAAGATGGTGCAGTAGGCCATAGTAATAAGCACGTTCTTGCCGCCGCGTTTGCCGCCCTCAGCCACATTGAACCAGTGGTCGAAGCAGTTCCAGAAGAAACGCATCTGGTTTTGTGAAAAAGGTGCAGGTATGTTCATGTCTCAAAGTCCTTGATGTCACGGTCAGGCACGGGCCGCTGCAGCAGATCTGCAAGCGTCTGCATGTCGTTATTCTGGGCTTCGGTCGTGTTCTCCTGCGGTTTGTCCTTCCACTTGTCTGGCTTCCGGTTTTTCAAATAAAAAATCTGGGCCGTGACGTTTGCAGGCACAACGACCTGTTCCTCTGCATACTCAATGCGTTCTTCTTCAAGCCGCTTTTTTCCATCCACCATGACCTTTTTCAGCTTGATGGGCTTTTTTACGATCACGGTGCGTGTCTTGCAGCTCTCGAACAGCTCATTTTCCACAATGTAATCAGCGTTTTCCCGCCCTACTTTTAAAGCGTCGGAAATGTCGGGAAATCGGCTTTTCCATTCATTCAGGGTATCGCGGTGGATTCCCATGTTCTGAGCTATCTGTTCCTGCGTCAGGCCGTCTCTAGCCCATCCACGAAGCAGCGTCAGCCCTTCCGGCTCTAACCACTGCTCATACTTACCTTTGCGGCCAATCGCAGATCACCTCATTTCAGACCAAAGGTCTCGTTCACATAGTCACGCTTCGTTTTGTAGACGTTGAGCATTTCGCTTTCAAAGCTTTCCCCTCTGAGCCTTCTGGAATTGGCTGTGTTCTGGTACAGCGACTGAAAGCACATCGCTGTACCGGTTTTCTGCATCTGAGGGGTCTTTGCGGGCTTCCCACCATGAAGCAGGTGGTTCAGGTTATACTCATTCACCTTGAATCCGGGAAGGTCAGAGACACCGCAGCAACAAAGGCTGTCTCCCAGTTCTCTTGTTCTGTTTTCTCCGCTGTAAAGAGCAAGGCCAAGTTCATGCGCCCTCTGCTTCAGCTTAAGAATATCGCCCTCGATCAGGGCTTTCGGATAGGTATAGTCTCCCGCAACCTTAACAAGGCCCGGTCTTTTGCTTGCAAACTTCATGCCCTCGACAATAACGCCGTAGGCACCAGCTGCCTTGAACTTTTCAAGGTTTTCGTAAACTTCTCCGTATACCTCATGCATGTACGGCTGAATCCTGACGGTCAGGCGCTTCACACTCGGAGCAACCTTTCTCGCAATTTCCAGACGTTCTTCAAACGATGGTGCGCCTTCTTCGAGCTTGTCATAGCTGCTGCACACCATGCTGATCTGCACAACGCAGTTGCACTTCTTCAGCAGTTCGAGATATTCAGGCTCTGCGATGATCCTTCCCTTTGTCGAAACAACAAAGGGGTATTTGGTTTCAGCAAAGACGCGCAGAGCGTTGTAGCTCATGCGGTAATAGCGCTCACAAGGCTGGAAAGGGTCGCTCACGCCCCCCCAGTGCAACGGAATATTCCAGTCACACCAGTTGGTCTCAGACGTTCGCTTTCCCTGAATCCAGCTCATGAGGGCTTTCACGCCTTCACCTTTCTGCACCTTGCTGATGTCATACTTTCCGTTCCGCTGCACAAAGCAGTATTTGCAGCCGTGCGTGCATCCCTTGTAGGTGTCGAAACGGATAGGCATATCGCACAACCAGCATTGCGACCCGCAGTTAGGCATCTTCATCCTCCATAACGCCGCGAATACAGTTCAAGATGGCTTTTTCAAGCGGCTCCTTCGTGTTCTCGCTGATGTATCCCTTGATTTCTTCCTCGCACTCAACGGGGAACGTGAAGGTCACGGAAAATTCTTTCTTTTCCGAAGCCTTTGTGAAACCGTCCTCCATAAGGCTGTCAATGTAGGATACGCCGGCATCATCGTCCTGCGGAATGTCAAAATCAAAGTCGAAGTCGCCAAAATCGACTTCAAGCAGCTCCCGTTCCAGCTTGGAAAAATCCCAGCCGGTCATTTCGCCGGTCTTGTTCGCCAGCAGGCGGTATTTCTGTTTCTGCTCTTCCGTCAGGCCGGTGTAGCGCACCACGTCGGCCATGTCCACATTGAGCTGCATCAACGCAAGGCGGCGGGTGTGACCGCTGAGAATGACGTTGTTTTCGTCAACCTCGATGGGATCGAGTGCGCTGCACTGCTTGATGCTCTCAGCGCAAGCGTCTACAGCTGCAGGGGAGATCACGCGCGGGTTGTTCTCATACGGCACCAGATCGGAGACCGGCATTTTCAGCAGTTCTTTCTGAATCATCTTTTTTCTCCAAATAAAAAGCCGCCCGGAAAACCGAACGGCAAAGATATCAAAAAATAAGCAGCACCCATGCATTCAGTTTGACGGACAGGCGTAAAACGGGCGGGTGCTGCTGCATCTGGAACTTTCGCGGCCAGATGCCCCGCTATGCTTTGCACAGCCGTCCCCCGACTGTACATTGCATGGCGCTCTGGGCAGGCCTTGAACCTGCAACCTACGGTTTTGGAGACCGTCGCTCTGCC
>ENA-OPCB01000880-OPCB01000880.1-human-gut-metagenome-genome-assembly--contig:-NODE-880-length-18882-cov-3.007808_pt1 | contig 18882 bp, 14 predicted proteins | sample MGYA00241561_ERZ501473 | MGnify/ENA primary metagenome ERZ501473 (study PRJEB25962, sample SAMEA2042519) | human gut metagenome | biome: human gut; feature: human-associated habitat; material: faeces... | reverse complement strand
TTGCGATCATGACACGCTGGCGCATACCGCCGGATAATTCGTAGGGGTACTGTTTCACACGTTTTTCCGGTTCATTGACACCAACTAAAGTCAGCATCTCAATGGCTCTTGCCTCCGCCTCTTTCCCTTTTCTGTCCGTGTGAAGCTCAATGGCTTCCCTTAACTGGTTGCCCACCGTAAATACCGGATTTAAGCTCGTCATGGGATCCTGGAAAATAATAGAACAGCATTTTCCACGGAACTCCCGCATCTGTTTTTCAGAAAATTCTGCAATATCCTGTCCTTTGTAAAGGATTTTGCCTTCTGTGATGCGGCCGTTCTTTTCCAGAATACGCATAATGGAATATGCGGTTACGGATTTGCCGGAACCGGATTCGCCGACAATACCGAGGATTTTGCCTTTTTCAAGGTTAAATGTAACACCGTTGACTGCCTTGACCTCTCCCTTGTCTGTGTGGAAGGAGGTATGCAGATTCTGCACGGAAAGGATATTCTCACTCATGGTCTTACCTCCTTAATTTCGGGTCAAATGCATCCCGCAGGCCATCGCCCAACAGGTTGAATGCCAGGGTGATCAGACAGATCATGCCGGCAGGGAATAACAGTTTGTAGGGATACTGGGTGATTCCGGCTCTTGCCTCGTTTGCAAGGGAACCGAGAGACGGCATCGGAGCCTGTACCCCCAGACCGATAAAGCTTAAGAAGCTCTCTGTAAAGATCGCAGACGGAATCTGCAGCGCTGCTGCAATGATGATAACGCTGACGATATTCGGCAGAATGTGACGGCGGATAATTCTGGAATCCTTCGCACCGCTGACTCTCGCCGCCAGAATGTATTCATTCTGTTTTACGGTCAGAATCTGACCGCGGACCATACGTGCCATGCCGGTCCAGTACAGCAGAGCAAATACGATAAACATGGAGATCATGTTGGTACCGATCTTCTGCAGCGCCGGAAATGCGTCGACATTGATAACCTCACGCAGTACGACAGACAGAAGAACCACCATCAGCATATCCGGCAGGGAATAAATGATGTCCACGATACGCATCATCACCATATCCACCTTGCCTCCAAAATAACCGGAAATACTTCCGTAAACGACGCCGATCAAAAGGACGATCACTGCCGCAAACAGACCTACCGTCAGAGAAACCCGGGTTCCGTAAATAACACGGATGAAATAATCACGTCCCATGCTGTCCGTTCCCATGATGTGAGGGAACACTTCTCCGCCCTCTGCCATGTAAGCCAGCTCTTTTTCGGAATAGGTAAAAGGTGCCATGTTGCCCGCTGCCTTATCACGGCTGCCATTTACGGTAATGATCTGGGAATATTTATAAGGTACCACATGGGGTACGATCAGAATCATTGCAATAATGACGATCAGGACAATAATACTGCCAACTGCCAGCGGATTTTTCATCAGCTTGCGCATACCATCTTTAAAGAAGGATACCGATTCGCTCATAACATCCTGCTGTCTTTTTTCTTCATCAGTTGCTTTTTCAAATTTTTTCAGATCCACCTGAAAACTCAAAGGAGATTTCTTGGGCATCTGATCAATGCTATTGGTTTCGCTGCTCATTGCTTCCTCCTTTCTTATTCCAGTGTGATTCTGGGATCGATCAGCTTGTAAACGATATCGGTGATCAGGGTCATCGTAACCATCAGGGTTGCCAGGAAAATCGTCGTACCCATGATCATCGGATAATCACGGTTTGTAATACATTCTACAAACTTGGAACCAAGACCGCCGATCGTAAAAATGGACTCTACAACGAGAGAACCGGTCAGGATGGATGCCGTCATCGGGCCGACATAGGTAATAACCGGAATCAGGGCATTTCTCAGGGTATGCTTGAAGATGACCTTCCACTGTGCAACGCCCTTCGCCCGCGCGGTACGGACATAATCCTGTCCCAGAGCATCCAGCATACTCGTCTTGGTCAGTCGGGTGATGTAGGCCATGGGATATGCAGCAAGGGCAATGACCGGCAGCACGTAGTTATGACTGGAGGAGCTCCATACCGGAACCCATTTTAATTTAATACAGAACACCAGCAAAAGCAGGGTACCCAGTACAAAGCTGGGCAGGGAAGTAAACAGCGTCGAGAAGAAAATGATCAGTCTGTCCGGCAGCTTGTTTCTGGTCAGAGCCGCAATGCTTCCCATCACTACGCCGGAAATCAATGCTACTAAAACCGCCATGCCGCCAAGCTTTGCAGAAACACTAAAGGAACTGAAGATCGTCGTTTTAATCTCTCTTCCAGTCTTTGCAGAAACACCAAAATCACCGTGAAGCAAATTGTTCAGATATAAAAAGAACTGCTCCCAGACAGGCTTATCCAAATTAAAGCGCTGTTCCAGAACGCGCCTCACCTCATCTGAGATCGCTTTCTCTCCATCGAAAGGACCGCCGGGAATCGCGTTCATCGCAAAAAACGTAATGGCACAGACAATGAACACGGTCAGGATTGCAAGCAGTACTCTCTTCACAACATACTTTGTCAAATGTCAACACTCCTTTTCTTTCGCACATCCGTCTAGTAAATACACTTATTCGCCTCAGGCGGACATTATGCTTAAATAAAAATCCCGGGCAACAAGACCCTCCTTTGGGTTTGTTACCTGCCGGGCTTTTTTTTACTGGTGAAAACTATATCATAATTTCCTTCTTCTTTCAAGTATTTTTTCGTTTGATAATATCGAAATAGCGTCCAAAAAAACGACCGGAATTTCATTTCTTTCCGGTCGTTTTTCACAAAATTTATTCTATTTTGAGAGTATTTTCTCCCTGTTGACCGCCGTTTACGCGTGGAGTTTTTTCTCCAGCTTCTCTACGATTTCTTCAAAATATCCGTCTTCAAACGGAACCTTTAAGCCACATTCCCGCAGCATTTCAGGATAAAATTTTGAAGCAGACAATCTGCAGAGCGCAAGGTAGCTCTTCCATGCCTCTCTGTAATCCTCATCCATCCACACCTTGTACTGGAATGCGCAGCTTTGTGCCAGCACATAGTCAATATAATAAAACGGGCTGTTGTAAATATGCTGCTGTTTCTGCCAGAATCCCCCCTTGGAAAAGAACGGATCATCTTCATAATCCAGATGGGGCATGTAGATTTTTTCCAGTCTGCTCCACTCCCGGCGGCGTTCTTGCGGTGTCAGCTCCGGAGTTTCATAGACGATATGCTGGAACTCGTCCACCATCGTTCCATATGGGATAAAACGGATCGCATCCTCCAGCTGCATGCTTAAGAAGTCCTTTTCACGATCTCCGAAAAATTCCTTCATCCACGGATCCGTGAAAAATTCCATCGACATGGAGTGGATTTCCGCAGTTTCCATCGTGATGTCCGCATGCTCCATGATCGGATCCTGCCCGGACAGATAGCCCTGAAATGCATGTCCGCATTCATGCGTGATCACGTCTACGTCGCCGCTGGTTCCATTAAAATTAGCAAAGATAAAGGGAGAATGATACTGGTGCAGATAGGTCATATAGCCGCCCTGTTTTTTATCCTTTCTGCCGAACACATCGAAGAGCTCATTCTCCATCATGAAATCGAAAAATTCTTTGGTTTCGGGGGACAACTCCGCATACATCTTCTGTCCGCTCTCCAGAATTTCCTGTGCAGTGCCCACCGGATCGGGATTGCCTTCTTTGAAATAAACCTCGTTATCGATATAAGAAAGCTTCTCCAGACCGAGGCGCTTTCTTCTGATCTCGTGTACGCGCTCCGCAAACGGTACGAATACCTCCTTCACCTGTCGGCGGAAATTTTCGACATCGTTTCTGTCGTAGCTGTTACGGTTCATTCTGTAGTAGCCCAGCTGGATATAATTGTCATAGCCCATCGCCTTTGCCTGCGCAGTGCGGTTTTTTACCAGCTTGTCATAAATGTCATCCAGTTCATCCGCAACTGTCATAAAGTAATCGCTGTAAGCCTTCCATGCCTGTCTTCTTACGGTTCTGTCGTTTCCGGTCAGATAGGGACGCAGCAGGGACAGATTGCATACCTGCCCGTCAAACGGAATCTTTGCGGACGCAATCAGCTTATTGTACTGAGTCGTCAACGCGTTTTCCTCCTGCATCAGGCCGATAATGCTTTCATCCATACTCTTGATCGCATTGTCCATCGTCGCAAAGGCAACCCTGCCGATCTTTTCTTCCATAAAAGAACGATACGGCGATTCGTACAGGGCGCGCTGATAATCGGTTGCCAGACTGCTCAGCATCGGCGCTGTCTCATCGTAATAATCCTTTTCTGCCGCATAAAACGGATCTGCGGTATTGCCGTCGTGACGGATTTCCGCAATCGTCATGGAATCCATCATATTCTGATAAACTTTATAATATTCCTGATGGATCTCCCAGAGTTCTTCTCCGCTTTTTGCTTCTTTGACCCGTTTGGTCAAAGTTTTAAACTGCTCCGCTGTTTTGTCATAATCGACCCTTTTATAGGGCATGTCTTTGAACTTCATACGCACTCTCCATTCCCTGATAGATTTGATTTTGCAGACAGCTTAATCCCGCACCGCCGCCTGTCGGATCCTCTCCGCAAGTAAGGAAGGTTCCTGACTTTTCAGGATCCGCACCTGCTCATCCGGATTGCTGTAGCTGCTTTCCTTCGGCACAACTGTCACATCAATCCGATAATCCCAGTTGTAAACGCCGAATTCCTCTCCACTAATCCAGCTTAATTCCACCGGATAGATTGCGTCAAGCATTTTTTCGATATCCTCCGGATCGGAAAGGGTCACCTGGATTTCCTGATCCGAGATTTCTCCGGGTTCAAAGAAGCTGTCACTGTTTTCCTCTTCGCTGTCATCGTCATAATAATAGTAATCTACCTTGATCGATTCGATGTCATCTGCGCTCTGGTGGCCGGCACGGGCATAAACCTCAGCACCATCCTGCACAAGCAGGTCGTTTAAGGCCAAATAGGACCCATAGACCGGATAGGTCCAGGTGGTCATCATCGATGCATCCTTCTCCTCCGGATCCGCCATAGCAAAGGTCAGTCTTCCGTTTGGAAGCTCCGACGAGATCAGACTGTAATCATACTTCTTCATTTCCTCCTGCAGCGTCTTTAAGAGGGTCTGCTTATCTCCGGTGTAAAAGCTTTCCGTAACGCCATTATAATAGCTTACTTTCATCTTACCGACATTTGCCAGAAAATCCGGGTCATTTAACTGATATCGCTCCCGCTGGTAGGAAGCATCCCGCATTACAGTATCAATTTCAGAACGGTTTTCGTTTGAATCGGCCAAAAAGCGACGGTATACCTTTCTGCCGCTCTCCATGGTATAGCAGACCACCCATCTGACATAGCGTTTCTCTTCCTTTGGGTTAATTTCCTCTGCAGAAATCTCTGTCTGCGCTTCCTCCTCCCTAAAGCTCCCCGGCATTCCGGCATCCTGCCATCTCTTCTGCATCCGGATTGCTGCATCGATCGTCTTTTCCTCGGTTGAATTCATCCGTCGGAGCATCCGATCATCGAAAGCCTCATACATAATGTCATCGGAGCCGAAGCTTTCGCCCTGATAATAACCAAAAGCCGTATAGTCATCTTCCATCGTCACAGACACGGCTGCAATGTTCCCTTTCTCCGGAATCCAGCGATCATAGCCTGCCCAGTCAAACTGAAAGCCTGCAAGGATCAAAACCGCTGCCGCTATACTGAAAATTCCGGCAAGCTTTCCATCCAATATGGTTTTTAACTCGCATCGGTAAATCAGGCGGATCACCACATGTCCGACAAGGACACCTACAATGCAGCCACCAAATAAAAACAGCCCCTTATTTGCTGCTACACGGGAAATGATCATGCCAACAGCAATGCCAAAGGGCACTGCCATCGCAGCCTCCAAAATACCCTTGAGGGGTGCAAATGCAATGGCATGCTCATAGCTTTCTGTTTTGCGCCTGCGGTAAAGCCAGAATGCAAACAGGCCTGCAGCCGCCGCACAGGCAAGAAGCAAAATACATTCTACCCCCACAGCCCTGCCCCAGCCGCCTGCATTTTTATAGCTGCACAGTCGTCCTTCGTCTCTGTACCAGATATGATTCAGCAAGTCCCAAAAGCCTGCAAAGGGTGTCAGATAGCTTTTTTGCATCCACTGTCTTGCATCTGCACTGCAATAGCTGGCAAAAAACATCGTTTTTAATTCATCGATCAGGAATCTCACTGCCAGCTCATAGGAAAAAAACACCGCGCATCCCAACAGCGCCGTCAGGATATTTCCGGTCAGCATAACTGCCACAAGCGCCACCTGATACATCGCAATAAACGCAAGCTGCTCCACGAACCATGCCAGTAATGACTGTGCCGCCAGAATTCCTGTCATTCCATGAAATGCTGCGCCAATGATCCAGTCCAGCAAAAGTGCTGTCAGGGTAGAAAAGCTATAGACCAAAATTCCGTTTCCACAGATCAGCATATAACGCTTTTTTAAGGATTCCGGGACCGAAAAGTACAGATCTGTTTTTCTGCGGCTGTAAAGCCAGCAAAAGCCCTGCACGGCAAATAGAATTGCAAAAAAAGCAGCAAACAGGACGTGTATGGAGGAAAAGCCGATCACATCCGTGATCCTGGACTGAATCAGTTCCCGCAGGGACTCTGCGGCCTGCGCTGCATTGTAAACACTGTCATTTGCATAATTGTTCTGTAAACCAGTCAGTACAACCATCAGATACAGCGGACCGCAAAAGAGTGCCATCACCAGACACAGCAAAAAAGTCCAGCTTCTTCTTCTGTTATTTTCCAGCCATTTAGCCCAGTACGATTTTTTTAATATCATAACCTTGCACCTCCGTCTCGCTGATAAAGATTTCTTCCAGGGAAAGGGGCAGCACCTCGTGGAACAGACAGTCTGCCGCTGCAAACATGGCGATCATCTCTTCTCTGCTTCCTCTGACTGTCAGAGTCAACAAAGATCCCCGTCTATCGCATTTTACAATGTCTAGCTGCTTTAACAGCCGCTTCTCTTCCTCTTTGGAAGAAAAGACGCACTGGATTTTCTGGATGTTGCACTTCATCTCCTCCAGATCCTTCGATAAGAGCACGCCGCCCTGATGTAAAAGCCCTACATGATCGCAGATATCCTCCAACTCCCGCAGGTTATGGGAGGCGATCACCGGAGTAAACTGCCGCTCCTGCATTTCTTTTGCAAAAATGCTTTTGACACTCTGGCGCATTACAGGATCGAGCCCGTCAAAGGTCTCGTCACACAGAAGGTACTCCGTCTTTGCGCTCAACCCCAGCAGAATCGCGAGCTGCTTTTTCATCCCTTTGGAAAAGGTGCTGATCCTGCGTCTCGATTCCAGCCCGAAGCTGTTTAAGTATAAGTAAAACCGTTCCCGGTCAAAATTCCGGTACACGCTGCTGTAATAACGCTCCATGTCCTTCGGCGTCGCACCGTTGAAAAAGTACGGTTCGTCCGCGATAAAAAACAGCTTCGCCTTTGCATGCACATTGTCGTATACCGGCATATTATCCACAATCGCTAATCCGTCATCCGGCTTAAATACCCCGCACGCCAGGCGCAGCAGCGTACTTTTGCCCGCGCCGTTTGTCCCGATCAGCCCGAAAACCTCTCCTTCCCGGACTGTCACGCTTACATTTTTCAGAGCTTCAATCCCGTCAAAGGATTTGCTCACGTTTTTCAGTTCTATCATGTTTTCCGCTCATTTCTGCGCACGCTTTTTGCGCATATCGAGTTTGTGTCAAGTGCGCGCAGACACAAATCCCGCGATTGAAAAAATTTATTTTTCAATCTTCCTCTCATTCCGCTGCATGGCTTTGGTCTCTTTTTGCCCTGCCACAGCTGTATCCTCTTGTTCCAGAAACTCGGTCAGCTCCTTAACCGTCATCCCCATGCTCAGCGCTTCTTTTTTCAGATCCCGGAGCTTTTCCAAAATTTCCTGCTTCCGGACATCCTTTAGACTGTCACTGTAGGCAACGTAATTGCCCTTTCCTTTTACTGTATATAAAAATCCGTTCCGCTCCAGCTCACTGTATGCCCGCTGAATCGTGTTCGGATTGATCGACAGCTCCACCGCCAGGGAGCGTACGGACGGCATCCGGCTGTTCGGCTCCAGCGCACCGCTTAAAATCAGCATCTGGAACTTGTCCACGATCTGCTCGTACAGCGGTCTGGTATCCCGGTAATCCAGTATAATCATCCTTTCCTCTCATTTCTGCGCACGCCTTTTGCGCATGCCGAGTTTGTGTCAAGTGCGCGCAGACACAAATCTCGTGATTGAAAAATTTTATTTTTCAATCTTTCCTCCTTCTTCTGTTCCGATTCTTTTTGATTTTTTATCGATCCAGAACTGTATTGATTGTATTAAGTGTATTATCAGTATTAGTACACTTTGAATATATACAGAATGTTGGTTCTTGTCAAGAGATTTTTCTATCACTTTTCCTTGCTTTTTTCACATAAAATGGTATACTGAAAAAATAACTTAAATTTCAGGAAGCATTTCAAACTTATGGAGGGATTACACCATGATTACGCTTCTGTCAAGACTGTTCATCCCGGATTACGAGAATTATTCCAGCCCGAAGGTTCGCCAGGCATACGGCATTCTCACCGGTTCGGTGGGCATTTTTTTTAACTTTTTTCTATTTGTGCTAAAGATCGTCGCCGGTATGATCAGCCATTCCATCGCCATCACTGCGGACGCATTCAACAACCTGTCGGATGCCGGTTCTTCGGTCATTACGCTGATCGGATTTAAGATGAGCGGACAGGAAGCAGACTCCGACCATCCTTATGGGCACGGAAGAATCGAATATCTCGCCGGGCTTTCCGTTTCTGCCATTATCCTCATCATGGCAGCGGAGCTTGCAAAATCCTCCTTTGAGAAGATCCTGCACCCGACCCTGCCGGAAATTTCTCCGGTTATTTTTTTGATTCTGGTCGTTTCCATTCTCGTCAAGCTCTATATGTATTTTTATAATCACAAAATTGCCGGTGCCATCGACAGCTCTGCGATGAACGCAACAGCGTCTGATTCCTTCGGCGATGTGCTTGCTACCTCCGTCGTCCTCCTTTCTTCTGTTATTGGGTGGATTTTCGGTCTTGCCATCGACGGCTGGTGCGGTCTTTTGGTCGCAGTCTTCATCTTTTATTCCGGCGTAAGCTCTGCCCGGGATACCATCAATCCGCTGCTCGGTCAGGCTCCCGACCCGGAGTTTGTCACAAAAATCCGCAGCATTGTGCTTTCCCATCCACAGATCATGGGCATTCACGACCTGCTCGTTCACGATTACGGTCCCGGACGGCGGATGATCTCCCTGCATGCGGAGGTCAATGCCCAGGGCAGCTTTGTGGAGCTGCACGATCTGATTGATAACATAGAGCGCGAGCTGCAGCAGAAGCTTTCCTGCAGTGCTGTCATCCATATGGACCCGGTCATCACCGATGATCCGGAGATCAATGAGCTGCGCCATAAGGTCACCGATATCGTCTACCGGCTCGATGAGCAGCTGACGCTTCACGATTTTCGTATTATACGCGGTCCTACCCATACAAACGTCATTTTCGATGTTGTGGTTCCGTTTCATTTTAAAATGACTGATGCCCAGCTGCGCAGCTGGCTCGATAAACGGATCAAGCAGATCGATCCGTCCTATTTCTGTGTGATCAATATCGACAAAAATTAGCGGATCTTCTGCTCCGTGTGAAATATCGTTTTTTACCTCATTTCTGCGCACGCTTTTTGCGCATGCCGAGTTTGTGTCAAGTGAGCGCAGACACAAATCTCGTGATTGAAAAATTTTATTTTTCAATCTTACCACTTATTTCGTCTTTTACAATGGAGAATTTTTATCATGAGCTTACTCGAATTATTCCTTCTGGCTGTCGGTCTGTCGATGGACGCTTTTGCCGTATCCGTCTGTAAGGGCCTGTCCGTACGCCGCGGCAGTATGAAACAGGCACTCACCGTCGGCATCTGGTTCGGTGGCTTTCAGGCGCTGATGCCCTTTCTCGGCTATCTTCTGGGCATCACGTTTTCCTCTCTGATCACGAGCATCGACCACTGGATCGCCTTCGTCCTGCTGGTATTTATCGGTTTCAACATGATCCGCGAAGCCAGAAGCGATGAAGAAAATGAATCCAATGACCGCTTCGATTTCAAAACCATGCTTCCGCTTGCTGTTGCAACCAGCATCGACGCACTTGCCGTCGGCGTTACCTTCGCTTTCCTGCGGGTAAACATCGTTCCGGCAGTCAGCTTCATCGGCTGCATCACTTTCCTGCTCTCCGCAATCGGTTTAAAGGCAGGCAACATCATCGGCGCAAAAAACCGCTCCCGCGCAGAATTTGCGGGTGGTCTTGTCCTGATCCTGATGGGCATAAAGATTCTGCTGGAACACCTCGGCGTGATTTCGTTTTAAAAACTTTTGTGTGAGTTTGACTGAAAAATCTTTTGCTTGACAACTGTATGATGCAGTGTTAAGGTTGGCATATGCGATACACATTAACAATCACGGGAGATCCGGAAGGGATTTTCTGATAAAAGAAAGGAAAGGAGGTATGTTATGATGTTATTGTTCGTCGGATCAAATCGAAGCTATTTTGAATATCATAAGAATGCCTCCCGCCCAAACTGACGTTTTGATTCATCTGACAAGAGCCGCGGCATTCTCATGCTGTGGCTTTTTTTATACAACAGAATGTTGAAAAACAGGCATTTTGTTGTCAATCAGGTCAGCTCGCCTCTTGTCTGAGCCGGTTTCTTTACCGCTCTCAGAAAGCTCCGGGGCTTTCCTGACAAAAAAAGATTTTTGCCGCAGAACATGCTTTCATGCTTCTGCGTTTTTTTATACCCAGGGGTATGTCCTGCCTTTGCAGGCATTATGAGCAAACGTCCCTTTCGACGTTATGTTTTTTACAAATGGAGCGAAAATCCTGTCTGGCGGGATTTTTTCCACATATATCAACTTCAAAAGAAGGGGGAATTTATTTTCATGAAAAAGTTGTCCTACTACTTAAAACAGCACATTCCGGGCTATCTGTTTGCCATCCTTTCGATGGTTATCGCGGTCAGCCTGGATCTGCTCACCCCGCAGGTGACCCGGCATATTGTCGATGACGTCCTTGTGGGCGGTCAGATGGGGAAGCTCAAATATCTGCTGCTGGCGATTTTACTCATCGGCATCGGACGCTGTATTTTTCAGTACACCAAGGAGTTTACCTTCGACAAAATCTCCTCTACCATCGCCACAGACATGCGCCGCGATTTATTCGCGCACATTCAGTCGCTGTCCGCCGACTTTTTTGACAAGACGAGCACCGGTGAGCTGATGGCGCGCGTCAAGGACGACATCGACCGCATCTGGAATGCGCTCGGCTACGTCGGCATGCTGATGATGGAGGTTGCGTTCCATGTCACCGTCATTTTATTCTGCATGTACAGCTTAAACTGGAAACTTGCGATCCTGCCCACGCTCTGCATGATTTTCTGCGCTGTCCTTGCAATTTTGATGGAAAACAGACTCGGAACTATCTACGAAGAGATCAGTGAGGAAAACGCAAAATTAAACACCGTTGCAGAAGAAAACCTTGCAGGCGTGCGCACCGTCAAAGCCTTTGCGCGGGAAAAATTCGAAATCAAAAAGTTTCTTTCCCACAATAATCGCTACTACGAGCTGAACATGACGCAGTCCCGCGTGTTTGTCCGCTACTCTCCGTACTTTTCCCTGATTGGAAAACTGCTGCCGCTTCTGGTGCTTTTGATCGGCGGTTACTTATTCCTGCAGGGAGAGCTGACGCTCGGCGCACTCAGCGCATTCGTACAATATTCCACCAACATCGTATGGCCGATGGAAATGCTCGGCTGGCTGTCCAACGACTTTTCCTCCGCGGTCGGCAGTTACCGCAAAATCCGCAAAGTGTACGACCAGAAGCCTTCGATTCAGGAACCCGAAGAGCCGATTGTCCTGCCGGAAGTGACCGGCGATATCCGCTTCGAGCACGTTTCTTTCCATAAAGAGGACCAGCATGAGATTCTTCACGACATCCATTTCCATGTGGAGGCAGGCAAAACGATCGGTATCATGGGTGCGACCGGAAGCGGCAAGACGTCCCTGATCCAGCTGCTCTGCCGACTTTACGACGCGACGGGCGGCACGATCTATCTCGACAACGTGGATATCCGCAAACTCAGCCTGCGTCAGCTGCGCAGCTGTATTTCCACCGTCATGCAGGACGTCTTTCTGTTCTCGGATACAATTCAGGAAAACGTTATGCTCGGTCAGAAAGGAAACTTAAACATTTCCGACGTGCGGCTCGCTTCCCGCGATGCACAGGCTTCGGAATTTATCGACCAGCTCTCCGATCAGTATGATACCGTAATCGGCGAACGCGGCGTCGGCTTGTCCGGCGGCCAGAAGCAGCGAATTTCCATCGCGCGGGCGCTTGCAAAGCATACACCTGTGCTGGTGCTGGATGATTCGACCAGCGCACTGGATATGGAAACGGAATATGCCATCCAGCAGACCCTCACCCGGCTGCCCCATACGACCAAGCTCATCATTGCGCACCGTATCAGTGCCGTCCGTCATGCAGACGAAATCATCGTCCTGGAAAACGGACACATTGCAGAACGTGGTACCCACGAAGAACTGCTTGCCCTTCACGGGCTTTACTATCAAACCTGGCAGGCTCAATTTGGCATGATGCCTGACCAGAAGGAGGTGACAGATTATGGCTGTTAATTCTTATAAGCAGGACGAACACAGCACAGACGTCGGTAAAATGAAGACACTGATGCGCCTGTTTTCCTATCTGCTGGACTATAAAAAAGAGATCCTCGCTGTTCTGGCGATCATGGCGTTCTGCGTGTTTGTCAGTCTCGTAAACCCTCTGATCATGGAAAACGCGATTGACAAGCATATTTCCACCGGCGATTTTCCCGGACTGGCAAAACTGATTGGAATCGCCGTTGTGCTGAACGTGATCATGATCCTTTTTGTCAAGCTGCGGATGCTGATTATGGCAAAGGTCTGCAACAGTATCCTCGTAACGATCCGCCAGCAGCTTTATACCCACATCCAGACCCTGGATTTTTCCTTTTTCGACAGCCGTCCCACCGGCAAGATCCTCGCCCGTATTATCGGCGACATCAACTCCTTAAAGAACGTGCTCGGCAACTGCGTCACGACGCTGATCCCGGATTTTTTCACAATCTGCGCCGTCGTCGTGATCATGTTTTTCAAAAATCCGGTTCTCGCAGCGGCTTCCCTGATCAGCCTGCCGCTGATGATCTTCTGCATGTGGTTTATCCAGGTGTACTCGCATAAGCGCTGGCAGATCCACCGCAAAAAATCTTCCAACTTAAACGCGTTTGTCCACGAGGATTTGTCCGGAATCCGTATCATCCAGAGCTTTTCCGCCGAACAGGAAACGATGGCTACGTTCCATCAACTGACGGACGAGCACCGGGATTCTTTTATCGACGCAGTACGCTTAAATGACGCGTTCGGTTCCGCCATCGATATTTGCTGGGCAATCGGCACTTTCGCCCTGTATTTTACCGGCATTGTCCTTCTCGGTCCCGATAAGATTTCCCTCGGTATCCTGATCGCATTCGGCTCCTATATTTCGATGTTTTGGAATCCGATTATGAACCTGAGCAACTTTTACAACCAGATCATCACCAATATCGCCGGAGCCGAACGTATTTTTGAGATTCTGGACACAGAGTCTAAAATTTCCGATGCTGACGGCGTGACCAAGCTGCCTCCGGTCAAAGGAGCTGTTACCTTCGATCATGTTTCCTTCTCCTATGATGGAGAGAAGCGCGTTTTAGACGACGTCAGCTTCCAGATCAAACCCGGCGAAACGATTGCTTTAGTCGGTCCTACCGGCGCAGGCAAAACGACGATCGTCAACCTGATCAGCCGCTTTTACGATATCCAGACCGGTCATATCCTGATCGACGATTACGACGTGCAGAAAATTTCCATCGAAAGCCTCCGGCAGCAGATGGGCGTCATGACGCAGGATAACTTCCTGTTCTCCGGCACGATCAAGGACAATATCCGTTACGGAAAACTCGATGCGACGGACGAAGAGATCATCGCAGCCGCAAAGGCAGTCAACGCACATGACTTTATCCTAAAGCTCGAAAAAGGATATGACACCGTATTATCCGAACGCGGCGGCGGTCTTTCCATCGGTCAGAAGCAGCTGCTCGCCTTTGCACGCACGATGGTATCCGATCCCCGCATCCTGATTCTGGACGAGGCAACCAGCAGCATCGATACCAACACGGAAATCCTCGTGCAGGAGGGCATTGAACATCTTTTAAAGGGACGTACCTCCTTTGTCATTGCACACCGCCTTTCCACGATCCAGAAGGCCGACCGGATCTTCGTCATCGACGACGGCCGCATCATCGAGGAGGGCAATGCAGCGCAGCTGCTTGCGCAGAAAGGCTTCTACTACGATCTGTACATGAGTCAGTTTAAAAATGTGATGTAAATCACTGCACCGCGGCACAAAGGCGATATCATTTTGTTGTGCCGCTACATAAGCAAAACGGCGCTGCCTGGAATTTCGTTTTCCAGACAGCGCCGTTTTTTGTGCCTTCTTTCTATTCTGCTCCTTCTTTTGCCCGTTATTCTTTTTCGGATAAGATCACTGCAAGCATTCCCTGCTCCACCGTCACACTGGACCGTTTTCCAATAAATTCATTGGAAATCCCGATCGGAAAGCTGTTTGTCATCTCACCGTCCTGCATTTCATATTTTAAATTCCGAATCGTAACGCCTGATGCCTTTTCCCCGATCGAAAACAGAGACAAAAATCCTTTTGCTTCCGGTTTAAACCAGACCGTCTCGTTCTGCATCACGAATGCCGTCGTCTTATCATCCATCAAATACCCAACTGCGCTGCACTGTTTTAAATAAATCAGGCACTGCAGGTTTGCCAGCGTATGCTCGAGTCTGCCGCCCATCCCGCCGTAAATGCGAAATTCCTGACAGCCTTCTAAAAGACCTATACGGATGGCAGCCAGCATATCCGTATCGTCCTTTTCTGTCGGAAGTACAACGACATGATCCGGCGCAATTTTTGCGATCTCTGCAATCTGCGGCATGTCCGATTCCTGCACGGAATCAAAGTCGCCCACAATCAGGTCCGGAACTATATCATATTTTCTGCAGGTATCGTAACCGCCATCCACTGCGATCACAAGATCCTCCGGCTTTGTTTCGATTTTTTGAACGCTGCAGTCTCCTGCTCCAATTAAGATACACCGTTGCATGCTGCCACTCCCTTCTGTCCATCTGCGCCACCTGCATGATACCTCCACGCTGCGGCAGCCTACTTACTCCTTCTGACGCTTCTCGTTTTCTCCGCCCCAGTCATAAATCATTTCCGCCGACGAGCCCTCCGCCGTGTAGGTCTTTTTTGCAAAGCGATAATTCATCCGGGATACGACGTTTGTATTGTCCGTTGCAATCCCGCTTACCATTGTATTCCAGTACACGATCTCATATTCCGTATGCGGATAATATGCCGCCGGATCGTAAGCTGGCACATACTCGATGCTGCTTCTCTGTACGCCGAGATCCTCCATTTTCTGTCCCAGCACCCGAATTGTACCACTTGGCTGTGCAAGAGAATCATCTTCTACAAAAGAAAACTTCCAACCGTCATCTGTAAGGAGAAATACGATCGCTTCTTTCGTGATCGGCACATAGGTATTGCCCGTCCAGTATTCCATCGTGCGATTGATAAACGCATCTCGGATGGCCTTGTACTGATCCGTCACGATGAAATTCCGCGCCGTCTTGTAGTCTTCCTGTTCAAACGCCTCAAACATCGGCGCGAAGTAATCGCTTATCTCCTGCTGTTTGGAAAGACATGCCAAAATACCATCTGCTTCTGCATCTCCCAGCGCCTGCGCCCGTTCTACCAGTTCCTTCCAGCTGTCCCGATGCGAAAGGCTTAAATAAATCTTCTGTGCTTTCGGTATTATAAATCTGTATGCTGCTTCCTGGTAGCTGCTGTCCTTTTCGGCAAGCCCCAAAAGCTTTTCGGCAACGTCTGCATATTCGTCAAAATCAGAGGTTCCATCCAGTTCGTCTAACATCAGGGACGCAGTATCCTCCTGCACTGTGACCTGCTGGACACAGTTTTCTAAAACGCTTCTGACACTTTCATTAGCCGGATCTGATTCCAGCACGGTAAGACAACTCCTGATATCGTCCAAACCGGCAGTCTTTTCATTGACATGCTCCACTACGCTGTTCAATACGGTCGCACAGTAGTTCTGCAGCAGAATTTCGGACTGTGTCGTCTCGTATCCCTGATGCAGAATTTCTGCCGCCTCATCCAGCTGTCCCTGCGCTGCATAATCATCCGCCAGCCCACGATAAGCGCGCACGCTGCCTTCATCGATGGAAAGCGCTTCTGTATAGGCCTCCTGCGCCTCCAAATAATTCATTTCCGTCATATATTTTGCCGCAAGGGTCAACTGCTTTTCCACCTTTGTCTGCGGTAAATTATGATAAATCAGCGTAGAACCTGCTGCCGCCACAATCACTGCTGCCGCTGCGATTCCGATCTTTTTCCTTTTCTGCGCTAATTTTTTTCCTCTTTTTTTCCACATGATAGATCTCTGCCTTTTCCTGTCTTTCTTTCGCCCCGATGCCAAAACCAACGGATTTTCCGGCTGTTTCTGGTGTCAGCGCATACAGACGGTATTGTATCAACTTTTCTCCCGCTTTGTAAAGGCTTTACACGAAAAAGTCACAGATCCGCTCTTCTATTCCCAATCATGCTCCCATAGAGCGGAACATTCCAAACATAAGCCCCATACTCAGAAATGGTCCAAGCGCAATCTTCCGCTCTCTCCCGTTTCGAAACAACATCAGATACAGACAGTATCCCCCTGCAAGCGCCATTCCAAACGCAAGACTGTCCCAGACAGCAGACAATCCCAAAAAGAAACCACCTGCCGCCATCAGCTTGACATCCCCGCCGCCGACTGCTCCCGGACTGCATACAGCGGCCGGCAATAAACGCCCCGGCAAGACGCATTTTTATAGAAGGCTGCGGCATCCAAAAAAGCGCAGCAACACCGGTCAGGAACAGAAATCCCGTGATCGCGTCCGGAATCTTTCTTTTCTTAAAATCACAAAGGCTGGCTGTAATCAGACCTCCCATAAAAAGCACATCAAACAAATAGCTTCCTGTTTCTTTCATTTTTTCCGCTCATTTCTGCGCACGCTTTTTGCGCATGTTTTCTGCTTTCCATTCTAGCAAATTTGCGACTTTCCGGTAAGCCGTAATGTCTCACAAAATCGATAATCCAAACGCACGTTCTTTTTGTAACCACTTGCAAATTTGGCAGCAATTTCAAAACTGGTATGGTAAAAAAAGTGTAAAATGGCACTTTCTATCATGCCACATATTGCTTATGATAAGAAAAACTTTGATGAGGAGGATTTCCACTATGAAAAAAGAATCTTTTCAGAAGCTGGTTTTAACCGGTGTATTTGCAGCATTATCTTATGTTGTCTTCACTTTTTTGCAGATTAAGATCCCGCTTCCCGGCGGCGACGCAACAAGCATCCATCTCGGCAATGCAGTCTGTGTTCTCGGCGCGCTGATCCTTGGCGGTCTCTGGGGCGGCATCGGCGGCTCCATCGGCATGACCATCGGCGACCTTTTCGATCCCGTCTATGTCGTATATGCGCCCAAGACCTTTATTCTGAAGCTCTGCATCGGTCTGATCACCGGTCTGATCGCCCATCACTTCGGTCACATCACTTATCAGACAGACAAAAAGAAAATCGCCCGTATTGCAGCACTGGCAGCACTGGGCGGGCTGATCTTCAACACAATCTTTGATCCTCTTGTAGGATATTTTTACAAGCTGCTGATCCTGGGCAAACCCGCTGCAGAGCTGACTCTGGCATGGAATATCACTGCAACAGCCATCAACACCGTGATTTCCACCATCGTTTCCGTTCTTGTATACATGGCGCTTCTGCCTGCACTCAAAAAGTCCGGTCTGTTCTTTCAGGTCGGCAAAGAAGGATCTTCCAAATGAATCTACAGATTCCCAAAAAGGCGGCAGTCATCAACAGCTTCGCCGGATATGGACGCTGTTCCCTCACCGAGGCGCTTCCCATTTTGAGCGCCATGAGGGTGCAGGCGTGCCCGGTGCCTACCGCCGTTTTTTCCAATCATACAGGGTTTGCAGCCTTCGCCTGTCAGGATCTGACCGCGTTCCTGCCCTCCTATCTGGAGCAATGGAAGCAGTTAAATCTTACGTTTGACGGTGTTTTGTGCGGATTTTTAGGACAGGCAGAACAAATTCTGTCTGTTTCTTCCTTTCTTTCCGACCAGAAAAGCCGAGGCTGCCAAACAATTCTCGTCGATCCCGTCATGGGCGATCACGGAAAACCCTATCGCACGATCACACCAAAACACTGTCAAAAGCTGCGCAGCCTGATTCCGCTGGCAGACATCATTACGCCCAATATCACGGAAGCATGCCTTTTGACGGATACGCCCTGGAAAGACGGCTTCTGGAATGAATCTGAGCTTTCTGAGCTTTGTCAAAGGCTTCACAAACTCGGTCCGTCCAAAATCGTCATCACAGGTCTGCCCTGCCTGATCCATGGGAAAGAAGGCTTTGAAAATTATCTGTCCTGCAAGGAGCCGTTTTCTCAACGCGCCTGCCTGACGCCCTCTGCAGGTCCGTCCCGACATGGAACCGGCGATATTTTCGCTTCGATCCTGATGGCGGACGCACTAAACGGCGTCGATTTTTCCGTCTCCGTCCAAAAGGCGGCGGATTTTATTTCCAAATGTATTTCCGCATCGAAAGCGCTGCAGATTCC
>ENA-OPCB01000871-OPCB01000871.1-human-gut-metagenome-genome-assembly--contig:-NODE-871-length-18998-cov-2.451935_pt1 | contig 18998 bp, 13 predicted proteins | sample MGYA00241561_ERZ501473 | MGnify/ENA primary metagenome ERZ501473 (study PRJEB25962, sample SAMEA2042519) | human gut metagenome | biome: human gut; feature: human-associated habitat; material: faeces... | reverse complement strand
CCGCATCATCCGCCAGACAGTATTCCACAAGTTCCTGCTCCACACGCCCCGCCTGACTGAGATGGTCTGCCTTTAAGAACGCTTCCCGCGCTTTCTGGTAGTTCGGCAGACTGCCTTCTTCCACCGGATTTCCGCAGAACCAGAGATCTCCCTGCTCCTCCCATTCGTCTGCCGCCGGAAACTGCCCCCATGGCATCCTGCTGGCAACTGCAGCCGCTCCTCCTGTCAGAAAAGCAAAAACTGCAAAGATCCGCAGAGTCTTCCTGCCTTTTTGCTTTCTTTCCAGCCGCCGCAGTGCCTTTTTGACTTCTCCGGCAGACGCATACCGCTCCTCCGGCTTTTTCTGCATACACTTTTCCATCACCCGCCAGAGTCCTCTTTTCTGCCGCTTTTTCGCATGCTTCGCCATTGCCGCAAGCAGTGCGCCGAGTGCATAAAGATCGGAACGGGCGTCACACTTCCCGTCATACTGCTCCGGCGCTGCATAACCGCGGGTTCCATAACGGACTTCCACACCCGTTTCTTCTGTTCCGGCTGCACCGAAATCCACAAGGTATATTTCACCACGCTCTGTTATCATCACGTTGTCCGGCTTCAGATCCCGGTAGAAAACCGGCGGGTTCTGTGCATGGAGATAACAGAGAATCCCGCTCAGGGCAATTCCCGTTTTCAGAATTTCCCGGCTGGAAAACCGTTCTCCCTTACGCATACGCTGTCCGATAGATTTTCCGTTTACAGCTTCCATCACCAGAAAGCTTTTTGTCCCACTTTCCAGAAGTTCCACCGCACAGGGAATCCCGGGATATGAAAACTTCTGTAAAAGAAACGCTTCCCGGCGCAGTTTTTCCCTGTCACATATACTTACCTTGACTGCATACCGCTTTCCGGATCCAGTTTTCTCTGCAAGATAAACGACAGACGTTGCCCCTCTTCCGAGCACTGACAGCAGGCGATACTTCCCTCCCGGAAGTTCTACTTTTCCAATGATCCCGCCTCCTCTTTTTACGTCAAAGTGTTTGTCAGTCCGATATTCTGTTTTTGTACATGGATATAAATTGAGCCGAATGACTCTTCGATAGAGTAATATAGAATCGATTTTTCAGGACGAATGTCCAAGCGGATGAAAAATCGTGATGTAAGTATAACACAACAGCCGCCGTTTCTGCAAGAACTACAGAAGCCGACGGCTGCCAAAAAAATCGCCTGTTTTTTATCTATTTTTTCCCTCTTGACGAATCTTACATCCGTTCCGGTGCCGAGAATCCCAGCAGGTCGATGCAGGTCTCAAGTACCTCGCGGACAAGATCCAGCAGTGCCAGGTAAGATGCTTTTCTTGCCTCATCCTGCTCACTTAAGATCTTGGTCTCGTGGTAGAAATGGTTGAACTCGTTTGCAAGCTCGTAGATATAAGCACAGATCTTATGCGGTGCTTTCTCCTCGAATGCGTTCTCCACAACGCCGTTGAAACGGGATACGGAAAGCATCAGAGCTTTCTCGCTGTCGCTCTTCGGTGCCAGAAGTGCGCCTTTCTTCAGTTCATTTCCCTCTTCTTTATATTTTCCGAGGATGGATTTTGTACGAACGATCGTGTACAGGATGTACGGACCGGTGTTTCCCTCGAAGGAAGTAAATCTCTCAACATCGAATACATAATCTTTCGATGCCTGGTTGGACAGGTCACCGTATTTAATAGCAGACAGTCCGACAATCTGTGCCGTTCCTCTTGCATCCGTATCTTTTACGCTGCGGTTCTCCACGATCTTCTGATACATCTCATCGTTGATCTCGCCGATCAGACGCTCCAGACGCATAACGCCGCCCTCACGGGTCTTGAACGGTTTTCCGTCTTTTCCGTTCATGGTACCAAAGCCGATAAAGGAAAGAACGGTATCATCATTCACCAGTTTTGCTTTTCTTGCACAGCGGAAACACTGTACGAAGTGAAGCTCCTGACGTTTGTCTGCCAGATAGCAGATCTCGTCCGGCTTGTACAGTTTCATACGCTGGATGATGGTTGCCAGGTCTGTCGTATCATACAGAGCTGCCCCATCGGATTTTAAGATCATGCACGGCGGGATCTCTTTTGTGTCTGTCTCTTCTTTGACATCAACAACGAGTGCGCCCTGGTCATAATGTGCATAACCATTGTCTTTCAGGTAATCTACCATGTCTGGAATGTACTCCTGTGCATCGGACTCACCCATCCACAGATCGAAATGAACGTCGAGGTTTCCATAGTTCTTTTTCAGATCGGCAACAGAAACGTTCATAATGTGTTTCCAGATCGCACGATATCCTCTTCTGCCCTGCTGCAGCTCTCTCGTTGCCTCGAGTGCACGTTTCTTATAGTCCTCGTCCTCTTTCGATTTGCCGCTTGCGCAAGGATAAATCTCCTCGAGCTCGCTGATCGTAAACGGTGCTTCCTCCGGGTACTCTCCCGTAAAGGACTCATCAAAATAAACAAGCTCCGGATGGCGCTCCTGCAGCTCGGTGATGATCAGTCCCATCTGCAGACCCCAGTCTCCAAGATGAACGTCACCGATCATGTTGTGGCCCATGAAGCGTCCCATACGCTTAATGCTTTCCCCGATGATCGCGGAACGGAGATGGCCGACGTGAAGCGGTTTTGCCACGTTTGCTCCGCCGTAATCTACGATGATGGTTTTCGGATTTTTTGCTTTCTCTACAGAAAGATCTTCGTCGTTCTGCATTTTGGAAAGATAATCTGCCAGAAATTCCGGGTTGATTTTCAGGTTGATGAATCCCGGTTTTACGGCTTCAATTTCACCGATCACGCTGTGATCGGTCACTTTTTCTACAACTGCTTCAGCCAGCTGGATCGGTGCTTTGTGGTATGCTTTTGCAGCTGCCATTGCGCCGTTGCACTGGTATTCGCACAGATCCGGGCGGTTGGAAACGGAAACCCTTGCATAGGACGGGTCCATCTCCGCAGCGGTAAAGGCTTTTACCAGCTCTTCCTGGATAAGATCGATCAGTTTTTTCATAATGTTTCCCTCATTTTCTTCTTTACTGCAGAATCATCTGTTCTGCGTTTTGTTTCCGCGCGCTGCGCCGGGCTTCTTCCTCTTCTTTGATGCCGCTTTTCTGATAACAGTACTGGATGATATCTCTTCTTCGGATGATGCCGATGAAGATTCCCTCGTCATCCACAACTGGAACGAAATTCTGCCGCATGGACATCTCGATCAGGTCCTCGATGTTGCTGTTGATGTTGACGGACTCATAATTCCACCGTTTCGGAACCTGCCAGAGCGGGATATCCTCTGCTTCATGGTAATTCAGCAGATACCGTTCTTTTATGATGCGGAGCAGATCTCCTTCCGTCAGTGTTCCCACGTAGCAGCCCTTTTTGTTCAGTACCGGAACCGCCGTGTATTTATGATATTCGATCTTCTCGATGGCCTGCCGAAGTGAGCAGTCGTCATACAGATAAGCCGTTTCACTTTTCGGTGTGATAAAAAACAAAATATTCATTCGCGTATACTCCTTTTCGTTGGTCATACTCTTGTTTGATTATACCATAAACGAATGTGAAATGTCTTTGAATCTTTCTTATATTTTCATAAACATACCGAATCCGAAACTCGAATGCCTCTTTGCTGCGCCGCAAATTGCGCTTATTTTCCAGTATAACCGACTTTCCGCAAAAAGTAAAGATCTTAAGTTTCATCCGCACACGCCGCACAAAAAATCCGCACGGATCCAGCACCTACGCTGTACCCGCACGGATTTTTCAACTCTTTTTTGTTCTATTCTCTTCGCAGCGCATCGATCGGATTCAGGTTCGCTGCTTTTACCGACGGCAGCAGTCCGAATACGATACCGATCACCATGGAGAAGACCACGGAGAAAATGATTGCCGGAATACTGATCGCCACAGGCGTCTGCGATACCCTCGAAATCACCTGTGCCATGATAATGCCGCCCAGCACGCCGAGCAGTCCGCCGATGCTGGTGAGCACCGCCGCCTCGGTCAGGAACTGGAACAGAATTCTGCGTTTTCTTGCTCCGATCGCCTTTTTCAGGCCGATCTCGCTTGTACGTTCCGTTACAGATACCAGCATAATATTCATAACACCGATACCGCCGACCAGAAGCGAAATGCTCGCGATCCAGATCAGCTGCTGGTTCGTGCTCTGGCCTAACTCCTGCAGACTCTTTGCTTTCTCCAGCAGATCCTCTGCCTGATAGGAAAGAGAATCAGTTGTATTGGTCACGGATTCGTTCATGATATCCGCTGTTGTCTTTCCCACCGTGCTCATATCCTCGGTCGTTTTTGCCATCACAACGGCATTTTCCGGTTCATCATACTGGAATACGATCGGCCAGCAGACATCCGGCATCAGCACCAGCGGATAGGATTCCTGATTGTACGTATAGTAGTCATCTCTGGAATTGATGACCGGCTGGAACGAATCGGCTTTTTTGATCACGCCGATCACCGTGAACGGCTCTCCCATGATCTCGATCGTTTTGCCGACCGGCGACTCATCCGGGAAGAGTGTCAGCACTGCGGTATCGTCGAGGAGGACAACTTTGTGGGTCTTCGAGAAATCGCTCTCCACAAAGCCGCGTCCCTGATAAATCTGATATCCGCACGTCGACAGATAATTTTCATCCACTCCAAGCGCCTTCGCACTGTCCAGTGTTGTGTTTCCTTTTGCGATGCCGCTCACATACGTTCTTTCGGTGTAAAACGATGCATTTTCCACCTGATCCTGCTCGCGGATCCGCTTTTTCTGATCACCGGACAGTTTCGACACGCCGCTTGGCAGTCCGTTGTCCATCCAGTAATCACCGTCGCCCTGCTTTAAGCTGACGGTCACGTTGTTGTTTCCAGCTCCGATCAGGTTCTGTTTGATCTGCTCATTCGTTCCCTTGATCGTGGAGACAATTGAGATGATCGACGCAATTCCGATGATAATACCCAGCATCGTCAGGAAGGAACGCATTTTGTGTGACCAGATTCCCTGAAAGGAAAGTCTTACATTTTCTAACATAATGCGCCTCCTTAACTGTTGTAATAATCCGATGAACTGGATTCCTTCGTGTCTGCGCCTTCCACCACGGTTTTGCCGTACGGAAATGCAATGTAATCCTCTTCGGAAAGACCGCTCTTCACTTCGTAATAACTGCCCCACAGAAGTTTTCCGGTTACCACATTCTGTTTCTTTAATTTATCATTTTCATCCCGGATATAAACGAATTTCTGTCCGTTTTCCTCGCGGATGAATTCTTTGCTGACGTACAGGCCGTTGCCGTTTTCTACATCGTTTCCGACAGTGATTGCAATCTCGATCCAGTCACCGTTTTCAAAACCTTCTCCGCCTTCCGGGATAACGGCTGTGAACGGATAGAAGGAGGCTGGTGTCTCGCTGTACGACATGTAGCTTGTTGTCGGGTACGGAGAAATCTCGGTTACGGTTGCCGCTGCAAAAGCACCCGAAGACCAAGAAGTCACGTTGAGTTCATCGCCGACTTTTACCTGATCGAGATACGTCTCGCTTAAGTAGCCGCGCACGTACAGACCTTCGTTTCCACTGACCTGGATAAAGGCGCTTCCGTCGTTGGACGGGTTTTCTGCATTTCCAACCTTCTTTACCACACCGCTGATCGTCGCTTTTACGGTCTGGGAATCCAGGGATTTCTGCGTATTTTTGACTTTGAGTTCCTCTTCCTTCTGATCCAGCTTCAGATTACGGATCTGGCTTTCTTTTTCGCTGATGGCTTTTTTCAACTCATCTTTTGTGTAGGTCATCTGGGTATCATCACCGGAAGAAGTATTGTTATTTGCGCTGCTTCCTGTGGATGATGTAAAGAGGGACTGTACCGATGCTTTTTCACCGTAGAATACGGTTTTTGCTGTCGTCTGCACTGCTTCCGGTGCATCTTCGCTCTGCGGTTCCGCTTCCGGTTCTGCCGGGGCTTCGGTCGGCGTCGGCGTTTCCGTCGGAACTGGGGTCTCGCTCGGCACCGGAGTTTCTGTTGGAACCGGCTCTGTGGTCGGAATCGGTGTTGTACTTGGTTCCGGGCTGACGGTCGGCTCTGGAGTTACACTCGGTCCCGGCGTAACGCTCGGGGTCGGAGTTACACTTGGTGTCGGGGTAATCGTTCCTTCTTTTACCGCCACATTTGCAGTGCTGACTGCCATGGAAGTACCCTTGTCATTTTTCGCTGTCACTTCTACTATATAGATTCCGGCATCCTCTTTTGTGATGTTTTCTTTTGTGTAAGTATCCTTAAAATCTCCGTCGATTGTCTTTCCGTTGTGTTTCCAGACGTATGTGTAAGTGCCATCCGTTTCGGTGTTTTCCGTGGAATCGTCTGCCTCACCGCTTCCATTTCCGGCTTCACCCGGCTGTGTCACATCGTCCTCGGACGGACTCTCGGTTCTATCATCCGTTTTATCGTCGGCTTTCTCATCCGGATTCTCTTCGGTATCTTTCTTCTCATTGATTCCGATTTTCAGCTTCAGCTCGCCGCCCTCTGCAACCTCTGTATTTGCAATCGGCGTGGTAATTTTTATTTCCGGTGCATCCGCCGATTCGGATTCTTTCAGACTCAGGACTGCTTCATACGAAGTCTCGTATGCTTTCGCAATCTTCGTTCCATCCTGCTCCCACACGGTTTCCAGCGCCTCTGCGGCTTTGTTTTCCTCATGAATCTCCAGGCGAAACCAGTATCCTTCGCTGTCCTCTTCTTTTTTCGTTCCCTTTTCATCCGCGTATCCTGCCATCTGATTCAGGAATCCGCCTGTCAGGACTGTCCCCGGTGCGCAGAGATAGGTGTATGGGTCTTCCTGCGTTCCTTCTCCTTTGTATGGTTTGGAACCAAATACAAGCTTATTCGTACTGCTGTACAGAACAGCATCCTCGTACGTCGGCTCCGGTTCTGGGGTCGGAATCGGTTCGTCCGGGAAATCCGGATCGATGGGTTCATCTGGAAAATCCGGGAAATCCGGCTCCACCGGATCCAGCGGCGTATCCGCTACCGGTTTTGTCTTTTTCAGCTTTTCCAGTTCTTTTTCACTCTGCTGGATTTTCAGCTTTGTCTGTGCAAGCTGTAACTGCTGCGTTTCCAGATCCAGCTCGATCATGCTGGTATCGTATGTCATCAGCGTGTCTCCGGCATTTACCACATCGCCCTCTTTGACGAGAACCTGGGAAATGGTCTGGCTGTCTGAAAGATAGATGTTCTGGGAAGCCGTCGAGGTGATCTGGCCTTCCATATTCATGCTGTCTTCCCAGTAACCACTCGTAAAGTCACTGACCGGATACACTTTTACGGTCGTCTTCTGCGCCTGGCGGAGGCCGTAATAACCGCCGACACTGACACCGCCCACGGCAACTGCGGTCACAACTGCAATCACGACTTTCTTTGCGGCTTTTCCTTTTTTCATGTTTCGGCCACCTCCTTCGATTTCATCATTCCGTCGCGGATCTCCACGGTGCGCTGTGCCATCGATGCGATCTCCGCGTCATGCGTAATCATCAAGATGCTGACGCCCTCGTCGTTCAGGCTCTGGAACAGCTCCATGACCTGCTCGCCGGAATGGGAATCGAGTGCTCCCGTCGGCTCATCAGCCAGCAGAATTTTCGGATGGTTGACAATTGCCCGTGCAATCGCCACACGCTGTTTCTGTCCACCGGAAAGCTGCGTCGGCTTAAAATCCATGCGATCGCCAAGTCCTACGCGCTCGAGGGCAATCGCCGCACGCTCTCTTCTCTCTTTTTTCGGTACACCTGCATAGGTTAACGGCAGACATACGTTTTCCATCGCGCTCTGTCTTGAAAGAAGCTGAAAGTTCTGAAAAACAAACCCGATTTTCTGCAGGCGGATATCGGACATCTGATTGTCACTGCATTTGCTGATATCCTGTCCGTCGAGGATCAACCGTCCGCTCGTCGCCTGGTCGAGGCAGCCGACAATATTCATCAGTGTTGTTTTTCCGGAACCGGAAGGACCCATGATCGCAACGTACTCGCCTTCTTCCATGGAGAAGTTGATGTTTTTCAGAACCGGAACCGGGATTTTGCCCTGCATATATTCTTTACAGATATTCTCTAATTCCAGAATCACGGCTGCACCTCCCCGTCATCTGCTGATCCGGCTTCCTGTGTGTCTGCCGGTTCTGCATCACCATTGTCGGCGCCGCCGATCACGTTCGTTGTATCTTCCTCACCGCTGTACTCTGCGCCGTCCATGGTATTGTCAACCATGCCGTTTTCATCCTGCTTCATACCGTCGTCGACCATTCCATCGTCGTTGTCAAGCATACCGTCATCCTCGCCGCCGGCCGGATTGCTCTGTCCCAGTGATCCGTCGGTGCTGACTACGGTCTTCATCCCTTCTTCCAGACCGTCCTCCGGGAAGGTGATTGCATCATCTTCTGCAAGGCCGTCGGTGATCTGATATTCCATCATGTTTTCATCGTACGTTCCAAGCGTTACGCTTCGTTTTTCCAGTTTGCCGTTTCCATCATCGGCCCAAACGTAAGGGTTGCTGTCGACATCGTTGATAAAGGAGTCAGACAGCCAGATTCCTGTTTTGACTTCCTGCTGGCCGACATCCGGCTCTACGTAAACGTGCTGGCCGAGCATCAGACCATTCGTTCCGGCAAGCTGTACATAGAACGGATAGGAGCTCGACTGTGTCATGCCATCGCCGGAACTGCTGTACATGTTGTTATTGCCGGTCTTTGCATTTTCCCGATCAATCTTTGTCACGGTTCCGGTCCAGGTCTGATTCTCATCTACACGAGAATGCACGATCACCTGGCTTCCTTCCGTAATCGAACCGTCGCTCATATTCTGTTCATTGATCTGGCCTTTTACACGGAAATTTCCCGTTGCAAGAACAGTCAGGAAGGAATTGTCGGAGCTGTCACCGGAGTAAGCGCCGGCGCTGCTGTCATCGTTGTTGATTGATTTTACGACACCGGCGATTTCACTGATCACGGTCGCATTGGTGATGTTATCGTTTAATTTATCAATCTCCGCCTGTTTTGATTTTCCTTCATATTCTTTTTTCTTTAAATCCAGCTCCGCTTCCTGAATTTCCAGTGTGATGCTTGCCTGCTGGTCTTTTGATGCCTGCTTTTTGTCTTTGTAAAGCTGGTTGATATTGGTATTCATACTTGAAAGTTCATTGTTTATGCGTTCCAGATCCAGCTGCGCCTGCTCGAGGTCACTCTGGAATTTCTCGGTATCGTAGGAGAACAGCGGTGTTCCGACCTGAACCTCCTGACCGACTTCCACATAAACTTCCTTTACCTTTTTCTCGCTGTTTTTCTCTACTTTCCAGGTATTTTCCGACTCCACAACACCGGCATAGCGGTTTTCCATTCCATTTCCAGTTCCCAGATTGGTCAGGGCTTTTACAGTATTGACATAGACGACGTTATCGTCCTCTTTTGTACCGTTTCCAAGGAAATGCCATGTCACCCTCCGCCTCCCGCCAGCACTGCGACTGCACACACAATCGCGATTACTTTTTTCTTCATATGCTTCCTCCCACTTTTCTATTTTACAAATTAATTTTCTGCTTTCCCAAGTTAGTTCTATCGTATCACATTTTGTTTTTTGTTTTCTTACTTTTTCCTTACTCTTTTTTTAGCAAATACTGGCTTTTTCTGAAAATAGATTTTTGTTTTTGTCATTAAAAACCTGCCTCCGTGTTTATGACGGAAAGCAGGTTTTCTTTCGAATCTGTTAGATTTTATTTTTTATGCTACAAGTTTCATCTCCCGCAGAATGCGGTATACGAGATAACAGATCAGCGCTGCACAGACCAGTTTGAACAGAAGCGGAACGACGGCGAACACGATTTTAAATCCAAGCCAGATCACGCCGATCGGGAGAAGAATAGTGGCGCATGCGCCGAGGACTTTTCCTCCAAATTTCAGCAGCAGTCCGACGATCCCAAATAAAATTCCAATTCCGCAGAGCAGACCAAAACAGGTTGCCAGCATGACTAATGTAACTAACATCGTGATCCCTCCTTGTCTTTTTCTCTATGTGTTCCACTTGCTGTGGATGTTTCCGTATCTTTCTTACAAACCATATTGTAGCACTTTTTTCCAGCAAAACAACGGGGAAGACGTGGAAGAATTTCTTAAGTTTTTCTTTACACCGATCGAGTGAAACCTAAAAAAGGACAGACAACGCTGCACTTCTGCAAAATTGTCTGTCCTGTAAATCACAAAATTTTCTTTACTCTTCTGTTGTCTCTTCCTCAGCCTGCGGCTCAACCTCAAGACCAAGCTCTTCCAGCTGTACTGCGTCAACCGGTGACGGAGCCTCGGTCATCAGACAGGAAGCATCTTTTACCTTCGGGAATGCGATGACGTCGCGGATGCTGTCCTCTTTTGCCATCAGCATCACAAGACGGTCCAGTCCGTAAGCCAGTCCGGCGTGAGGCGGAACTCCGTATTTGAAAGCATCCAGAAGGAAACCAAATCGCTCATGTGCCTGTTCCTTTGTGAAACCAAGCATCTCAAACATTTTCTCCTGCACATCGTTCTGGTGAATACGAACGCTTCCTCCTCCGATCTCAGTGCCGTTCAGGACGATATCGTAAGCTTTTGCACGAACTGCGCCCGGATCGGTGTCCAGAAGCGGCAGATCCTCGTCCATCGGCATGGTGAACGGGTGATGCATTGCGGTGAAACGGTTCTCCTCATCGGACCACTCCAGAAGCGGGAACTCGGTAATCCATACGAAACGGTACTCGTTCTTGTCGAGCAGTCCCATCTGCTCTGCCAGTTCCAGACGAAGTGCGCCAAGAACGTTCCAAACAATCTTGTTGCGGTCTGCTGCGAAGAGAAGAAGGTCTCCAGCCTGTCCGTCCATGGCTTTGATGAGGGCTTCCATCTGCTCCTCTGTCATAAATTTGGAGAAGGAAGATTTCCAGCTTCCATCCTCATGGATTGCAATGTATGCAAGACCTTTTGCACCGTAACCTTTCGCAAACTCAACGAGCTTGTCGATTTTCTTTCTCGGCATTGCGCCCTGTCCCTTTGCGTTAATACCGCGGACAGAACCGCCGTTTTCAAGTGCGCCCTTAAATACAACGAACTCGGTATCTTTTACGGTCTCGGAAACATCAACCAGCTCCATACCGAAACGCAGGTCCGGTTTGTCGGAACCGAAACGGTTCATAGCCTCTTTCCAGGTCATTCTCTGGATCGGGAGCTGTACCTCAACGCCGAGCACCTCTTTGAACAGGTGTGCCAGCAGTCTCTCATTGACATCGATAACATCATCTACATCAACGAAAGCAAGCTCCATATCGATCTGGGTGAACTCCGGCTGACGGTCGGCACGCAGGTCCTCGTCACGGAAACATTTTACGATCTGGAAATAACGGTCATAGCCGGAGCACATCAGAAGCTGTTTGAACAGCTGCGGAGACTGCGGCAGTGCATAGAAGCTGCCCGGATGAACACGGCTCGGTACCAGATAGTCTCTGGCGCCTTCCGGTGTGGATTTCGTCAGCATCGGGGTTTCGATCTCAAGGAAACCTTCTTTTGACATGAACTCACGGGTGAGCATTGCCACCTTGCTTCTCATAATCAGGTTTCTCTGGATGTCCGGGCGGCGCAGATCCAAGTAACGGTATTTCAGACGGAGCTCTTCTCTCGTCTTGGAATCCTCCTCGATCGGGAATGGCGGGGTTTCTGCCTCGGAAAGGATGCGTAAGGACTCAGCCTTTACTTCGAGCTCTCCTGTTGCCAGATTTTCATTGACAGCACCGGAGCGGGCCATAACTTCACCTTCTACGGCGATGACGAACTCGCTGCGCAGTTTTGCTGCTTTCTCAAAACCTTCCTCACTGATCGGGCCGTTCTCAAAGATAATCTGCATAATACCGCTTCTGTCACGCAGATCGACGAAAATAATTCCGCCTTTATTACGGCTCTTCTGTACCCAGCCCATCAGGGTTACTTTTTTTCCGATATCTGCTTTTGTGACTTCCGCACAGCGGCAGGTTCTCTTCAGGCCTTTCATGGATTCAGCCATTTTCTTGTTCCTCCTATTTGGAACTGCGGACACAAAGAATCTGCATCCGCAGCACATCGTTTTTTCATGCGATTACTATTATTGGATATTCCTTACATTTTGTCAACAAAAAATTCTTCGATCTCAGTGTAGCCCTCGCTGGCAAGCTGCTCTTTCTGGAATTTCTTGTTCTTCTTCATCACGGCGATGTTGATGGCCGTGCCTTCACTTCTCTCTTTTGTCGCCTGCTGAATGATCTTCTGCATTCCCTCTGCCGGCATGTTTTTCTCGATCAGGTACGCTTTTTTCTTCTGCGCGCCCGGGATCTGGTAATCTCTCTCAAGCAGAAGCATAACGATACGCTCAAATCCGATGGAGAATCCGCATGCGCAGGTCTGGTTTCCGGTGAATTTTCCGATCATTTCATCGTAGCGTCCGCCGCCTCCGACAGATCCGCCGTACTCATCCATAGCGATCTCGAAGATCGGTCCGGTGTAGTAGGACATTCCGCGCACCAGAGTCGGATCGAAAGCGATCTTGAATTCTGCGGTCTTCACGGCATTGACACTGTCGATGATGGTCTTCAGGCCGTCTGCGTACTCTTTGTCAAGGAATCCCTCAAGTTTCTCACGGCAGTACTCTACGCCTGCGGTATCCGGGGTGATCTCCTCGAACATTTTCAGGTATTTCTCTACGGACTCTTTTGCAAAGCCGGCTTCCTCGAGCTCTTTGGCAACGCCCTCAAAACCGATTTTATCCATCTTATCGAGGATAATAAATACGGTGTCATAGGACTCCTCCGGGAATCCGCTGTAGGCTGCCATTGCTTTTAAGATACGGCGGTCATTGATACGGATCGTAAAGTTCTTGAAGTCCAGTTTTCCAAGCAGTGTGGTGGTAGCAAGGATCAGCTCAATCTCTGCGAGGTTGGTCGGCTCGCCGAGGATATCGATATCGCACTGCATGAACTGGCGGTATCTTCCTCTCTGCGGACGGTCTGCACGCCATACATTTCCCATCTGAAGTGCTTTGAACGGGGACGGAAGCTCGTTTGCGTTGTTGGAATAGTAACGGCAGAGCGGAACGGTCAGGTCATAACGCAGGCCGCTGTCTACGAGATCGTTTTCTTTCTCAGCGGTCTCGAGTTTCAGCTTCTCTCCTCTTTTTAAGATCTTGAAAATCAGTTTCTCATTCTCGCCGCCCTGTTTGCTGTTCAGGTTTTCGATGTGCTCCACGCATGGGGTCTCCATGGAGGTAAAGCCGAAGGTTCCGTAAGTTTCCTTGATCAGACGGATCACGTAGTCACGGATTGCCATTTCTTTCGGTAAAATATCTTTCATTCCGGTAACCGGTTTCTTCTTTAATGCCATTTTCTGTTTTCTCCTTTATGATTTCCTGGATCAATTCATCAACATCAGAAAGCTCGATTGCTTTCCGGCTGCCGCTGTGGATCACTCTCTGAAATGCCAGGAACATTTTCAGATCGAAATTTTTGACTTCTTCTGCCATAAGCTCCATCGCCTGTTCCTGCGTAAACGCGCTCCGGTACGGGCGGTCGGAGGTCAGTGCGCAGTACACATCGCAGATACGCAAAATACGCGCCCCAAACGGAATCTTTTCTCCTGCCAGATTCGCAGGATATCCTGTTCCGTCATAATTTTCATGGTGGTACAGAATGCTCTCCAGCACAAAATCGGAGTATCCGCGTCCCTGCAGCAGCTCATATCCCAGTGTGGGATGGGTCCGCACAAAGCGCATCTCCTCGACAACGAGCGTATCCTGTTCTTCTACGTAATTCTCCAGGACAACCTTTCCGATGTCGTGGAGAACGCCCGCTTTTGCAAGCTCATAGCAAATTTCTTTTTCATACCCCAGTTCCCGCGCAAGATCGTAAGCCAGATTACTCACTTCCATGCCGTGGATGAGCTGTTCGGTCAGGGTATATCGCAGCATGTGAAGCTGCTGACTGGATTTTTTTTTCATTTTGGCAGATACTTCTCCATTCCGATACGCTTTCTCTCGATCATTTCATCGATACGCTCCACGTAGTTTTTCAGATCCTTCACGTTCTCCACCCGCTCAATGCGCTCTCCGTGGTCAAACACGAATTTCGTGGATGCTCCGGCTCCTGCAGCCAGAATGGACTGTTTTTCTTCCATAATGAGAATGTTGTAAATACCGGCCTTTCCTTCCCGGGAATAACCTACATTCTCAAAGTTTCCCGCCATATTTTTCTGGCGGTACATGTAATACGGCCCCATCTCCATGCGATGTGCGCTGTCCATCGTCATTTTCATGATCTCGGCAGAGTTTTCAAACGAGATCTCCTGATATTTGTCTTTGAACAAACTGAGTCTCGTCGCACGCTTCAATGCAAGGGAATGGACCGTCAGGGAATCCGGGTTCAGCGCCTCCACTTTTTCCAGGGTATGCGCCACTTTTTCCCTGTCCTCGCCCGGCAGACCAACGATCAGATCCATGTTGATGTTGTCGAAACCAAGGTCACGCGCCATGCGGAACTTCTCTTCAATCTCCTCCACCGTATGATGGCGTCCGATCAGATCCAGTGTCTCCTGGTTCATCGTCTGCGGGTTAATCGAAATACGAGTCACCGGGAATTTGCGGATGGCCTTTAAGACCTCCTCATGGATCGTATCCGGCCGTCCTGCCTCCACGGTAAACTCCTGCACCTGATCCATCGGGAAGAGCTCTGTCACCTTCGAAAGCAGACGTTCCATCTGTGCTGCATTCAGCGTCGTCGGCGTTCCGCCTCCGATGTAGATCGTATCAAGTGTATAGTCTTTCATACGCTCGCTGATGAAGGTCAGCTCTTTGATCAGCGCATCCAGATACGGATCTACCATATGGGCCCAGCGGCTTAACACATGGGAACCGAAGGAACAGTACAGACAGATGCTCGGACAGAATGGAATGCCGATGTACAGGCTGTAGCCGTGCTCGTAGTCGATCGTCTTTAAAATATCCTTTTCCCGGTTGGCAATCGTGATTGCAAGTGCCGTCTTTTCCGGGCTGGTGTAGTAAGTTTCGCGCATGTATTTCGCAATCTCTACATTTTTTTTACCCTCTTCAAGCATCTTCATCGGAATTTTCGTCGGACGGATGCCGGTGAGATCGCCCCACGGAAGTTCTTTTCCGCTCACTTTCGAGAGCGTGCGATAGACCATCCGTTTCAGGACATTTTTCGTTTCGTGGCGGTCTTTTTCATATTCCACCGCCTCACACGCGGCAGAAAGCTCTTCGTGCTTCTCATTTTCTATGGAAAAGCAGATCTGGTCTGCCGCGTACAGGATCTTATCATAATATGCAAATTCCCCGTCCGGCGCTCCATCCTCTTCGTACCACGAGGTGATCTCGCAGCCGGGATAGAATGCCTTGATCAGGGAATACACATCGTATTCAAAATCTTTTCTGTTAAAACAAAGGCTGATATTAAGCAAGGGGATTGTACCTCTTTTCATGTTCAATCGTAGTTTCATCGTTGTGGCCCGGATACACGGTCACATCCCCGGGAAGCTCGTTTAACAGGCGCTTGACCGACGCGATCAGCTCTCTGCCGGAGGATGTCGGGAAGTCGTATCTTCCGTAGGACTCGCAGAACAGCGTATCACCGGAAAAAAGTGCTTTCTCTGCCGGAATATAGTAGCAGACACCGCCTGCCGTGTGCCCCGGTGTCGCAAGAACGTGGATTTCAAAATCTGCGAGATGCAGCACATCGCCCTCTTTTACGGTTTTGTCCGCCTGCATCGTGTACGGTTTGCTCCAGAGTCCGGAAAGATTTTCCTTTGGATCTCCCAGCAGGTGCTGCTCTTTTTCATGGACATAGACCGGGATATGGTATTTTTTCCGCAGCGCATCCGCTGCCAGCATATGGTCGAAATGGCCATGGGTCAGCAGAATGGCCTCCGGGTCGCCGTCGATCTCATCGATCTGGCGTTCAATCTCCAGCGGCGAATCGCCCGGGTCCACGATCAGCACCTTCTGGCTGTCCGGATTTTCCACAACGTAGCAGTTTGTCGAGAGCATTCCAAGTGCCCGGTAATTTACCTTTATCATACGCTTTTCTCCTTTTTATCCTCTCGATCTCTGAATATCGATCACACTCTCCACCTGGCGCACCTTCTCGATGATGCTGTTCAGCTCTTCGTTGTTGTGCACGTCGAACGTCACATCAATGGAAGCCGTTCCCTGCTTGCTCGTTCTCACGTTCATCGCCGCAAGGTCGATCTTCCGCTCGGTAAAGATCTTGGAGATATCCACCAGAAGACCGGTACGGTTGTTTGCGTAAACGCTGATCTCCACGGTATAGAGAGAGCCGCCGTTGTCCTCTGCCTGCCATTCAGCATCAATGAGGCGCGCCCGCTCAGATTCCGGCAGATTCAGGACATTGACACAGTCGGTGCGGTGAATGGTCACGCCGCGTCCTCTTGTGACAAAGCCCACGATCTCATCGCCCGGGATCGGATTGCAGCATTTGGAGAAGCGAACTGCCACATCGTGGATACCGCGCACGACGATGCCGCCCTTGCTCTTTCCAACCGGCAGAACTTTCTCTCCGGATGCCGCCTCGAGCACCTGCTCGTCGGTGATCTCTTTTTTATGCTGCTTTTCGTACGTCTCAATCAGCTTGTTGAGGACCTGGCCCTCTTTTAAGCCTCCGTGGCCGATGGCCGCAAGAACGGAATCCCAGTCGCGGAAGCCGTACTTTCTCATGACAGCCTCTTCGTACATCGGTTTCGTATAGATTCCAAGGTTTTTGCCCTTCAGCTTTGCATAGTTGGTGAGCATTTCCTTGCCCTTGACGATGTTGTCCGTCTTGTTCTGCTGGCGGAACCACTGGTTGATGCGGCTCTTTGCCTGGGAACTCTTCGCAATTTTCAGCCAGTCGCGGCTCGGTCCCTTGGAGTTCTGCGAGGTGATGATCTCGACGCGGTCTCCGTTGTGAAGTTCCGTCTCGATCGGCACGAGTTTTCCGTTGACCCTCGCTCCAACCATCTTGTTGCCGACCGCACTGTGGACGGAGTAAGCAAAGTCGATGGCACAGGAGCCGACCGGAAGCGTTTTGACATCGCCCGCCGGGCTGAAACAGTAAACATTGTCGGCAAACAGGTCGAGATCGCTCTTTAAGAGGTTCATGAACTCATGGTTGTCCGCCATGTCCTGCTGCCACTCCAGAATCTGGCGCAGCCAGGTCAGTTTTTCCTCTTCCTGCTCCGGTCCCGGTTTCTTGCCGTCGGAGGCCTCTTTGTATTTCCAGTGTGCAGCGATACCGTATTCTGCAATCCGGTGCATCTCATAAGTACGGATCTGAATCTCAAACGGCTGTCCGTTCGGTCCGATCAGGGTTGTATGCAGGGACTGGTAACGGTTTGGCTTCGGCATCGCAATGTAATCTTTGAAACGGCCCGGGATCGGCGTGTACATTTCATGGATGACACCGAGCGCTGCATAGCAGTCTTTGACGGATTCCACGATGATGCGGACCGCAAAGAGGTCATAGATCTGATCCAGCGTCTTGTGCTGGTTGACCATCTTTTTGTAGATGCTGAAAAAGTGCTTGATTCGTCCGTTGACATCTGCCTCAATGCCGGCCTGGTGGATATGACGGGTCACCTCTTTTACGATCGCATCGACAAACTCCTGCCGCTGCTCCCGCTTCATGCTGACCTTCTGCACCAGTTCATAGTACGCATCCGGCTCCAGATATTTCAGAGAAAGGTCATCGAGTTCGACCTTGATCTTGGAAATACCGAGGCGCTGTGCGATCGGGGCATAAATATCCATCGTCTCACGCGCTTTTTTCTTCTGCGTCTCCGGCGACCAGTACTGTGCGGTCCGCATGTTGTGCAGACGGTCCGCCAGTTTTACCAGAATAACGCGGATATCCTTTGCCATCGCAAGGAACATCTTTCTCAGGTTTTCTGCCTGCTCCTCGACCTTATCCGCAGAATATTTCAGCTGTGCCAGCTTCGTGACACCGCTTACAATCAGGGACACCTCCGGGCCGAACTCCTCGGTCAGCTCTTCTTCGGTCATGACGGTATCTTCGACAACGTCGTGCAGAAGGCCTGCCGCGATCGACTCCTTGTCGAGCTCCAGATCTGCCAGGATAATTGCCACACAGAGCGGATGGATGATGTACGGTTCCCCGCTCTTTCTTTTCTGGTCCTTATGTGCATCCGCTGCCACGCGGTATGCTTTTTCGATCAGGGAAATATCGTCCGATGGATGATATTTTTTCACAGAAGCGATCAATTCCCCGTATAATTCCTCCGGACTTGTAAAATCGTCCGTCTTGCGGATTCTGGCTTCTGCCGCCGCCACATCCTTCTTTAATTCTTCTTCACTGATTCTTTTCTCTTCTTCCATATGTATCCTCCGCTCTCATGATTAACCCCTGCGTTTCGTTGGATACGTTATTTGCCATCGTAACGGATGACAGATTTTACATCATATTTTGCCAGTTTTTCGCGTCCTTTTAAGCCGGCAAGCTCCATCAGGAACACGATTCTGGTTACTTCGCCGCCGAGGCGCTCGATCATTTTTGCACAGGCTTCCACGGTACCGCCGGTTGCAATCAGGTCGTCGATGATGACTACCTTCTGGCCCGGTTTGATGGAGTCTTTGTGCATCTCGATCGTTGCGCTGCCGTACTCCAGGTCATAGCTCTCCTCGACGGTCTCCAGAGGAAGTTTTCCTTTTTTACGGATCGGTACGAACGGTTTGTGCAGATTGTAAGCAATCGGCATACCGAAAATGAAGCCGCGGGACTCGGTTCCGCAGATTACATCACAGTCTACTTCTTCTACAAAATGCTGCATCTCATCTATGGCAAGCTGCAGTCCGTCTGCGTCCTGCAGGATACTCGTTACATCTCTGAAAATAATACCCGGTTCCGGGAAATCCGGAATACTTCTCACATACTCTTCAAGTGGTTTCATTTCTTATTCCTCCGTCTGG
>ENA-OPCB01000867-OPCB01000867.1-human-gut-metagenome-genome-assembly--contig:-NODE-867-length-19038-cov-2.781857_pt1 | contig 19038 bp, 10 predicted proteins | sample MGYA00241561_ERZ501473 | MGnify/ENA primary metagenome ERZ501473 (study PRJEB25962, sample SAMEA2042519) | human gut metagenome | biome: human gut; feature: human-associated habitat; material: faeces... | reverse complement strand
ACCGTGTCTCAGTTCCAATGTGGGGGACCTTCCTCTCAGAACCCCTATCCATCGTCGCTTTGGTGGGCCGTTACCCCGCCAACTGGCTAATGGAGCGCATGCTCGTCTGTAACCAAAATTGCTCTCTTTAATGGACCCTCCATGCGGAGAGCCCATATTATGGGGTATTAGTCCGGATTTCTCCGGGTTATCCCCCTGTTACAGGTGGATTGCATACGTGTTACTCACCCGTGCGCCGGTCGCCGACAGAGGTATTGCTACCTCTTCGCTGCCCCTCGACTTGCATGTGTTAGGCCTGTCGCTAGCGTTCATCCTGAGCCAGGATCAAACTCTTCGTTGTATCTTTTCTTTTTCTTTATTATACCTTCGAAGCGTTACCTGACCGAATTGACTTCTTTCTCTCTTCTTTTCCTGTACTACACTTGCTTCTTCAATTCCTTCAATGAACTTTTCCTCTCTCTAACGGCGGCCCCGTGGCCTCCCCGTTTTGCGAAAGTGCTGCAAAGATACTGCCTTTCTCTATTACAATCCAAATTTTTCTCAATGTTTTTTTTGAATTATTTTTCTATGAAATGAAAACTTTTTCTTTTTCAGATTGTTATAGCTAAAATATTTTTACCTCTGCATAGAACAATCAAAGTAATTTGAAACGCAAACGCAATATCCCGTCTTTAAAATCATAACTAATAATCTTAAATACGCCTATTTCAGATGTATTCTCAACATGACGACCAATGCAAAGACATTCATCGTAATCTCCCACTTTAACAACCCGAACCGTTTCCGAAGCATTATCGGGCAATCGTCTCAAATCAAAACGTCCCAGCGCTTCTTCTTGTGTAATATATTCTGTCGTAATCGGTAAACCACTTTGTATAATTCGGTTGACCTGCTGTTCTATTTGATTTATTTCAGATTCTTCCGGTTCACGTTGGAATCGGAAATCAAGCTTACTCTTTTTTCTTTCTATATGAGCCGATACCGCACGACCACAACCAAAAAGGCGAATCATCGTTTGGTTAAGAATATGCTCCGTCGTGTGCATGGGCGGATATTCTTCTTTATTATGCTCATTTAATTGGGGAATATCTTTCATACCATATATCTTTAAAGTCAAATATTTTTACCTGACCAAGAGATTATTTCCGAATCTAAAATACTATATACATTCGTATCGACATATTCGCCAGAGAACATCAATTCTCCGTCTCGTTCCGTCCCTTCCAACCGAAATCCCAATCGCCGAGGGATAGCATTACTCGAATAATTTTTTACGGCACACCGAATTTGAATGCGATGCATCAAACGTGCTTCCACAGCCCATCGACAGAGTGTCCGAACACTTCGGGTCATTATTCCTTGTCGCTGATATTCGGGCAATAGCCAATAACCGATTTCGGTACGATGATTGACAAAATCGGAATTCACAAACCCGACCAATCCACAAAACTCTCCTCGACATTCTATCACAAAAGTAAAATTTCTTTCTTCCTCCGGGAAAGACAATACTTGCGATAAGAAGTCCATTTCATCTTGTTCCGAAAGATTAGCAATAAAAGGCAACCACGTTTTCAGATAATCCCTATGATCGGCAATGGCTCGATAAATCATAGGGGCATCGTTCAACATAACCTCCCTTAATCGGATACCTGTCTTTACATCAATGTCGAATTGTAACATTATTTCAATAAAAAATCATATCGGAAAGAAATCAGCACTCTGGTAAATTGTACATTATCATTCAAAGGTATGGACAACTCAGGACGAACCCATAGCTTATGAGCTCGAAAAAGAATGCCCGGAACAATACGATGTTCGACCATACGATACTCCGGAATATTCGTTATATCCAAAACCAATGCTGCCTCTTGGATCACACGACAAGCAGCATGTACCGTATAGCAAGTGTTATATCCCATACCAGAATCGTACATTGGCATAACACCAGCACCGAACTCCACTCGCCCTATCTTCTTATCCAAGCCGATCTTCAATCCGCTATCATAAAAACGCCCAGCGTAATTGGTCCCGAAAAAAGCTTCGGCAGAAAACTTTACGTCCCAAACACCCGTAGAGTAACGGAAAGTTCCGTTCGCTCGGATATATTGCTCGTTCAGATGACGTATAAATATGGTATTTTCCAATCCCACCGACCAATTCTTTGCCTGAAACCCGATCGACGCATATTTATTATTTCTCACACCCACAAAAATCGACTTGGATTGTAACGAGTCATTTTGCGACCATACACTCAAAAAAGATATTATTCCTATAAACAACAATAAAACTCTCTTTTTCATAATTCCTTCGATAACCTCACATTGAGAATATTATACCCCAAATCATTCAAATGTAACCCATCTAACGAATAGTTCATATTCATTTTATCTTCATAGGCAAAATCGTCATACACATCTAAAAATACACCATAATTCAACGTCTCGACCATTTGAGATAATGCAAAATTCAACTCTTTGATATAACCGTTTATATGCGGGTTATCGATCTCTCGATTTCTAGGTAAAATAGAAATAACGAACACCCGACGTGGAGCCAATCCTTCGATCGTTCTCTTATACTCATCGACAAAATCGGTAATGAACTCTTGCCTCGTAGCATCATTGAAAAGTTTCCCTCCCAAATTGTTCGTTCCTATCAACATCACTACATTTTTGTCTTGATAATTCAGATTCCAAGTAGCAATCTCCTCCAACTTCGCGCCACTCACACCATCGTTTCGTACAATCCATGTGGGAAAAGCATCTTTTACGTCCCACCCGGCGACCAACGAGTCGCCCACGAAACACAATTCACCTTCTTTTTCTTCCGAACATGCACCCAAGCTCAAAATCAAAAGCAACATTATTTTCCCCATTCTACACACCCAATTCAGTCTCATTTTTCTTACTCTTTATTTTTTTGTAAAAATCACTCTTTAAAATTTGGTTTATAAACATATCGGTAAAAATCCGAGCGCCATCGCCATTTAAATGCATGTTATCATAAAACAGCTCCGGTCTATCAAAAAAATACTCCATTTGATTATCATCTATCACCCGAATTCCATTCTCTCGGCTCAACTCTGTAATAACCCTTTTCGAATAGGGATTCCCCTCGTGCCTCAATTTACGATAATATGGAGGAAAAACGACCACCAATTCTACATTGTTCGATCGTAGCTGCGTTATAATCGCTTTCAAATATTCTAATTTTACCGAGTAAATAAAATCATCATCAGGTTCGTCTCCATAATTTTCAAAGATAGGCAAATTATTGGGTTTATGTTTCGCTACAAATCCATGATTTGCCATTTCTTCTCTCGGCAAAAAAGATTGTAAGAAAATACGGAACCACACGGTATTATATTTATACAAATTAGATCGAAGAAAAGCAGAGCCTTTTCCATCATTTTGCAAGACCAACGCAGAATCTATAACCGGATTTCTCCCGTAATAAGGATTTAGTAACTCAATTCTACCGATATGATCGTCCGATAAATCATCGGGCTGCAAAGCTAAAATAACTCCCCGTGGTCGATGGTGTTCAAGCAGCCCGTCTATCATACATCTGAAAAATATTATGTTCTGAGCATTACACCCCCCATTAAAAACAGAAATTCCCAAACTATCCATCATAATATCCGGCATAAAACTATTAATCGCGACAGAAGACCCGATAATCACCACATCTTCATTTGCCTGATGAAACAGATACTCTATCTTTGCATAATCTCCCGGAAGCCCATACCTTTTAGAATAAAATGACATGACTTGCCCGAATATAACATCGAAAACAAGTACGATTACAATAATCGACACACATGTTTTCACTAACTTAAATATACTTCGGTTCATAATCGGTCATCTAAAATTGAAAATAGATAAACGCTCCACCGTTGAATGAAGCCGTCAATATAATAAACGCAATAAAGAGAGATATAAATATGATTCTCACCCAATAGTTCTTAGAATTTAAAGCGTGAACTTTTATAGACATCTCATCTTTTATCTCTTTCAACATCAAAATACCTATACACATAAATCCTAACAGCAACGAAGGTATTCCTTCCCCCGTAAATAACGGACCTCGGTCGGTAAAAATTTTTGCAATGATACTGAATGCCGAATGAAGATCATTCGCCCTGAAAAAAATCCAAGCAAACATAACCAATACAAAAGTTACCAAACAATTAAAAACCGCATGCAATCTTTTGGATACATTTACCTTCGGGAGCAATCTGTTTTTTTCAATTCCGATAATCTGGTACAGCCCATGCAAACTCCCCCACAAAACAAATGTAAGATTCGCGCCATGCCAAATTCCACTCACCAAGAAGGTTACAAACAAATTCCACAAATGTCTGTAATGCCCCACTCTATTCCCTCCCAACGGAATATATAAATAGTCTTTGAACCATGTCGACAACGAAATGTGCCAACGCCGCCAAAACTCCTTGATACTTTTCGCAAAATAGGGACGATGAAAATTCTCCATTAAAGTAAAGCCCATCATTTTCGAAGAACCTATGGCAATCAAAGAATACCCGGCAAAATCACAATAAATCTGGAAGGTAAAGAAAAAGGTCGCCAGCAACAAACTGACTCCCGAATGTTCCATATAATTATTGTACACGGCATCGACATAAGTAGAAACTCGGTCTGCTACACACAATTTCATGAAAAAGCCCCATATCATCAGTCTAAGTCCTGCATCAAAATTCTCATACGAAAACTTATGTTTTTCTCTAAACTGAGGAAGCATATTTTTAGCTCGTTCGATAGGACCGGCGACCAACTGCGGGAAAAAAGAAATAAACAGGGCATATACTACAAAATTTTTTTCTGCCTTTATCGTTCCTCTGTACACATCAACCGCATAACCGACAGCTTGAAATATATAAAACGAAATTCCCACCGGCAATAGCACGTTCCATCGAGGTATATCGATTCCTATATTTAGGAGAGAGAAAAAATCGGTAATCAACGAACCCGCAAATTCATAGTACTTATAGAAAAACAAGATACCCAAATTGATAAATATCCCCGAGAATAATGAAATCTTACGCCTTCGACGAGACCGAAAACGGTCCATGCACAAGGCCGAAATATAGGTAATCGATGTACTTGTCAACAGCAACAACGCATATACGGGCTCCCAACACATATAAAAATAGTAACTGGCCAGAAGCAAAAATATCGTACGTCCTTTAATACCCGGCAACAGGTAATAAACCAAGCATACAATCGGAAAAAACAAAATGAATTCTAAGGAATTAAACAGCACAACATTGATTCTTTAATTCGACAAGTAGATTATTCTGCACACAAATGTAATATTATTTTAAAAAGGAACAGATAATTTATTACAAAAATGCAGCTCTCTTAACAGCCTATTAATCAAATCGGAGAAAAAACTTTTCTTGCTTCCCAAAATCGGGCATACAAAAAAGACTGTCTTGCAAATCAAGAACAGTCTTTTCGTTTTTCAATATCAATGACAATAAACGTCATTAAAACAACGACTTACTCTACAACCAATTTGAACGATTTATCGCCAGCGCTCCCAGACACCACAGCCAAATAAATACCCGGTATAAAATTCTGAGTCGAGACACTCGCTTCTCCGTCAACAACTACATCGCATACATTCAAGCCATCGATAGTATATATCTTCAATCGACCCTGAGCCGCCACGTTCAAAGGCTCCCCCCGTTTCACTGGATTGGGATAAAGTAAGGTGACTTCTCTTTCGGTTCCCGTCAAACCGGTAGAAGTACCGTCCATATAAACCTCAAACTCGGTAACGGTTGCCGACTCTCCGTCTATATTTCCGCTTGGAATTTCAATTTTCACATAACGAGCCTTCACCCTATCCACGGTCACCGACTTATTCGTTTTATTCAAATCGCCCGATGAAACAAGAGTCCAAACGCTATTCTCATCTGCACTATTATTTATTTTATTAAGGTCGGGAGTCTCTGTGGCCACATAGATATTATACCCTTCGATTTGATTCGCATCATATACCTTGAATGCATTTACATCATATTCGTCTTCCAAATCGAGAATGCAATAATGCTTATCGGCGGCAGACCTATCGAAATCCCAATGATACTCGGTATTTTCATTCAACCCGTCAAAAATATGCCGGGCATTGGTATAAAACGATTTAGCCCCCGAGGACTTCAAAAACGTTTTACCTACACTCACCCAATTGCCCCTATCCGTTCTTTCTTTCAACTTACCGTAAATATCGAACCCATAGATACGCACGGCATTTTCACCGGTAGGAAGTTCCATCGAAAATTTAACAAACCGGGCTTCCTTAGGCTCGGCCAAACGATGATCCTTTACATTGGCGTTTCCCGCTTCCGCATCATTGCGATTCACCACTTCTTCCCAATCACCGTCGTTTCCCGTCTTACTGACGTAAATACGATAGGAATGAACATTGTTATTTCCCTCTACCGTTTTCGAATCCCGAAAGACAAAACGATCGACCATATACACATCGGCCAACTCAAAGATCACCCAGGGATTGGTACTCTTATTGTCGCACCATTTCACCCCCTTTCCCGGCTCCTCAAAAAGGCAATAAGCCGCTTCGTTATTGCTTACCTGTGCACTGTAAGAGTGTATACGCACTTGCGGTGAATCCATTTCGGGAGAAACCTCTTCAACTCCTATCGGCGACGATGGAGGCATTTCTCCATCGATAGCCCAATCGGACGGTTTATCGCCCATGACAAGCTCCAAAGTCCCGCCATTAACGATTTCTTCATGCTTCAACCAGCACCGACCGAGCTCTTGACCGTTCAGTTTGGCCGATTGAATATAGATATTCTTATCGCTTGCATTAGGAGCCAATACTTCAAACACTTTTCCTCCGTCGAGATTAATTGTCGTTTTCGTAAATACCGGACTTGAAATAAGATATATGTCCTGTCCCGCATTAGGATAAAATCCCATTGAATGGAATATATACCAAGCCGACATCGACCCCGAGTCGTCATTTCCGGGCAACCCCGTAGCAGTCGTATTATATCGCTCTTTCAAAACCCTACGGACAATCTCCGCCGCCTTGTCGGGACGATTCACATAGTTATACAGGCTTGGCACTAAAAATGCCGGCTCATTGCTTATTTGGAACAACCCCATATAGCTGTTTTGGTCGAACCCGTCTTGGACATGCGTAAAATATGTATCCAGCCGCTTCAAGAAAGCCTCTTTACCGCCACATCTCGCAATCAGCCCGTTCACATCGTGAGGCACGTAAAACGACATCTCCCACGGGAATGATTCATATACGATTCCTTCCCAACCATCGCGACGAAAAACATTGTAATCTTTCTCGTTCACCCAGTCGCCACTACCATTTTTCGGCCACAAGAATCCTTTGAATCCAAGACTATTGATGTTGTCGTTCCACAAGTTTTTCCAGTTATTCGACCGTTCGAGATACTTTTCGTAAACATCTTGTTTACCCAATTTCTTTGCTACGGTAGCGATTGCATAATCGCAATAGGCATATTCGAATGTGCGAGTTCCCGATCGCTCGGTCACCGTGGAAATATATCCTTTGGTATTATACTCCTCGACACCGCCACGACCTTCATTTCTCGGGTTCTCCGGTTCTACCTCGGCATTTTTAATCATTGCGGCCAATCCTTTTTCGTAATCAATACCCGGCAAATTTTTCACGATAGCGTCAGCAATCAGTACATCGCTGTTCGAGCCCCCCTGTACACGACCGTTACAATTCCCGCTACGGCCGTCCGGCATATATCCCTCGTGCTCATAAATATCTATCATAGACCGTACGATATCGGCCTGACGAGAAGGTTTCAAAAGAGCGAACAACGGGTGTGTAGCTCTGAATGTATCCCAGATGGCATAATAATCGTCGAAATAAGGTTCGGACGATTCCCACAGCGGACTCTCACCCGTGCGGTCGGTAGGTTGTAAAAAGGCATGATACAAAGCCGAATAGAAAATAGTCTTGTCGTTATCGTTCCCCTCGACTTCCACAGTGTTCAACACCTCTTTCCATTGTGCGATTCCTGCATTGCGAATTTCGTCAAAGTCCCAAGACGAAAGTTCCGAAATGTTCGCTTTGGCTTTCTCTGTGCTAATAAACGATATTCCTACTTTTACTCTCACTTTTTGCCCCTCTGTCGTATGAAACCCGAAATAAGCCCCGGTTTTCTCTGTTCCCGTTGCATCTACCTGCTCGCCCGATTGGACAGACGTCCCTTTCCAAACAGTATACTCATCGGCGGGGGTATCCAACAAAGCGTAGAAATACACCGTATAAGGACCACCTAAATTCCAGCCTCCTTTGACGGTCGAATAACCCTCGATTTCTTTATTCGAAAGAATTTTTACCCCCGAGGCTACCAATTCCTGTGATTCGACATGTAGTGTCAGACAACTTCCTGCATCGATCAATATCTTTGAAGACTCCGATTGGGGGAAAGTATATTCATGAAATCCGGCCTTAGCAGATGCCGTCAGTCTCACTCCCACATTATACTTACTCAAAGAGACTTCATACAAGCCCAAACCGAATCTCTCGTTGGAACGTGCCGACGAATAATCCGAAAGGTTCAAATCTCCGGTCATCGGTTGAAATAAAATATTTCCATACTTGGGACCACCGCCGGTTCCGCTCACATGCAAATGGCTGAAACCTTGTATATTGCCACCCTTTCCCCAACCTGAGTTATTGGTTCGATCTCCACAATCGGCTCCTAATTTCACCATACCGAAAGGCACACATACTCCCGGGAACACATGCCCCTCACCGTCAGCCCCGATTTCGGGTCTCACATACTCCCAATTCTCTCGGGCAATCACATCTCCTCCGGTACAAACCATCTTCATTGTATTCAAATCGACACGGATTGTATAGACTCCCGTAACAGGCACTTGAAATGCATTATCGAAGCCATCATTGGCAGTAGCCCTCTCATACAAATCGTATTCCTTTCCCGACTCGACGAGCAAATGTCCGGCTATATCTATACGACAAGTAATGGAAGGTTCCCATTTATTCGACACCAAAAATTTGAACCGGCCTTCATCTATACTATAATCCGATAAAGTTCCTGTCCACGTAAAGATACCAGGCTCCTGCTTTTCCATCGGGATAGCTGCATCCGGATCCCAACCTGCTTCCGTAGCATTACCTACCAAATAAAGATTGTCATAAGCGGCAAAAGCCGGACTAAGAAACGATAAGAAAAATACTAAAATGAAAAAAGATAAGTTTTTCATGTTTAAAAATTTTAGGATTAAATATTCATGTCACTTATATGACACGCAAAAAGCCAATAACCCTTAAAAGGTCAAGAATAAAATCTATAATTGTGGAATATTAATTTATAATATTAAGACAAGTACTTCATAAACAAGGAAACAAATCTTTCGATTTTAAATATTTTTACGACACACCAAATAGATTCTTTGAAAAACCGATTTTATTATATTATATTTGCGGTATATATATTTATATCACAATGCTTCTCTGTTAATAAATCCATGAAAATAACCGAAAATAATATCATAGAAAGTTTGCAATCAGGAGAAGAACAAGCATTTCGATACATTTACGATAAATACTACGGTTATTTATGTGCCATAGCCAAAGGTTATCTTTCCGATAACGATGCGGCAGAAACGGTTGTAGGAGATGTAATTTACAACATTTGGGAAATACGGAAAAATCTGAATATTCATACTTCGTTACGATCATACCTCATACGTAGTGTAAAAAATAGATCTATCAATTATTTACAGCAAGAGTACATTGCCAAAGAAATTTCTATCAATTCGCTACAAGATTACCCCGAGATAGAATCCTTCTACTTTATTGGTAGAAGAAGAGCACCCTTTGGAAAAAATGCTCGAAACGGAACTTGAAAAAACGATAAAATCTGCTATCCATACACTTCCAGAAGAGTGTCGAACGGCTTTTATATTGAGCCGTTATCACGATATGAAATACGAAGAGATAGCATCCCAAATGAATATATCCGTTAATACTGTAAAATATCATATCAAGAATGCCCTATCCAAACTGAGAACAGAATTAAAAGACTACCTTGTCGTACTTTTACTATTTCTGTTATCGAATGGACTTTATTATAACACTATAAAAAAACTATTAGATTTCCTAAATACTTAAAATTATTTAAAACCGCTCACACAGACTACCCCAAAGAAAAAAAACATCTGTCTTTCCTTTGAATATGAAGAGAGCCGACATACATACCGAACATATAAATAATCTGATTCTTTCATTTTTGAATCGGACAATATCTTCTACCGATTTAAAGGTATTGAAAGAATGGATTGACGAAAATGAAGACAACAAAGCCTATTTTTCGGAAATACAAAAAAATTGGCTGATTTCCAGCATTTACGAAAAGAAAAACTTCGATAAATTAAAAGACCGAGCTTTTCAACAATTCAAAGACCGGATCGCTCAAAGAAACCAAGAACAAGACATTGATATCTCACGTCCAAATTGGAATCGGATTTTTTATATAGCGGCATGTATCATTGTTGCATTCTTTGCAGGAATAGGAGTAATGTACTTCACTGGGAATCAAAGGCTCTCCGATCAAGCACTATCCTATTCGGTAGAATCTCCACGAGGATCGAAATTAAAACTGTCTCTCCCGGACGGAACATCGGTATGGCTCAATGCCGATTCAAAACTATTATATGACAACAACTTCGGTATCAACAACCGCGATGTCACGCTATGCGGAGAGGGATACTTCGAGGTTAGCAAAAACAAAAATCTCCCGTTTCAGGTCATATCGGACGATATAAAAGTAGAGGTCTTAGGGACAAAATTCAATGTCAAAAATTATCCAGAAGACCCGAATATCAAAGTCGCATTGTTAGAAGGTTCGGTGATGCTATACGATTCTCTTGAAAGCACGATATTAAAACCGAATCAGATAGCACAATACGACAAACAAAACAAAAAGACCACCTTAAAGACCATAGAGGCAGAAAATACAAGCGCATGGATAAACGGTCACCTGTATTTCGACGAGGAAAACATGGAAACCATCGCTTTGGCTTTGGAACGAGCATTCGATGTGAATATTACCATCAAAGACGATACCCTGAAAAAAATGATATTCTACGGCGACTTCATTATCGAATCGAACAATATCGATGAAATTATGAATATCATGGCCGCCACGAACAAATTTAACTACCACTATAAAATCCGCAAAAACGAAATAGAAATATTTCAATAAACACATTCGATATTTATTGGTGTAATAGACAAATCCAATTTGTCTAACTACCCGTTTCATACCTAAAACCATGCTCAAAACAGTTACTATTTGTCGTTCGGTTTATCCGTTAAGATTCATTTTATTACTCGGTATTCTATTCTCTTTCAATGTTTTTGCTAAGCAAAGCGGAGAAGAATATATCATCGAAAGAGAAAACTGGAAAGCCTTTATTCGTCTTTCGGACGGTACAGTAGACCGATATGAATTTCGGGAACATGGCGTATGGAAAACCATACCCTTTCGCCACGACCGAATGGCCGGACCGGCTTGGGACGGTATCATGCTGGCTCACGATAAAAAAAATCCGGGATCGTTTATCGGCGAAAAAGACCACATTTTATACAATATCTCGTACGTCCCGGCGCAAGACCATCTCATCGTCAAATGCTCCATGACCAACACGGGGAGTACACCATACGCTCCGAAACAAAGCAGGCTGATTCTCGGTATCGATAGTGAAATGCACGCCTACCCTCAATGGGACACTAAATTTTTCCCCACTCTGCTACGTTGTGAAAAAGACTTCGCATGGGGCTATTTCATGTCTCCGAAACAAACCATATTCGGTTTTACAACGGCCGAACCGGTTGCCTCATACGCCATAAACTACATTTACGAGGGTTGGCTCAAATGGAAATGGGGGCATCAAATAAGAACTGCCAGTTTAGATATGCTACATTGTTTACCTCTGCCGGAAAGGCATCCCCAGAACTTAACGGAGCTGGCTCCCGGAGAGACGAAATGCTGGCATATACACATGGGACAAATACAGTCCCTTCCCGACGTAAAATCGAAACTTTCGGAATGGGCTGCTGTTCCCATGATCGAGTGTGACCGCTACACCATAACATCGAAAGAAAGCATATCCGTACGGGGGTATTCGACCGACTCGATAAGCATCGCAATAAAAGGCCCCGGCATAAAAAATCAAAAAAGCCTCACGACCGGCAAAAAAGGCAATCTGTACACGACCTGTTTCCGCCCGACTCAAAAAGGAGAGTATAAAATCACAGCGACAACCCGATCGGGGAAAACGGCAGAAGCCCGTATATTCGTTCGGCAACCGTGGTCGTGGTACATGAAAAATGCCCGAGACTTCGTAGCCGAGAACAAACCCTTATTCTCCAACGCCTGTGAAACATTTTACGGATACTACACCGCCTTTCTTGCGGCAAAACACTTCCCCGACATGGCAAAAGACAACGCCTTGCAAGAACGGTTCGACAACACTCTGCCTCTAATTATCGACACAACCACATGGCTGCCTAACCCGAAATCACTGCCTCACCGCATACAAAACTTCTCGGCCTTGATGGGAATGCTGGTCGACCTATGGGAATATACGGGAGAAAAACATTACTTGGAAAAAGCTGCCCACATCGCAGATTATCTCTGTTCCGATAAAATACAAGGGCCTGACGGAGCTTACCGCTCGCAAGGTACTCATTACACGGCTGTTATCTATACAGCCAAATCGATGCTCGAATTGGTAGCTGCCGAAGAAAAGCTCATCGCGAATTCCGTTTGGAACGAACGCTACGAACGACATTTAAACTCGGTCCGAAAAGCCGTAGACGATTTGTGCGGACGACTCGACGACATAGAGACCGAAGGCGACATGACTTTCGAAGACGGCATGATTACTTGCAGCGCCCTGCAATTAGGCATGTATGGATTGCAAACTACTGAACCTTCACAACAGAAGAAATACAGTGAAGCCGCCCGATATCTGATGGACAAACATAAATGTCTTGAACAATTATTAATCCCCGATTGCCGCATGAGGGGAGCCACACTACGATACTGGGAAGCTCTCGACATTTACTTTATTCCCAATCAAGCCATGAACTCTCCGCATGGCTGGACGGCATGGAAAATCTACGCCTCTTACTACTTGTATCTGCTGACTGGTGAAGAATTTTATCTAACCGATTTCATGGACACGCTCGGAGCCTGTGCCCAAATCATGAGAGAAGACGGTCATTTACGCTGGGGATTCATTCCCGACCCCTATATAGAAGCCAAGCTATATGTAGAAAATCCCGAGCAAAAACACCACGGATTAGTCGTCGACTCTATCGTGGGAGAACAATACTTAGATATGATAAGTCCGTGGTTGCGTCCCGACGATGAAAATACAATCTGTCAATTTAAAGAAAGAGGAGGAGCCGGAGACAATACGGTTCAAGAAATTTTCAAAGTTATGGAAGAGTGTGCTCTCACATCAGCCTATGTCCTCATACGAAAAGACGGCTCTATTCTGGCTTACAATTGTCAGGCTCACAAGAAAAACGGCACTTTACATATTATACCCGATGAAGCCATCATCTCTAAGATACACTTGAATACCGCCCGAAAAACAAATATTTCCATACAGGCGACCGGCAAAAAGATTCGCGCGAAATCGGTTCTCGGGTGTAAATGGATCGAACTAAATTAAGTCTTACCTTATGAACAAAAAACTTATTTTTTTAGTAGTCAGCTTCTTGTATATGGTGACGGCTACGGCACAACCGTTATTAATCCCATATCCCCGATCGATAGAGATGCGGGAAGGATATTTCGTCCTCACCGCAAAAACAGGCATTATTAACCTCAGCGACAAGAATAACGCCCGGCTGTTAAAACATTATATAGAAGAAGATATCAATATTAACCTCCACGAACAGCGAGGCGACAACAATATATTCCTAATCACGAACCGAAAACTCAAAGAATCGCTGGGAGCCGAAGGATACCGCATGAACATTTCGACTGATTCGATCGTCATCGAAGGAGCTGAAAATGCCGGCGTTTTTTACGGAATCCAAACGCTACGGCAGCTAGCGGCACAAAACAGACTGGCTATACCCTGCATGGAAATATTCGACAAACCCGAATACGAATGGAGAGACTTTATGCTCGACGAAGCACGCCATTTCAAAGGGAAAGTCGTCGTAAAGCAACTTCTGGAAGAGATGGCCTATTTGAAAATGAATAAATTCCACTGGCATCTCACCGACGATCAAGGGTGGCGTATCGAAATCGAAAAATATCCGCGGCTCACTCAGGTAGGAGCATATCGGGACAGCACCCAAATAGGAGGTTGGAACAGTCCTCTCTACGATGTTAACATTCATGGCGGCTACTATACCCAAGAAGACATACGGGAAATTGTAGACTTTGCGGCCGAACGGCACATTGAAATCGTCCCCGAAATCGAAATGCCGGGACACACCTCGGCTGCCATAGCCGCCTATCCCGAGCTCGGTTCCTTGAAAACGCCCCCTACCGTGGCCACATATTTCAACCCCACGTGGGGAGTATTCAACGTCGCCGACGAACGTGTAATACAATTTATACAAGATGTTTTCGACGAAATTTTCGATTCGTTTCCAAGTCGCTACATACACATAGGCGGAGACGAAGTCCACCCCGAATCGTGGGAAGCCAACAGCGACATCAGTCGCTTCATGAAAGAAAAGAATCTCGACAATTATAGCGAAGTACAAATGCTGTTCACCAACCGGGTCGCCTCGCTCATACACAGCAAAGGACGCACGATGATCGGGTGGAACGACATTATGGGCAAGAACATTCACGAGTGGGCCGACTCCGATAACGAAAGTGCCCATGCCCTCGCTCCTTACGCCGTCGTTCAATTTTGGAAAGGAGACACCGCCCTCATAGCCGAAGCGCTGAAACAAGGTCACCGAGTCATCAACTCATCGCACAGGGATACTTACCTTGATTATAATTATACCAAAATTCCTTTGAAAAAAGCCTACGATTTCTCTCCTTTTCCAAAAGGCATAGACCGAAAATACAAGCCGCTGCTGTTGGGATCGGGCTGTCAAATGTGGAGCGAATGGATACCTCGCATCGAAGATATGCAACGCCAAGTGTTTCCCCGCATAGCAGCCTATGCCGAATCTGGTTGGACCATCGAAAATAGAAAAAATTTCACCCGGTTCTCGACCTCCCTATCCCAAGTATTGATTCCTCGATGGAAACAAAAGAACATCGCATGGCATAAAGAATCGACGCCGCAAGCCAAATAAATCAATACAGGTGTGTATCCACTCATATAGTTTTAGACAGTTTTTCATTCGGTAACAAAAAAAATCACGAAAAATATTTCGTTATCGACTACCCGATAAACAGGCAAACCTGTCTAATACTATGTAACATCGTTTTATGACTATTAACTAAAAAACTTTAATACTAACCTTTAATCAAACTGACCAATGATTAAGCATTACAGAACCCTGCTACTCGTTTTTGCGCTATTCTGTAATACGGTTATCATTCAAGCTCAGAACGTTTCTCTGAAATTGAATAACGTGACCGTAAAGGAGGCCATCGAAGCAGTGAAAAAGCAAACAGGCAAATCATTCTTCTTTAATGTGAATGATGTAGATCTAAACCATCGGGTAAATATCGACTTAAAAGATGCGCCCCTCGGAAAAGCACTCTCTCAAATTCTTCAAGGTCAAGACATCGATTACGAAGTAAAAGACAATCACATTGTCTTATCCAAAAGAAACAGTACAAAAAACAACCAGACTTTTGCAGTCGTAGGGCAAGTTACCGATGAGAAAGGAGTGCCGCTCATCGGCGTAAACATCACTGCGAAAGGATATGGAAACACGGTGACCGACATCGACGGAAACTATTCTATCAAAGCCGCACCGGGGATCACCCTTGTGTTTTCCTACATCGGATACCTGCAAGAATCGGTCAAAGTAAACAAACAAAAGACGGTCAATGTCCAAATGACCGAAGACACGAAAGCACTGAACGAAGTCGTAGTCATCGGTTATGGAACTCAGAAAAAAGCCAATCTGACCGGAGCTGTCGATGCCATATCTTCGAAAGAAATCGAAGACCGTCCCGTTTCCAACCTCGGCCGTGCCCTGCAAGGAGCTGTGCCCAACCTCAATATCACCTATGGATCGGGAAAGCCCAATGAAGGAACGAACATCAATATCCGCGGTTTCGGCTCGCGCAACCAAGATGCCAAACCATTGGTTCTTATCGACGGTGTCGAAGGCAACCTCGACAATATCAATCCCCGAGACGTCGAGTCCATCTCGGTGTTGAAAGATGCATCCTCGGCAGCCATATACGGTGCAAGAGCCTCGTTCGGTGTAATCTTGGTAACCACGAAAAAAGGAAAAGACGGCACGGCCAAAGTCAGCTACAACGGACGATTCAGCTTCTCGAGCTCGACAGTCAAGACCAATTTCCTTACCACAGGTTACGATGCAGCAAGATTGGTCGATGAATACTTGATGTCCTACAACGGGACACGCTACACCAAATACACCGAAGAAGACTTCGCCGAATTGGAAGCTCGCCGGTATGACAAGACCGAAAATCCCGAACGCCCGTGGACAGTTATCAAAAACGTAGGTGGAGTAGACCAATACATGCATTACGCCAACTTTGACTGGTACGACTACCTCATTAGCAATTCAAGACCCACTTGGGACAACAATTTGAGCATTACCGGTGGCACACAAAAGTTAAACTACTTCGTTAGCGCCAACTACCATACCGAAGACGGTATATACAAACAAAACACCGACCGATTCGAAACGGCCAATATCCGTGCCCGTATTAGCGGCGACATAAAAGACTGGTTCAACTTGACGGTCACCAGCCATTTGTACCACTCTCGCTACGAAGCGCCCGGTTTGGAAAACGGAAACAACATTGCGAACTATACGTTCCATGCCATGCCTTTCTTAATGCCTTACAACCCCGACGGAACCCACGTGTTCAGTACCCCGATCATTGCGCAACAACCCACCGACGGCGTACACATCATGACCGCCGATGGCAACACTTTTACCGACGATAAATTCAAACGTTTGACAACATCGGTAAACGCTATGTTCAAACTATATAAAGGATTGACACTGCACGCCAATTACAGCTTCCGATACGATACGCGAGACAAAGTCGTCCGTACGGCCCCCGCAGAATACTCGACGGAGCCCGGAGTCATTATCCCGGTAACAGGAGACCTGTTCAAAAACAAATTGCGTCAACGTAATAATAGCGAGTACTACCACATGGTCGATGCCTATTTAAGCTACGACAACACATTCAACCACCACCACATAAGAGCCGTAGCAGGTTTCAACTACGAGCAAGATTATCAAAAGAATCTTTACTCCACAATGATGGATATACAATCCAACAACCTGAACGACTTCAACTTGGGTAACCACACCGAAGGTGTCTCTTTGGAAGGAGGACAATACGAATGGGCACTCGAAAGTTTCTTCGGACGTGTAGGATACGACTGGAAAGGAAGATACTTGGCAGAAGTAAACCTCCGCTGGGATGCATCTTCGCGTTTCCGCAGGGACAAGAGAGCAGCGGTATTCCCCTCGGTTTCGGCCGGTTGGCGTGTAAGTGAAGAACCTTTCTTCGCACCCATACGCAACACATTCTCCAATTTCAAAATCCGCGGATCGTTCGGGTCGCTCGGCAATCAGGCCATATCCAGCCCCTACCCCTATATACAGACATTGGATTTGTTGCAACAAAACTATCTGGTAAACGGCGAATTCCTCACCTACGCATCCGTCTCCGCTCCCACAGCAGGTAACTTCACTTGGGAAACCGTTGTTCATGGGAACCTGGGTCTAGACCTCGGATTTTTCAACAACCGGTTGACATTCGCCGGAGACTTGTATATTCGCGACACGAAGGACATGCTCGTCCCCGGTAAGACACTACCCGGAGTATACGGAGCCGCTTCACCGAAAGAAAATGCCGCCGACTTGCGCACCAAAGGTTATGAACTGACTTTGAGCTGGAACGACAAATTCAACCTCGCCGGCAAACCTTTCACTTATGGCGTATCTCTCGCTTTGGGCGACAACATCTCCAAAATCACGAAATATGACAACCCCACCAAAGATTTCAACGTTTCTCAATACTACGAAGGCATGACCATCGGCGAAATCTGGGGATACAAAATCGACGGCTTGTTCAAAACCGATGAAGAGGCTGCCGCATACCAAGCCGAAATAGACCACTCGCTCATCGCCAAAAACATCTTACAAACGGCAACGGGCAAATACAAAGGTCTGAAAGCCGGTGACCCCAAATTCGTAGACCTCGATGGAAACGGTCGCATCGACGACGGTGAAAAAACGGCAAACAATCGTGGAGATATGCGCATCATCGGCAACTCCCGCCCCCGTTACAATTACAGCGGAAGCATCAACCTCGGCTGGAACGGGTTCGATATTTCGGCCTTCTTTCAAGGTGTAGGTCGTCAGCACCGTTACCCCGACGGCAACGCCATGCTTTTCTGGGGTGGATATGCCCGTCCCTACTCTTCGTTCGTGCCCGAGCACTTCTTGGACGATGTTTGGAGCGAGGACAATCCCGACGCTTACTTCCCTAAATTAAGAGGTTATGCCGCTCAGGGAGACCGCCATTTGGCAAAAGTAAACAACCGCTATTTGCAAAATACCGCATACTGCCGTTTGAAAAACCTCACTGTCGGATATACCCTTCCGGTCGACCTCACCCGGAAAGCCCGGATCGACCGCGTGCGCGTCTATTTCAGCGGTGACAATCTGGTCACTTGGACGGCTCTCAAAAGCAAATACATCGACCCCGAACAATTCTCTACCGATGGTAGCGCCCGGGTCTATCCGTTTGCCAAAACATTCTCTTTCGGTCTTGATATTACATTCTAATAACTTTCATTA
>ENA-OPCB01000864-OPCB01000864.1-human-gut-metagenome-genome-assembly--contig:-NODE-864-length-19081-cov-3.163513_pt1 | contig 19081 bp, 14 predicted proteins | sample MGYA00241561_ERZ501473 | MGnify/ENA primary metagenome ERZ501473 (study PRJEB25962, sample SAMEA2042519) | human gut metagenome | biome: human gut; feature: human-associated habitat; material: faeces... | reverse complement strand
CGCCGTTCGAGTCAAACTCGACTCCGTAAGGTCGCTCGATCCCGCACTCGGCGCTCCTTCGAACGATGCCGCAAGCTTCATTGAAGCCGACCGCATGGAAGGATCGGCCGACGACGAGCTGCATCTCTACGGCGACGCGCAAATCCGACGCGGCGGCACGGTCCTTTCGGCGGACCGGATCACCTACCGCCACGCCGACGACACCGTCCAGGCGAACGGCAACGCCCGCGTCGCCCGTCAGGGCGCGAGCTTCTCGGGCCCGTCGATGCTTTTCCGCATCACGTCGCGCTCGGGCGAAATGCCCGACGCCGAGTGGGAGTACGCCCCCCGCGGCCTTCGCGGCTGCGCCAAGAACATCAAGTTCCTCTCGGGCGACACCACCACGATGGAGGACGTCACCATCACGACCTGCCGCCGCGACGACGAGGCCTGGTTCATCCGCATGAACGAGCTCGAAATCGACGAATACGACCAGAGCGCGAGCGGCACGGGCGCGACCCTGCACTTTCAGGGCGTGCCCATTCTGGGCTCGCCCTGGTTCGCCTTCCCGATCAGCAATCAGCGCCGTTCGGGCTTCTTGACGCCTACCTACGGGATGAGCTCGACCCGAGGCGTCGACCTCTCGGTTCCGTACTACTTCAACATCGCGCCGAACTACGACTACACCCTCACGCCCCGCATCATGACGAAGCGCGGCGTCATGATGGGGAACCAATTCCGCTTCCTCCTTCCGAACGTCGAGGGGGAACTCAATCTCGACTACCTCCCCAACGACCGCGAGTATGACGACGACCGCTACGGCCTGCGCTTCGAAGGGGAATACCGGCGCGACAAGCTCGGCTTCAAGGTCGACTACAACCGCGTGTCGGACGACAGCTACATTTCGGACTTTTCCGGGAACATCCGCGAATCCTCCGAATCGGTCCTGCCGCAGGAATACACCCTCACCTACGACGAAACGTACTGGAACACTTTCCTGCGCGTGACGAAGAACCAGACGCTCGACATCGAAGACCTCGACACGGAACCGTACGAACGCGTGCCGCAGTTCCTCTGGCGCGGCCATACGGGGGACTTCAACGGGTTCGAGCTCGAAACCGTGCTCGAAGCGACGCGCTTTCAGCACACCCGCAGCGACTACGTCGACGGCTCGCGCCTCGTCTTCCATCAGACGGTGAGCTATCCGCTCGCCGGTCCGGGCTGGTTCATCACCCCGAAGGCGCAGTTCCTCGCCACGTCCTACGACCTCGATTCGCGCGCCTACATCAACAACACGACGCCGGGCATGACGGTCCCGACCCTGAGTCTTGACGCGGGGCTCGTCTTCGAGCGCGATTCGACCTGGTTCGGCCGCGACGCCTACCAGACGCTCGAGCCGCGTATCTTCTACGCCTGGACGCCGTATCGCGACCAGAGCGAAATCCCGATCTTCGACTCGACCATCGCCGACCTGAACTTCACGACGCTCACCGAAAACGTCTACTCGGGTTACGACCGCGTCTCCGAAGCGAATCAGCTCACCGCCGTCCTGTCGACGCGCTACATCGACCGGAAGACGGGACTTGAACTCTTCCGCGCGAGCGTCGGTCAGCGCCAGTACTTCAACGACCAGCGCGTAACCTTCCCGGAAGGCAGCCCCTACTACTGGTACCGCGACAACGGACGGGTCGTGGGCGAACAGGAAGTCCGAAGCGACCTCCTCGCGAGCGTGGGCGCTCGCCTGACGCGCAACGTCACGAGCTCGGCCGCCGCGCAGTACTCCTCCGCCCAGAACCGCTTCGTGAAGATCAACGCGGGGCTGCGCTGGATGCCCAAGCCCATGTCGCTTATGGGGCTCTACTACCGCTACAACTACTCGCCCGACGACGCCTATAACCACATCAAGCAGGTGGACTTCGCGATGCAGTGGCCGCTCACGGAACGCCTCTACGGGCTCTTCCGCTACAACTACTCGCTTCGCGGCAGCAAGCCGCTCGAAGTCATCGGCGGGCTCGAATATCATCACGACTGCTGGATCTTCCGTGCGGTTGCCCAACGTTACACGACCACCTCGAACGAAGAGGAAACCAACTTCTTCTTACAACTTGAGCTCTCCGGCTTGGGTAGCATTGGTAACAATCCGCTCTCCGAGCTTCAACGAAACATCAAGGGCTATCAGACCCGAACCTCGGCTCCGATGACGTCGGCGCCTTACGACTACTATGAATAAGCTGCTTACGTTTGCCGTCCTTCTCGGCGGCCTCTCCTCGGCTCACGCCGCGAGCATCATGGACGCGCCCGCTCCGGCGCAGCAGGCCGCGCCCGCCGCGCAGGCTCCGGCCGAACCCGAATCGATCTACGTGATCTCCCGACTCGAAGAGGGAGAACTCGACCGCATCGTGGCCGTCGTCAATCAGGACGTCATCACGGAGCGTGAACTCCAGAACCGCACCCATGTGGTCGCGATCAATCTGCGCCGTCAGAACATTCAGCTGCCGCCCATGGAAACCCTGCGCGCCCAGGTGCTCGACCGCCTGATCACGGAACGCGCCATCATGCAGCGCGCCAAGGAAACCGGCATCCGCATCGACGACCAGATGGTGAACGCCTCGATCGAACAGATCGCCCGTCAGAACAACCTCTCGGTCGACGAACTCAACCAGCGTCTCGCCGCCGACGGCGTGTCGTTCGCCGCCTTCCGCGAAGAAATCCGCGACGAAATCACGACGCAGCGTCTGCGCGAACGCGAAGTCGACGAAAAGATCGTCATTCTCGACAGCGAAATCGACACGTACCTCGCCGAACAGGCGGGCTTCACGAACGCCGATACGACGGAATACCGTCTCGCGCACATTCTGTTGCCGCTCGAACCCGGCGCGGACGAAACGCAGCTCCTCGAAACGGGCATGCAGCTCGCGCAGCGCGCCCGCAACGGCGAGGACTTCAGCGCTCTCGCGGCGTCGCACTCCCGTTCGCCCGACGCCCTCGAAGGGGGCGACCTCGGCTGGCGCGACCGCTCGCGCATTCCCTCCGAATTCTGGGACGCGATCTCCAAGGATCCCAAGACCGGCAACGTCTTCGTAACGCAGTCGAAGACCGCCGTGCACGTCATCAAGGTGCTCGACCAGCGCGACGGCGTGGAAGCGAAGCTCTCGGGCGGCCCCGTCGTGCAGACGCACGTGCGCCACATCCTCATGTTCGTGAGCGACATCACGCCGGAAGCCGACGTGCTTCGCCGCCTCAACGAAATCAAGGCGCGCATCGACAGCGGCGAAGCCGACTTCGCCACGATGGCGCGACTCAACTCGGTCGACAACTCCGCCACGCGCGGGGGCGACCTCGGCTGGATCCAGGCGGGCGACACCGTTCCCGAATTCGAAGCGGCCATGAACGCCCTGCAGCCCGGTCAGGTGTCCGAACCGATCAAGTCGCAGTACGGCTACCACCTCATCCAGGTGATCGAACGCCGCACCGACAAGGAAGGCAATCCCCAGCGCATGCGCATCGCCGCGCGGCAGGCGCTTCGTGAAAAGAAGCTCGCCGAAGCCGTCTACAACTGGCAGCGCGAACTGCGCGACCAGGCCTACGTCGAGATCCGAGGCGAAAACCTCGATTGATGTTCCCTCTCGAACGAGCCCGGGCCCCGGGCTCGTTTGTTTTGATCCCAACGCAAAGAGAATCCACACCGTGAAACAGGAATGGCTGGAAGGGCATCACGCCCGCAAACGCTTCGGGCAGAATTTTCTGCATGACCGCCACTGGATCGACCGCATCGTGCGCAGCATCGATCCGCACCCCGGCGAGGCCATCGTGGAAATCGGCCCGGGACAGGCCGCGCTCACGCGGGAAATCATTGCGCTCGCCGGACACGAAACCGCGGTGGAAATCGACCGGGACCTCGCAGCGTTCCTGCGCACTCAGTTCGAAGAATCCGAACTCACGCTCATCGAAGCGGACGCTTTGAAACTCGACTGGAACGCGGTGCTTCCCGAAAAGCGTCTGCGCATCATCGGGAACCTTCCCTACAACATTTCTTCGCCGCTTCTCTTCAAGCTCGCCGAAGCGGCCGACCGGGTCGTCGATCAGCACTTCATGCTGCAAAAGGAAGTGGTCGACCGCATGGTCGCGGCCCCGGGAAGCAAGACCTACGGGCGTCTCTCCGTCATGCTGCAGTACCGCTATTCGATGCAGAAGCTCTTTGACGTGCCGCCCGGCGCCTTCGTGCCCGCGCCGAAGGTGACGTCGTCGATCGTGCGCATGCGCCCGCGCCCGAGCGAGGAACTCGCTCCCGTCGACGTCGAGACGCTCGGCCAAATCGTCACGGCCGCCTTCGGACAGCGCAGAAAGACCTTGCGCAACGCCCTCTCGGCGTGGTTCACCGCCGAAGAGCTCGCGGCGCTCGACGTGCGTCCCGAAGCCCGGGCCGAAACGCTTCCGGTCGAAGCCTTCGTGCGGCTCGCCCAGAACGTTCCCGAACGCGCCTGATCAGCCGAGATTCGGCATTCGGCGTCTCGGGTGCAGGGCGAAGTATTCGGGACAGAAGGAAAGAACGAGACGCCAAAAGCGCGGACCGTGATTCATCTCCCGGAGGTGACAGAGTTCGTGAATCACGATGGAGCGCACGAAGGCTTCGCTTTCGGCGACGATTCGCCAGTGATAGGTGACCCTGCGGGCGGGAAGCGTACAGCGCCCGAGCGTGTGTACGCCCCGCCGAATCATCCCCCACTCCGAGGGCCGAAGATTCGTCTCTTCCACGGCCCGCTCGTGGATGGGGCCGACATAGGCCTCGAAGTCCCTCCGAAGAAACCGCTCGTACGCGGCCTCGATTTCGGCTTCCGACGCGTCGGGTGCGGCGCGCAGATGCAGAACCTCGTCCTCGACGTGCGACGAGCGCGCCCCGAGCCGCACGGGATACTCCCGCCCGCGCCAGCGAAGCGTTCTTTGTCGGGCGACATCTTCCCTGCAGGAGAACAAGCGGGGATCGCTCACGAGAAGCGTCGACCAGTCGACGAGCCTCAGCGCATAAGGGACAAGCGCTTCGCAGTATTCGCCCGGAAGCGTGACGGCGATGCGGCGAAGCGTTCGGTCCGCCTGCGCGCCGATCGAGCGCCTTCTCGCATCCGCGCGCACGGCGCAGACCACGCTTTTCTCGCCCTCCGTCGGGTGTTCGAGGCCGATCCGAAACGTTTTTTCCGCAATCGGCGAGAGGCTCTTCACTCGCCACGAACCGATTCTTTCGGGCGGAAAGGAAAGCGCCTCGATTCTCTTCATCATCCCGCGGAAGAAGCGGACGTTGCCGTTGACGAAAAAGAAACGGAGGCGCCCCGAGCCGCAACAGTACGACGCCCCGGCGCATCGGCGCCAGAGAACGTCGCAACGCGTACCGTCGGGACGCGTGATCTCGTGCAGGGAGACTTCCGAGCTCACCGAGAAATCCTTTCTTCGGTTTCGGCAAACCACGTCCGCAGGGATTCGGTCAATTCATGCGGCTCGCGTCCGGTCGTCTCGATCGGCTTTCCAATCACGACCGTGATCGTCCCGGGGTGCTTCGCGATGCTGTTCTTGGGCCAGCAGCGGCCCGCATTGTGGGCGATCGGAAGAATCGGCACGCCGTGGGCCACTGCAAAGCGGGCGCCCCCCGTCTTCAGGGGCCAGGATTCTCCGGGCGGCACGCGCGTCCCTTCGGGAAAGAGACAGATCCACCAGCCGCGGCGCAGATACTCGGGGCCCTTCGCCATGAAGTTCTGAAAGGCGCTTCGCCCCTGCGAGCGGTCGATCGCGAGCATGTTCATCGACCAGATGAGCCAGCCCACGACGGGAATCCAATGGAGCGACTTCTTGTAGAGAAAGGAGGCGCGCGCCGGCAGCCAGGCGCCGAGCCAGAAGGGATCCCAGGCCGACTGATGCTTCGCTAGCACCACGTGGGCACTTTCGGCCGGGGGCATGTTCTCCCAGCCCTCGACCTTCACGTGAACGCCGCAGATCACCTCCAGCGTTCGAAGGATGAACTTCGCCCAGGGGCGGCAGAGCTTTTCGTAGCGCCACACTTCATTCGTAAAGGGCGCGGCGAGAAGGGCCGCGAGCGAGAGAAAGATCACCGTCACGCCGAGCACGACGTAAAAGCAAAAGCCTCGAATCGCATCCATTTTTCAAACCTCAGAAAAAACCCGCGGGAATGCCGAACATCCTCCGCGGGTATGCGCGGGGGACGAAGTCCCCCTTCTCAGCGTCTTCGATTACTGCGCGCGGGCGAGTTCGGCCACGCGGTTCATCGCGCCGTAGAGGCGCTTCAGGAGCGCATGACGGTTGCGGCGCAGCTTCGGATCCTCGGCGTTGACCATGACGGACTCGAAGAAGGCGTCGACCGGGGCCTTGAGGACCGCGAGACGGCGCAGCATTTCTTCGTAGCGGCCCGCTTCAAAGTCGGCCGTCGCTTCGGGTTCGACGCGAACGAGCTCGGCGTAGAGCGCCTTTTCGGCGTCTTCGGCGAGATCGGCTTCCGAGACGTCGCCGATTTCTTCGTCACCGGCCTTCTTGAGGATGTTGCCGATGCGCTTGTTGGCGGCGGTGAGCGACGCGGCTTCCGGGAGCCCCATGAAGGCGCGCACGGCGGCGAGGCGCTTGGGCAGGTCCGCAAGATGCGTCGGACGAAGCGCGAGCACGGCGTCGCCTCCCTGGGCGCTGTAGCCCATGTCGCGAAGCATCACGCGCAGACGGTCCGAGAAGAAGCTCATGAGCTCTTCGCGATGATCGCTCACGCCCGCAACGCCCGATTCGACTTCCCAGGCCGCGTCGACGAGGTCGCGAAGCGACAGGGCGAGGCCCTTTTCCATGAGCATGCGAAGAACGCCGAGCGCATGGCGGCGAAGCGCGAACGGATCCTTTTCACCCGTCGGCATCTGACCGATGCCGAAGAGGCCCGTGAGCGTTTCCATCTTGTCCGCGAGCGCGACGGCAAGGCTCACCGGCGTCGAGGGGAGCGCATCGCCCGCGTAGCGGGGCTGATAGTGTTCGCGGATGGCGAGGGCCACGTCGTCGGGTTCGCCGTCGTGACGGGCGTAGTATTCGCCCATGATCCCCTGCAGTTCGGGGAATTCGCCCACCATCAGCGTGCGAAGGTCGGCCTTGGCGAGCATGGCCGCGCGTTCGGCGTGCGCCGTGTCGGCGCCGATGAGCGAGGCGAAGCGCCCGGCCATCGTCTTGACGCGCAGCATGCGTTCGGCCTGATTGCCGAGCTTGTTGTGGTAGACGACGTGCTTCAGGCCTTCCACGCGGCTCTCAAGCGTCTGCAGACGGTCCTGGTCGTAGAAGAACTTGGCGTCGGCAAGACGGGCGCGGACGACGCGGGCGTTCCCCGAAGAGATCGCCTTGCCGCCGTCGCGGGCGACGAGCTGCGAGACGAGGAGGAAGCGGTTCATGAGCTTCCCGTCGGCGTCGCGAAGCGCGAAGTAGCGCTGGTTGAGCTGCATCGTGAGGATGAGGCATTCTTCAGGAACCTGAAGGAATTCCTCTTCGAAGCTGCTTTCGTAGACGACCGGCCATTCGGTCAAGGCCGTGACTTCTTCGAGCAGGTCTTCGGGCATGATGACGGAGCCGCCCGCCTTGTCGCCGGCTTCCGTAAGAAGCTTGCGAAGGAGTTCGCGGCGCTCTTCAAAGTCGGCCATCACGAAGGCGGCCTTCATCGTGTCCGCATAGGCGTCGGCGGAAGCGATTTCGACGGGGTCGGACGTCATGAAGCGGTGGCCCATCGTCACGCGGCCGGCGTCGAGGCCGAAGAGCTTGACGGGGACGACGTCTTCGCCCAGGAGCGCGACGAGGTGCTTGACGGGGCGCACGAAGGCGACCGTCGTTTCGCCGTCGGCGAGCTGATAGGTCATGACCTTCGGAATCGGGAGTTCCTTGACGGCGGCGTCAAGCGCCGTCTGAAGGCCCGCGGCGAGTTCCACGCCCGGACGCACGCCTTCGAAGACGAGCTGTTCGTTCTTGCCGTCCTGAACGCGCTTCAGGGCCGAGACGTCGCACTGAATGCCGAGCGCGGCCATCTTCTTCGTGAGGGCGGGCGTCGCTTCGCCTTCGGGGGTCAGACCCACGCGCACCGGGACGAGCTTCTGCGCGAAGGCTTCGTCGGGGCTCTTTTCGAGCACGTTCGTGATGCGCACGGCCAGGCGGCGCGGCGAACCGTAGGGGGCCACGACGCTTTCCTCGGTCAGGAAATGCTGCTGCCCGAGGTGTTTGGCAATGCCGTCGGCAAAGGCGCGCGAAAGCTTCAGAAGAGCCTTCGGCGGGAGTTCTTCCGTTTGGAGTTCAACAAGCAGATTCTTCATTTTGTTTCTTCCTCCGCCTCAGTGAGCCTTCTTCAACATCGGGAAGCCGAGGCGTTCGCGCGAGTCGTAGTAGCTCTGCGCCACGGAGCGCGAGATGTTGCGGATGCGGGCGATGTACGCGGCGCGTTCCGTCACGGAGATCGCTCCGTGCGCGTCGAGCAGATTGAAGGTGTGACCGGCCTTGAGCACCATTTCGTAAGCGGGCAGGGCCAGGTTGAGATCCATCAGGCGCTTGGCTTCGGATTCGAAATAGTCGAACTGCTGCAGAAGCTTCGTGCAGTCGGAGGCTTCGAAGTTGTAGTGCGACTGTTCGACTTCGTTCTGATGGAAGACGTCGCCGTAGGTGAGAACGCGTTCGGACCCGTCGGGATCCTTCCAGGTCGTGAAGACCAGGTCGAAGACGTTGTCGCAGTTCTGCAGATACATCGTCAGGCGTTCGAGACCGTAGGTGATTTCACCCGTGATCGGCTTGCATTCGAGACCGCCCACCTGCTGGAAGTAGGTGAACTGCGTCACTTCCATGCCGTTCATCCAGACTTCCCAACCGAGACCCCAGGCGCCGAGCGTCGGGTTTTCCCAGTTGTCTTCGACGAAGCGGATGTCGTTGATCGTCGTGTCGATGCCGAGGGCGCGCAGCGAGCCGAGGTAGAGGTCCACGATGTTCGTGGGCGCGGGCTTGAGCACGACCTGATACTGATGGTGCTGGTGCAGGCGGTTGGGATTTTCGCCGTAGCGGGCATCCTTCGGACGGCGCGAGGGCTGAACGTACGCGGCGCGCCACGGTTCGGGACCGAGCGCGCGCAGGAACGTGGCGGTGTGCGACGTACCGGCACCCACCTCCAAGTCAATCGGCTGCAGGAGCGCACAGCCCTGGCGATTCCAATATTCCTGCAGGCGCAGGATGACTTCCTGAAAAGTGATCATGGTGAAACGGCCGCGACATGCGCGGCGCCTTTACGGTTGGTCTTTTGAAGGTTTCGCAATAGCGAAAGAGACGGATGATTATAAGTCATTCGAACGCCACGCTCTTTTCGTTCTAACCCCAAAGGCGAGAAGAAAAAGGAGTGCGACGAGATAAAGGAGCGCCCGAAGGAGGTTGCCCCAGCGGATGAAGGGCGTCGGATCGCCCGACGCGCCCTCGACGATGATCGTTTCGACCTGCGAGCCTTCCGGGACGAAACGAAGAAGAACGCGCCCCTCGGCGTCGATCACGGACGAGTCGCCGTTGTTGTTGACGGAGAGGATCGGACGCGCCGATTCGATCGCGCGCAGCCGGCTGATGGCGAGGTGCTGGCCCTTGGCCGCCGACGAGAACCAGCCGAGATTCGAGACGACGGCGAGGTGCGTCGGATCGTTTCCGCCGGCAAAGAGTTCGGGAAGAAGCGTTCCGAAGAGATTTTCAAAGCAGATGAGAGTGGCGACCTTTGCCTCCCCGATCGTCTGCGGGAGCGCATTGCCCGCGCCCGGCGTCATGTCGCCGATCCGAACGCCGAAGAGTTCGGGGAGCCACCGAAGCGCCGACGGAACGTATTCTCCGAAGGGGACGAGCCGCCGCTTGTCGACGAGCGTGAGCCAGCCCTTGCCGTCCATCCAGTAGGCCGTGTTGTAGACGGCGTTCCCTTCGCGGCGAAGCCCCGTAAAGAGTACCGGCGCGTCCGCGCGCAAGGCGAGCGTGCGAAGGCGCTCGAGATCCGCCGCGGGCAGACTCGTCACGGGAACCGTCACCACGCTTTCGGAAAAAAGAACGGCCCGGCGCCCCCGGCTTTCTTCGGGCCAGGGATCCTTCACGAAGTCCGTCACGTAGTCGAGCCGGCCCGCGTTTTCCGCAACGGTCGGCCGGTTCGTCACGATGAGGCCAGGTTGAACGAGGCGAAACCAGGTGGGCGCCGTCGGGGTCGACCACGAGAAGCTTCCGATCCCCCAACCGCCCGCGAGCACGAGGACGGCCAGCAGGACGCCCGTGACGCGGCCCTTCACCGTTCGTCCGAAGAGGAGCGTGAGCACGGCGCCCACGGTGAGGAAAAAGCCGAAATTCACCCAGTCGACGCCCCCGATGCGAGCCCAGTCGCTCCACCAGGTGTCGAGCGTCCCGTAGGCGGGAGAGAGCCATCCGAAGCGCACGACGTCCGTGCGGATCGCTTCGAAGACCGTGTTCCAAAGGGGAAAGGCCAAAAGGCCGTAGGTCGCGGGCGACGTGCGCCAGCGGGCGGCGAGAAGCGCCGCGAAGGCGGGAAAGAGCGCGAGAAAGAGCGCGAAGAGGACGAGCCCCGCCGCGCCGAGCACAAAGGGAAGATGACCGTACTCGACGATCGAATGCAGAACCCAGTGGAGTCCCGGGAGGAACCAGCCGAAACCGAAGGCCCAGCCGACGAGGAAGGCGTGCCCGCGCTTTTCCGTGCGAAGAAGGAGCGCTCCGTAGAGGAGCCAACCGACAAAGAGCGCCACGCGCGACTCGAGCGGCGCAAAGGCGAGCGACGTCACGGCGCCCGCGAGAAGCGCCAGAAGAACCCGCACGCCCGTACGCTCTTTTCGGAACATGTCGTCCTCTTTGCCGTCCGTTTAGAGGCGCTCGACGATGAGCGCCTGCGCCTGCCGCTCGTCAGCGTCCGCCACGGTGAAGCGGAAGCCCGCCTCCTCGACGACTTCGCCCTTTTGCGGCACGTGCTCGAGCCGGTCGGTGACGAGCCCGCCGACCGTTTCGCAATAGTCGTCCCGAAGTTCGGCGGAGAAGTATTCGTTGAAGGCTTCGATTTCGAGGTGCGCGCCCACGCGCCAGCGGTTCGTCGACTCCTGCACGATGACGCCCGAAGGATCGTCCCGGTCGAATTCGTCCGAGATGTCCCCCACGATCTGTTCAAGAACGTCTTCGATCGTGATGAGGCCCGAGATGCTGCCGAATTCGTCGATGACGAGCGCGAGGTGGCTGCGCGTGCTCTTGAAGTCGCGCAGGAGCACGTTGATCGGCTGCGACTCGGGAATGAAGCGCGCCGGACGCAGGAGCTTGCGCACGTCGAGCTCGGGATTGATCATGAGGCGCAGAAGGTCCTTGGCGTGCAAAATCCCCTGCACGTTGTCCAGGTCGCCGTCCACGGCGGGAAAGCGCGAGTGACCGCTTTCGATCACGGTTCGGATCCAATCGTCGAGCGTTCCCGTGAGATCGATCTCCTGCACCTGTGCGCGCGGAATCATCAGATCGTCCGCCCGCAGATCCGAGACCTCCAGGGCCCCTTCCATCATGGAGAGCGTTTCCTTGTCCATGACGTTGTGCGACTGAGCGTCGCGCATGAGACTCAAAAGTCGACCGCGGTCTTCCACCTCTTCCTCATGGAAGGCGGCGGCGAGTCGGTCGAAAAAGGATTTCGGTTTCGGGTTGGGAGGTTCGCTTGACATATGGTCCTGGTCGAAAAAGAAGGTCCGTATAGTATTGCACGAGTGCAGGTCAGTCGTGCGCCACGGCGGGCGTCGAATACGGATCGTCGAACCCGAGCGACGCGAGAATGCGCCGCTCCTCGGCTTCCATTTCCTCGGCTTCCTCGTCGGTCAGGTGGTCCCACCCCTGCGCGTGCAAAACGCCGTGCACGAGCAGGTGCGCCAGGTGCGCGCGGAAGGTTTTATTCTGTTCGGCTGCCTCCCGGTGAATCACCGGCACGCAGATCACGATGTCGGCCTCCACGGGGTCGTGCGAGTAGTCGAAGGTGAGGACGTTCGTCGCGTAGTCGCGCTTGCGGTACTGCGCGTTGAGCATCCGTCCTTCCTCTTCGTCGACGAAGCGCACGGTGAGACTGCCTTCGGTTTCGCAGGCCTTGCGGATCCAGCGGAGCATCACCGAGCGCGACGGAAGCTCCTCATAGTGCGAGGCCCGCTGAATCGAAACGATGACTTCAGGATTCACGTTTTTCCTCCTTTTTGTCCGCTTCGTCGTAGGCTTCGACGATGCGCGCGACGAGCGGATGACGCACCACGTCCTTGCTGGTGAACCGGGTGAAGGCGATGCCGCGCACGCCTTCGAGCACTTCGCAGGCGTGCTTGAGACCGCTGCGCACGCCCCGCGGCAGGTCGATCTGCGTGACGTCCCCGGTGATGACGGCGCGCGAACCGAAGCCGATGCGCGTCAAGAACATCTTCATCTGCTCGGGGGTCGTATTCTGCGCTTCGTCGAGAATGATGAAGGCGTTGTTGAGCGTGCGCCCGCGCATGTAGGCGAGCGGGGCCACTTCGATCGAGTGGCGCTCCATGAGGCGCTGCGACTTGTCAAAACCCATCAGGTCAAAGAGCGCGTCGTAGAGCGGACGCAGATACGGGTCCACCTTCTGCGTGAGGTCGCCCGGCAAAAAGCCAAGGCGCTCGCCCGCTTCGACGGCCGGACGCGTCAGAACGATGCGCTCGACCGTGCCGCGCTCGAAGGCGTCCACGGCCGCCGCCACGGCGAGGAAGGTCTTCCCCGTCCCGGCGGGCCCCACGCCGAAGCAGATGTCGTGCGAGAGGATGTCGCGCAGATAGCGGCGCTGATTGGGCGTGCGCCCCTGCAGGTCGCGACGGCGGACCTTGAGGTCGATGTCGGAAACGGGGCCTTCCGGATCCTCCGCTTCGCCCGAGCGGTATTCATCGTCCCGGGCCACGAAGTGCCACTGAATGTCGTCGGTCGAAAGTTCGCGCGATTCGGCCTCGACCCGCGCAAGCAGGGTTTCGAGCGCCTTGACGGCCCGGCGGCACTCTTCGAGCGCCCCCGTCACGCGAAAGACGCCCCCGCGGCGCCGAATGACGACGCCGAGGATCGTTTCCATCTGCCGCAGATTTTCGTCGAGCGGACCGCAGAGGCCTGCAAGCGACGTGAGGTCGGCGTCGGTCGAAAAGGTCAGCGTCTCTTTGCGTTCGTTCTCCATCTTCAGTCTTCCTTGACGAGTTCCCCGCCGAGCGTGTGCGGGAAGACATCCGTAATGCGCACCTTGACCATTCGGTTGATCAGGGAGGCGTCTCCCCTGAAGTTTACGATACGGTTGTTGTCGACACGGGCGGCAAGGATCCCTTCGCCCCGCTTGGCGGGACCGACGACGAGCACGCGCTGCACGGAACCGAGCATCGATTCGCTGATGCGCTGGGCGTTGGCGTCGATTTCCGCCTGCAGGACCTGCAGACGGCGAAGCTTCTCCTCGTAGGAGACGGGGTCGGGCAGGCGCGCGGCGGGCGTGCCCGGACGCGGGCTGTAGATGAAGGAGAAACTCGCGTCGAAACCGACCTCGCGCACGAGCTTCATCGTGTCTTCAAAGTCGGCCTCGGTTTCGCCGGGGAAGCCCACGATGATGTCGGTGGCGATCGAAATGTCCGGACGGACGGCGCGCAGACGACGCACGATCGACTTGTATTCGAGCGCCGTGTAGCCGCGCTTCATGGCGGCGAGAATGCGGTCCGATCCCGACTGCACGGGAAGGTGCACGTGATTGACGAGCTTCTCGTTGCGTCCGTATGCGTCGATCAGGCGCTGCGTGAATTCGCGGGGATGGCTCGTCTGGTAGCGGATGCGCTCGATCCCGTCGATTTCCGCGACGTAGTCGAGAAGCGCCGCGAAGTCGACCGTCTCGCCGTCGGGGGCTTCGCCCCGATAGGCGTTGACGTTCTGCCCGAGAAGCGTCACTTCGCGCACGCCCTGATCGGCAAGTTGCGCCACTTCGAGGAGCACGTCGACGAGCGGACGGTAGATTTCCTCGCCGCGCGTGTAGGGCACCACGCAGTAGGAGCAGTACTTGGAGCAGCCCTCCATGATCGAAACGAAGGCGGTCGCCCCCTGCGCGTGCGGCACGGGAAGGTGGTCGAACTTCTCGATTTCGGGGAAGCTCACGTCCACCTGCGCGCGCCCGGTCTTTTCGCGCTTTCGAAGGAGTTCGGGGAGACGGTGCAGGGTCTGCGGTCCGAAGACGGCGTCCACGTAGGGAGCGCGCTTCAGGATGCCGTCGCCTTCCTGGGTCGCCACGCAGCCGCCCACGGCGATGCGCATGTCGGGGTGAAGCTTCTTCACCTCGCGGATGCGGCCGAGGTCCGAGAAGACCTTCTCCTGCGCCTTTTCGCGAATCGAGCAGGTGTTGATGACGACGAGGTCCGCCTCTTCGAGGTTTTCCGTACGTTCGTACCCCTCCTCGTCGGCCAGAAGGTCCGAAAGACGGGCGGAGTCGTAATCGTTCATTTGACAGCCGAAGCTGCGCAGATAGAGTTTTTTCGCTGACACGGTTTATATCCGGGGACAAAAAAATAGGCTCCGCATCCGAAAGGACGGGGAACCTCGGTTGATCGCTGACCGAGGGCAAGACGACCGCTTTGCGGCGAATCCCGCAACCCTCTGACATGCCTGGGATTTTGGTGAGAATTCCGGGCGGCGCGAAGAGGAATATACAAAAATATTCCCGCTCGGACGCTCGGAAAACGCGCATAAAAAAGAAGGGCATCCGACTGCTCGGACACCCTTCCCTCTTTCCGGAATTCTGGTGGCGCATCACGGACTCGAACCGCGGACACAAGGATTATGATTCCTCTGCTCTAACCGACTGAGCTAATGCGCCGTTGAGAATTGAGATTATGCATGAAGTCCCATTGTTTGTCAAGGGACTGTTACAACTTTCTTACAAATCGCCTTTTCGCCACAGTGCGGCGAAGTGGTTCGTCGGCCCGTGCCCGTGCCCGACACTGAGTTCATCCGCATGGGCAATGGCTTCGTACACATAGGCTTTGGCCTTGCGGACGGCCTCGGGGATGCTCTCGCCTCGTCCGAGCTGCGCGGCGATGGCGGCCGAGAGCGTGCAGCCCGTGCCGTGCGTATTCTTGGTCGAGATGCGGGGCGCCTCGAAGGTAAGCGACGTCTCGCGCGAGAGAAGCAGATCCGGAGACTCGGATTCCGTGAGGTGTCCGCCCTTCAGATAGACCCAGGCGTCCGGAGCGAGACGCTCGAGAAGCTTGCGGGCGAGCGCGGGCATTTCCCCGCGTTCGCGGATTTCCGCTTCGCCCGCGAGCACGGCCGCTTCGGGAAGATTGGGCGTGATGACGGTGGTGAGCGGCAGAAGACGTTCGCAAAGCGCCGATTCGGCCTCCTTGGCGAGCAGACGGTCGCCGCCCTTGGCGACCATCACCGGATCGAGCACGACGAAGGGCGGGCGATGACGCTCGAGCGCTTCGGCGACGGCATCGATCACCTCGGGCGTTCCGAGCATGCCGATCTTGACGGCGTCCACGCGGATATCTTCGAAGATCGCGTCGATCTGCGCGCGCACGAAGTCGGGCGCCACGGGCTGCCACCCCGACACGCCGCAGGTGTTCTGAGCCGTAAGCGCCGCAACGACCGCCATGCCGTAGGTGCCGCAGGCGCTCATCGCCTTCACGTCGGCCAGAATACCGGCGCCGCCCGAAGGATCGAGCCCGGCGATCGTCAGTACGTTTGCAATTCGTTTCGGTTCTTGAGCGCGGTCTGCCATAGCGACTCCATTTCATCCATCATGCGCGCGGTCGCGCCGGCGTGTTTTTGGGCGAACGCTTCGGCCCGTTCGCCGGCGGCCTTCCTTTCGTTTTCGTCGGCGAGCCACCCGGAAAAGACGTCGAAGGCCTCCTCGGGCGTTTCCACCTGCACCATCGCCCGCGCGGCGAGTCCGTCGCGCACGATCTTGTCGAAATTGAAGGTGGAGGGCCCCACCACCAGGGGCGAGCCCGCCATCGCGGGTTCGATCATGTTCTGCGACCCGAAGGGCTCGAACGATCCGCCCATGGCGGTCATGTCGCCCAAGGCACAGTAAAAGCTCATTTCGCCCATGCTGTCCCCGAGGAGCACGTCTGCGTCCGCGGGTACTTCGCGCGGCGACAGCACGCTCGAGCGACGGCACACCTTGAGTCCCGCCTCCGAGAACACTTGGGCGACCTCGTCGAAGCGCTCCGGATGCCGGGGCACCACGAGCAAAAGCGCGTTGCCGAGCTTTTCGCGCTTCGCGACAAAGGCGCGCGCAAAGCGCACCTCTTCCCCGCGGCGCGTCGAAGCGATCGTCAGCACGGGACGGCCGATCGTCTTTCGCCAGCTTTTCGCCGCGGCCGACTGCGAGAGATTCGGCTTGATGTCGAACTTCACGCTCCCGCACACCTTGACGTTTTGCGCGCCGAGCGATTCGAGACGAACCTTATCCTCCTCGCTTTGCGCGAGAACCGCGGAAAAGCTCTCGAAGGCCGGACGCATCACCAGGTGAAACTTCTGCGCCTCGCGCTGCGACTTCGCCGACTCGCGCGCGTTGGCGAGCACCATCGGAATGTCGAGGCGCTTGGCTTCGCGCATGAGATTGGGCCAGACCTCCGTCTCCATGATGACGCCCATGGTCGGGCGCGTCTGACGGAAGAACTTCTCCACCGCGTAGGGCGCGTCATAGGGAAGGTAGCACTGTCGGATCCGCTCGGGCCCCAGGGCCATGACGATCTTCTTGCCCGCTTCGCGGCCCGTCGGCGTCATGTGCGTGAGGAGCACGTCGATTTCGGGCCAGCGCTTGAGCATCATCTCGATCAGCGGACGCGCCGCGTTCGTTTCTCCGAGGCTCACCGCGTGCACCCACACGCGGGGGCGGCTCGTGCGCGGCGGGAAGGTCCCCCAGGCGAAGCGTTCGTCCCAGAACTTTTTGTACGCGGGCTGTCTGCGCGATCGCCACATGAGGTAGAGGCTCGCCAGAGGAAGCGCCACCACCGTGATGGCGCGGTACATGGAGGGAGTCAGCTGCATCCGTTTTCCTTTTGCTCTTGACGCACCGCATCGAGCGCCGTTTTGGCTTCCCGCCAGGTGGGAATTTCGCCGACGTTGCCGAGCGAGCGCACCGGGCCGTCGCCGACGAGGTGAAGAATCTCCGTGGGCGTCGAAACGTAGAGGCCCACGGTCGGCAGTCCGAGCGCCGCGGCGAGGTGCGAGAGTCCCGTATCGACGCCGACGAGCGCCTCGGCCTTCACGAGCGTGGCCGCCACGCGGTCAAGCCGCGCGCGCGGCGCGACAACGGAATCGGGAATGAAGCGGGCCAGCCGCTCGACGCGTTCCCGCTCCTTGTCGTTGCCCCAGAAAAAGACGCTGCGGCGCCCTTCTTCGAGGAGCGAGCGTCCGAGATCGACCCAGTGGTCTTCGGGCCAGAGCTTTTCGTCGCGGCTCGCGTTGACGGCGAGCGCCACCCAGGGACCTTCGGGCACCTCGAGCGCCTCCGCCCGGGGAGAAAGCCGGAAGGCGGGAGCGTGCGCGGGGACTTCGTAGCCGAGCGTCTCGGCCGCGAGCAGGCGGTAGCGCTTCACGGCCCCCACTTCCTCGGGAATCCGGTGGGGATGACGGTAGAAGAAGGCAGCCGCGGGTTCGCGCACCGTATCGCGGCTGAAGCCGTGCACGGGCGCGCGCGTCCAGGAGGCGGGCCAGGCCGAGCGAAGGAGACCCTGCTCGTCGATCACCACGTCGTAACGCTCAGAAGCGAGCGCCGTGCGCAGCGCCCGAACCTCGGCGAAGGTTTGAGCCGAGAAGACGTTCTTGCGCCAGCGGCGAAAGGCGCAGACGTGCACCTTCGAGACGACGGGCGAGAGCGCGGGGATCTCCTTGAAGCTTTCTTCGGAGAGCCAGTGCACCTCCGCGTCGGGGAGGTTTTCACGAATGTCGACCGTGACGGGCAAGGCGTGAATGATGTCGCCCATGCTCGACGTTTTGACGACGAGGATCTTCACGCGGCGCCCTCCAGAACGGCCCGAAAGGCCGCGGCGGGGTCCCCGCCCTTTTCCGCCCTGCGCGAAAGGCGCTTGCCGAGTTCCACGCCGGGCTGATCGAACGGGTTGATGTGAAAGAGCGTCCCGAGCATCGTGGTCTTGTGCTCGTACATGGCCATGAGCGCGCCGAGTCGACGCGGGTTCACGGCGTCGAGCACGATCGTGCTCACGGCGTTGAAGAAGGGACTCGACGGATCGCGCGCGACGAGCGCTTCGGCCTGGGCGCGGGCGTTGGCGAGAAGCACCTTGTAGTGTTCCGCATAGCGGTGGCCGGGCATTTCGCTCCAGAGCATGTCGACGCTCGTGCGTCCCGTCCCCTGACGGAGCCACTGATAGAAGCTGTGCTGCCCTTCGTTGCCGTTGGCGCCCCAGACGCCCTGACCGGTATGCCCTTCGATGGGCTCCCCTTCGGGGGTGACGGTCTTGCCGAGCGACTCCATTTCGAGCTGCTGCAACCACGCGACGAGCACGCGCAGGCGCTCGTCGTAGGGGAGCATGCAGTGCGAGGAGATTTCGAGCCGCGTCGCGTTCCAATACGAAATGAGCGCGAGAAGCGCGGGCAGATTTTCCGAGATCGGCGCCTCGGAGGAGTGACGGTCCATTTCGGCCGCGCCCTGCAGGAATTCACGGAAGACTTCCGGCCCGAGCGCCACGGCGACGGGAAGGCCCACGGCGCCCCAGACGGAGAAGCGGCCGCCCACCCAGTCCCAGATGCGGAAAAGGTTTTCTTCCGGGAGACACATCTGCGCGGCCGCGTCGTCCTTCGAGGACACCACCACGATGTGGCGGTTGCGGTCCGCACCCACAATCCCGGCGTCAAGGAACCACTGATCCACGGCCGCCGCGTTCACCTGCGTCTCGCGAGTCGAGAAGCTCTTCGACGAGACGATCGCAAGGGTCGAGTGCGGCTGGCAGGAAGCGAGCACGCGCTCAAGCAGCACGCCGTCGACGGAACTCAGGAAGTGCACGCGGATGTCGGGATTGGGACCGCGCAGGGCGTGGTACACCGCGTGCGGCCCCATTTCGGAGCCGCCGAT
>ENA-OPCB01000856-OPCB01000856.1-human-gut-metagenome-genome-assembly--contig:-NODE-856-length-19189-cov-2.699645_pt1 | contig 19189 bp, 14 predicted proteins | sample MGYA00241561_ERZ501473 | MGnify/ENA primary metagenome ERZ501473 (study PRJEB25962, sample SAMEA2042519) | human gut metagenome | biome: human gut; feature: human-associated habitat; material: faeces... | reverse complement strand
CGCCCCAGCGTGCCTTCAATCGGGATGGTGTAGACCATCGGGTTCGCCGAGTCCGCGTCGGAGAAGAAGGACTGGGCGACAATGCCGATGAGCGGCGACAGGATGACGTAGGAGATACCGACGATGAGGATAATTTGCAAAATCGTCATCAGCAGGTTCTTGCCTTTTTTGACCACGCCGCCCTTGGCATCCTCATAGCGGGGAGAATTGCGAAATGCGCGCCATTTTTCCATTGCTTTTCACTCTCCTTCGCCTTAATTGTAGTAGAAGGTGCGCTTGCCGATGAAGTACACCACGGCTCCCAGCAGGGCGCAGGTGATGAGCGTCGAAACCACGCTGAACGCGGAGGACAGCCCGTACCGGCTCTCGGTGAACGCCGTGCTGTATGCCAGCTTGACCACCTCGGATTTACTGAACGCATCGACGATGGTGTAAATCGTGCAGGTGATGATGTGCGGCATCACCATCGGGAACGTGACTTTCCAGAACGTTTCGTAGCCCGTCGCGCCCTCAATCTTCGCCACTTCGTAGAGCGAGGAAGGAATGGACTGCAAGCCCGCGATGAACAGCACAATCTGCACGCCGGAAGCCTGAATGATATCGCTGATGCGGCTGACCGCGCCGACGATGTAATCCAGTACCACGTCCGGCAGGGCAAGCTGCGCGAACAGGTCGATGAGGTAATCCATGTTCATCGTGCCGGAGGATGCCGACGCCGCCGCCATGTCCGCGCTCGTGCCGCTCAGACCCCCCGCCATCATCTGCGCTGCCAGCGACAGCGCATTGCTGACCGCTTCCGCCCCCAGCAGCACCGGCAGGAAGAAGATGGCGCGAACCAGTCCGCGGCACTTCATTTTGCGGTTGAGCATCATGGCGACGAACAGGGAGAAGAAGATAATCAGCGGCACGTCGATGACCATGTTGCCGATGGAGGTCGTCAGCGTCTGTTTGAAGGACGCGTGGGAGAAGAACGCCTCATAGTAGTTCTTCAGCCCCACGAATTCCAGATTGTAGCCGCCCGTACTCAGCACGGTCAGGTCGCTCAGGGAGAACTCCACCGTCATGTACAGGCTGCGCACATAGAACAGCAGAAAGCCCAGCAGCCACGGCAGAATGAAAAGATAGCCGTTAACGGCGCGCTTCCCCGCCATGGAGATATGCAGCTTTTTCATTCGTTTGCACCTCCTGTGACCAGATACGCCTTCGCGGGAACGGTACCGCCGCCCGCCTGCGCATCCTGACTGCCGTAGTTGATGTAGATGGTCACGCCGTTGTCGTACTCGACGCTGCGCAGCGTATCGGAGAGAATCGTGTGCTTCACCATCTGCGCGCCGCTGACGGAGGCGAGCGCCGCGTTCAGGTACGCGTACTGTTCCGCCGCGGTATCCGTCCAGTTGGCCACAGTCGTGGCGTAGAGTCTGTTCAGCGCCGTGTACTTCATGTCGGATGCCTGCTGCGCCGTAAAGGTGTAGCGCGGGGACGCGCCGTATTCCACCATTTTCAGCAGCTTCGCCTGCCAATCGTCGCTCACGATCGTGTTCAGCGCCTGACCGGTGTAATCCACACAGCCATGCAGAATCATCTCGTAAAGCGGAATCGTTTCATCCACAATGACGTACTCCGTCGCGGTCATGGGCGCGTCAATGACGTGCTTGACACCGTTCAGGGCGTAGAGGTTGCCGCCGGACACCATGACTTTCTTGCCGCTGTCCGCAATCGACTGCAGCTGGCTTTCGACAATCATCAGCGCCTGTTCGCGGTTAATCAGCTCCGTGCGGCGCTTGTCCGCGTGCAGCTCACAGCCGAGGTCGCGGAGGGAGTAACCGTTCAGAGAATAATCCTTCGTGCTGTTCAGGAATCCGCTGACGTAGTACGGCAGGAACTTCGGGGACAACAGGTTGTAAATGTTCTCGCTGTAACCCAGCGCGGACGTGCGCCGCAGGGATGCCGGATTCGTCACGCCGAACTGCGCAATGTAACCCGCGCCGTAATAACGGGACGTCTCCTGATTCTCCATGTAGTGCTTGGAGATTTGCGTCACCTTCTGGAACGCGACGTCAGCGTACAGTTCGCCGCCCAGCCGTGCTATTGCGCTGTTCAGGTTCTCCAGCCGATTTTTGCCGCCCAGCTGCCTCAGCACGGACACGTTGTTCGCGACATCGTGGTAGTAGCCGCCGTTCATCCAGCCTTGGAAGTTCATCACTTGATGCTTGATGCCCGCCTTGTTCAGCGACTGCGCAATTTTCACCGCTTCATCGAAGGTGGTCATGGCACGGACGTGCAGGTACTGAATGCCCATGAAGTGGGTCGTTTCCTTCACGCCGCCAATCACATCGTAGTAGAAGGGAATGTCGCCCGTCTCTTCCAGCGGAGAAAGGACGTTTTCAGCAATCAGGCGCGCCCGGTAGTAGTTCGCCAGACCGCTGTACCCCTTGTTCTCTGCCGTCAGGAATGTGTAGCGGATGACGAGATCTTCGCCGTAGTAGTTGTCCTCGACGATAGGCATTTCCGCCGTTTCGCCCGCGCCGAAGAGAGACAGCAGCTCCGACCCGCGCAGGGTGAACATGGCGAACGCGTTGTTGTAGGAGTTGTTGCGCCCCGCAACATCCGCGCTGATAGCCGCCAGCGAAGCGCCGTTTTCAATCGTCGCCAGCACGCTGGTGTTCTCGCGGCACACGCCCCACAATGGCAGACGCACAGACTGAATCGTCTGCGTCTGCGTGTAGTCGCCGTCAATCAAGTCCATATCGTAAACGTACTGGCTGTACACCGCGGCACTGTTTTTGCCGTTGTTGAAACGAATCAGGCTGCCCGAACCGTTCGGCACAACCATGTAGCCGTTTTCGTCGCTGCCCGCTGCCGCCATATAGGGCAGCAGCTGGATGCGGTAGACCTTGCCGCCGCCGCGCTCTTCAATTGCGCTCACAGGCAGCTTGGCTTCCACGTTGTCCTCGCCCAGATGCCACTCCAACGTCACGGTGAAACCCAGCGTTTCCGCCTGTTCCTTGCCCGCCAGCGCTTCCATTTCAAGGTATTCCGCCTTTGTCATGCCCAGCGCCACAAACTCCTTGGAGACGCGCGCCATTTCGCGGGTACGGCTCGCACCGGTTGCGCTGATCCAGTAGCCGTCGTCGCGCTTTTCGTACACGATGTCCGCTGCCTTCTTCGCCTGTGCGCTCAGCTGCTCGTAGAGTCCCTCGTAGCGCTCCGTCGGCAGGTAAGACGGCGTCAGGTACTGGATGGAGTCCACGCCCACGTCGTAGATGAAGGCAATGCCGTCCTCAATCGCCGCCGCGCGGAAGTTGCCCAGCGCCACGCTCATCGAGTAGCTGTCGTAGGTGCTGCTCGTCAAACCGGCGTTGTAGTAGTCCAGCAGGAACTGGCTCTTCAAGTAGTTCTTGTTGGTCTTGTTCGCCACCTTGTCCGCATCCGCGTCCACGGGGTTGGAATAGACCGTTTCGCCGCTGCGCTTGTCGTAGATGGCGACGTTCGCCGTCTCCAAATCCGCGTAGAGCTTCAAGTTGTCGTTTTCCGCAAACAGCTGGAAAGGCGCGGCGACGTTCGGATTTTCGTCCGTAAGCGCCGCCAGTTCTGACTGCGCTGCCGCGCCCTTGGGCGCTTCAATGTACGCCTGATAGTCCCGGTTAAACTCGAAGCGAATCAGATACCACGCAGCCACTGCCGCCACAATCACCAGCAGCACCGCCAGCACAATCCAACGTACCTTGTGATGCTTTTTGCCTTCCACGGCGGGGCTGTGCTTGATTTTCGTTTGCTCGCTCATCTTTCCACCCCCCGCTTAAACTCGGAAAATCAGTTCGGTGTAGATGCTCCTGACAAAGCCGAACACCTGACCGATGAAGTTCGCAATCAGCATCATCAGGAAGATGATGATGAACACTGCCACCAGCGTCAGCAGGAGCGTGAGCAGCGTTTTGCCCAGCGTGTAGTTGTGCACCTGCATGATGCCAATCAGCGCCATGATGAGGGTATACGCCGTGCCGAGGAAGATGATGATGGCGTAGAACGCTTCCTCATTTTCCGCCACGAACTGGCTGACAATGGTTGCGGCGATGTAGCACACAATCATCGGCAGGAGCGAATAGCCGATGGCGATGGCAATATCCTTGAGGCGCCCTTCGCCGTCCATCAGGCAGGTAATCGACCAGTTGCCGACGCACAGCAGCAGGTACAGCATCAATACGCCGCTCATTTCCCACAGGGCGTTTACCGTTCGCTCGTTGATGTCGTTGACGACAAAGCCCGCAAGCAGTCGGTTCAGCGTGAAGCACAGACCGAAGAGGACAACCATGAGGATGGCAATGGCGACGCTTCCCTTTTCGCCGTGGCGAATCCAGTAGAAGCCGTCCGACGGATGGGACACCGTGTAGAACAGCTGCTGCCACTTTTCTTTGCTGAACAGTGATTTCATCGCTTATGCCCTCCTTCCGTTCTTTTGATTTCTGCGCGGACGAATCACCTTGACCACAACGATAATCGCCACGATGACCGCAATGATGCCCGTCAGAATGTAGTTGATGTTGCTCTTGAGCACATCGTTGCGGTAGCGCTTGAAGGCGACGGAGTAGTAGTCGCGGTTCATGCCGCGCTTCAAGTATTCCATGGCCTTCTCGTTGTCGCCTGCGGACAGGTACGCCTTGCCGATGCCGGTGTTCGCCAGCTCGTTGTTCTCGTCCATCCGCAGCACTTCCTGCCACAGGGCAACCGCCTGCGTCTCGTCGCCATCGTAGCGCAGCCCAACCGCCTCGTTGATGAGCCGGCCGTACTCCGTTTCGCCGAAGACGGCAATCACGCCCTGCTTGGAATCCAGCGCGAGCATCTTGTCCCCTGCGCACTCAATGGCGACAGGCGCTTCCATCGTGCCCGCCTGCGTGCCGAGGCCGCCGAAGATATAAAGCAGGTTGCCTTCGTGGTCGTAAGTGATAATGCGGCCACGCTTGGAGTCCAGCAGCGAGTAGATGCCCTTTTCGCGGTACACCACGTCCACAATCGTGCTGGCGCCCGCGTACTGCGACGTGCCGCTGATCTGCATATCGCCGCCAAGGTTCTTGGTCTGACCCATGCGGATGACGTCCTCGCCCTTGGGGTTCAGGCGGCGAACCGCCTGCGTGCCCGCGGTATCCTTGTTCGAGGCGTACACAAAGCCCTCGTCGTCGATGTCAATGCCGGTAAATTCCGTCGGAATGAACAGCTGCTGCTTGGAGCGTTCTTCCTTCGTCGCCAGCTTGCGCCAGAACTTCTCCCACGCCGTAATTTCAACGGAAATCGTGCCGAAGAAGCCGGTGAAGTCGCCGTTCGTCTCAAAGACCATGATGCCCTCGAACATGTTCTGCGCAATGCAGTAGACACGTCCGGCGTAGTCCACAGAGACTTTCAGGGGCGTAAAGAGGAAGTTGGCATCCAGCACTTCGCTGTTCGGGTTGACGGTCACGCGCGCGACATTCTTGTCGCCGTCCAGCACAATCAGGCGGTTGTCGCTGTCCGCGATGCAGAGCTGGCTTGCGCTGTTGAGCGCCACGCCCTCCACGCCGCTGACTTCCGCGAACGCCTGATAGCCGCTGCCCGCATCCACGCCGAGGATGCGCTCCGTCACCGCGCCGTTTCTGTCCTGCACCTCCACGCAGTTGTTCTGCGCCGTGTGCAGCACCGTCCAGTTGTCATCCAGCACCAGCACCCGTCCCGTGCTTTCCTTCACGCACAGGCGCTGCGTACCGTTCCAATCCACCATCGCCGTTGCGGAAACTTCCGTCAGGCGCTCGTCCTGCTTGCCGTTTTTCACCGTCGTCACGGCGGATACGCTGTCCGTTTTGGTGTCCAGCAGCAGCAGCGAATTATTCTCGACCGTGCCCAGCAGCTTGCCGGTGGTCTTCATGACGTTGATCTCGCCGTTCTTCTCGCCCACAATCAGGTAATCACCCGTCAGCTCAATGCCCAGAATGTTCTGGAACGCCGTCTCTTCATTCTCTGAAGAAGCCGCTGCTGCTCCGGTCATGCCCGTCATGCGGGTGATGTTGCCATCCGCGTCCGTCTTGCGGATGCAGTTGCTTTCAATCACGCGGCGTGTGCTGCCCGTGCGGTCGAGTTCGACAATGTGGTTGTCCGCGTCGCGGATGAACACGCTGTCGCCATCCAGCGCGAATTCCGAAATCGTCGCGAAGGAGGTCAGCGCATCGTCCGTATTGCGGTAATTGCCGTATGTCGTGACCATATTGCCCTTCTGGTCAAGCACAACCACTGTCTTGGCGCTGATGCAGTAGAGGTTGTCCTGCTCGTCCAGCGCCAGACCAATCAGACCGGACATGCCGGTGATGTTCTGGTTGCCCTTAATCAGGCGGCCAATCAGGATGAACAGGTCGATGTTCGTCGTCGCGTCATAGCGGGCGTAAGTGAAAGTCGAGCCGTCCGCGTTCGTGCGGATGACAGACTTGCCGTTCTCCGCAATCGCGTAGGTCGCGCCCTTGCTGTCTGTGACCGCCTTCACCAGCGGCTGCAAGGTGCTCTCGTAGGCGCTGACCTGATAGGTCGTACCCTGCTCATCCGCCAGTTCCGTGGCGCTGCCGGACGTGAAGCGCTCCGTGCGGTACTTCATGCCGTCCACATCGGTTTCCTGATTGAGGTCGCCCATGCCCTCGATGTGCGTCCCGACGGCGTAGGTCACGCCGCCCAGCGCCTTCACGCTGCCCGACAATTGCGGAATCTCGATGATGCGGTTGAGCGTATCATCCGGATTCAGCACAACCACGCGGCGGTTGAGGCTGTCAGCAATGTAGAGCGTATCGTCACTGGCGACTGCCACGCCCGTGGGCGTCTGGAAGGTGTCCGCCACGCCGTGATTCTCAAATCCGGTGATGACGCGCACGACCTTCGTCATGTCGCTGCTGAGCAGGACGATGCGGTTGTTGCCGCTGTCCGCCAGATACACCGTGCCGTCCTGCGCCACGCACAAGTCCTGCGGGTTCTTGAACGCCCCCAGCGACTGCCCATTATATTGGAAGGAAGCGCCTGTAATCGACCCCGCCGGCACATACGCCGCGGGCGTGTACACGATGTAACCCCAGTAGTCGTAATTGTACGTCGTGTAAGGCAGCTCGGCGTCCGCCAACGCTCCCCCGCAGGAGGAGAAAGTGACCAGCGCCGCCAGCGCCGTCAGGAGGAACTTCTTCATTTTTTTCATGCGTCTTTCCTCCCTCTCTTAGTCCTTCATGCCCGAAGTCGTCATGGTTTCCAGAATGCTGCTCTGGCACAGCAGGAAGAACAGCACCGGCACCGCCATGATAATGAACGTAACCGCCGCCGCCGCGCCCGCGCGGGACACGCCGCCAGCCGTAATCTGCTGGAGCGCGTACTGCATGGGCTTCAATTGCTCGTCACGCAGGAACAGCGAACCGGTATTGCCCCACATCTGCTGGAACTGGAAGATGGCCAGCGTCAGCCAAGCGGGCTTGACGTTCGGCATAACGATTTTCCAGAAAATCTGCCATTCGTTGGCGCCCTGCACGCGCGCCGACTCCATCAGCGAATCCGGCAGCTGCTCCATGAACTGCTTCATCAGGTACAAACCCATGCCGAACGACCATGCGGGCAGAATCAGCGCCAGATAGGTGTTGTTGATGTGCAGCCACGAAATGATGGCGTACTGCGGAATCTGCGTCACCGTCCAGTTGAACATCATCGACAGCACGACCATGCCGAACAGCAGCGCCTTGCCGGGGAATTTGTCCTTCGCCAGCGGATATGCCGCCCACGATGCCACGATGACGTGACCCACCATGCCCGCCACCGTGATGATGATGGTGTTCATGATGTAGCGGCTGAAAGGCACCCACGAGTCGTTCATCAGGATAAACAAATCCGAGAAGTTGCGCAGATTCGGGTTGCGCACAAAAATCTTCGGCGGGAACTGGTACAGTTCATCCAGCGGCTTCAGGGCGTTGTTGATAATCATGACCAGCGGCAGTGCCATGAAGACGCCGCAGATGAACATGAGCGTAAACAGCAGCGCGTTGCCCGCCATCGAGCGGTTGAGCTTGCGGGCTTTCTTGGGCATAATCTTCTGCCGGCGCAGCTTCTTTTGCAGCTTCGGCGGCAAATCCTTGACTGCCACCTGACCTCTCCGTTCTGCCATGCTTACTCACCCACCCTTCTCAGTACTCGCTGAACGAGCTTATTCGTGCCGACCATCAGCAGGAACAGGATGGTCGCGATGGCGCAGGCGTAACCCATCTCCATACGGGTTGAACCGTAGTCAAGCAAGTGGGTGACAATGGTTGCGCCAGCATAGTTGACTGACGGGTTGCCCGCCAGATTGATGGAAATGTCCGCCACGGCGAAGGACTGCGTAATCTGCATGACCGCGCCGAACATCAGCTGCGGCTTCATCGCCGGGAGGGTGACATACCACAGCTCCTGCCAGCGATTCTTGATGCCGTCAATAGCGGCGGCTTCGTACATGCTCTTGTCCACCGTCTGCAAGCCTGCAATGAAGGACAGGAAGCCTGTGCCCAGGCTCAGCCACAGCTGAACGATAATCAGCATCGGCATGACGTACTGCTCTGTCTTCATCCACAGAATCGGCTCGTTGATGATATCGAGGTTCAGCAGGATACCGTTCAAATAGCCGTAGCGGTCGCCGGTCAGGATCAGGTTCCAGACCATGTAGGCGTTGCCGCAGATGGACGGCGCGTAGAAAATCAGCGTCAGGAGCGTACGCATCCCGCGGTTGAACTCGTTGATAATCCACGCGAACAGCAGGCACAGCATGTAGCTGACCGGGCCGGTAATGACAGCGAAAATCAGCGTGTTTTTGAGCGAAATGATGAAGATTTCGTCATCCAGCAGGAGCTTGACGTAGTTTTGCCAGCCGACGAACTCCGGCTTCTCCAACATGTTCCAGTCCGTGAAGGAAACGCCGATAGCCATCAGCACCGGCAGCACAGTGAAGAAGAAGAACAGGATGAAGTACGGCGCCATCAGCAGGTAGGACGCGCGGTGCTTCCAGATGGTTTTGCCAAGCGACTGACGCTTGCCATGCACCAAGGTCGGATTGCTCATCTTACTCCTCCTTCGTCGTGTCTTCCGTCTGATGGAGCGGCAGACCGAATTCCGTGCGCTTGTAGTTGATTTCGGCGTTGATGTAGTACACCTTGTCCATCAGCGCCTCGCGCGGGGTGGTGTTGTTCGTTGCGGTATCTGTGGTGATGGTATAGAACGCGTTGTTGATGTTGCGCCAAGTGTAGTATCCGCCCGGCACCTGCGGGATGCCGCGCACATACTGCATCTGCTCCACCAGCGCGCGGTAGTCGCGCATGGGCCACGACAGGTTCGCCAGCGCCTCGGTGTTTGCCGTCGCGACACGCGCGGATGCGCCCATCAGCGATTCCATCTCGCGCCCGTAGAGCGTCTGCGTCTCGGTGCTCGTCCACCATTTGAGGAACTCCCAGCTTTCGTCGGGATGCTTCGTCGCGCTCATGATGATATCCGCCAGACCCGTCGTACCCGTCGAGCGGTCAATGCTGCCGTCCGCCTGCACCGTACCGGGAACGGTCGTGAAGTCCCACAGACCCAAGATGTCCGGTGCGGAAACCTGCAGGTTGTTGTACGTCGTGTAGTCGGAGATGATAATCGGGCATTCGCCGGTACGGAAGCGTTCTTCGGCGGACGTTTCCTTGTCCAGCTTGTAATCCGTGTAGTATTCGCAGTATTTCTTGAACACGTTGATGGCGACGTCCTCATCCAGCGCGGACGCGGCGTTGTCATCGGTGTAGTAGCGGCCGCCGTTCTGGAACAAAAGCATCGCGAACACCTGCTCAGACGGCAGCATGCCGAATTCCATCTGGTTCTTGCTCAGGATGGACATGGCGACCTTCACTTCGTCCCACGTCTGCGGCACTTCCAGCCCGATTTCCGCCAGAATGTCCTTGCGGTAGAACATCATCAGCCACGTCTGCGTATCCGGCAGGGCGTACGTCGCGCCGTCAAAGGAGAACGGGATGATGGCGCTCTCGTTGAAGCGCTTGGCGATCTCCGGGAAATCCTCGAACTGCGTCAAGTCCAGCACGGCGTTGCGCAAGCCGTAGTTGACGGGCGTGTCGTTGCCCGTGTTCAGCACCGCGCCCGCAATGCCGTTGGTGTTCGCCACCTGAATAGCGACGTCCGGGCCCTCGCCCGCCAGCGTCGCGCGCAGGAGCGTGTTCATGTCAACCAGCTGCACGTTGACGGAAATGCCCGTCGCGGGCGTGAACTTCTCGTCAATCAGCGACTTGATGACGTTCGCCTGGTCACGGCCCGTGCCGATCCACAGCGTCAGCACGACATTCTCCGTGTCACCCTCCGCCACGTTGCCGACCTTGTTGTAGTCGATGATGAAGGAGTAATACAGGCGCTCCGTTTCATGCGCAAGGCTCTCCCACCAGCTGCTGTTATCCAGCTTCGGCTGCGTGTCGGCAGCATGAATATAGAAGCGGTCTACTTGAAGCGGCTGTGCCAGCACCTGCGTGATCCAGTTGCCGCACGCACGGACGTTGGTCTTGAAGGATGAAAGCACCTCGGTGAAACGTTCCTGATCCTCGATCAGCTCGTCCAGCTGGTCGCTCATCGTGCGCAGGACGGTCAGCTTATCGGAATCATTGCCCGCCGTCTTTTCCAGCGCGGCAATGGCGCTGTCAATGTCCGCCTGTACCGCGCGCAGTTCGCCCTCCAGCTTCGGCAGGGACGCCGTCAGCTGATAGTCGCGGTACTGGTCAGGCGCGACGCCAGTGATGTAGATGACCTGACGGTAGATGTTGTTCAGCTGCTGCACGCAGTCCTGCACCTGCGCGATGATGTTTGCCATATCGCCCAGTACAACTTCCATGCGCAGGGTATGCTTGCCCGCGGTCAGGTAGACGCGGTAGGCGTTTCCGTCCTCGTCAGAGAGCGTTTCTATCCGCCACGTCTGCGTGTAGGAGAAGGGCTGCGCGTTGAACTCCGCGAACGGCACTTCGCCGTCAATCATGATTTTGCGGTACACGTCGATGCCGCGGACGAAGTTCTGCTTGTCCACCATCGAGATTTCGTAGTAACCGTCCTGCGGCACTTCAAATGCCCACTCAATCCACTGGCCCGCGTTCTTCCAGCTGCTGCCGATGGAGTTATTGAGCAGATACCGCGCCGACATGGGGTACACAACCGCGCTGGATTGATCCTGCACGGGGTAAAGCATCTGAGAAGATGTCTTGACGGCGTTTTCCGCCTCAAAGCGCACGGACACGCCCGTCGCGTCCTGATGACCCGCCGCGTCGCCCGCCGCCTTCACATCCGCATAAGCGGCAGGGCGGGAGTGGTTGGACAGCGTTATCGACCGCAGGAGCATCGGCTCGCGCATGGACAAAAGCGTCAGCGTGTGCTGCCCCGCTTCGAGGTAGATGCTCATTTCGCCAGAAATGTAGCCGTTAGTGTCATACAGCCCATGGGTACACCACTCCGGCTGTTCAATGGGCGAAGGCTTCAGGTCGTTGCCCTGATTATCCTTGTCCCACTTGCGGACGACGATGCCGTTCTCATCGGTGTACTCCTCGTAGGCGCCGTTGACCCACACGCGGTTGAAGTCCACCATCGCCAGCTCACTGTACGGCAGCTTGCCGTCCACAAAGAACGCGCGCTGGATGGCGCTGTTCTTACCCGCGTAGGGGTAATAGAGCAGCGTCAGGTCATACAGACCCGATTCCGGCACATCCACAACCCACTCGGTCAGCGACTCTTCGCCCGTCAGGACGCTCTTGCCCGCCATGCCCTCGTAGTCCTCAAAGACCTGCGGCTGGGCGGCAATGCCTGCATCCTCGTAGCGCACGAACGCGTCCGCGTCCACCGTCACGGTCACGTCCGGGTACGCCGCGTCCTCGTAGCGCTGCAGATAGTCCGCATACCCCGGAATTGACGCATCAATGGAGTATGTACTCACAATCTGCTGGTAGTCTGCGTTCGTCAGCGCCGTTGCGCCGCTTGTGCTCTCCTCCGCCAGCGCAGCGCCGCAAAGCAGCAGCAATGCCAGCACCATGCTCATCAGCGACTTCTTTCCGCTCAACACCGTTCACCTTCCTCTTGATTGTTAGGGGAAACCCCAGAGGCTCTGCCTCTGGACTCCGGCAGGGGCGCTGCCCCTGCACCCTGCAAGGGAGTTCCTCCCTTGACCCTTTTTCGCGATTGAGTTGACTTTTCTTCCTTATATATGCGCGTGCTGCGCTTCGAGCCTCAGTCGCCCAGCGGATAATTCCGCAAATCCGGCAATTCCTTGCGCGTAATCACCGTATCGCTCTTATACGCCTTTTTGAGCATGTTCTTTTCGGTGTACTGTTCGCTGTAATTGTTGAAGCCCGCCGCTTTCAGCACGAACTCCCCTTCCCACACGCACCAGTAACTCCACATGATGTTGTCCCGCGCCAGCTGCTCCGGGTCTGGAATGCAGCCATTCTCCGAGAGGGTAATCAGCTTGCGCGTGTCCGTGTAGCTCAGCGCCTTGATGAACCGCGCCGCCTGCGACGTGTACACATGCTTGCCGGGGTAAATGTCCTCGCCGATGATATCCACATACTCGTCGCCCGGATACCACGCGGCATCCTGACCGTTCCAGACCCAAATCAGGTTGTTCAGCCCGTGGACGTTCGTCAGGCGGTCGTACATGAGTTTGTACAGCTGCAAGTACGCATCCGCGCCGGATGCGCCCCACCAGAACCAGCCGCCGCTTGCCTCGTGCAGCGGACGCCACAGCACCGGCACATCCGCATCCTGCAGGCGCTTGAGCTGCACGGCAATCGCGTCGATATCGTCCAGCAGCATCTGGTAGCCGTCCGGGTCTCTGCCGTTCAGCGCGCGGGCAAGGTTGAATTTCGTCTTGTCGGTGTAGAACGTGCCCCACGGGTCGCTCTTGCTCTTATCATAGCGGGCGGCAGGGCACCAGTGCCAGCACAGCGTGACGATGCCGCGCTTGCCCTCGTCGCCGTTCCAATACTCAATCGCTCGTTCGACGACGTTGGAGCTGTTGTCGCCCTTCGCCACGCGCGCGGGAGAATAGGAAATCAAGTCCATGCCAAGCACCGCGGGATAATCGCCGCCCGTACCGCGCCAGACCGCCGCGTTTGTCAGCCCGAACGCCCCGTCCTGCGATTGCTGCCCGGACAGCACGGTCTTGCCGTACTGATCGCACAGGTAGGTCATCAGGCGCTTGGCGCTGTCCGTGGCGTTAGGGTTGATGAGCGTCGGCTTGACTTCGTACACATCCGTCGGCAAGGGTGCTGCCCTGCGGATGCTGAACGAGTCGACCGCAATCCAGCCATAGCTTGCCGTGACGGACACAGTATTTTCGCCTGCCTCCAGCCACACATACGGCACAACCTCGTCCGACCAGCTGCCGCTATTGGTGATATCCCCAACGTGCTGCCCGTTGGCGTTGACCTCGTTGACTTTCGTTCCGCCGCCGATGACCGCCGTCCGCACAATGATGTCGTACAGTCCATCTTCCGGCACGGTCACGGTCACTTCCACCCCGTCGCCGGTATGCTCCAGTCCCGACACGCACGTTCCCGTCGCAGCGATTTTCGCCTTGCCCAGCAGTGTTCCGCTCTCCGCTTCGACCGTCTGCAGTACGTTTGGCGTTTCCTCCGCCCGCACCGCGTCGACCGTCCCTGCCATCAGGATGCTCGCTGCCAGCACTGACAGCGCCGTTTTCCGCAGAATTTTCCGGCATGTAGCACGCTTGTCCATTACCCGTTGCTCCCTTTTGTTAGTCTATTATTAGCTAATAGCACTTTGCTCTTTTTGATTATACTACACTTACGCGGTTTACGCAACCCCATTTTGGTTAATTTGGGCGATTTTCAACGAATTCCTTTCATTGTTTCTGCGTAACTTTTGTTCTTTTCCTGTATCATTTGTTCGTTTTTCAACCATTCCGTTGCCTCAACATGAATTTCCGCCCCCGTTGTTAAGTGATTCGTGCTGATGCTCTTGCATCCTGTTAGGCTAACACGTTAGCTATCCGCACCGAAAAAAGCGACTGCACGAATGCAATCGCTTCTTTGATACTATTTCCAAATGAGAATTCGCCTAAATTCGCAAACAAGCGGCACAGATGAATGCAGAAAATCGTATCACCATATGTCATTCTTCCGGCAGGACCAGATGTCCGTTCGCCGGCAGCGTTCCCTGCCCCTGCATCGCGTCGAACTGGCTTGACAGATAGATGATGTGCGTCACCGCGATAATCGTCGCGCGCAGCATCATTCGCTCCGGCATGTCCGCGGGGTTGAAGCGCTCCATCGTATCCGTCAGCCCGAACGTGTACTGCAGTGTCGATTCCAGCGAATCACAGAAGTAATCATATGCTTGCTGCACCGTGTACGTCTTTCTCTGCATTTGGAACAGCCGCGTAATGTTATCCATCGACAGTGCCGACTTGGCCACGGCAATAAACAGCAGGTACGCAATCTGCTCCGCGCTGTACTGCTTGCGCACCGGATTGTTGATATACCCCTTCTTGACGTAGTTGCTCACCATCGACGTGGTAATTTCCATGCAGCCCAATGGCGCCAAATAGCGGTTCATGTACTTCACTGTCTGGTCGAGATACAGCCCCACATCCGGGATTTCCCGGTAACGCGGCATCCGAAACTCACTAATCTGTGCAATCACACGCTCATCCCCTTTTGTTTTATCATATCACAAGTTATTCAAAACGTCAAGAAAAAGTTCCAGACCTCTTGACAAGTTTCTGAAAAACTGCTAATATGCATGTTGGAATCCTAATGCGGCTGATTTTTCTTGATAGAGGGTATTGATGATGATGACGAAGATTGTCGCGGACTCCTCCGCGGATTTGCTGACCTTGGGCGATTTGCCCTTCGCCTCCGTCCCGCTGACGATTCATGCAGGCGACCGTGTTTTTGTGGACGATGAGCACTGCGATATTGACGGCATGATCGCCTTTTTGCGCACTTATAAGGAAAAGACGACGACCTCCTGCCCGAACACGGAATGCTGGCTGAAGGCGTTTGGCGACGCGGATACGGTGTATTGCGTCACGATTTCCAGCGCCATGTCTGGCACTTACAACGCGGCGATGCTGGCGGCAAAGGAATACATGGAGCTGCATCCGGAGCGCCGGGTGCATGTGTTTGACAGCCTGAGCGCCGGGCCGGGCTGCACACAAATGGTGGAGAAGGTGGCGGACTGCGTTCGCAAGGGCTTGTCCTTCGAGGACACAGTTGCCGCTGTGACCGCCTTCCGTGACCGTGCGAATTTGATTTTTTCGCTCGCGTCGGTGCACAATTTCGTCGCGAACGGTCGCGTAAGCGCGGCAGTAGGCGCGATTGTCGGCATTCTGGGCATCCGAGTGATTGGCAAAGCAGGCGTCAAGGGTGAATTGGTCATTGCGTCAAAGTCGCGCGGCGACCACAAGGCGATGCAGAACATGCTGAGCGCCATGATGAAACAGGGCTGGAACGGCTCGAAGGTGTACATCCACCACTGCATGAACCAGAGTGCGGCAGAAGAGCTAAAAGCGGCGCTGCTGGAGAAATTTCCGAACGCGGAGATTGAAATCGGCGTACTGCGCGGGCTTTGCTCGTACTACGCGGAAGTCGGCGGCGTCCTGGTGGCGTATGAAGGCAATCTGCGCGCGTAATTTGCCAATCAAAAACAGGGGCATGGGCGTTTTGCATCCATGCTCCTGTTTTTGCATTTAATTGAAATTACTCTTCCGTCTCTTCCTCGCTGTCCTCGTCGATTTCCGGGAAAATTGGCTGATGGCAGTTCGGGCAGAGGGTGTTCTCGTCAAAGTCAACGTCGTTGGCGTGGAAAGTCAGCTCAGCGCCGCAGTTCGGGCAGGCGTAGGCAATCAGGTCGTCGTCGGGATTTTCCTCCTCGTCGGCGTCATCCTCGTCGTCTGTGTCGTCCGCGCAGTCCTCGCAGTCGCATTCGTCCGCGTCATCGGCATCTTCGTCGTCCTCTTCCTCGTCGCTGAAGAGCGTTTCCGTCAGGTCGGACAAATCATCGTCGATGGACTCAACGTAGTCCTGTAGCTCCCTGTGCGCCTCGTCCATGCGCTGCATCTCCTCCGCCATGTCGCCCATCGCGCCGAGGATTTCCAGCAGCAGCTTGTTGCTGTCCTTCTCCATGTTGAGCTTCATACCCGCCGCAAGGCCCTTCAGGTAGCTCACTTTGTCCGTCAGTTTGCTCATGTCCAACCCTCCTAATGATGGTTTTGTTTGTATCACAATCGGCTCGGAGGAAGTTTGTCCGCCGAGCCGGTTTGAACTTATAGTCAGATAATTATGCGCGCTCCATGTACTCGCCGGTGCGGGTGTCAATACGGATCTTGTCGCCCGTGTTGATGAACAGCGGCACCTGCAGGGAGTAGCCGGTTTCCAGCGTCGCGGGCTTGTAGGTGTTGGAAGCCGTATCGCCCTTGAAGCCGGGTTCGGTGTCGGTCACTTCCAGCACAACGAAGTTCGGCGCTTCCACGGAGAAGGGCTGACCCTTGAAGAAGCGGACGGTCACATTCGTGCCTTCCTTGACATAGGGGATGGCGTCCTCCACCTTGTCCAAAGACATCGGGATCTGGTCGTAGGTTTCCACGTCCATGAAGTAGTACAGTTCGCCGTCATTGTAGACGTACTGCATTTCCTTCGTCTCGATGATGGCCTTGGGCATCTTGTCGGTGGGGTTGAAGGAGCGCTCAACCACCGCGCCGGTCATCACGTTCTTAATCTTGGTGCGGACAAAAGCCGCGCCCTTGCCGGGCTTGACGTGCTGGAACTCGACGACCTGCATGACCTGGCCGTCCATTTCGAAAGTAACGCCGTTGCGGAAATCGCCTGCAGTAATCATATAGGAATCCTCCTCAAGAATGATCAGAATCAAAAATCTTATATAGTTTACACGATTTTGCGTGGTTTGACAAGCGGGTATTTACAGAATGATGAGATTTTTCGGGCTTCGGGTGAGAATTTCCGCGCCGTCGGCCGTCAGATGCATCACGTCCTCGATGCGCACGCCGAATTTTCCGGGCAGATAGATGCCCGGCTCGGCGGAGATGACGGTGTGCTCCGGCAGCTTCGCGTGCACGCCGGGGGCGGCAATGGGGTGCTCGTGAATGTCGAGCCCCAGACTGTGGCCGAAGCTGTGGCCGAAGTACGCGCCGTAGCCCGCGTCGCTGATGACCTTGCGCGCAGCGCCGTCCACGCGCTCGCCGGTCACGCCGGCCTTTGCCGCGGCGATGCCGGCCCGCTGCGCCATCGTGTGCAGCGCCAGCGAGATGTTGGTCACCTGCTCCACGCGGGTGTTGCCCTTGGCCTGCAGCAGCTGCACGTAGTCGATGACGATCACGTCGTACCGCCGCGCCATGGCGACCGCCTGCACATCGGCAACGCCGAAACCGCCCGCGCGGATGACATCAAGGTGGATGTGCTCCGCCGTCTGGATCGCGGTCGACGCCGTCTTGTAGTCGTCCAGCACCATCTGGTTGCGCTTGATGCGGCCAAAGTTGATGCCCTCTGTCTGCGCGACCATGCGGTCGTACAGCTTGGCGTCCGACGTCTCTAGGCTAAAAATCCCGACCCGGAGACTGGAGCGCGCCATGTGCATCGCAAACTGCGTCGCCAGCAGCGTCTTGCCGCTGCTCGGCAGGCCGCCGAGGATGATCAGATCGCCGCGCTCGGCGTAGAGCCTCTCGTCCAGTTGCCGGATGCCCCAGCGGAGATAGTCCGGCTGATGCCCATCGGCGTGGCGCTGGTAAAACTCGCACAGGCCCTGATGCCAGCTGACGACGCGCAGCGTCTTGCTGTCGCACAGGCACTCGCTCGCCGCCTCGACGGCCGCGCGCGCCTCGTCCAGCGTCGCCGCGTCGAGCATCTTGGCTGCCGCATCCTTGATGCGTGTAAGCCTTGCCTGCTCGCGCATCACGTCGGCATACGCCTCCCAGTGCGCCGCCGTCGGTGTGTCGGCCATGATCTGCACCAGCATCTGCCGATATGCATCGCCCAGGCGGTGCAGCACCGTGACCACGTCGACCGTCTGGCACGCGGACCACTGTGCGTGGATGGCATCGTACACGTGCCGGTACTCCGGCGTCAAAAAGTCCTCCGCCGATACGCGCAGCATCACGTCGCCGACGATCTCCGGCGAGATCAGCACGCTGCCGATCACGGCCGCCTGCGCATCGATCAGTGTCTGCTTTACGTCCATAGCGGCAGACCTCCTCCCTCCGCCGGTTGCTCTGCCGGCGCGTGTGGCTCGTCCTCCCAGCGGCGCTGGTTGAGGTATGTAGCCGCATACGGGATGCCAACGCCACGCTGCCACTCCTCGCTAGCCATCTGTCGCTTGAGCGCTCTGGCGATGTCGTCGATCAGCGCATCGTCCGGCTTGAGCTTGTCCCACGCCGCGATCGCTGTCCGCTTGGACTCGCCGCGCGGGTAGTATCGCCAAAAAGCCTCAAAGCGCTCCGGCTTCCACGTCGGCTCTCGTCCTGGCTCTTTTTTCGGCGCTCGCCGCCCCCTCTGGGGGGTAAGGGGGGTATTAGTATCTAAGTACTTGGTATCTTTAGTATTTGGTTGCGTTGGATTTCCCGTTGACGGGTTATCCGTCGACGGGTTTCCAGACGACGGTGACACCGTTGTGGGATTATCCAACGACGGTGGCGCATCCGCGCCCAGCGGCACCTCGTGCACGATGTACTCGTTGCCCGCAAAAGACCCGTCCACCGCGTGCGTCTGGCGGCGCTCGATGTAGCCCGCCTGCTCCAGCTCCACGATCGCGGACCGGATGGCGTCCTTGCCCTCCTTGCAGATATGGGCGAGGCCCTCGAGCGTGTAATCCCAGTCGTCCGGCAGACGCAGGATCTTGCTCAGTAGGCCGATTGCCTTGAGGCTCAGGCGGGTGTCGTCAAGATGGCGGTTGCTCATGACAGTGTAATTTGTCGACTTTTCGACGCGCATCACGGCCATCTCAAAATCCTCCCTTGCAATCGTTTTGGATCTGCTGTAAGATATAAGTGCAATAGCTATTGCACTTTTTTGCACCTGAGTCGTGCCCGTTGCCGCGGGCACGGCTCTTTTTTTGTCTCGTCTGCATAGGTCACACCACTTTCATGCCGGGGTAATACTCCGGGACAGTGTTTTGGATTGGGCGGCCGCGCTTG
>ENA-OPCB01000831-OPCB01000831.1-human-gut-metagenome-genome-assembly--contig:-NODE-831-length-19532-cov-2.684602_pt1 | contig 19532 bp, 18 predicted proteins | sample MGYA00241561_ERZ501473 | MGnify/ENA primary metagenome ERZ501473 (study PRJEB25962, sample SAMEA2042519) | human gut metagenome | biome: human gut; feature: human-associated habitat; material: faeces... | reverse complement strand
AAAAAGACGTCAGGTGAAAGTGTGTAGAAAGGATAAAAAATTATGGCAGATCAATCAAAAAAATATAAATTTGATATCAGTAATCTGAATCTGCATTATGGTGATTTCCATGCATTAAAAGATGTAAATATGCAGATTGAAGCAAATAAGATTACTGCTTTTATTGGGCCGTCCGGATGTGGAAAGTCTACATTTTTAAAGACTTTGAACCGCATGAATGACTTGGTAGAGAATTGTAAGATCGATGGAAAGGTGCTGCTTGATGGCACAGATATTTATAAGGATATGGATGAAATTACTTTGCGTTACCGTGTCGGAATGGTATTTCAGCAGCCAAATCCATTTCCAAAGAGTGTGTATGACAATGTGGCTTACGGACCGAGAATTGCCGGAATCAAGAAAAAATCTCAGCTGGATGAGATCGTTGAGCGAAGCCTTCGTCAGGCAGCGATTTGGGATGAACTCAAAGACCGTCTGAATAAAAGTGCGCTCGGACTTTCCGGTGGACAGCAGCAGAGACTTTGTATCGCAAGAACACTGGCAGTTGAGCCGGAAGTAATTCTGATGGATGAGCCGACATCCGCACTGGATCCAATCTCAACATCTAAGATTGAAGACCTTGCGATGGAACTGAAAAAAGATTATACTATCGTTATGGTAACGCATAATATGCAGCAGGCAGTGAGAGTGTCCGACAATACCGCCTTTTTCCTGTTAGGAGAAGTCATTGAATATAACGATACGGAGAAATTGTTCTCGATACCGGCAGATAAACGGACAGAAGACTATATTACAGGGAGGTTTGGTTAAACTATGCGTAATAAATTTGATATGCAGTTGGATTATCTCAATGAGCAGTTGATCCACATGGGAGAATTATGTGAGATTGCCATTAATCGTGCAACCGAAGCGCTTCAACACGGAAGTATGGAAGAGGCAAAAGAAGTAATCAGCGCCGATGAAGAAATCGATCAGATGGAAAAGGATATCGAGCGTCTGTGTCTGAAGCTCCTTCTTCAGCAGCAACCGGTAGCCAGAGATCTTAGGCAGATTTCGGCGGCACTTAAAATGATTACAGATATGGAACGAATCGGTGATCAGGCATCTGACATTGCGGAGATCATCATTTCCGAGAAGAAATCCGAAGGAGCAGAGATTCCGAAGATTGGGAAAATGTCAGAGGCAGTGGCAAAAATGGTGAGGGACAGTGTGACTGCTTATGTTAAGAAGGATCTGGAACTTTCCAGAAATGTAATGGAGGCGGATGATGCAGTAGATGAGCTCTTCGAGGAAAATAAAAGAGATCTTATTGCATTTATCGCACAGAATAAAGGGGATGCCGGAAGAGAGACGATTGATCTTATTATGGTTGCAAAGTATCTGGAACGAATCGGCGATCATGCAACCAATATCGCAGAATGGGTGGAGTTCTCGATTACCGGAATTCACAAAGAGAGTCAAGTATAGGCAATCACATGCCGAAAAAAATGTAAGGAGAGACTTATGATATTTTGTGTAGAAGATGACAGCAACATTCGAGAATTAGTCGTATATACGCTTGAAACAACGGGATTTAAAGCAAGAGGCTTTGAGGACGGGAGAAGTTTTTTAGAAGCACTGGCACTGGAGACACCGGAGCTTGTACTGATGGATATTATGCTGCCGGGAGAAGACGGTTTATCGCTGCTGAAAAAATTAAAAAATTCAGCAAAAACAAGAGAGATTCCTGTAATCATGGTGACAGCCAAAGGCGCGGAATACGATAAAGTGAAGGGGCTGGATCTGGGAGCGGATGATTATGTGGCGAAGCCATTTGGCATGATGGAACTGGTGTCCCGGATCAAAGCGGTGCTTCGGAGAACGTCAAAAAGCGGACAGGAGACACAGGATATCATGAAAGCCGGCGAGCTGGAGCTTGATACGAAGAAGCATGAAGTGACCGCGGCAGGAGAAGTGGTAAATCTTACGCTTAAGGAATATGAGCTGTTAAAGCGTCTGATGAAGAATCCGAATATCGTTATGACAAGAGATTGTCTGCTGGAAGATATTTGGGGATACGATTTTGACGGAGAGACAAGAACAGTAGATGTGCATGTGCGTACCCTCCGGCAGAAGCTTGGAACTTGCGGAGAGAGGATCGAGACTGTCCGGGGCGTTGGTTATCGGATGAGAGAATAGGAGCATGCTATGAAACTTAAGAAAAAAATACAAAACAGTATGATTCTTGTCGTATTGACCTCTCTGATTTTGACATATGGAACAATGATCTTCGTTGTCTATTATCAGACGATGGAGATTTTAAAGAATGAGATTCAGCAGGAGGCAGATTACATCGAAGCAGCAGTGTGTATTTCGGGGGTATCTTATCTGGAAGATATGGATGCAGTTCGCGAAAATACGAGAGTGACACTGATCGACGCGTCCGGTGAGGTGCTCTATGATTCCGGCAAACAGGAAGAGCATCTGGAAAATCATCTGGATCGGCCGGAGATACAAGAAGCGCTGAAAAGCGGAAGCGGTCAGGATGTCCGCCGGTCGGAGACACTGGATCAGGATATGTTTTATTATGCAGTAAGGCTGGATAACGGCACAGTGCTCCGTGTATCAAAAAATATGGAAACTGTGTTCAGTACAGCGATGAGCATTCTTCCGATGATGGGAGTGGTTGCATGCTGTATGGTGATATTTGCCTTGCTTCTTGCAAAATGGCAGACTGCCAAATTAATTTACCCGATCAATCATTTGAATCTTGCAGAACCGTTGGAAAATGATATGTATGAGGAATTGACGCCATTATTACAGAGTATAGATAAACAGAATCGCGAAAAGGATGCTGTCGCAAATATGCGAAAGGAATTTTCGGCGAATGTCTCGCATGAATTAAAGACGCCGCTTACTTCGATTTCGGGGTATGCAGAGATTATGAAAGACGGTCTGGTGCGTCCCGAAGATATGAAGACCTTTTCTGAGCGCATTTATAATGAAGCCAGCCGCCTGATCACGCTTGTGGAAGATATTATGAAGCTTTCCAAACTGGATGAGGGTGCAGTGGAATTAGAAAAGGAAGAAGTAGATTTCTATATGCTTACGCGGGAAATCTGCAGCAGACTTGCGCCGCAGGCAGAAAAAAGGAATGTTCGCGTGGAAGTGACCGGCGAGCCTGTGCATTACCTTGGCGTCCGCCAGGTGTTGGATGAGATGTTATATAATATGATTGAAAATGCCATCAAATATAACAAAGAAGGCGGACTGGTCAGTGTCTGGGTAGGAAATACACTTCAGGGAATCAAGATCATTGTCCGAGATACCGGAATTGGAATACCGAAAGAAGAACAGGAACGGATATTTGAACGCTTTTATCGAGTAGATAAGAGCCATTCAAAAGCTACCGGAGGTACAGGACTGGGGCTGTCCATCGTAAAACACGGTGCTCTCATGCATGGAGCTAAGATTGATGTTGACAGTGAAGTAAATAAAGGAACAAAAATGGAGCTTATATTTTAAGCTCCATTTTTGCGTCTGCCCGATGGCTTTTTATAATTAAGCGTACGGTTCGATAGAGGAATGGCTTGTAATCATCAATAGGAATCGGCTCTTCATACATCATCGAGTTATAGCCGGCAGAGCCTGCTAATTCCACGATTGTAAAAAGCATTACGTCCACATCTTTGTATTCATAGTCATCTGCGGCAACCAGTTCCAGAAAGTGATTATAGATTTCCCGGTCTGAATTTTCTCCGGTCAGCAGTGCAGAACGAAGCGCGCCCATGACTAAATTTTTGGAAATGAAGTTTAAAAGCGCACGGTCATCTTTGAGATGGTTGATCAAATGGTCAATGAGAAAGATCATCTGATCTTCCAGTCCGTGAATCTGTTCCTTTTCAAGTGCGGCTCCGGCAGCGTCAAAGAGCTCCTGCGTTTTATGAACGACCAGTTTATTTTTAATATCATATTTATTTGTAAAATACAAATAGAAAGTGCCCTTCGCAACTTCGGCTTTTTCTACAATATCAGAAATCGTGGTAGATGTGATTCCTTTGGTTGTAAAAAGCTCATATGCTGTATTAAACAGAGCTTCTTTCTTTTTTCTTTTGTTTTCATCAATTTTTCCCATGATTTTCCCACACTCCTTATCTCTATTATAAGCAGAGCTTTCTTAATTTTGCAATAGAAAAAAGAAGAAAAATGACTTTTGGTCAAAAATATATTGACTAAAGGTCATTTTCTGTGTTATAGTGCATACAGTAATAAATGACTAACGGTCATAAAAGAGAAGGGGCTATGATTATGGTTAAGTTTGGAAAGCAAGTGGTAAAACACCGGGTAGCGATACTGATTGCCAGTATCCTGCTTTTGATTCCATCTGTGTTTGGGTATTTCCATACCAGAGTGAATTATGATGTTCTGACTTATCTGCCGAAGGATATAGAAACGATGCAGGGGCAGGACATTATGCTGGAAGATTTTGACATAGGTGCATTCTCCATGTTTATGGTGGATGGCATGGAGGATAAAGATGTTGCAGCATTAAAAAGTAAGATTGAACAAGTAGATCATGTGAAAAATGTACTTTGGTATGACTCTATCGCAGATATTTCTGTACCGAAGAGTATGCTTCCAAAAGATATCTATGAAGTGTTTAATTCGGACAAAGGAACTATGATGGCGATTTTCTTTGACGATACAACTTCTGCGGATGAGACGCTGGACGCGGTCAAAGAGATTCGGCATATTTCCGGGAAGCAATGTTTCTTAAGCGGAATGTCCACAGTCGTAGAAGATACGAAGGAACTGTCTGAAAAGGAGACGCCCATCTATGTGTTGATCGCGGTACTGTTATCTACACTGGTTTTAGCAGTGACAATGGAGTCTGCATTTGTGCCGATTTTATTTTTGTTCAGTATCGGAATGGCAATCGTCTACAATTTGGGAAGCAACATCTTCCTTGGCGAGATCTCTTATGTGACGAAGGCGCTTTCAGCGGTACTTCAGCTTGGAGTGACCATGGACTACTCGATTTTCCTGATGCACAGCTATCAGGAACAGCAGGTGCGATATGACGGAGATAAGAAGCGCGCCATGGCGCATGCCATCTCTCAGACATTTTCTTCGGTTGTAGGAAGCTCCATCACAACCGTTGCCGGATTTATCGCCTTGTGCTTTATGAGCTTTACACTGGGTAAAGATATCGGTATTGTCATGGCGAAAGGAGTTATCTTCGGTGTGATCGCCTGTGTGACGATTCTGCCATCTATGATCCTGTGCTGTGATAAATGGATTGAAAAGACAAAGCACAAACCGCTGCTTCCGGATATCGGAAGAATCTCTGATAAAGTGACAAAGAAATACGGATGGTATGTTGCCATTTTCCTGATTCTTATGGTTCCGGCAATTTATGGAAACAGTCATGTGGATGTATATTACAATCTGGATGCAACACTTCCGAAGGAGCTGCCGAGTATTATTGCAAATGAAAAGCTGAAAGATGATTATGATATGAACACAACACACATGCTTTTAGTAGATCGATCACTTTCGGCAAAAGACACAGGCGAGATGCTCAAGAAGATTGAAGAGGTTGACGGAGTGAAGTGGGCGCTTGGTCTTGATAAATTGGTTGGCCCGGGTGTCCCGAAAAGTATGATTCCGGATTCTGTTACGGAGATGCTTCAAAGCGACCAGTATCAAATGATCCTGATCAACTCGACTTATAAAGTAGCGTCAGATAAGGTTAACCGTCAGGTGGGTGAAATTAATAAGATTTTAGACCGGTATGATAAGGGCGCCATGTTGGTAGGCGAGGCTCCGCTTACAAAAGACCTGATCAATATTACGGATAAAGACTTTAAGACAGTCAGTGCAGTATCTATCGGAATCATTTTCCTTATTATACTGATTCTCTTTAAGTCACCGACGATACCGATCATATTGGTAGGTGTGATTGAGTTTGCCATTTTTGTAAATATGGGAATTCCATATTATACAGGGTCAACACTTCCGTTTGTAGCATCTATCGTTATCGGAACGATTCAGCTTGGAGCGACGGTTGACTATGCGATCTTGATGACAACGAGATATAAACGGGAGAGAAATCATGGAGCCGGAAAATATGATGCAATTACGACAGCGCACAAAGCGTCGGCACAGTCAATCATTGTCAGTGCATTCAGTTTCTTCGGAGCGACGATTGGTGTCGGACTTTATTCTGACATTGATATGATCAGTTCTTTATGTATCTTGATGGCACGAGGCGCATTGATCAGTATGCTTGTAGTTGTATTTATTCTTCCATCGATGTTTATGATCTTTGATAAAGTAATTGTAAAAACAAGTAAAAATTTCCTGCCACAGAAGGCAGAAGTAAAATAGGAGGCGTCATATCATGAAGAATAGAAAAGTAAGACAAATGTTGGCAAGTTCTATGGCAGTGGTTGTAGGAGCAGGGCTTATCGGAACCTGTGCATATGAGGATTCCATCAAGGCACACGCGCAGGAAGTCAATATACAGAAGCTTGAGGAAACGGCAGAGCAGGCACTTGGTGACAGTACCGTGGAAGAAGACGGAAGCCTTTACAAAGACGAGTCGGTCTATGTGAAAGCAGATGCATCCGGAAAAGTAAATGAGACAACAGTTACAGAATGGCTGAAAAATCCAAACAACGGAAAGACCGAGGATGTGACCGAGCTTCAGAATGTGGAAAATGTGAAAGGTGACGAGACTTATACGACAGACAGTGAAGGAAGTGTAAGCTGGAAATCCGAAGGAAAAGATATCTATTATCAGGGAACAACGGATAAAGAGCTTCCGGTAGACGTAGAAATTACTTACACATTAGATGGGAAAAAAGTAGAAGCCAAAGATTTGAAGGGCAAAGACGGGAAATTGGAAATGAAGGTTCAATACACAAACCAGTCCAAGGAGACCGTTGACGTGTCAGGAGAGTCTGTAGAAATGTATACACCATTTGCAATGGTGACAGCTATGATGCTGCCAAATGATGAGTATACAAATGTGATGATCGATCATGGAAAAATCGTATCAGACGGTGACAAAAATATTGTAGTAGGGTTAGGATTCCCGGGAATGGAAGAAAATCTCAATCTGGAAGGGAAGGATATTGACATTGATATTCCGGACAGTTTTACTATTACGGCAGATGTGAAAAATGCATCCGTAGGACCGACAATGACCGTGGCATCCTCTGATGTATTAGAGCAGTTTGGTCTGGATGAGATTGATAGTTTTGACGATCTGTCTGATTCGGTGGGTGAACTGGAAAATGCAGCAGAACAGTTGACAGATGGGTCAGCAAAAGCAGCAGACGGAAGCAGTGCCCTCGCAGATGGCTCTAATACACTGGCGACCGGAGCCGGAACATTGGCAGACGGAACCAGCGCTCTTGCAACTGGTGTGAAAACACTGGCGGACGGTGTAAATACATTGAACAGTAAAAGTGGTGATTTAACGAAAGGTGTCAGTGACCTTGCAACAGGCGTGAATGATTATACCGGAGGCGTCAGTGCTCTTTCGGATGGCAGCAGTAAAGTGTCTGCCGGAGCAGAAGGTTTGAAAAAGGGTCTTGAGACCGCACAGACAGGAATAGGAGACCTTGCTACAGGTGTCGGTACTTTGAAAAGCGGATTCGAGGGTAATGGTACTGAGGAAAATCCCGGTGCAAATAATCTGGCAAATGATACAGTGCGGGCAATTGGAGCAACCTCGACTGCTATTGATAACCTCGCAGCATTGATGAAAGATATGGCAGGTCAAGGAACAGTGCAGGCACAAGCAACAATAAACGGAAAAGACCAGGCAGTGGAGACCGCAGTAAACCAGATGATCAATGCCGGAATTGTAACGGAAGAAAATAGAGAGGCTTGTGCCGCTTCTATTCGTACAGCTGTGAACGATCACATCAGCGCAGAGGCAAAAGTTACATCTGAGAAAGCCAGTGTAAATCCAACGGAGGCAATCAAAGCGGCGAAGACCGCGGTAGGTACAGCAAGTACTTATGCAGCAGGGCTTCAAAAGAATGTGGGGGCACTCTATGAAGGTACGAAAACAGTACAAGGCGGAGTCGAAGATTTGAAAAAAGGAAACAGCCAGTTGGCAGCCGGAGCGAAAGATTTGGCAGATGGTACTTCTGCATTGGCATCAGGAACTTCCACATTGAATGATAAAAGCAGTCTTTTAGTTGCAGGCACATCAAAATTGAAAGAAGGCGGAAATCAGCTGGCAGCCGGTGTTGGTCAGTTGGCAGCCGGGGCATCCTCAGCAGCAACCGGAGCAGGCGAAGTGGCAAAAGGAGCCGGAGCATTAAAGACCGGAGCAGATACACTTGCAGATGGAGCCGGAACATTGGCGGATGGAAATAAGACGTTAGCAGACGGGATGGCAGAATTTAAGACATCCGGTATTGATAAGATTGCAGATGTATTCAGTGGAGACATAGAAAATGTAACTTCCAGAATTGACGCCATGATGACACTTGGAAGAAATTACAAGTCATTTGCGGGAATTAAAGAAGATATGGCAGGAAGTACGAAGTTTATCATTGAGACAGAGGGTGTGGATTAATTTCCATATTATATTGTAGAGAATTAAAAATGAAGAGACGGGAGCATTTCTCTAATAAGGGGAGAAATGCTCCCGCCTTTTCTTGCGCTTTACAAACCATGACAGACTCTCTATAATGAAGATATTACAGTGAAAAAAAGGAGATAGAAACATGAGTGATAAAGTATTGGCAAAAGTAGCAGGAAGAGAGATTACAGAGGCAGAATTTCATGCGTATCTGCAAGGAATTCCGAGAGAGCAGCAGGCATATGCAATGAATCCTCAGTACCGTGAGCAGTATTTAGATCAGTTGATCGCGCTTCACATGTTCGCGCAGCTTGGAGAAGATGAAAAGCTTGATGAGAGTGAAGAGTATGCAAAAATATTAGAGAGCGCTAAGAGAGACATTCTTGCGCAGCTTGCTATGCGTGATACACTTAAGAAAGTGCAGGTATCAGAAGAAGAACTGAAAGATTATTATGAAGCAAATCAGAAGAAATTTGAAAAGGGCGCAACTGTATCTGCAAAGCATATCTTAGTAGAGCAGGAAGAACAGTGCAAAGATATTCTTGCGCAGATTGAAAGCGGAGCAAAAACATTCGAAGATGCTGCACAGGAATTTTCTACCTGTCCGTCTAAGGCAAAGGGTGGAGATCTTGGTGAATTCGGAAGAGGACAGATGGTAAAAGAATTTGAAGATGCTGCATTTGATGCCGAGATTGGGAAGATAGTTGGACCTGTGAAGACACAGTTCGGTCATCATCTGATCAAAGTTGAGAAGAAAAATGAATCATCTACCGCATCTTTTGATGAGGTGAGAGGTCAGATCTATCAGCAGTTAATGGCTGAAAAACAAAATGATGCATATACTGCCAAGGTAGATGAATTAAAAGAAAAATATCTGGAGAAATAAAGAAAGTAAGGGATGAAAGATCATGAGTCAGGTGATTTACAAAGACAGACTCGGCACAGACTGTAATAAGTGGGATGGATGTGAAGAAAAATTCGGAGATGAGCATCTACTTCCCCTATGGGTTGCGGATATGGATTTTGAAGCGCCGTCCTGTGTAAAACAAGCTTTAAAAGAATATGTAGATTTTGGTGTGTTTGGCTATTATCAGATACCGAATCGTTATTATGAGGCATTTATAAACTGGGAAAAGACTTATCACGATTATGATGTGAAAAAAGAGTGGATACGATTTGCGCCGGGAGTTGTTCCGGCATTTAACTGGCTGATCCACATATTGACAAACGAGCGAGACGGTGTACTTATTACACCTCCGGTTTATTATCCATTTAAAGATGCCGTTGTCAATAATAACCGCACGCTGGTAGAGAGCCCGCTTATGCGTCTGGAAGATCATTATGAATTAGACTATGAGGATTTCGAACGGAAGATAAAAGAACAGAATGTGAAGTTATTTATTTTCTGTACTCCGCACAATCCGGTTGGGCGTGTGTGGAAGCGGGATGAAATCGTAAAGGTTCTTGATATCTGTAAGAAATACGGTGTCTATGTCATTGCAGATGAGATTCATCAAGATATTATCATGGATGGGTATCAGAAAGTGACTGCAGCAGCGACCGGTAATTATGACGAGATCATGGTGACACTTACTGCCGCTACCAAGACATTTAATCTGGCTGGATGTCAGAATTCCATCGTGGTGATTCCGAATGAAAGTTTAAGAAAGAGATATGACGATTATCTGACAAGACTTCGCATCACAGGAGGAAATGCCTTCGGGTATATAGCAGTTCAAAGTGCTTATGAAGGCGGTCGTAAATGGCTTGACGAGGTGCTGAATATTATTGAAGAGAATTATCACCTTATGAAATCCATTTTAGAAGAAAAGCTTCCAAAAGTTTGGATTCCCAAATTAGAAGGGACATATCTTATGTGGATCGATCTCGGAGCATATGTAAGTGCAGACGAGATAGAATCCGTCATCCAGAAAGATTGTGGGCTTGCAGTGGATTATGGCTCATGGTTTGGCGGAGAAGCATACGGTACCTTTATTCGGGTGAATCTAGCGACCAGAGAAGAAAATATTAGATTGGCAGCAGAGAAGATTGTGGAAGTGTTGGAAGCCAAATAAGACGGAACGAGAAAGTATTGGAATAGAATGAAAATGCGAGAGAGAGGCAGAACACTGTCTCTCTTTTTATGTTAAAGATATAGAAAAAAATAATAAATCCGTTTAATTATAATAATTAGTAATTGGAAGAGAAAAAAATTGTGTAGTACACTAATAAATGCGAAATATAAGGATATGTGCATTGATAGAAAGGAATATGAGGAATGAGTACGATCAAGGTTCAGGATATGTCCTTTTCTTATGCTGGCAGTGAAAGACTTATTTTAAAAGACATAAATATGGAAGTAAAAGCAGGAGAATTTGTTTGTATTCTCGGTCAGTCTGGTTGTGGGAAAAGTACGTTTCTTCGCCTGTTAGCGGGACTTGAAAAGCCAACAGAAGGAAAGCTTCTGATTGATGAAAAAGAAATAAAAGGGGCAAGCCTAGATAAAGGTGTCGTTTTTCAAGACTATGGATTGTTTCCGTGGATGAAATCGGGAGAAAATATTATGCTTGCATTGAGACAACGTTTCCCTCAGAGAGATAAAAAGGAACTAAAGGAAATTGCAATGGAAATGTTAGAAGCGGTTGGACTGGATTCTTCTGTATATAATAAATTTCCAAAAGAATTGTCAGGGGGTATGAAGCAAAGATGTGCAATTGCGCAAGCGTTTAGTATTGATCCACCCATTCTATTGATGGATGAACCATTTGGAGCACTTGATGCGGTTACTCGTGCAAGATTACAAGACTTGGTTGTAGAGTTGTGGTCACAGCAAATGCCAAAAAAAACAGTATTTTTTGTTACACACGATGTAGATGAAGCACTTCTTTTGGCAAATCGTATTATAGTTCTTGGACAGTCGCCGAGTAATATTATTTATGAGTGTAAAATTGCAGAGAATGAAAGACCTACGAGAGAAACACAATTTGATAATCCGGGGATTATGAAACTGCGTAATGAGTTGATTCGCCAAATCAATAAAGATGTAGCGAGCCATATTACTTAAAATGGTAGGGCGTGAGGTGATATCAATGGGAATTTTCCTAGTTGATATAGATAAAAATTTTTCAGGAGGTATAGAAAGGTGAAAAAAAGAATTTTGGCTGGAATGTTAATTTTTGCAATGGCTATCAGCCTGGTTGCATGTTCGGGAGGAAGCACTGAAAAAAAAGAAGACAAAAAGGAAGCTGAAGATGAAGCGCCAGAGCAAAAGGTAGTAAAGTGGAACTACGGAACAAGCGGAAATGTGCTCGTAACAATTGCTAATGAGAAAGGTTACTTCGAGGATGAAGGAATCGAAATTGAGCCGGTTGAGGCAAATGCAAACGCAGATGCTATGACACTGCTTGCTACGGGTAAAGTTGATGTTGTATCTAACGCCGGTACATCTAATCCGCTTCAACAGATTGCATCTGGTGTAGACATTTCTGTGTTTGGCGGACATATGATTGAAGGATGTATGCCGGTTGTAGCTAAAAAAGGTGCTGAATGGAATGGTATCGAGTCATTTATCGGTAAAAAAGTTGCTGTAAACCCAAGTTATTTTGCATTTACAGGCGCAGTTATGGACCTTGGATATGACAAGCCACTTGAAGTAGTACAGTGGGAAACTTATTCAGATTATAATGATGCTTTAGCAGCAGTTGTGCGTGGAGATGTAGAGTATGCTCTTATGGGAACAGGTCAGAACCTTGCGGTTCAGGAAATGGCGGCTAATGGCGAGATTGACATTGTAAGCTACCAGAGCGAGATTATGGAAAACTACTCTTGTTGTCGTATGGTTGCACCGACAGACTGGATTAACGACAATCCAAATACTGTAAAAGCAGTTCTTCGTGCTTTACTTCGTGCACAGTCTTACTATGAGGCAAACAAAGAAGAAGCAGTTTCCTTACATGCAAAGGCAATTGATGCTACAGAAGAATATGTAGGAGCTTACATGTTAGATGACGAACATTATTTCGTAAGTGTAGATCCATTGAAAGACGGTGTGGTTCGTGCATGGAATATTCTTGATAAGACAGGTTTCCTGGATGAAAATGCAAAAGAAATCAATATTGAAGATCATGTAAATACAAAATTATATGAAGAAGCGCTTGCAGAAGCTACAGAAAAATACGGCAAAGAAGCTCCGGAATTCTATGAAGAAATGGCAGCTTTCTTCGCAGAACACGACAAATAAAATAGATAATCAGGAGATAGGTTTATGAAAACAATAAAGGAGTTTTTAAAAAAATATTGGATTACATGTTGTATCTTTGCCGGCTTAGTACTGCTCTATGTATTCCTAACGGTAAATAAGCTGGTAAATCCATATTTATTCCCGTCAACGGATAAGATTAAGGCTGCCTTTATTGACAATAAAGATATGATGTTCGGGAATGCAGTGGCTTCTTTTAAGCTGCTCATCCCATCTATTATCTTTTCGCTTTTGATTGCGCTGGTGCTGGGAACAATAATGGGGATGAATCAAAGAATCCGTGAGATTCTTCATCCGGTGATTTATGCATTCAGTGTAGTACCATCTATTTTATTATGCACGCCCGCCGGGCTGTCGCCAAAGAATTCCCGGTTGGCCTGATGCAGGCAGTAGATACGTTTATCGTTGATCTCGTCCTCAAGGCCTTTTTTCAGCATCTGTTTTTTTGATCGTCTACAATATCGTGTGGGCAACATTGTTTGCGACAATTACTGGAATTATGACGATTGATAAGCGATATCTGGATAAAGCTGAGACGCTGGAATTAAAAGGGATAAAGAGAGTGATAAAAGTAATACTTCCAGCAGCGAGTCCGTCCATTCTCGCCGGATTCGTGAATTCACTTCGAAGTTCTTTTGTAATGTTAGTATATGCAGAAATGTATGGAGCCGGAGAAGGTATGGGCTATTTTGTGAAGAAATATGCAGAGCTTGGAATTTTTGCGAATACGTGGGTTGGTTTCATATTTATGGTGATCATTCTTGTGGTTGTCATGCAGATATTTGAACAATTGAAAAAACATTTGCTAAAATGGACAATGTAGAAGGGGAAATTTGCTTCTTAAATTATGAAGTGAAAAGTGATTATATCTTCATGCAGTAATGAATATTGGTGGAGATGTAGTCACTTTTTCTTTTGCCAAAACTTCCTTATATTCATTGAAAGAAGAACCGGTTATAGTGAATCTGCTTTCAAAAATACTAATTAAAAATCTGTAGATGTATTGATTAAGAAAACGTTGCATATGACTAATTATTCGTATTATACGAAAAGAAACGTAGATAAAAAAGAAAAACTATCCGGTAACATTGAAAGAAATTAAATCGTAAAGTATACTTAATGTATGGTTGGTATGCCGATGGGATAAAGAAAAATCGGAAAGGAGCGGCTGCACATGTTAAATCAAACATATCTGATAACTTCTGTTGTAAAGAAGCTTTCAGAAGGGGCAGAACTAGGCTGGGTGAATCCAAAGCGTCTCTTGTGGGAGGAAGCAAAGGGAGAGCTTGAAGTTTCTGTCAAGGATATTGATGAAGCGGAAGAACGGTTGAACAGGTTTGCTCCGTTTATCAGGAAATGTTTTCCAGAAACAGAGGAGCGGCAGGGAATCATTGAATCTCCCCTGACGCCGATACCGGAAATGCAGCGTTTTTTGAATGATGCATACGGAGAAGGAATAGAGGGGAATCTGCTTCTTAAACAGGACAGTCATCTAGCGGTTGCAGGTTCTGTGAAAGCGAGAGGCGGAATCTATGAAGTGCTAAAGCACACGGAAGAATTGGCGTTGCGGGAAGGTTTGCTTACGGTGGATGATGACTATGCAAAATTGGCATCGGAAGAATGCAGGGAATTTTTCAGCCAATATACTATGCAGGTTGGTTCCACGGGAAATCTGGGGCTTAGTATCGGTATCGCAAGCGCGGCAGTAGGCTATCGTGCTATTGTACATATGTCGGCGGATGCAAAGCAGTGGAAAAAAGATTTACTCCGAAGCCATGGGGTGACCGTGATAGAATATGACGGAGATTATAGTAAGGCAGTAGAAAACGGGCGAAAAGAGTCAGACGCTAACCCGAAAAGCTATTTTGTAGATGATGAAAATTCAAAAGATTTATTTATGGGTTATGCGGTCGCAGCGCGAAGACTGAAAAAACAGATCGAAGAACTGAAAATTAAAGTGGATGCAGAACATCCGTTGTTCGTTTATATTCCGTGCGGTGTGGGAGGAGCACCGGGAGGAGTAACCTTTGGCTTGAAGACCGTGTGGGGAGATCATGTCCATGTATTTTTTGTAGAACCAACGCAAGCACCGTGCATGGTACTGGGCATGGCGACAGAACTTCATAATCAGATCTGCGTACAAGACGTTGGACTTACAGGGCTTACCCATGCAGACGGACTTGCGGTAGGGAGACCTTCCGGTTTCGTAGGAAAAGTTATGGAGCCAATATTGAGCGGTGAATTTACAGTAGAAGATAAATGGCTGTATGAATATATGCGGGCGCTTCTTGATACGGAACATATTTTCATAGAGCCAAGCGCATGTGCATCATTTGCAGGTCCGGTAAACCTGTTGAACTATGAGGAAACGAGAAAATATATTGAGGAAAATCAACTGTCCCATAAGATGAAAGAAGCAGCACATATCGTGTGGGCGACCGGTGGAAGTCTTGTGCCGGAAGAAGAGCGGGAAACTTATAGAAAGACGGTTTTGGATTAAGGAGAATTTATTGCGATGAAGTGAAAAATTTGTTATCCTTATACATAAGAGGAGTTTATGTTTTTAATGAATCCAGTAAAGACATATGGACAGAAATGTAAACATTATTTGTGCGCCAGATGGGAAAAAGATAGTTCTTATCAATGATATTCGGTTTAAAGGAAAAAAGAGGGAAGAGTGGAAAGAGGTTGAGGAATATCTTAAGGAATATATCGGTGAGTTTTATGAAATAGAGGAAACTTCTGAAAAGGTGTTTATTTCCAGTAGTTTTCCGGATGAGTATGTAAGCTCTAAAAGCAGGCTTGTTTTAAAAGGTGCGGTGTCAAAAGCGAAGGCCAATGCTGTCCAGGGGATACCAGAATTAATCCGAATTGCTACTAACAAAGAATACTCTGAGAATACAAAACAAAAACATGTTAAAGATGCTCAATATGGATGGTATCGGTATGATGTGAGATTTGCGCTTCCGGTATATGCCGATAAAAGTAATGAGATTTGTCGGTATAATATCTTTTTTGCAAGAATGCTAGTGCGGCATGATAAAGATGGTAAGAAATATTTATATGATTTATTGGCAGTAAAAAAAGAGACGAGCAGCCCGCCTGAGTAAAAACTGTACGGTGAAAACCCATCTCTTTATGTAAATAATTTTATAATCTATTGTAATGTTTGTCAACAGAAAAATAGTTATCAGGAGAGTTCAATATGGCAGTGAAAACAGTTACTTTATATACCCGTCAAAATGATAAAACTTTACGTCAGCTTGAGCGTGACGGTCGCATTATCAATCACCGCGCTTATGTGGAGATGCATTTCGGAGACATTGCGCCGCTCTTTATGGAGAGCTACGATTGGTTTACGAAAGAGGCGGCAAAGCGCGTGCCAAAGCCTGAGGATGTCCATGCTCCGATTTGGTGCTCTATAAGCCCGGATAATTGTTTGAAGCCGATTGAAGGAACAGTAGTCTACATATTGGAAGTGCCGGAAGACAAGGTTATGTATTTTGATGATGTAAAATGGGACTACGTGCTGAACCGCATTTATCTTCCGGATGATGAAGAGGATGAGAAGGCGTATAAACAGCATTTGAAAGACATCGGAGTTTCCAATGGATTTGAGTTTTTTCAAGGACGGTATAAAGGAATGTATCCGGAGGAAGAAGCGCGAATTCGAGAGAGCTGGAAACGTGCATTTCGCATTGATAAATGGACCATCTTTAACGTATGTGGAAATATCTGGGAAATCCGGCAGGAATGGGTGAAAAGAATTGTTAAACCGGGTGAAGCGGTAAAATAAAAATAATCCGTCATCAGAATCAATCTGATGGCGGATTGTTTTTATATTTTCACTCCGTAAAGTACCTTTAGAAGATGATTCGAAATGACAGGCTGTCTTGTTTTTGGAACCCGTTTTTTCGGCAAAGTGACCTTCGGAAGATGAATGTTTGCCAATCGATTGGTAAATGTAGTAAGCTGCGGAATAGAAAATGCGAAGCTTAAGACAATACAAGCTGTGAGCAATAACAGAGATTCCGCAATTGTATTTACATTCTGAAGCCAATCGGTTGCACTTTTTATATAAGAGTATGTAAGCCCATGACAGAGATAAATTGCCATTGTACGTTCACCCATGTAAGAAAGCCGGTTTTTCTTTTCAGGAACTAAGCAGATCAGCGCATAGGTAAGGAAGAAACCAATACCGTAGCAGAGAAGTCGGATTGTCATTCCCTCTGCAAATGTCTGTCCGAGAAAATCGTAGTTGTATCTTCCGTAAAATATTTTTACCGAATAAGAACGAATCGCCGGTGCCAGTGCCAGAAATGCTGTAAAAGCAGCAAAGGAAATGGCGGCAATGGCCTTTTTCACAGGAGTGCGAAGCTTAGAGACAAGCGCCCGGTCAAAATTCATTCCCGCAAGGAAGAATGGATAAAAGACCAAAACTCTTGGAATGCTCAGGAAATTATTCGGCATATCCGAACATCCGATCAGAAGTCCGGCGATAACAGATAGCAGCATGTAATGCGGAATCCGTTTGACATAAGGGGTAATCACACGCCAGATAAAGAGTGCCATTATGTACCAGAGTGAAAATTTCGGCCGCAGCAAATATAAGCCGGTATCTTTGTGAAGAAGCTCTGTATACATAAAATAATAACACAGCTCATAAATTACATATGGAACTAAAAGCTTGCGAACCAGAGTAAGGAATGGAAGCTCCCGTTTAGAAAAGTAACCGGAAATAAAAATAAATGCCGGCATGTGGAACGAGAAAATCAACCATTTGAGTGTGTAGAGTAAAGTGTTGTTATTATAAGCAGGTTCAATAAAATGTCCGATGACTACAAGAAGAATCAGGAAAGCTTTATAATTGTCGAACAGATAATCACGCTGCTTCGTCTGGTTTGACATAATCAATCCTCTTTCTTTTTAAATAAAATTCTTAATAAAATACAGAAAACAATTTTTAACGCCATACATTCTACGCTTTTCCGTATTTCTGTACAAGATTCAAAATCACCAAAAATGTAACAAATTTTTAATATTTATTTAAACATAATTAACATTTTCAAGAGAAATAGAAGAACTTCGAAATATTACTGGAAAAATAGATGTTTTTTATATATAATGAATGGACAGGTAATAGGTAATAAAAACCAATGAAAAGGAGACAGATTCAATGGAAATGTTATCAATTGAGAGAGAACTGAAAGAAAACTCATATCCGGGACGCGGAATCATTATAGGCAGGAGTGCAGACGGAAGTAAGGCTGTAACTGCTTATTTTATTATGGGCAGAAGTGAAAACAGCCGTAACCGTGTCTTTGTAGAAGAAGGAGAAGGCATTCGTACACAGGCATTTGATCCTGCGAAATTGACAGATCCAAGCCTGATCATTTACGCACCGGTGCGTGTGCTCGGCAATAAGACAATTGTGACAAACGGAGACCAGACGGATACTATCTATGAAGGTATGGACAAGCAGATGACATTTGAACAGTCATTAAGGAGCAGAAAGTTTGAGCCGGATGAGCCTAACTATACACCAAGAATCTCTGGTATCATGCACATTGAAAATGGAACTTATAATTATGCAATGTCAATTTTGAAGAGCAACAATGGCAATCCGGACAGCTGCCACAGATATACATTTGCATATGAGAATCCGGCGGCAGGCGAGGGACATTTTATCCACACATACAAATGTGATGGTAATCCGCTTCCGAGTTTCGAAGGAGAACCGAAACTAATCGCAATTCCGAACGATATGGATGAATTTGTATCTACTTTGTGGAATAGTTTGAATGAAGATAATAAGGTATCTCTTTTCGTGCGATATATTGATATTGCAAGCGGCGCTTATGAGACAAAGATCATCAACAAGAATAAATAAGAATCAGTAAGGAGAATGGATCATGAAAGAATTAGAGTTGAAGTATGGTTGTAACCCAAATCAGAAACCATCCAGAATCTATATGGAGACAGGAGAAGAACTTCCTATCAAAGTGTTAAATGGAAGACCTGGATATATTAATTTCCTTGATGCATTTAACGGCTGGCAGCTGGTTAGCGAACTTAAGAAAGCAACCGGACTTCCGGCGGCAACTTCTTTTAAGCACGTATCTCCGGCAGGAGCGGCAGTCGGACTTCCACTGGACGAAACACTGGCGAAGATCTACTGGGTGGATGATCTCGGAGAATTGTCCCCAATGGCAAGCGCTTATGCAAGAGCGAGAGGTGCAGACAGAATGTCCTCTTTTGGTGATTTCATTTCTTTATCTGATGTGTGTGATGTAGATACTGCAAGACTGATCAAAAGAGAAGTTTCTGACGGAGTTATCGCACCGGGATATGAACCGGAAGCATTGGAGATCTTAAAGGCAAAGAAAAACGGTAATTATAATGTGATCGAGATTGATCCGGACTATGTTCCAAGAAAGCTGGAGAGAAAAGAAGTATTCGGTATCACATTTGAGCAGGGCAGAAATGAATTGAAGATTGATGATGAATTCTTTGCAAATATTGTGACAGAGAACAAAGAACTGACAGAGCAGGCAAAGATCGATCTTGCAATTTCTATGATTACATTAAAATACACACAGTCCAATTCCGTGTGCTTCGTGAAAGACGGACAGGCAATCGGAATCGGTGCAGGACAGCAGTCCAGAATCCATTGTACACGTCTGGCAGGAC
>ENA-OPCB01000829-OPCB01000829.1-human-gut-metagenome-genome-assembly--contig:-NODE-829-length-19557-cov-2.718696_pt1 | contig 19557 bp, 13 predicted proteins | sample MGYA00241561_ERZ501473 | MGnify/ENA primary metagenome ERZ501473 (study PRJEB25962, sample SAMEA2042519) | human gut metagenome | biome: human gut; feature: human-associated habitat; material: faeces... | reverse complement strand
ATAAAATTTTTTCAAAGTTTTTAGTGACAAGTTTACAGTTACAAATGACAAGTTAAGATAGAACCCCCTAATGGAGTTTCTAAAAATATATTTCTCTAAAATTCAGCCTAAGCTGAATTTTTTCCTCAACTTGCCACTTATCACTTGCCACTCTTAACTATTTCTACTTGTCGTTTAAAGCAGCAATTCCTGGTAATGTTTTACCTTCTAAGAATTCTAAAGAAGCTCCACCACCTGTAGAAATGTGAGTCATCTTATCTCCAAATCCTAAGATATTAACAGCAGCAGCTGAGTCTCCTCCACCGATAACTGTTGTAGCATCTGCATCTGCCATAGCTTTAGCAACAGCAATTGTTCCTTTGTTGAAGTTTTCGAATTCGAATACTCCCATTGGTCCGTTCCAGATAACTGTCTTAGCATCTTTTATTGCTTCAGCATATAAAGCTTCTGTCTTAGGTCCGATATCTAATCCCATATATCCAGCTGGAATATTTTGATCTTCAGTAACCTTAGCTTCAACATCCTTGAATCCATCAGCAATTCTGTGATCTACTGGTAATAAGAATTTAACACCTTTAGCTTCAGCTTTAGCTATCATTTCCTTAGCGTAATCCATTCTATCATCTTCACATAAAGAAGTTCCGATTTCATATCCTTGAGCTTTTAAGAATGTATAAGCCATTCCTCCACCAATGATAATTGTATCAACTTTTTCTAATAAATTGTTGATAACAGCTATTTTATCAGAAACCTTAGATCCACCTAATATAGCAACGAAAGGTCTAACTGGGTTATTTACAGCTTCTCCTAAGAACTTTAATTCTTTTTGAATTAAGTATCCGCATACAGCTGTATCAACGTAGTTAGTTACTCCTACAGTTGATGAGTGAGCTCTGTGAGCTGTTCCAAATGCATCGTTAACATAAATGTCACATAAAGAAGCTAATTCCTTAGATAATTCTTCTCCGTTCTTAGTTTCTTCTTTTCTGCATCTAGTGTTTTCTAATAATACAACATCTCCGTCTTTCATATCAGCAACAGCTTTTCTAGCGTTTTCTCCAACAACTTCTTCGTCTCTAGCGAAAACAACTTCTTTACCTAACATTTCGCTTAATCTTACAGCAACTGGTGCTAAGCTCTTAGATGCATCTTTTCCTAAGTGTGAGCAAAGTATAACTTTAGCTCCATTTTCAATTAAGTATTTGATTGTTGGAAGAGCTCCTACTAATCTATTTTCATCAGTTATAACTCCATCTTTTAATGGTACGTTAAAGTCACATCTTACTAAAACTCTTTTACCTTTAACTTGAACATCTTCAATTGTCTTTTTATTAAAGCTCATTCTTTTCACCTCATAAATTTTTATAGTTTTATCTATAATTTTAAAATAGGCCCGGTCTTATAAGTATGCCTTAGAGACCGGACCCTGTTTAGGATCTTATAAGAGTGCTTTTATAAGCATCTAAATCCATATATAATTATCTATTAAAATTAAGCTAATTCAGCGAAGTATTTAATAGTTCTAACCATTTGGCTAGTGTATGAGTTTTCGTTGTCATACCATGAAACAACTTGAACTTGGTATAATCCTTCTCCGATTTCAGATACCATAGTTTGAGTTGCATCAAATAATGAACCGTACTTGATTCCGATGATGTCTGAAGAAACTAATTCTTCTTCAGTGTAACCGAATGATTCGTTAGAAGCAGCTTTCATAGCAGCGTTGATTCCTTCTACAGTTACATTTTCACCCTTAACTACAGCAACTAAGATTGTGCTTGATCCAGTTGGAACTGGTACTCTTTGTGCAGAACCGATTAATTTTCCGTTTAATTCTGGGATAACTAATCCGATAGCTTTTGCAGCACCTGTGCTGTTAGGAACGATGTTAACTGCTGCTGCACGGGATCTTCTTAAATCACCTTTTCTCTGTGGTCCGTCAAGAGTCATCTGATCACCTGTGTAAGCATGGATTGTGCACATGATACCAGATTTGATCGGTACAAGATCATTAAGAGCCTTAGCCATTGGTGCAAGACAGTTTGTTGTACAAGAAGCTGCAGAAATGATCTGATCCTCAGCTTTCAGTGTCTCATGGTTTACATTGTAAACGATAGTCGGAAGGTCATTGCCTGCTGGTGCAGAGATAACAACTTTACGAGCACCTGCATTGATATGAGCCTGAGCCTTTTCTTTGGATGTGTAGAATCCAGAGCACTCCAGAACTACGTCAACACCCAGCTCGCCCCATGGGCAGTTGTTTGCATCCGGGAAAGCGTAGATCTTGATCTCTTTTCCGTCAACTGTGATGGAATCTTCACCTGCTGATACTGTGTCTGCCAGTGCATATTTACCCTGTGATGAATCGTATTTTAACAGGTGTGCCAGCATTTTTGGGGAAGTCAGATCGTTGATAGCTACTACTTCATATCCTTCTGCGCCAAACATCTGTCTGAATGCAAGACGTCCGATACGTCCAAAACCATTAATTGCTACTTTTACTGCCATTTTAGTTTCCTCCTAAAAATGTTTTGAAATTCTTTTGTCAGACAAGCTGTCCGATCAAAGGGCAGTATGCTTGACAAAATTTTATCAGCACAATTATTCTACCTAATTTGTTTCAAAATATCAAGATGTAAAATTAAAAATATTGGAAACATACGTCGTTTTTATGCTATACTTTGGAATGAAAAATCAACAAACACCAACAGGAGGAGTTTTTCATGCCAATTTTAGCAGACTATCATATGCACTCCAGCTTTTCCGGAGACTCCAGAGCGCCCATGCAGGACATGGCAGCGCGCGCCATCGCACTCGGTTATCAGGAAATATGCTTTACCGAGCATATGGACCTGCACTATCCTGCTTCCGAAGAGTGTCCCGAGGACATGTTTTTATTAAATACCGATTCCTATCTCTATGATCTGCTCCGCGCCAGGGAGAAATTCGGGGAACAGATTAATATTAAATTCGGCGTTGAACTGGGACTCCAGCCAGATTACCTCAAAGAAATTTCCGACTACGCAAGATCCTATGATTTTGATTTTATCATCGGCTCCACCCATGTCGTACAGCATCAGGATCCTGCTTTTCCCTCTTATTATGAAGGAATCACAACTGAGGAGGGCTACCGCGCCTACTTTAACGAAATCCTGACATCCATCCGTTCTTTTACCAATTTCGATATTTACGGACATATCGACTATGTGATCCGTTACAGCAAAACAAAGGATTTAAACTACTGCTATGAACAGTATGCGGATATTTTTGACCCCATCATTGAAACGCTGATCGCCAACGGCAAAGGCATCGAAATCAACACCGCCGGTCTGGATAAAGGCTTAAAGGAACAGCATCCCTGCGCTGAATTCATCCGTCAGTACCGTCAAAAAGGCGGTGAGATCATCACAGTCGGCTCCGATGCACACCGCCCGGAGGATATTGGACGCCATTTCGACCACGCAGCTGACGTGCTGAAAGCATGCGGATTCTCTTATTACTGCACATTTGAGAAACGGGTACCGGCTTTTCATAAGCTGTAAATACAAGCCGCCAGGAATTTTTATGTTCCTTTTACAGAAAAGATGAGGCAGCTGCACTGACGTGTGGCTGCCTCATCTTACGATAACAACTCTGGTATCACGAAACCGCTTCCCGGTATTCTTTTTCCAGCTCTTTGATTTTATCTGCCAGCTGCTTTTGGCAAATATCTCCGGAACCATTTTGCAAAGCCCCCTCCATGGACGCACAAAAGGCCTGTCCTGGCGTACCCTGCCATTTCTGCCTGCAGTCCTTTAGCTGTTCCTCCACCAGAAGCGAAATCTGGTACAGCTCTGGATTTTTCGCCAGAAAATCCACATATTCCTGCTCAGACAGTCCCATCCGTTTTGCCGCCAGAAACCCGGCCGCGCTTCTTTTATCCCGCAGAAGCTTCCACGCTTTTTCATACGCGGCTGCCGCCCGATCGAACAAAAACAGTCCTGCATAAGCGCAGCCCGCATTATGATACACACTCCCGACGATCTCCGGCTTTGCGCCGGTCAGCTGTTTCATCAGCGGCTCATATTCCTGCAGCGCGCGGAAATATTTTCCGGATTCGAGGAAATAATCCCCCCGTGCCTTCGCCCGGTCGGTTTCGTTATTTTCCGCATTCGTCTGCAGGATTTTCTGCACCTGCAGCGCCTGCTCCTGCGGACAGTATCCGGTATACGAAAACAGACATGCCGCAAACGCCGTCACACAGTCCTCTTCTTTCAGGCTGTCATTTAACAGCACCGCAAGCTTTGGCAAACCGCACTGCTGCGCAACCCAGTCGATCAGCTCTTTTGTCAGCAGCTCCGGCTCCATTATCCATGCGTTTTCCCGAATAAAATAGCACAGTTCTTCGATATTCCAGATATGTACTTTTGCTTTTTCAAAATAGTAGGGCAATTCTGCGTTCTGCCCCAGACACAGATATACACGTCCCATGATTTTCCTCTAAAATTCGTCTATGATTCTGCCAAAACCGGCGGCGCAGCGGATTTTGCATCAGCGCCTGCTGCACTCTGTTCTGACGCCACAGTTGCAGTGTCTGTCGTATCGGCACCTGCTGACGCCTGGGCTGCAGTGCTGCTGCCTGCCGCAGTATCCGGCTGCCCGATCGAAATCGTCTTCTCCCAGAACTGGTGCGTCGCCTGGAAGAACTCTCCGAAGCCGAAATCTTCCATGTTCAAGCGCAGCGTCGTCAGATCCGCCATGTCGATCTGCAGGTGGATACGCGTTGTGCGCGCCGGACGCTGTGGAAGTCCGGTCAGCGCGATCTCCACATCCCGGATCTCGCCGCCGTTTAGCGGTGTAATCCGTAGCGAAAAGCGGTTCTCCTCTTCCAGTAAGAAGTCGATCTCCGCCTTTGCATCGTACCAGTTCGTCCCGGCATCCAGAAGCGGATGGCAGCTGTCCTGCCCGCGCTTTTCCACATACAGACTGATGTTTGCCTTTAACATGTCTTTTCCAAGGAACACATACCCTTCGGAAACGCTGCCGGGCGTCATACGCTGGCGCGCCGCATAACAAGCTCCCTTGCTGTAAAGGTTGTTGCCCAGAAACACCCGGCGTTCCTGGCACAGAAACCGCAGCGATTCCTGATACCATTCTCCCAAAAAGCCTTCGCCAATCAGGTAGACACAGCTAATATTTCTATCGCCGATCACCGCTTTCATTGTCTCTAAAAAGCGCTGATCCAGATCTTCTCTGCCTGCCGCCACTTCCTTCCAGTCCGCTTCCTCCACAAAGCAGGCGACCGGAGATGTTTTCCGGTTTGCCGTAAACAGAAGCGTATGCAGAAACGTGCCGGAAAAATCACACAGAAGCACGTCCTGTTTCCAGAGCTCTTCGGGTTGGCAGATATTATAATAGAAAAAACTCTCCGCGCGTCCGATCAGAAACAGACTCGCATTTTTCAGACCGAGCATGCCGACCGCATCCGTCACTGCTGACAATACGGGTACAGACACCTCCGGTACAGAAAAGACGAGCGCCTGCAGGCGTTCCGGGCGCACGATCGGTGCAAGCAGCGACATCGTCCGTTTTAAAAACAGGGAAAGCAGCGCAATCGAACTATAGTTCTGTCCGCCTACCTCCACCATTTCCTGGTGTGCTGCCTTCGTCAGCAGTCCGTCAGCGAGAAAAACCTCTCCAGTCGCTGCCGCTGCCTGCGCTTTCGGTCCGTACACCCAAAGATCTTGATCGGTATACCGTCCCAGCAGCGCCGGAATCAGATACTGCTCCTGATCCGCCTGCAGGCTGATCGTCTTTGGACAGGGTTCTCCCGGCAGACAATAGCTGATTTGCGCATATGCATCCGTCAGATCATAGCCAGCCGTTGCCTGCCGTTTGTTTTCTTCTTTTTCCCTGTGTTCTAAAAACATATCTCCTTCTCCCTATTTCAGCATTCCAAACAGCCGTTTTGCACAAAACGCGGTATACAGGTAGCTTTGCGTCCGCTCCTTCTGCGCCGATAAATCCTCCTGCAAAAGCTGTGCCTGTGCCATTTCATAAAGCCATGCGTACCTGCCCTGCATTGCCTCTGCTGCTTTCTCCTGCGCAAGCAACATGCCATTTTCCAAAATTTTCTCCGGCCTTTCGGACACTGTGATATAATACTGCAGCCGCTCTCCCGGAAACAGAATAAATCCCGCCGCATAAATGCCGTCGCAGACGCATGGAAGCTCCCTTTCATGATACTGTGCTTCCGCCAGTTCCCCTTCCACTCTCCGATAGTTCAAAACCAGCTGTTTTTCGGGTTCTCCCTCATATACGACAAAGGTTTTGTCCAGAATCTCCCAAACCTCCGGCACAAGGTCTGCAAACTGCTGCAGCACCGGAAGCAGGCAGTTTTCTTCAAATAACTCCCTGATAATTTTAGCCACCTGACCGCGGTTTTTTTCCTCTAACATGCCTTTGTTTTTGGCGTAATACTGCAGCGCCGCAATTTTGCACAGCCTGCTTACCTTTGCACCCCATCTGCAGAGCCGCAAAATCATCTGCACCATATATCGGTGGATCGGTTGCTTTAAAATCACATTTGCGTAGGCGCAGCGGTACAAAAATGCCTCTTCCAGCTCCGGACTGCCGCCCGCACTGATATAATCCCGCAAAAGATCCATCCGCTCCGTCACATCCTGCCCGGTAAACAATAGCTGAACCAGCAGCTTCCTGTTGATTTTCCAGATGTCGATTTCAAAATTTTTTGCCGCCTGCAATAGCACTTCCAGCTCGCTGCAGCTTCCCTCGTAAGCATCCGCCAGATACTGTAAAATCCGATCGTCATATTTTCCGTTCAGCGCAGCCTGCGCACACAGAAGCATCAGGCGCTTTTCTTCGAGATGGCTTTCTTTTGCCAGAAGTCTGCTGCAAAGGCGCATCAGCTCCGCCGGCTCAAGTTTGCAAAAGCACTGACCGGCAAGCCACTCATATGCTTTGTCATAAAAACCGTGCAGAATCATCAGTCGCGCCATGCATAGCCTGTCCTTTTCCGCAATCTGCTCTTTGGACAGTGTCCGCAAAAAGGCGTTCAGCTCCTTATTTTTCTCCTGCTCGGACAGCCACACCGCCAGCCGGCAGCGAAGCTCCTGCCCGTAAACATCCTCCAGCTGTCTGTTTGTACAAAGCTTCGTCCAGACGGCGATCTGATCGAGTTCCGAAAGCTTTCTTTTTTCCGCTTCCAATAAAAACGCAATGCTCTCTGTGCCCCATTCCCGCAGTGCTTCCATTCCCCAGGCAGAAACCGCATCCTGAAACGAGAGCAGCTCTTTCCTGTCAACAGTCACCAGACGGCGGTTCTGCTCTTCGTCTTCTGTAAAAAGCAAATCCTCCGGATCGTAAACGGACACGCAGGCTTTTCCATCCTGCAGCCAGTAAGTCTCTTCGCCTTTCAGTCTGCGATGAACGACAATCAGCTTGCGGCATTCCTTGCGGTTCAATACAACTTCAGTGCTTTCGAGCAGCGAAGTAATCGTCTCCCCCTGCGCTTTGTCAAGCGCCAACGCCGGCAGATTTTCCCGGTACAGCCAGGACAAATGCCGGTTGATTCTTCCCTTATTCAGGCAGTCCAGCAGAAAATGGTCCATCTCCGGCTTGTAGGTGATGTAAAGCTCCGGATCCTTTGTCTTGCATCGCTCCACGCACGAATACAGCCACGCCGCATATTCCCAGTCCAGGTTGCACTGGTAGGCAAAATACAGCAGCACGCTTTTGGGCGGTTCAATATCCCGCGACAGATCGGTGCTCAACAGATAATATTCATACAGACGCGTGACACGCAGCTTGTTTTCCACACCTCTTTCATACCAGACATGCCACTTTTGCTCGCATTTGTTTCCTTTGATCAATAACGAACAGATCGCCTGCAAAATGTCTGGGGACTGCTTTTTTTCCCAGCTGCGCTCCAGAATTTCAAACAAAACCGGCTCGAAATATTTTTCCCGGCAGGCAAGCTCTGCAGCCTGTCCGCAAAGATTTTCATTCAAAAGCCCTTTCCGTGCGCCATAAACTAAAACCCTGCGCACAATCGGGTCTAGCCCCGTCAAAAGCGCCGGATCTGCGTTCAGCAAAAGCACCGCTTCCTGATACAACAGCGGGCTTACGCAGCCTTTCTGGAACTGTTCCTGCAAAAACTGCCACTTCCGGTAGGTGCTCCGGTTGATCTCATGGGATAAAAACAGCATCAGCCACGCAATCCGCCATTCTTCCGGGTAACGGGTATAAATTTCCTCCACCCGCGCGGCGGCACGCTTCACATACTCCTCGCGCTTATCGTACAGTGTCGTCAGATACAGATAATAGCTGACGACCGCCGGGCTTTCTCCCTCCAGCATCGAGCGCAGCTGCTTTAACATCCAGCCGGCCTCTTCTGTTTTGTTTTCCGTCAATAACAGCTGTGCGGAAAAAAGCTTTGGCACGATACTTTTCCGATCCAGGACAGCCAGTTCTTCCACACATTCCCGCACCTTTTCCTGCCAGTCTGCCAGGTCGATCTGCTTTGCGCGCAGCTTTAAATAAAGCTCTGTCAGACGGATCGTATATTTTTTCTGGCGGCTTTTTTTTTCGGTTTCCGCAGACAGTCCCGTTTTCCGGCGGGTCGCTGTGACACCGACCAAAAAGCTGCCCCGGCTCCACGAAACCGTCACCGTCCCGAAATTTTTCCCGTCATGGAGCTTTTCTTCCGATATATAAACCGGCAGGCGACAGAGATTGCCTAAAAAGTCATCCTCCCCGATTCTGTTTTTTTCCAGAAACAAAAAATCGTCCTCTGTCTGTACCTTCAGGCTGACCGGTCCCCAGCCATTTTTTAAAATCTGCAGCTCTTCCCGTACCGTTTCCTGTACATCTTTGACCTGAATTTCCGGTTTGGCAGCAGTAAAGGTCAGTGCCTGCTTGCAGCCATTTTCTTCCAGAAATGTCTCGACGTTGGAGCTGTTATAGTATCCGGCGGACAGCCCCCGGTACAAAAGCCAGGTCTTTTCGCCTTCTTTTTTACAGATTTCTGCAAACGGTTTGCTGTAAAAAAACTGTACCGCCGTTTTCCAGTCCGTGCGCGCAAGCTCTGTAAATCCGGCAAGCGTCGAGACTTTTCCTGCAATTCCTGCTGCCGCCTCTCTGCGCACCGTCACCTTCCACGGCAACGTGTATTCCCCGTAGTCCGATACGATCAGGAACTGTCCCTGCAGGCTGTCGCCCTCCTGCAGCCCGTCTGCACAAAATCGGTACACGATTTTCTCCTGCACGCCGTTGAACCACTCCGTTTTACACTCCATCCGCTCATCCTTTGTCAGGACATAACCCTGTGCCGGGATTTCTTCCTGTGATGCAAAAATGGTAAACGCGCCCTCTGCAGCTTCCCCCGGCGCAACAGACAGCTCTGCCAGCCGAACAGAAAACGTCAGCTTTCCTTCTATTCTGCGGTATTTTTCTGTCAGAATCTGCTCTTCCAGTCTTCTCACTTGCGTTCCCCTTTCTGCACAATTTTGCCTGCCGGGACGCTCCCGATCAGGCGGTCATTTCCAATAGTCTTACCTTTTATATTACCCTATTTCCGAATATCGCGCAAGGGATTGACAAATGCGTTTCGCTTAAGTATTATTGTATTAAATCAATCATACAGGCAAGGAGGTGTTCACATGCCATGGGAACTTGATTCAGACAGACCTATTTACGCCCAGATTGTTGACCGGCTCAAGCATGAAATCGTATCCGGATTCTATCCGCCCGGCTCCCGGCTTCCCAGTGTCCGCGACCTCGCTGCACAGGCAAGCGTCAATCCGAACACCATGCAGAAAGCCTTCACCGAGCTGGAGCGTACCGGTCTGATTGTCACGCGTCGCACCAGCGGGCGGACGGTCACCGAAGATACTGCTTTGATTGAACAGGTGCGCAGTGAACTGGCAGAGCTTCAGATCAGTCAGTTTCTGACGCGGATGCAGCATCTCGGCTATCAGAAAGACGATAGTATCCGGCTGCTTTTGGCCAAAAAGGAGGAAAATTCATGACACAGACATCCGATACCCTGCTCCGTCTGCAGGACGTCAGCAAGCGCTTCGGCAAAAAAACAGCGCTTGACCATATCAGCCTCGAAATCGCTCCCGGCAGGATGGTCGGGCTTTTAGGCTCCAACGGCAGCGGCAAATCCACACTGATCAAACTCATCAACGGACTTTTGGTACCCTCGTCCGGACAAATTTTCATCTGCGGCCAGGCTCCCGGTCCCGAAACCAAGGCGATCGTTTCGTATCTGCCGGAGCGCACCTATCTGCCCGATACTGTCCGGGTAAAGGGACTGCTCTCTTTTTTCAGGGATTTTTATACAGACTTTGACGCTGCAAAGGCGGAGGAAATGTTGCAAAAGCTCGACATCGATCCGTCCAGCCCCTTAAAGACGCTCTCGAAGGGAACCCGTGAAAAGGTGCAGCTGATCATGGTCATGAGCCGCCGCGCCAGGGTCTATATTCTGGACGAGCCGATCGCCGGCGTCGATCCCGCCGCGCGTGATTACATTTTAAAGACCATTATCCAGGATTACAGCGAGGATGCGTCAATTCTGCTCTCCACACACTTGATTGCGGACGTCGAGCAGCTTCTGGACGACGTTATTTTCCTGAAAGACGGACAGATCATTCTCTCTTCCAGCGTGGAGGAGATCCGGGACACCCGCCATCAGTCCGTAGACTCTTATTTCCGGGAGGTATTCTCATGCTCACAAAACTGATTTCCCATGAATGGAAAGATACGTTTAAAGTTCCTGCCCTTCTGCTCACTATCACGGTGCTGCTTTCCGCCGCCAGCCTCGTATACTTCTCCGTTGCTGACCAAGCTACCGCCGACATAGATCTCAATGTGCGAAACTTTGTACTTTACATCGCATACATCCTGATTCTCAGCGGTCTTTCCATGATCCTGACAATCTATTTTGCTATCCGTTTTTATAAAAATCTCTATACCGACGAGGGCTATCTGATGCACACGCTCCCTGTCAAGCCCTGGATGCTGATTGTCTCCAAGCTGACCATCGGAACCATCTGGTTTTATCTGATCGATTTGTTGTTGGTTGGTGCAATTACCTTGATCACCTTGATTGCCCTGCCCACAATGGCATATTTTTCTCCGGAAGATCTGTTGGAGCTTCGGACAATGTTCCAGTCGTACCACACGATTTTCACTGTTCCATCCATACTCTTCCTGGCAATTCCCGTGATGATCATCAGCTCTGTCTTTTCCCTGCTTACCATCTATGCCTCGATCTCTTTGGGACAGCTGTTTTCCAGCCACAAGGTGCTCGCATCCATCCTGTGCTATCTCGGGCTGAGCACCATCCTTTCGACCGCTATGATGCTTCTGACTACGCCTACGACCGCAGGCGTGTTCATCCTTCAATCGACTTCTGCGAATCCGATGGCTGATTTTGCCTCCATTTACTGGTCAATTATGCTGATTTCCCTGTTCGCAAATCTGGTTCTATGCGTTCCTGCTTTCTGGATCTGCAACTATGTAATGAAACGTTGTCTGAATCTTGATTAAGACATACCGCGCTGCGGCGGAGATTTTGAAAGGTGCCTGACGACCTGACGCCTGACGATTTCCGCTGCGGCGCGATTTTTTTAGTTGCGTCTGACTGTCGCGGCTCGCATGATGTAGCGGGCAGTTCAGACAGCAGTATCTTTTTTTCTATCTCCGGCATATCTTATTATCACATATTCTGGATATGAGAGGTACTTTTATGCCACAGCTTTCCTGTGCTGCAGCAGAAGAAACCGGTTATCCCGGCTCCCTGATGATCTGCGTAACTTCTTCTGTCGGTTTTTTCCCGGTTGTGGGCGCTACTGTTACGATCTCCGACAGTGCTTCCCCGGAACAGATTCTTGAAACTCTTACTACCGATGAATCCGGACAGACAACGTCCGTCCTGCTGCCTGCGCCCAATCCCGCCTATTCCCAGAGTCCTTCCAATCCGCGGCCATACACCGATTATATGATCGAAGTACAAGCGGACGGTTACGAGCCCGTCCGTATCAACGGCGCTGAAATTCTGCCGGACGAATCCAGCATTCTTCCGGTTTCCATGACACCCACCGCAGTTTCCGACACTCCCGAAGAACAGGACATTTTCATCCCGGATCACACGCTTTACGGCGAATATCCTGCCAAAATCCCGGAAGCTGAAATCAAAACCGAAGCCGAAACCGGAGAAATCGTCTTAAGCCGCGTCGTCATCCCGGAATATATCATCGTCCACGACGGTCTTCCCGACGATTCCAGCGCTCCAAACTACTATGTCCGCTATAAAGACTATATCAAAAACGTCGCTTCTTCCGAAATCTATGCAACCTGGCCGGAGAGCACTATCTACGCCAACATCCTCGTCATTCAGTCCTTTACCCTGAATCGTGTATACACAGAATGGTATCGTGCAAAGGGCTATTCCTTTACCATCACCTCTTCCACCGCCTACGACCAGAAATTCATCTACGGCAGAAATATCTACAGCAACATCGACCGCCTCGTGGACTCCATTTTTGCAAATTATCTCTCCCGGCCGGGCGTGCGGCAGCCGATCTTTACCAGCTATTGCGACGGAAACCGCGTCAACTGTCAGGGTCTCTCCCAGTGGGGCTCCAAATATCTCGGTGACCAGGGCTACAGCGCGATTGAGATCATCCGCTACTATTACGGCAACGACATGTATATCAACGCAGCCCAGGCCATAAGCGGCGTTCCGTCCTCCTGGCCCGGCTATGACCTGACAATCGGTGCATCCGGCACAAAGGTTCGACAGATGCAGGAGCAGTTAAACCGCATTGCACAGAACTACCCTGCTATCCCGAAAACCTCTGCCGACGGTATCTTCGGTTCCCAGACCGCTGCACAGGTGCGGGCTTTTCAGCGTATCTTCAACCTCCCTGCAACCGGAATCGTGGATTATCCGACCTGGTATCAGATTTCAAACATTTATGTGGCGGTCAGCCGTATCGCAGAGCCGGGGACATAACGGCACGGCATAAAAAGACCGCATGCGGGATGAATCTGTCCCACATGCGGTCTTTTTATTCATGACAATAGAATGCTCGCAGTGTGTGCATTCTATTATTTTGCAAGCAGCAGCATAATGTCATTGGAGCGCGCTACAAACTTGGTCATCGCTTCCGGAGAAAGCGGTGCGTTCTGGAGCTTCGCCAGATCATAGAGCTGTTCGCAGATCATCTGGGTGTTTGCATCGTCTTCGTGCTCCGTAATGTAGGTTACGAGCGGATGGTTTGCATTCAATACCAGCGTCTCGCCCTCTGCACCGAACATGCTCATATCCATGCCGCCGCCATACATCTTCATCATATCCTGCATTCTTCTGCTCTCTTCGGAAACCGTCAGAACAGAGGATACCTTTTTATTCTTGAGCTTTTCGATCTTTACCTTGATCTTGTCGTTTTTCAGTGCTTTCTGAACCAGCTTTTCAACCTTTTCCGCCTGCGCGTTTAATTCTTCCTGCGTCTTCTTGCTGGTCTTTGCCTTAAACGCATCGGTTAAGTCAGCATCGATTCTTGCAAAATGAATCCCCTCATTCTTTGCTTCCAACTGAGAGATAAAGGGCTGGTCGATCCGGTCGGTCAGCATAACGGCATCCATTTTGGCAGCCTTGAACATGTTGATATACTGGCTCTGCTGTTTTTCATCTGTTACATAGTAGATGGTCTTGTCTTTCTTCTCTTCCTCAGCGGAATCTTCGTTCTTGTCCTCTACGACTTCTGCTTCTACCTTTTCGCCGTTCTCATCCACAGCACCCTCCTGGGTCTCATCCGGGTCAGTCTTATTGACTTCCAGGCACTCGGGCAGGGTCATATATTTGCCGTCCAGGTTCTTGAAGAGGATGTAATCCGTCATCTTCTCGCAGAATTTTTCGTCCTTTAAGCAGCCGAATTTGATGAACGGAGCGATATCATCCCAGTATTTCTCGTATTCATCCTTCTGGGTCTTGCACATGCCGGACAGCTTATCCGCAACCTTTTTGGTAATATAATCGGAAATTTTCTTTACAAAGCCATCGTTCTGCAGCGCGCTTCTGGACACGTTCAGCGGCAGATCAGGGCAATCAATGACACCCTTTAACAGCAGTAAAAATTCCGGAATTACTTCTTTAATATTATCGGCAATAAATACCTGATTATTGTACAGCTTGATGACGCCCTCGATGGATTCGTATTCCATGTTGATCTTCGGGAAGTACAGGATACCCTTTAAGTTGAACGGATAATCCATGTTCAGATGAATCCAGAACAGAGGCTCCTTGTAATCCATAAATACCTTGCGGTAGAAATCAACGTACTCTTCCTTTGTGCATTCACTGGGGTTCTTCGTCCAGAGCGGGTGAGTATCGTTGATCAGCTCCGGACGCTTTGTAATTTTGAGCTTATCCGGATCTTCTTCCTTTTCTTTCTTCACTTCTTCGATCACATGATCGCTGTCGAGCTTCTCACTCGCAAGAATCGTCTGTGTCTCAGGTGTATTGGCTCTGGAAACGTAAATTTCCACAGGCATGAAGGAACAATACTTTTTGATCACTTCGGTTGCCTTATACTCGTTGCAGAACTGCAGGCAGTCCTCGTTTAAGAACAGGGTAATGCAGGTACCGACTTCTGTGCGGGTACCATCCTGCATGTCATATTCTGTGCCGCCGTCGCACTCCCAGTGAACCGGCTTTGCATCCTTCTGCCAGGAAAGGGTATCGATATGCACCTCATCTGCTACCATAAATGCGGAATAGAAGCCCAGGCCGAAATGACCGATAATCTGGTCGTCGTTTGTCTTATCTTTATATTTTGCGATAAAATCTGTCGCGCCGGAAAATGCGATCTGGTTGATGTATTCCTCCACCTCATCCGCAGTCATGCCGACACCGTTATCGATAAACTGGATGGTCTTTGCATCCGGATCAACGATAACATCCACTCTGGGCTTGTAGCCTTCCGGAAGCTCGTATTCTCCCATCATATCCAGCTTCTTTAACTTCGTAATGGCATCGCAGCCGTTGGAAATCAGCTCTCTGTAAAAAATGTCATGATCCGAATATAACCACTTTTTGATAATCGGAAAAATATTGTCGCTGTTAATTGATAATGCTCCGTGCTTTTCAGCCATGAAATATCACGATCCTTTCTTTCTCAGTTCGTTTTCAGATGCCTGGAGAAGCTTTCCTCCAAGCTTTATCCATAGTGTAGTCCTGTCGTTTCAAAAAGTCAATAAAAAATTAGCACTCATTTTGACTGAGTGCTAATAATTCTTTGGAAGCCCGCATGGTTGCCGCGTTTCCCGCAATTCTAAATTTTTCATAAACAGGGTACAGCGCACTGTCGGGCAGTTTTCATAAGCTGAAACGCAGCGTCCGACAGGGCAGTTTTCATAAGCCGGAAGCGCGACGTCCTGCCGGAATGCCTGGCTATTCCTGCTCACTCCTGATGTTGAAAATATATCTGATATACTTCAAAAAAGCTGGAAGTTTTGACATCGTCCTGATGAATCATCGTGACGGAATCCCAGAGTTCCTCGTTGAGCTGGCGTACCAATGTTTGTTCAAACGCCGTATATTCCGTATCGAATGCCTCGCTCTGGCGCTGTTTTACTATTTTTTCTTTATTCGCTTTGGTCTGCGCCTCGTCGAACGTGCTGATACATTTTAAAATATAGTAACTTCCGTCTGATTCCACCACGTCGCTGATTTCGTCCTTGCCGAGGTTAAACGCCGCCTTTTCCAGTGCTTCCGAAACCTCGCCTTTTCCAAACGACTGCGTCACCGTTTGGTCCTCGCTCTCCGCCTGCGCAAGCGTCTCAAAATCCACGCCTTCTTCCTTTGCCTTGCCAAGCACCTGGGAAGCTTTGGCAGAATCGCTGACCCTGATCCTATCTACCGTGATGGTGCGCGCTTCATCGTCGCTTACCTCCGGATTGACATTTTCTACAATCGTCTGATAAACCTTTTCTGCAAGCGCATACTCTTCATACATCTTCGTAATCAGATCCTGCGTCACGTTGAGTGCCGTCACTTCCGCGCTGTTCAAGGAAGTAAAATATTCCCTGCCCGCCGCTGCCGCACGCTCCTTTTCCTTATCATCCAGCGTCACTTCTTTTTTCTGGGCGAGCAGATTCATCACCTTGATTCTCGCCAGCTGTGTCAACACCTGTTCCCGTTCCTCCTGCTCCAGCGAAAGCTGTCCGTCGGAAGCGTTCCAGATCTGGCTTCCATAGACGGATTCATACTGATTCTGCATGTTCGTCAGATATACCATCACCTCCGGCAGCACACAAGACGCACTCGAAATCCGGAATACCTCGTTCTTTTTCAGCCCCGCCGTCAGAACGACCTTCGTATTTTTCCCGCAGCCTGCCAGCGCAGAAATCATCATAACAGCCGCGCCCAGAAGCGCTGCAGCTTTACAAAATTTTGTTTTTTTATTTATCATCAATTTCTCAACTTTCTATTTTATCTGAAAAAGAATGTGCCGTGGCACATTCTTGCGCCGAGTGCGCATCCTCGTAGAGCGTTACTTATCGTATGGAAACGAAGTTTCCTATACGATAATAAAGACCACAGCAAAAGTTTCCTATACAACAATAGAATGCACGCTCTGTGAGCATTCTATTGTCATGAATAAATAAAGACCACAGCAAAAGCCGTGGTCTTTATTATAACGATCTTCCATCGAGAAGTCAACGCGCGACAGCGCACTCTGAAAAGTTTAAAACATTTTTCAAACTTTCCTCTCGATAAAAACTCCCATATGCGGGAGCAGGATTTTGCTGTCCAAATCCTGGTATAGCTCGGGATTCTGGAAATAACGTGTTCCGGGTTCATCGATTCTGCACGGATAGGAGCTGTGGTTGACGATGACCGTACCGTTTTCAAATTCTGCGCGCTCAACGCCCTTTTTCCGGGTCAGTGTCGTGCCGAATTTTTCTTCCAGAAGCATCCCTACGGGATCTTTTTTCAGCATGGTCAAAGGGTACAGCTCGTTATTGCGCTGCGTCAGCGGAACGTGCGGTGCGATTCTGCCGGTGTATTCAAAGCCGTAGAAAAATCCTATTTCGCAAACGGTTCCCTTCCCAAATGTGCGCTTGACAATCGCAGGCTTTTCGTCCGTTTTCCAGACTGCGAACACGTCGGCGTTTTCCTCCTCGAAGCTGCCAAACTGCGTTCCGGTCAGCATTCCCTTTTCGCCGCTGCACTCAAACGCATCCTTTTCATGGGAAAGACAGCGGCTGCCAACGCTCGCCTGTGCAAGCAAATCCATCGGTCCGTGCAGCAGCATTCCGCCATTTTTTACCCATGCTGCAATGCCCTGCTCCAGTTCAGAATCCGGGTCAAGCGCATAGCAGTCGTTTGCCGCGAGCACGAGCACCTCGTACTGATCTGCTGTCTGATCCTTGAAAATGCTGCCATCTACAACGTCAACGTCGATCTGCCAGTCCTCCAGAGCCTTATACCAGCCCAGAAGATCCAGCCGCCTGTCATGATTGTGCTCCGTGTCAAACGTCTCTGCAAGCGCCATCGCAGACGGGAACAGCACTGCTGCCTTTGCAGCTTTTCTCACTCCGAGCCTCAAAACAACCTCTTTCCACCAGCGGTTGCCTTCTTCTAAAGACCTGCAGAATGCTTCCGGCATCCGGTGTAACACGCCGCCGTCGTCTAACCCGCACATGCCGTAAGACGCATATCCGGAAGCGCCGGACGCCGCCATCGAGGCGACCGCCTCACACGGAGAAATCCACGCATATAGGTCATTATAAACAAATCTTCCCCAGTAAATGCCGCCGACAAAGGATCTGCCACGATTCATATTCCGCATCATACTGTGTTGACATGCTGTCACATAGCAGTCCGGGTCACCGTTTGGAAGCACCGGCACAGAAATAAAATGCGCCGCATCCACATACGGGGCAATCCGGTAAAAATCAGCGCCTCGCACCGCCGTATCCCACAGATCAGAAAGCCCTGCACCGGTTAAAAAGCTTCCATCCACGTTCAAAAAATATCCCCACTGGCTCAAATCCGGGCACAGATACAGCTGCGGATCAAGTGCATGGAGCTTTTTCTGCATCGCTTCAAAATAAAGCACCAGCTCGTCGCTTTTCCAGCGCTGGTTGTCCATCCATACGCGGCATTTTTCATCCCGGTCTTCCAGCTCTTTTTCCGAAAAACCATTTTTTCCAGGATAACGCAGTTCAAACCAGTATTGCTCGGGTTCGATCGTTTCAAAGCTGTTTGCTTCCGTTTTGTAGAAGCGGTTAAAGGTTTTAATATCTCCGTTATAACGTTTTTCAAGCCAGCTGCGATAGCGCTTTTTTCCATCCTCATCGAAGCTCGGTGCAACGACCGGGTCCCACATGCTGCACAGCGGTTTTTTTTCTTCCCCGTCCACTTCGATCCGGGTCATATTTTCACCGTACATCTCTAAAAGCTGTGAAACGTGCTCCGTCATCGTCTCCTGCGCTTTCTCCGACCAATAACGATACCAGCGACCGTCATTGCCTTTTGCCGTCACAACAGATTCCCCGAACACCGGCGGGCTAAAGCGAATATTCGGATACAGGTTATCTGCATTCAGATAAATTGCCAGAAATGTATGGCTCATCCCCTGCTTTTTGATCTGCTCCATCATAAACTCCTGCATGCCGACATACTGGCTCGCAGGCTTTCCCTCATAGCGTTCCCGAAAATCCTCCCAGTCCTTGGAATCGAGCAAAACACTATTGAAGCCGAGCTTTTTTAACAGCTCCATCCCCTCTGCGACAAACGCCTGATCGTCATACGCCGGTCGGTAAAAATTGCCGAACCAGACGTTTAAGTACGGCGCTCCGCTCTTATTTTCAGAAATCATATACCCTCCTTTTCTGCCGTAAATGCAGCAGTCTTTCCTCTGATAACGCTTTTATCTGAATGCTGCCTTCTTGTCCAAATGCTTTACAGCTTCAGGTCATCTTCTTTGATCCAGCCGATTTTTCTTAAAATCTGTCCAAACACCAGGCTCAGCACCGCCGGAAGCACGAAGCAGATCAAGATCATGCCGATCCAGTCAAACGCTGTAATCTGACTCCGACTGCCCGCTGCAATTTCTTCCAGCCAGCCGGTATAAACGCCGATCTGTCCCACCAGTCCGCAGGTTCCCATTCCGGAGGAAACTGCGGGTCCGTTCATCTGAAGCCGGAACAGACAGGTCGCAATCGGTCCGGTGATGGCTGCCGCCAGCGTCGGTGGAATCCAGATGCGCGGATTTTTTACGATATTGCCCATCTGCAGCATACTTGTGCCCAATCCCTGGGAAATTAGTCCGCTCCACTTGTTTTCTTTGAAACTCATCGCCGCAAAGCCGACCATCTGCGCACAGCAGCCCGCAACTGCCGCACCCCCGGCAAGCCCGGTTAAGTTCAGCGCCGCGCAGATTGCTGCAGAGCTGATCGGCAGCGTCAGCGCAACACCTACAATAACCGATACCAAAATACCCATAAAGAACGGCTGCAGCTCCGTCGCACGGTCGATCA
>ENA-OPCB01000826-OPCB01000826.1-human-gut-metagenome-genome-assembly--contig:-NODE-826-length-19626-cov-3.643248_pt1 | contig 19626 bp, 20 predicted proteins | sample MGYA00241561_ERZ501473 | MGnify/ENA primary metagenome ERZ501473 (study PRJEB25962, sample SAMEA2042519) | human gut metagenome | biome: human gut; feature: human-associated habitat; material: faeces... | reverse complement strand
AAAACCCTTGATATACGGGGCTTTTCCGGTTTGTCGTAATTATACCGTAAGGGCACACCTTCGCGACCCATGCCCTCACCAGCGGCGTGGACGCCAAGACACTGTCCGGCATTCTGGGGCACACCAATGCGTCCTTCACGCTGGACACCTACACCCATGTCACCTCAGATATGCAAAAGCAGGCTTGCGGCATCGTAGGCGGCTTCATGGAAGATATCTTCGGAAAGGAGTTGAAACCGTGGCAAGAAAACGAAAAGCCGGAGACGGAACCGTAAGGCAGCGCAAGGACGGACGGTGGGAAGGCCGCATCGTCATCGGCTACGATGATAACGGCTATCCAAAGACGAAAAATGTCCTCGCCAAAACCAAGAAGGAGTGCGTCGAGAAGCTCCAGAAGCTCAAGGAGGAATGCGGCGGGCTGAAGCCCGAAAAAGTTCGGCCCGAGATGGTCTTCGGGGACTGGCTGACATACTGGTACGAGAATCACTCTAAGCCCAAGATCCGTCCCACCACGCAGGAGACTTACGAAAGCCGCATCCGACTGCACATCATCCCGGAAATTGGAGACATCCCGCTGAACAAGCTGACGCAGAATGACCTACAACAGTTCTACGGTCGGCTCAAGAAAAGTGGCCGGAAGCGCTTCACCGACAAGTACGGCGAAGGGCTGTCCGACCGAATGGTGCGCATGTGCCATGCCACCTGTCGCTCCGCGCTGGAGAAAGCGGTGCAGGATGGGCTGATCCGTGTGAACCCGGCCCTCGGCTGTAAGCTGCCGCCGAAAAAGGCGCGGGAGATGCAGGTGATGACGCGGGAGGAACTGCAGCGGTTTCTTATTCAGGCGAAGTTCGAGGACTACTACGAAGTATTCCTTCTGGATTTAGCCACCGGCCTGCGTCGCGGTGAGCTCATGGCGCTGCAATGGGACGACCTGAACTTCAAAACCGGCGTGCTGAATGTGAACAAGCAGGTCTACGATGTGCGCGGCCAACTTCAAATCAGCACGCCCAAGACGAAGAACTCCATCCGCAAGATCGTCCTGCCGCCCGCTGTGGTGGAGGTGCTGCAGGAATACAAAGAGACGGTAGACTCCCGCTGGATGTTCCCATCGCCTGTGAAGGAGGACTGTCCCATCACCCCCGGCGTGGTGCGCCGTAGATTGCAGCTCATTCTGGAGCACGCAGGATGCAAGCATGTTAGATTTCATGATTTGCGCCATACCTTCGCGACGCTGGCGCTGGAAAACGGCATGGATGTGAAAACGCTCTCCGCCATGCTGGGTCATGTGTCGGCGGCCACCACGCTGGACATCTACACCCACATCACCGACGATATGCGGCTCACGGCTGCCGCCAACATTGACCGTGGCATCGGCAAAGCAGCGCCGCAGGAGGACGCTTCAGAGTCGGGGGAGGAAACTGCCCCGGCCCAGGCGGAAAAGCCGAGTATGACCGATTTTAAGCCCTACGTGGGCCGCAAGCGCAGGTCCGGCACCGGCTGCGTCAGCGAGATCAACGACCACCTGTTTGAAGGCCGCTATTCTCCCAAATGGCCCGACGGTAAAAAGCACGCCCGCAATGTCTGTGCCCATACTCGCGAGGAGTGCGAGGAAAAGCTGAAAGCACTGATCGCGGAGATGAACGAGGAACGCAAAAATCTCAAGGAGCAGCTTGCGGGCATCGCTCCGCCGACAAAGCTGACAAAGAAACAGCGTAAGCTATGGGACTATATGCGCCTCCACTCGGAGGTTACGGAGTTCTCGACCATCGCCAAACGAACCGGCCTGGCAAGAAATACGGTGAAGAAACATTATGGGATGCTGGCGGCAATGCTGGGGAGAGCGTAAACGATAAAGGTAAATATTGCCCTGTTCGCAATGATTGAGTACAGGGTAAGACCATTATTTAATAAGATGTAGCTCCATTTTCAGACAGAAAGATTTTTTTCAGTTTATCTTCTATGACGGATTTTAGTCCAGACTGTATAGCTACATTTACATAAATGGGCATTTCCGAGTATTTCAGTGCATCCTTCCAATAGTCAATACCGTATAAATAAACTTCATCTGGAGTAAAATCAATAATGGAAACTCCAGTTATGTTCTACCAAAAGATTCGATGTTAATGATCCGCTCAGAAAACGAACCGTTTGTATTGCTCGTTACCCTCAAATCATTTTCGAATCCAAAGGGCATACAATTGCATGTCATGAAAAGGAATGCTAAAATGGAATCGAACCTTAAAAACTAACGGCTATAACCATTTTGCTTGTGGGGGACAACAATGTCGAAGCTAACAGATATCAAGAGTCGAATCAATCAAATGGATGGAGGCGCATTCCAAAATCTTTGCGATGCCTATCTAAGTTATAAAGGATATAAAAATGCTTATTCGTTGGGTATGTATACAGGTACAGATAAAACAGCCAAGGGAAATCCTGATACTTATTTTTTGACCGCAGAAAATAAGTATGTCTTTGTGATGTATACGACACAAAAAACGGATTTTTTAAATAAAGTAATTGAAGATATTGATAAATGCTTTGATTCAAAAAAGACGGGTGTTTCTAAAGAAGACATTGCAGAGCTTATATATTGCCATACATATGGCCGCTTAGGGCCTGGTGATGATCAATATCTTAGAGAATACTGCGAAAAGCGTGGTGTCGTACTGACATTAATTGGTCTGGATCAATTGGGAAATGATATCTTCCGTGAGTGCCCAATTTTAGCCAGGGATTTTTTGGGGATTAGCATCGACTCAGGCCAAATCCTGTCATTAGAAATGTTTGTGGCGAAGCATGATGCAAACAAGATGTCCGCTCCGTTGGGAACAGAATTCCTTCTTCGAGAAAAGGAATTGGAAAAAGCTAAGGCTGCTCTGCGCGATAACGATGTCTTGCTGATTGCTGGGCCTGCCGGTGTCGGAAAGACCAGATTTGCGCTGGAATTATGTCGGCAATTAGCAGAGAAAAATGGTTACACTGTGTTTGTCATAAAAAACAACAACTTGCAGCTGTATGAAGATCTGGTATCTGCAATTGAAGAGGGAAAAAATTATCTGGTTCTTGTTGATGATGCAAATGAGCTTTCTGGATTGCACCATGTGCTGGAGTATCTTCCCAAAGCAGCCATAGGATCACGACATATTTCAAAATTGATCCTGACCGTGCGCGACTATGCCCGCAAACAAGTGATGCAGAGTGTTATGGAGTTTATTCAACCGGAAACAATCAAAATCTCGACATTTAATGACGAAGATATCCATAAACTTATGGAAACATGCTACGGGATCACAAATCGAGTTTACACGGATCGCATTATGGTCATTGCGGAAGGGAATGCGCGCCTGGCTATGCTTGCTGGAAAGCTTGCAGCAGATTCCGAAAGCCTCGCTGTGATTCAGGATGCGTCAGACCTCTATCATAACTATTATAGCAAGCAGTTGACTGCCCTCGTTGAAAGCGATACAGGCGTGTGTTCTGCTGGAATCATTGCATTCGTTCAAGCGATCCATCTAAAGCATCTCGAAAAGCTTACCCCAATTTTTGAGGTTGTGGGAATAAGCAGCAGTGATTTTACGTCGGATCTGAAATTACTCCACAGAGCAGAAATTGTAGATCTTTGCAATGACGAGGCGGCAAGAATTTCAGATCAGAGTTTCAGCAACTTTTTGATTAAGTATGTTTTTGTCGAGGAAAAGATAATTCCGCTCAGCACAATGATTGAAACATGCTTTCAGATGAACAAAAGCAGAACGATTGAGGCGTGCAATATTCTCTTAAGTGTATTTTCAGACCAGGGTATAAGAGAATATGTTGAAACTCAAATTAACATTGTGTGGGATGATCTGGAAAGCGATGCTGAAAAGTTTCTTCCATTTTTTAAAGCCTTTCATATGGTGCGCCCAACACAAACTCTTTTGTTGCTGCAGGAGTATATTGAACAAGAGGCATATCACCCGTTTGATGTGAGTACTTTGCAGCTTGATGAAGACCAACAGTGTCAGAATGTTTCGGACGATATTCTACAGATTCTAAGCAACTTTGAGAATCATTCTGAACTTCCAACTGCACTGGATCTGCTACTGCTGTATTATAAAAAACGCCCGGATTTGTTCGAACAATTTTACAGCATATATGCCCAACAGTTTGAAGTTAATCTGGACTCCTCTCGCTTCGGATATTTTACGCAGAGTGCAGTAGTCAAAAGCCTCTGCGAAGCGGTTAAAGCGACCCCGGAAGATATAAATCTATTAATCTTATTTGTTCGTGTTGCGGGGCATTTTTTGAAGCTTGATGTTTCAAAGGCAGAGGGCGGCCGGCACAATACCATGTCGATTTACACACTGACACTTACTCCAGAGCAGCCTGTTTTGGAATACCGGAAGATGCTTTTGTCGCAACTCTATCAGATCTATCAGCGTGGAGATGGGCAGGCTGAAATTGAACAAATCCTTTATAAGTATGGTATGCCTCATTATGGCGTTGATACAGGTTTGGGTGTGGTGAGGGCCGAGTTTGAAGAAATCCTAAAATTCTTCTCCCTATTCCGGCCTGAAAACTTGTTCCACTGCGTAATCGCAGCACACATTAAACAAGTTGCTAAGCACATTGATTATTGTGCACTGGATATACTGGCCCCGTTTCTTAACTCGGAAAAGTATAAGATATATTCTGCGCTTGCGTCCCATCGTTCTGAAGACTATTTGGAGGGATATGAGAAAGGGGTACAGCGGCATAAGGAAAGAGTTTGCAAACTTGTGGAGCGATATACACCTCGGGATATAGATGGTTTGATCCAAGTGTGTTTGGAGAGCTGCCGGACTTTCGATAAAGAAGAGAGAGAATTAAGTACAGGGCTCGGATATGTGTTTGAAGCGCTTCAGGATCAGCAGCAACTGTACCTTTATTTGGCAGATGCCTATATGAAGGCAGACACTCCATACAAAATAAATGCTGGACAGATTTTAGAGAGACTATTTGAGATCAGATCAGTGACAGAAGTGAAAGAACTTATCACCCGATATAAGTATGAACAGCAAAATGTATGGCAGTGGTACTTTTTCGCTTTCATGCCGGAGCGACAAGTGTCTGCATACTGGGCGGCGGAGCTTTTGCAATATTTGGACACGCCGGATGTGGAGATGAAGATATCTCCCTATCGAAGCATAGATTCCTTGCGAAAATATGAAATCGTAGAGTCTGAAATCGTATTTAAAGCACTACGCATTGTTTCAGGCCATTATGAAGACTCACCATTTGTTTTTAGTCTATATGTTTTCTGGCTCTTAAACCATAGTAACCAGCAGGAAGCGGATGAAACTTTGCGGGCGTTCTCGAATGAACTTCCTCTCCTGGAAGAAATCTATTTGAAAGGGATCTCTTATTCACAACATGAGGATTTTGATGGAGCGTTGCTGTACGCGATTATTTCGGTTGACGCCGAATTCCTATACAGATACCTTGACTGCTTGATTGCCAACCAGGGAGATTACTTTAGAATGGATGACGATTATGATATTGCAAGACTTCTGAGAATATGGGATACAGAACAGTATATGGATTTGGCAGATGGTGTGTTCGATTATTGCTACAGCAAACGAGGAGAAGCGATACATTGGTTGTATTGCTCACCAGTAAATATGATGCTGCATCATAAAGCATCTCATCAGGAGATTACTGTAAAGCAAGACCTTTGGATAAAACATACGATCGAAAAATATAGTTATGATGGGGAGCGAATGTATCAACTATTCTCTGCAATAGAGGAATTACCTTGTGAGCGGCGGAAAAAGGCAGTAGAAAAGTTCTTATCGCTCAATGCTGATCCAGATATTTTTGAACGGCTACCCTTAGAACCGTCTCATTGGGGAGGAAATGGCAGTATGATTCCGGATATGCAGGAACGCATTGAGTACTTGCGTTCTCTTCTTCCCCTTGTATCTGGCATAAAGTATTTGAAACAGAAGCAACGCATTGAGCGGGAGATAGGCTGCTGGAAGGAGAGAATCCATTCCGAAGAAGTCCGTGAGTTGCTGGAATCCTGGTATTGCTAATTTTTCGATCTCTTGTGAAGTACAGTCTTATCAGACTTTGGCATATAAGATTCCCGCGCATTTTGAGGCACTTTATAGACACAGGAGATATGGAATCCTGATTTTAACCTCTGTTTTGATGCAATCTAGACAAGAGACAGCAAAACCTGCGTATAACTATGTTACACGCAGGTTTTGTCTATAATGGTCCGAGATGGGAGACTCGAACTCCCGACATCTTGCTCCCAAAGCAAGCGCGCTACCAACTGCGCTAATCCCGGATTTTTGGTTATTGAGTTTTGTGCCAGATGTGGTCAAACATGTGGTCAGGCAGTTTTTTTGACCACCTCGGCTTGCGGGGGAAGTGCCTGTATCGCAGGCGTATCAAGGGATTGCGGACATAGCATTTTCCAGCTCGAAGGGGGAGCGACCCGCTCCCAAACCAGGCGCGATACCAACTTCGCTATACCCAGATACTATTGATACTTGAATAGGGCTTCGATTCGAAGCCCTATTATTATACCGCCTGCTCTGCGCGGTTGCAAGGGTTATTTGCGGTGCGCGGAGCGTTTTTCGGCATCCTTGGGGCGCGTGCCCTTCATCGCCTCGTGTTCCTGACGGAGCTCGTCGTGCAGCTGGAGCGAACTCCACGCGGCATTGTCCTCGGTGACGACGGCCTTGAGCGCGACGACCACGCGGCTGCGGCGAAGAGACGAGAGCAGCGCGTCGAGCTGCGGACCGGAAAGACCGCAGAGCACGAGCATCTCGTCGGAAAAGCTGCCCTCGACGGTTTCCTCGACAGGGGAGAAGCCCTCAAGATCGCAGAGATAGCCGATCGGCTGCGAAAGCTCCTCCGGCGCGACGATGCGCCCGCTCACACCGAGCTTGAAGAGCGCGAAGCGGACCTTTTGCAGCCGTGCGGCGTCCTTAAAATTGTAAAGCAGTGCACATGCCATGGTCAAACCCTCCTCAGCGGTGCTGCGCGGCCTTCTGTGCCATGATATCGGGGTCGATGCAGAAATAGGTGAACTCGCCCGTGGCGAGGAGCTTGCCGCCCTCGCCTAAAATGTCCACATTGACAAGGCAGGTCGTTCTGCCGCGGTGGCGGACTTTGGCGTCCGCGCGCACGACGCCCTCCGACTGGTTGCGGAGAAAATGCATCGAGCTGCCCTGCGTCACGTAGGATCGACCATCCGTGTGGGCGGCGTAGCCCGTGGCGTTGTCGGCCATCGTGTAGATCGCGCCGCCGTGCACGATACCGTAGGGATTTTTGCTCTCGGGGCGGATCTCGAGCTTGAAGATCGCGTGGTCGGGCTCGACAAATTCCGCTTCAATGTGATTATAGGTGGCAAAAAGATTCTTCTTGTTCAATTCCGCCGCCTGCTGGGCGGCTGTGAGCTGTTCCATGAAAGTGCTCCTTTGACATTGTTACTGTCGTATCCTACCACAGTGCGGCGATAAAAGCAACAATGCGGTGAAAACATCGAATCAGTAAAAATCGACAGAAGAATACGGACTTTGTATAACATTATCATGTTGAGCGCAAAAAATGAAAAAACTTGTATCGCTTGCCCACTTCCATTTTGCGTGAAAGCCTGCTATACTACCTTTATCATAGAAAAATATGCGCTTGAAGGGGAAAACCCTATGATATATGAGAGTAGTGCGTCCTCCCGCTGCGCCGCGGGGCCGAAGATCGCCGCCATCGGCGGCGGCACGGGCTTGTCGACGATGCTGCGGGGATTGAAAAAATATACAGACCGCCTGACGGCCATCGTCACGGTGGCGGACGACGGCGGCGGGAGCGGCGTGCTGCGCCGTGAAATGGGTATTCTGCCGCCGGGCGACGTGCGGCAATGTATGCAGGCGCTCGCGAACACCGAGCCTGTGATGGAGCAGCTTCTCGGCTATCGCTTTCCCGAGGGACAGCTCAAGGGACAGTCGTTCGGCAATTTGCTGCTCGCGGCGCTCAACGGCATGGCGGGGAGCTTTGAAGAGGCCGTCGCCATGATGGGACAGGTGCTGGCGATCTCGGGCTGCGTGCTGCCGGTGACGAACGCGGATGTACAGCTCGAGGCCGTGTTTGAAAACGGCGCGCGCGTTGTGGGCGAATCGCACATCTTCAACGCGAAAAAGCAGCAGGACTGCCGCATCCACCACGTTTCGCTCGTGCCGGAGCGCCCGAAGGCGCTGCCCGACGCGCTCCGCGCTATTTCGGAGGCCGACCTCATCCTGCTCGGCCCGGGAAGCCTTTATACAAGCGTGATCCCGAATCTGCTCGTCGACGGCGTGGCCGACACGATCCGCGCGTCGCACGCGCAGAAGTTTTACATCTGCAACATCATGACGCAGGACGGCGAGACCGAGGGCTACACCGCCGCCGATCATCTGGAAGCCCTGCAGCGTCACGGGCGGGAGGGGATCATCGACCTCTGCCTTGCCAACAATGCGCCCATCCCGCATGAGCTCGCCGCGCGATACAGTGAAGAGGACGCGGAGCTGCTGCGCATCGACCGCGAGCGCATCGCGGCGCTGGGAATCGCGCTCGCGGAATACCCGCTGCTCTCGGCGCAGGGCGGCTACGCCCGCCATGACCCGGCGCTGCTGGCGCAGGCGGTCATGGAGCTCTACCGCGAGCGCACGGTGCGCATCTACCGTGGCACCCAGCAGTACATTACGGAAGAACAGGAGTGGAAATAATGCTCAACAGTAAGGAATTTGTCAGGGAATTGCAGCTGCGCCATGAGAGCGCCTGGATGAACCCGAATGTCGGGAGCGCGGAAACCGCGCTCGCTGCACTGCCGCTCACGCGCACGGACGTCGACGATGCCGAGGCGCGGCTGGAGCGTTTCGCTCCGTTCATCAAGAAGGTATTTCCCGAGACCGCGGCTGATCGCGGCCTCATCGAATCGCCGCTGACGGAAATTGAAAACATGCGCGCATGGCTCAACGAAAATGAAGGTGCGCAGCTCGCAGGCAAGCTCTTCTTGAAGCGCGACAGCGACCTGCCCGTCGCGGGCAGCGTCAAGGCGCGCGGCGGCTGCTACGCGGTGCTCAAGCACACGGAGGACTTAGCGCTTGCGAACCGGCTGGTCGAAACGCGCGACGACTACAGCGTGTTTGCCACGCGCGCGTTCCGCGACTTTTTCTCGCAGTATGAGCTGCACGTCGGTTCGACGGGCAATCTGGGGCTGAGCATCGGCATCATGGGCGCAGCGCTCGGCTACAGGGTCACGGTCCACATGAGCGCGGACGCGCGGCAGTGGAAAAAGGACCTGCTGCGCGCAAAGGGCGTAACGGTGCTCGAATACGGCGCGGACTACTCCTACGCCGTGCAGAAGGGCCGCGAGCGCGCGGCGGAGGACCCGAGAAGTTATTTTATCGACGATGAAAACTCTGTCGACCTCTTCCTCGGCTACGCTGTGGCTGCGCGGCGGCTTAAGGCGCAGCTCGCCGAGCAGGACGTCACGGTGGACGAGGAGCACCCGCTGCTCGTTTACATTCCCTGCGGCGTCGGCGGCGCGCCGGGCGGTATCTGCTTTGGCTTGAAGCAGGAGTTCGGCGACGCGGCACACGTCTACTTCACTGAGCCGATGGAAGCGCCATGCATGCTGCTGGGCCTCGCCAGCGGCTTACAGAATGCGATCTGCGTGCAGGATATCGGCCTGACGGGCCGCACCGCGGCGGACGGACTCGCCGTCAGCCGCCCTTCGGGTTTTGTGGGGGAGACGGTCAAGGAGATGGTCGGCGGCGGCTTCACGGTGTCGGACGAGCGTTTGTTCAACGACCTCCACGCCCTGCACGAGACGGAGGGCCTTTTTGTCGAGCCGTCCGCCTGCGCGGGCTTTGCCGGTGCGGTGGAGCTGTCCAAGATGACGGATTATCTCGAAAGCAGCGGCCTTGGCGCGCACTGGGAGAATGCCGCGCACATCGTCTGGGCGACGGGCGGCGCGCTCGTGCCGGAAGGCGAACGCGAAAAGTACCTCGCAAACTGAAAAGAGATAAAAAGAAGGACTTCACGCATTGCGTGAAGTCCTTCTTTTTTGCGCCGCGGCGGGGAGGGGAACCCCGTTACGCGGGCGTCATGGTCAGGGTATAGTTCGCCGTGCGGATCACGATCTGCGTTACGATGCTTTTCGCCGTGTCGACGCTGAGCTCGGCGGTGTAGCCGGTGAAGCTGTCTTCCGCATAGGAGACATGCAGCGTCCAGGTCTCCGCACTGCCCACAGCGGCGGTGCGCTTGAAATCCGTGATGTGCTTGCTGCGTGCGCCGGTGAACTGGCAATTGACAAAGCACTTGCCGATGTAGAGCGACTCGGCAGAGGTGTTTGATTCGTTGGGGGAGAGACCGGAGCCGCTGCATCTGATCAGCGGCTCGCTGGCGAAACCGCCATTTTTGGGATAGTAGTTGACGATATAGGCAGCGCCGTTTTCAAAAAATGGGAACGGCTCGGCGGTGAAGTTTACATAGACGGTGTCTGCGCGGTTGTTGACGTCGAGTACGGAGTCGAAACTCGTCTTTTTGCCGCCGCTTTCGAGCGTGCCGCGGTATTTGCCGCCTGCGGCGTAGCTGTTATTGAGAATCGTGAGCGCCTTGTCGAGCGCAGTGTCGCCGGTGTTCGGCTCGGTCGGCAGGCGGGCGGGGGCGGAGGGCGTGTCAATGCGCAGGCCGTTTTCAGCGTCCCACTGATAGCCCCAGCCGAAGGACTCGTACGCATAGCGGAACGTCAGCGGGAAGTACGTCACGCCGTTGTAGTTGAAGATTGGCCAGGTATCGTCAACGTCGTTGCTCAGTGCGCTGTTTATGTAAACCTTGTACGACGGCAGTGTGACGGAGACGCTGCCTCTGGGCGCTTTGCCGGGTTCGGCGACGTAAGCGCTCTGCGCGCCGCCGGCGGTGATATTGAGCGACTTAGATGCATTGTTCCAGTCGGTCTCCACGCCCATGAAGCGGCTTAAGTGATAGGTCATGGGAAAGTAGGTGATGTTGCTGTAGGACAGCAGGGGATACTTGGCGTTTTTGTTGTCGATGACCTGCCCGTTGAGCGTCACCTTGGCGGTGACGACGTCGGCGCGCATTGCGGCCTCGGCCTGCGGCAGCAGACTGAACGCGAGCGCGATGCAGCAGGCGATGGCAAGCAGGACGCGCAGAAAAGTCTTGTTGATGGTAGACATAACATACTCCTTTCCGTTTTGTGATGGTTGACGTTTACTCGTACAGCTTGGCGCTGCGGTTGAGGTACACGAGCTCTATGATCTTGACCACGCCCAGAGCGATGGCAATGGCGAGAATGAACAGGAGCAGGACGATCATGCCGCCGTTGTAGAAGTAGAAGAAGGAAGCAGATGACAGACCCAAAAGCAGGAGCAGGGTAAGGAATGCACCGAAGCAGCCGATGATCACGACCTGCCAGGTGCAGAGTGAACGCCATTTTGCCGCCATTGCGTCGTCTGCGCCGTCAAACGCTTCGGCGCAGGCGGTGAGCTGGTGGTACGCCGCAAGTGTGGCAAACAGGAAGATCAATCCCAGCAGAATGATTAGAACGACCAGAATCGCGGAGACGTCCGATGCCGTTATCCACTCCTGTACGCTTGGCGCATCGAGAAGCGCAACGAACGGCAGCGCGATCAGCGGCAGAAGATTAAAGTACACGGCCTTGCGGAAGCGGGGGACGGCCGCGCTCAGCTTCCAGAGCACAACGAGCGCGAGAACGCTGACCGCAAACGACATCGCACTCAGCACGATGCCGAGTGACGGGATCTTGTCGCCGAGCTTAAAGGTGTTGTTCAAAAGATTGATGACGATATTGGCGATGCCGAGGCGGAAGAGGTTCTGGAACCCCTTGTGCAGCAGCGGCGCGTTTGGCCTCTCGCGCAGGGGGATGACCGGCGGCGCGAGCGGGGGAGTGACAGCGCTTTCTGCGGGGACGGGAACGGCAATGGGGGCAGCTTCGGGGACGGGGTCAGGGCTTGGTGTCAAATTATTTTCCATCATGGCGGTTCTCCTCTCTTGTTCTCTCGCTTTTTATTTCTCTCTCAATTTGAAATACGGTCACGCTCACTGGAAGCGGTATCCCTGCGCGGTAAGGGAGGCAAGGTAGTTCATAAAGTTTTCGTACTGCTCAAAGTGCAGCAGGTCGCTTGCCTCGACCTCATGGAACGAGGCGATTTTAGTGGAGGTATCCACCCACACAAGATAATCGTTCACGGTTTCGCCTCCTCGTCGGGGAGCTTTTCCCCCTCTATGTCATCAAAGGTGAGAATATTCTCGTCTTCATCGTCGTCGGAAAGATCGACGGTCTTCTCCGTGACCGCCACGCTCTCGGCCAGAGCGCGCAGGACGGCTTCATCGCCGCTGGCGTCAAGCGAGAAGTGGAGATTGCTCTCCTCGTCGATCCACTCGAGCGTGCTCCACAGCGACGGATCACTCGCAAGGAAGAACTTGCCCTTGCAGCCGTTGACGGTGACCTCGGAAATTTCGGTGTCCTCGCCCATGTCGTAATAGCTGAACGAATCGTCCTGCATGTAGATATAGCTGAAAAGGATGAGGTCGTCGCCGCTCCGATAGCAGAGCTGACGGAAGCCGGAGTCCTCGTAGCTCATATCTTCGTCCAGCGTGTAGCCATCCGGCAGGGCGGTGATCGCGTAGAACGGCAGCTCGCCGGTGGGGGCGTCGCCCGCGTATTCATAGGAGACCTGCGAGCCCGTCCACGTTTCCACCCAGTGGATCATAGCGGCCCGCGCGGCGGGACTGGCGGCGGCAAAGCCGCTGAGCGCGAGCAGAGCGACCAGAGCGACCATGGCCGCGCGCTTGGCGAGCTTGCTCCAGAAGCTCCGCTGCGCGGGGCGCTTGTAGGTCAGGGCCTCTTCGACGTATTTCGCGCCGATCTCGTTCATGGCGTCGGAAAAAAGCTCGGGTGTCATACCAGCACCTCCTGTTCAGTCAGATAGGTCTTGAGCTGCTTGCGCATACGCGTCAGGCGCAATCGGGCGTTGCCCTCGGTGATGCCGAGGAGCTTGCCGATCGCGAGGCCGAGGAAGCCGCCGCGCGGGCGGCAGAAGTAGAGGCCATGGAAACCCCCGAGCCACACGGTTTTCCTTGCTCTGCGTGTCAAGAAAGCGCTCGATCGCGGCGGCGAGCTCTCTGGCCGCATAGTGCTCCTCCGCCGCCTGCTGGGGCGAAGCAAGAAACGTTTCAAGCTCCTCCATGCACATATCGTAATGGCTGTTTCGTTTCATTGCCGTGTTGGCACGATAGCGCGTGATCGAACAGCGGCGGACGAGCGTGCCGACAAACGCCGGAAGCGATTCCGGACGCTGCGGCGGGATCGCTTTCCAGGTGCTTAAGTACGCATCGTTCACGCACTCCTCCGCATCCTGCGCGCTTGCAAGGATGTTGTCCGCGAGCTTGTGGCAGAGCTTGCCGTATTTCTTGTCCAGTTCGCTGATGGCATCCTCCGAGCGCGCAAAGAACAGCTCGATGATCTGCGCGTCTTCCATCGTGCAGCGCCTCCTTTCCTCGTGAAAAAGTGTTTCTACTTGAATAGACGCAATTTCCGGCAAAATGCTTCACGAAACCGTAAAATTTTTTTATTTTTCCTTTTTGACGGAAAAACCGGATGATTTGTTCCTGCGCGGCGGGAGAAAAAGGGAAGATATCGACAAAATTATATTATAAATATAAGAAAACGGCCCCGCACCTTTTCGGTACGGGGCCGTTGATCCTGCATTTAAAGGTGCTGCCTTGCGTGCTCGCAGATCGCGTCGTATGTCTGCTGGCTGATGTCGTGCTCGATCTTGCACGCATCCTCCTCAGCGGTCTTTTCGTCCACGCCGAGGGCGATGAGAAATTTTGTGAGCGTGTGGTGGCGGTCGAGCATCTTTGCTGCGATCGCCATGCCGCGGTCTGTCAGCGTGATGAGGCCGTCGCGGTCCATCTCGATATATCCGTTTTCGCGCAGTCGCTTGGTCGCGTAGGTGACGCTGGGCTTCGTCACGCCCAGATGGTCGGCCACGTCGACCGAGCGGATATAGCCGTGCTGCTCTTTCATCATCAGCATGGATTCGAGATAATCTTCAGATGCCTTTTGGATTTTCATGTGCGGTTTCACCAACTTCATTGTTAAAGGTCAATCACAGATTAACATGCTCTAACAAAAAATGCAAGCATTAAAAAATGTTCACAAAACCTCTTGACAAAATAGGTTAGAGAGATTAAACTTACGGGCGAAAGTTAAATGACACTAACTTTGCGTCGGCGAATTGCGGATCGCCGCGATGAGAAAAGTGCCAGACCAACAGCATGCGGAGGGATAAATAATGATGCCGCTTACACTGGCGAATGCCGGAGAAGAAAATACTATCCTCAAAGTCGGCGGGAGTGCTGAAGTCAAAAAGCATCTCGAAGATCTCGGCTTTGTGGCCGGGGGCACGGTGAGTATCGTGTCGTCGCTCGGCGGGAACGTGATCGTCAAGGTCAAGGAAGCCCGCGTTGCCATTAGTGAAGAAATGGCAAGAAAAATCATGGTTTGAGCAATTTTTCAAATAAAAGGAGAGAGATTATGAAAACACTGCGTGAAGTCAAGATCGGCGAGACCGTCAAAGTCGTCAAGCTCCATGGCGAGGGCCCCGTCAAGCGCCGTATCATGGATATGGGCATCACCAAGGGCACTGAGGTGTTCGTGCGCAAGGTCGCGCCCCTGGGCGACCCGATGGAGGTCACCGTGCGCGGCTACGAGCTGTCGCTGCGTAAGGCGGACACCGAAATGATCGAAGTTGAATAATTTATTTCTACATAAGTTAAGGAAACTTAACAAGAAGGAGCAGTAAGAAACATGGAAAAGCAGATCAAAATTGCCCTCGCGGGCAACCCCAACTGCGGTAAGACGACGCTGTTTAACGCCCTGACCGGCTCGAATCAGTTCGTCGGCAACTGGCCCGGCGTCACCGTGGAAAAGAAGGAAGGTAAGCTCAAGAAGCACGATGACGTGGTCATCATGGACCTTCCCGGTATTTACTCCCTGTCCCCCTACACGCTGGAGGAAGTCGTCGCCCGTAACTACCTCATCACCGAGCGTCCCGACGCGATCCTGAACATCATCGACGGCACGAACCTCGAGCGTAACCTGTATCTCACCACCCAGCTCACTGAGCTCGGCATTCCCGTGGTCATCGCCATCAACATGATGGATATCGTCCGCAAGAACGGTGATGAGATCAACGTCAAGGAGCTCTCCCGTGAGCTTGGCTGCGAGATCATCGAGATCTCCGCACTCAAGGGCGACGGCGTCATGGACGCTGCCGAGGCTGCCATCCGCGCCGCCAAGGGCACCAAGACCGTCCCGATGCACACCTTCTCCGGCCCTGTCGAGCACGCCATCGCCCACATCGAAGAGGCGGCCGTGCACTCCATGCCGGAAGAGCAGCAGCGCTGGTACGCGATCAAGATCTTTGAGCGCGACGACAAGGTGCTCGAAAAGCTCAGCATCCCCACCGAGACGATGAACCACATCGAAGAGGACATCAAGGCGGCAGAGACCGAGCTCGACGACGACGCCGAGAGCATCATCACCAACGAGCGCTACATCTACATCGCCCAGCTCATCAAGGGCTGCTACAAGAAAAAGAGCAGCGAAAAGCTCTCCACCTCCGATAAGATCGATAAGGTCGTCACCAACCGCTGGCTGGGCCTGCCCATCTTCGCGGTCGTGATGTTCCTTGTTTACTACATCGCCATGGTCGCCGTCGGCGCGCCCGCGACCGACTGGGCAAACGACGGCGTGTTCGGCGATGGCTGGCACCTGCTGGGCATTGGCTCCGCCGCCTACGGCGACGCGAGCGATGAATACACCGCCGCCTCCGAGGCTGTCAACGCTTTCGCGGGCATCGACACGGGCGACGAAGAGCTTGACACCGACGCGGCGCTCGAAGAGCTCAAGGCCTTCCAGCCCACCGAAGACACCGCCACCGTTGACGTGGAAGATGAAGAGACCCTCGCCATCAATGAGATGACCGCCTACTACGACGCGCTGCCCGAGGGCGCGGACAAGATGGACGATGTTGTCCAGATGACCTATGTGGACGCCGTCAGCTACTTTGAAGAAAACGGCTTTGACGAGCCCGACCCGGCAGACTATGGCGTATGGGTCCCGGGCGTGCCCGTTCTGATCGGCGATGCGCTTGACGCTGCCGGTACGGCTGACTGGCTCAACGGCCTGATCCTCGACGGTATCGTCGCCGGTGTCGGCGCGGTGCTCGGCTTCGTGCCTCAGATGCTGGTTCTGTTCCTGATGCTCGCCTTCCTCGAGGCCTGCGGCTACATGGCCCGTATCGCCTTCGTTCTCGACCGTATCTTCCGCAAGTTCGGCCTTTCCGGTAAGTCCTTCATCCCCATGCTCATCGGTGTGGGCTGCGGCGTTCCGGGCGTCATGGCCTCCCGTACCATTGAAAACGAGCGTGACCGCCGTATGACGATCATGACCACCACGTTCATCCCCTGCGGCGCCAAGGTTCCGTTCATCGGCATGATCGCCGGCGCCCTCTTCGGCGGCAGTGCCTGGGTCTCCACCTCCGCTTACTTCATCGGTATGGCAGCCATCATCATCTCCGGTATCATGCTGAAGAAGACCAAGATGTTCTCCGGTGATCCCGCTCCGTTCGTCATGGAGCTGCCTGCCTACCACTGGCCGACCCTCGGCAACGTGCTGCGCAGCATGTGGGAGCGCGGCTGGTCGTTCATCAAGAAGGCCGGTACCATCATCCTGCTTTCCACTATCTTCGTGTGGTTCACCACCTACTTTGGCTGGGTCGACGGCACGTTCCAGATGCTCTCTGAGGACCAGATCGACTCCTCTATCCTTGCCAAGATCGGCAACCTGATCGCCTGGATCTTCATCCCGCTCGGCTGGGGCAACTGGCAGGCGACCGTCGCCTCCATCACCGGCCTTGTCGCCAAGGAGAACATCGTCGGTACGCTCGGCATCCTCTACGGCGGCGGTGAGCTGACCGTTTACCAGAATATCGCGGCGGCCTTCACCGGCATCACCGGTTATTCCTTCCTGGTGTTCAACCTGCTGTGCGCTCCGTGCTTCGCGGCCATCGGCGCGATCAAGCGTGAGATGAACAATGCGAAGTGGACCTGGTTCGCCATCGGCTATCAGTGCGGCTTTGCTTACCTCATTGCCCTGATGATCAACCAGTTCGGCAACGCCTTCACCGGCAGCCTGAACGTCATCGGACTGATCGCGGCCATCGTTGTCCTCGCCGGTATGATCTACATGCTCTTCAAGCCCTACAAGGAAGCTACCAAGCTGAGCGATAAGCACTAATCCCTTAACCCCGATACCCTGCGAAAGGAGTGATTTCCATGTTGAACTGGGTTACCGCAAACCTGTCGACGATCATCGTCTCTGCTATCCTGCTTGCCATAATCATTGCTATCTCCGCCTATCTTATCCGGCAGAGAAAGAGGGGAAGAAACTCCTGTGGCTGTAACTGTGCACACTGCGCTATGCACGGCACTTGTCACAGTAAGCAGCATTAAATAGCACAGGAGACGCGGGACTTATCCACCCGCGTCTCCTGCGCCGTATGAAAGGAAATGATCTTAACATGTACGAAACCAAAGTGAAGATCGACGGCATGATGTGCGGCATGTGCGAATCGCACATCAACGACGCCATCCACAACGCGTTCTCCGTGAAGAAAGTCTCCGCCTCCCATGGAAAGGGCGAAGCGGACATCATCAGCGAAGAGCCCATCGACGAGGCGAAGCTGCGCGAGACCATCACCAAGACCGGCTATGACTTCGTCTCCATGACGAGCAAGCCGTATGAAAAGCACGCCATGTTCGGCTTTCTGAAGAAGTAAAAGACAAACTGAAAGGCACGGCTTTTGCCGTGCCTTTTTTTGACTTAGTTCTGCGCTTCGGCGCGCTTCCTGCGGTGCGGGCTTTTCAAAAAGTCGACGAGCTTTTGCTCCATGCGGGAGAGCTGCTGCGATTTGAGCGTGATGAGATAGATCGTGCGCTTGAGCGCGCTTTTGTCCATCTCGAAGGCGAGCAGCGTGCCGTTTTGAACCTCCTGCTCCACGGCGAGCGCCGAGAGCACGGCAACGCCTACGCCGCCGGAGACCATCTGCTTGATGGCCTCGGGATCGTCCACACGCGCCACGACATGCAGCATATCGTGGGAGAGGCCGAGCGTGCGCAGATAGTTTTGCAGGCTCGTGTCCGTGCCAGAGCCCTCTTCGCGCGAGACGAACGGCTCTTCGAGCAGCAGCTCGCGGCCGTAGACGCCGCGCTCTCTGAGCATGCGGTAGTGCTCGTTGTTCGGCGCGGCGAGCACGAGCCTGTCGTCGTAGAGAGGGAAGTAGTCGACATTTTCCGGCTCGCTGACCGCGCCGACAAAGCCGACGGCGATCTGGCCGGATTTCAGCATCCGGTGCACCTGCTCGCTGTCGCCGCGGCGCAGGGAATAACGGAACTCCGGCTCGCGCTTCAAAAACGCGGCGAGGTAGCCCGGCACCAGATACTGCCCCGGCACGGTGGACGCGCCGAGCGCGACCACGGGGGCGCTGTCCGCGTCGGAAAACAGCGTGCGCAGCGCGGCGCAGTCATTCAGAATGCGCCTTGCGATGGGGTAGACCTGTTCGCCCTCCTTCGTCAAGCGAACATGGCGGCGGTTGGAGCGCACGAACAGCTCCTTGCCGAGCGCCTGCTCTAAAAGAGAAATGTGCGCGCTCACGGTGGACTGGTTGAAGAACAGCTCCTCCGCCGCACGGGTGAAGCCGCCGTATTCCACAACGGCGACAAAAATTTCAAGCTGCTTGAGGCTGATATCGTTCATAAGACGGGTTTCCTCCGGAATGTCGTTCTACTTTGAAAAGAATAATATGAGAGGACGAAAAAAGCAAGGCGTTTCATCACTTTTTTCAATGATAAACTGTATTTTATGAAATACAGGCGATGGATCGTGCGCTCTTGCAATTTGCGGGGGAGTTTGGTATCATGGCAGGCAGATCAAAAGAAAAACGGCGGTGATGATAAGATGAAAACAGCGCTTGTGACGGATGGAAAATACCGCTCGTCCATCGCGGCGGTACGTGCGCTGCACCGCGCGGGCTACCGCGTGGTCGTGACGCAGACAAGGGCGGACGTCAAGAGCGCACCCGCAGTGTCGGTGTCGAAGTCCTGCGATGATTTCCGCTGGATCGATGGCGCGTGCGCGGATGCGGATTACGCCGAAAAGCTGCTGAGCGTACTCAAAGAGTATGAGCATCCGGTGCTATTTTGCGTCGGCGCGGTGACGCTCAACACCGTCGCCGCCCGTCGGGAGGAATTTGCCGCGCTGGCGAACTTCCTCATCGCGCCGAAGGAGACGCTCGACGCGCTCAACGACAAGGAGAGCGTGCATCAGCGCGCGCTGGAGCTTGGCATTCCTGTGCCGCGCGAGTACGACGGCACGCCGGAGAGCTATCCCGTCGTCGTCAAGCCGCACTGCGGAGAAAAGTTCGGTCTCAAGGCTGCCGACCGCTACGCCGTGGCGAACAACGAGGCGGAATTCGACACCATCATGGAAAAGACGCAGCGCTA
>ENA-OPCB01000814-OPCB01000814.1-human-gut-metagenome-genome-assembly--contig:-NODE-814-length-19826-cov-2.913661_pt1 | contig 19826 bp, 10 predicted proteins | sample MGYA00241561_ERZ501473 | MGnify/ENA primary metagenome ERZ501473 (study PRJEB25962, sample SAMEA2042519) | human gut metagenome | biome: human gut; feature: human-associated habitat; material: faeces... | reverse complement strand
GCGTTCTTATATTGAACCTTCTGCCCCGCTATCGTATTGGGGGTAAATGTGATAACCGGAAGATTCTTACCAGCCAAAACCTCATCCTTCGTGGCAGATAATGGATTGGCTGTTACAGATACGGTTTTCTTCGCGGCAAATCGCACGTCAATAACCGTAGAAGCGGTCAACGCCGATGTCGTATAATCCACATAGGAAGTCTCATTCGTAGAAGAATTAAAAGTTCCTTTCGGCAAAGTCACCTCATTATTATCTACGGTAAGTCTGCTCAACACATAACCGGGCTTGGAGGTAATCTTCAATACGGCTGGCTTATTATAAACGATCTCATCACCACTGGCGATAATGGAGCCATCCATAGAAGCGGTTACAGATCCTTGCGCCTCCTCAAACGAGTAGGAAAGCGTATGGGACGGTTGTACCTTGAATAGAATCTCCTTGTTTATGGCGACTTGCGTATCAGTCTCCGACTTGGTTACGACAACATAATAAAGTCCAGCCTTTTCGGGTAGCTCATCCGTCAAAGCAGCAGAGCCATCCTCCCTGTATTGTACTTTATACCCCGTAATAACCGGGTCAAAAGTAACCTTGGGCAAATTCACCTTCGCCCTTATCTCATCCAAGGTGGCATACTCAGGAGAGATCGTGACCGTCACCTGCTCTTTCGCCTTGAACACCGCCTTGATTTCCGTACTACCGGTTAAAGCGGTGGAAGTATAGGAATAAGTGGTCGTATTATCATTTTGAAAAGTACCGCTCGGCAACGTGCCAATAGTAGCCGTATTCATCGTTATATCCGACAGGACATATCCGGGCTTCGCCGTGATCGTGAAAACGGGTTTACTATTATATGCCACCTTGGAACCTGTGGCTACCGTACTGGTTATGGTTCCTTGATCCGTATTCGCCGAGCTATAATTCAATGTCACCTTGAACGTCGGAAGATCCGGGGCGGAACGTAAATCTGAATCTTGCGCATGTACCTGTGCCATCGCAATGACAGCAAGGAATATCGCTAATATACTCTTTTTCATGTTTATCTTTGTTTTAATCGTTATTTAACCCTTACTAATTGACCGTTCACGGCATAGATGCCCGAAGAAACCATGATCCGCTGTCCGTCCGTAACCTCGCCACGATAAGCGACCTTGCCATTCATTCCGATGATTACCACGTCCATAGGCTCCGGCGTGTGGATCACGATAGCGCCACGATCAGTAGTCACGTAATAACCATCTACCGGCTCGATCGTCTGGTTACCCGTAACCACGCCATCGCCGATACGTAAAGAGCGAAGCGTACTCAATGTCTTGGCGTCTGTCAAGACAAAGCTTTGGAAAGGCTTGATCTCCGGATTTGCCTCTTGCTCGAAAGAGGTTCCATCCGTTGTCAATATATAAGCAGATTGTTTCAAGGTAATCGTAAATGTATTCGGATTCGAGCACATCAAGAAAGTACCTGTTTCAGTTGGAGCGGCAGGTTCTTCCAAAGTCTTGAATTCAAAAGCTCCTTCAGAAGAGATCGTATAGGTATCGCCATTAGCCGCCCAAAGACCAGCCATGCCAAAAGCACTCTCATCCACCACGAACTCCGGAGTCTTGTTATCCTTCAGCCTAGCGAACCAGATACCATTATCAACATTTTGAACACTTGGAGCCAAGATCTCCTCCTCCGTAGAGTTCTTGATCACGGCAGAGGTAAATGGCATTCCAAACGCCTTCCATCCCGTAGCAGACAAAAGTGGAGCGAAACGAAGAGACCGAGCCGTAAACTTCCCTTCCGTAGCGGTAAATACCACTTGTGCATCCTCTTCCATCATCACTGTATCTAAAGCCATAGGCACTGAGACAGTCAGTGTCGCTCCATTTAGAATATTCACCTGTCGATCTTGAAAAGATGTGGCCCACGTAGTATCACTTTTTATGTCAATGGCTACTACACATTCTTTTATAGAAAATGACTGCGCACCTTGATTCAACCAATAAACCCTTTTAAATGGGTTAGCAATAGCATATGCTTTAGCTGTATTTTCCTCTATCACTAAACGACCATCCTTGCAATTAAAAATAACACCATCCGGGATCGTATAAGGCTCCCATGTATTCACATCCGGAAAGAAATTAGGCTTTGCCGCATTTAAAGAATTAAGCGTTTCTGCCATAGTCGTGTCAGGAATCAGTATTATATCTCCCGCATAGGCAATGCCTTCATGGTAATATGTACTCCCATACAATTCTCCAAAATCGATTGCTGTTACTATAGAGACCGCTGCATTCCTAAATGAACCATCCGGTTTATTAATGATTACACAAGGTTTCCCGTTCTGGTCTTGCAATTGCACATCAGTATCTTCCAGCATGATTACATTATTATATTTATCAGGATTCATACCATAACCCACTATAGTTGGATTCTTTATGTTATCAGTAGTTGAGACAATTGTTTTTCCTTTCAGTATAATCTTATTATCACAAGGAATAGGAGTAAAACTACCATTTATTTTAATCGGAGTCATTGCCATTGTCTCTTGTTCAGCAAACTTATTCCCGATATAAGAATCCTCAATCACAATCTCGTTATTGGAAGCTCCCACTGTAGAATTATTTGTTGATATCGCTATAGCCGCAAAGCTATCGGAAACACCCTTATTTTTTGTCTTACCTGTTAAGATACTCCCTCCCGAAACATGGACGTTCATATCTGAGGTCTCATACAAATAGAGAGCACCATATCCTACGATGTTCGATTTATTCTTTATTGTCAATTTTTGATCGCCGGCGTTATTAGCATAAATACAATAATGGTTATTTAGCAAGATTGTCGTACTATCTACCGTCACTGGCGTTTTTTTATGGTGAATATATACACCAAATTGATTCGAACCGTTCATCTGTCCCTCAATCTTTGTATTAACAAGAGAGACATCCGTCAGTTCTCCATCAATAAGAACTCCAGATTGTGCGTTAGCCGCCAAATTTATTGTAGTATTTTCAACACGTACAGTCCCCTTTGCCGTTGCTCCCAGAAGAATCGCATTTTGTAATGCTTCCGCAGGATTTGGGTTCTTACGATCACCATAGCCTTGTGTATTATTATTCATAATACAATTATCTATCAACAAATCCGCATTACCGGTTACCTCTATAATTGGAGTACATTTTCCAGAGGTAACTTTCGTTGGCGTATAATCGATACTCAATCCTTTTATTTTAACATCGGTAGCAGTATTATTGGCAGAGCCATTAACCAAGATCGCACCTTTTATAATAGTCTTGTCCTGCCCAGCTCCTTGAATTGTGATAGATTTATCTAATGGTAGAGTCATTGGTAAAGTATATTCTCCTTCCGGGAAAACGATACGATTTTGATCTGTCAAATCTACCTCAGAAAGTAGACCAGACATATCGCAAGCCGCATTACGTAATGAACCATCTTGGTTGAATACAGTAATCGCTGATTTCTCATCCGCGATCTGGTACTTAACCGTATTGTCGCAATTAAAAGTATTCGTTTTATAGTCCTGTATCAAAACCCCTACATTATTTTTATTCACTTTCAGTACAGAGCCCTCACCAATATTAAATGTATTACCCGTACTACGAACAGAAATAGGATATTGCAGAGCTGTACTTTCCATAAAAGCAAACAAATTAGCATTTTTTATATCAAAGGAATTGTTAATCGCATTGTCTTCTTCATCTTTATTTAATACAATCGTAGCAAAATCATTTGATCCTTTAAGTTGATAGTTATGAGACTCCAATGTTGAATTAGCTATCTTAAACTTATTATTAGATGACCAAATATTGAGTGCCGCCCATGAATCTATTTTTGAATCTACAATTGAAATCGAAAGATTATCATTTAGCGCTGTTACATTTATTGCATAATAAAATCCTTTGATAGTACTATTATTTTTCATTTCTATGGACGATCCATTCATATTTGAGAAACTTATTCCTCTACTATAAGTACCATTCTTCGGATATACCGCAGAAAGAATATGAGAATTATCCAATACAATAGTATTTTTCACCTTAGTCGTATTTCCAAACGAAGAGAACCCTCGATTGTAAGACCCTTCTAAATAAATACAAGAATTCGTAAGAGATACATTCACATTATCACAAATACTATTAGAATCATAGCTTTTTCCCAGATTAACAATGCCCATAGAACTTTTACCCCAACCATCACCACTACCTGCTGTTAGTTGATGAAGATGGACCCCAGACAAATTCAAATTCACATTCTTAGACATCACATTAATAAGGCCTTGGCTTAATGTTGTAGCTTTTGTAATCTGTAAATTCCGCAAATTGACATTGATTACGCTCTCTTCCTCATCCCGTTGAATATCTAGCTGCCCTTCTATAATACAATTTGTCGAATCACTGCCAATAATTGTAATAGACTTTGGAATAACAATAGGTGAAACTTGGGGATAAATTCCCTTTGCCACACGAATGGTAGCCCCATCTGCGGCTTTTTCAATCGCTTTCGCAATTGTAGCCAAAGGAGCTTCCACACCACCTCCGTTACCATCAGAACCCGAAGTGCTGACATACAAATCCGTCTGTCCCCACCCCACACTCGTTGCCACCATAAACACGGCGAACAAGAAAAGTAGTCTTCTTTTCATACGATTAATTTTTATAAGTTAGTAATATTCAATTATTTAAAACATTTACCCTATATTCATAAACTCTGTAGCTTCCAGCACATCAGTCTTCTCATAATCATCATTTACAAGCAGTTATGCGAAATCATCGGTTATAAAACGACTAGTCTAAACGATCATTTTATTCTGGCGTTTTATTGAATTCAACGCATAAGCGTCCATATTTACGTTTATGCGTTGATAATCAATTTTTAAAAGTTTCTCTGGATTTTGTTTTATTCAAAAATATAGCCTATCTTTAACGCCTAGAATAAACGATCGTTTAGACTAGGCGTTTTTATCTATTACAGAATACTTATAGATCAAATATTTTTACGTAAACAAAATTTTCTACCATAAAAACTTTATATCATCACAAGCTATAAGATTCTCTTCTTAAAGCATGTGGAATAGCATAACTAACCAAATATCAGACTGCAACTATACATAATTGAGATAAAAGGAATTCTACAATATTGATTTTATGAAAACATCTACAATATCTACCACTACGCCATGTATGCTTTATAAATCAAAGCATTACATATAGGTTGTAGATAGCCTGACATCTACAATTATCATTCAACATCTACCACTTATACTTGACATTGATACTTTTTCTTTGCATTGGATAAGAAAACGTGTTATTTTTGAAAGACATTTCCCTTAGGGGAACAAAGAGTTTCTCCTAGAGAAAACTAAAGTTTCTTCTAGGGAAAACTAAAGTTTCGTAAGCACAAAACAAAAGTTTTCCGCTATGAAAACTTTTGTTTTATGCCTAAAAAACTATAAATACCTATTATTCAATACATTAAATCAGTACACAAGGTATACAAATAACCAAGCAGGCAACCTGTTGGCATACCCTCGCAGAACGAGTAATGTGGTTAGCGAATAGTGAACGGCTGCATTTAGTGGTTGAAAAGCAGTAAATAGTGGTAGATGCAAGCTGATAGTGGTAGATGTTTATTATCTACCACCATTCAACAAATTTCTTATAATTAGATACTTATATAGATAATGGCAGATATGGTAGATGATTTAGTTTTTTCATTTCATACTCAAGGTACCACTCCAGAAAAATATCAGTACAATGCATTAAGAACCCAAAAGAACGGCTAATAAAAATCAAGGTAAGCTGTCGCTATTATGAAAAGGGAAGCTATAAACATAATTTACGTACGTGTACTATAAAATAATACGCAAGAAAAAACCACAGTTCCGTAGGAACTAAATCCTTACTATCTCTCTCTTTCGATATGGCAAAGATGGGAAGTAATAAGAATCAAATGGTTACAAAAATGACATTTCTTGTTAGATAAATGACATAACAGATCCGCAATCAATCCTAAACCACTCTCCTCTAATATCCTATACATAAATTACCCATTGAGTTCCTACGGTACTTAATAACTTTATAACATATAGCCTATGGAGTATATCTAATAATGTATTAGTTAATCTGAATCTATCAGACTTATCGTATGTAGTTAACATTATCTATTCAATTATGAACAAATGAAAAGTATGAAAAGTAAAATGAGAACTTGGAATGTGGCGATGGGATCATTGTCTTTGCTCTTCCTCTGCGTATCGCCGGCATTGGCTATCGCTACAAATCCATCACAAGAGAACCCGTATACGGAGCGGAACGATGATTCCGTAACTCAACAGAGAACAAGAAAAGTGACAGGTGTCGTGCTTGACGCCAACGGAGAGTCTATCATCGGGGCGAACGTAGTGGTGAAAGGTACCAATAATGGGACAATCACGGATCTAGATGGTAAATTCTCGATCGAATTATCGGATGGTGAAACCCTGCAAGTATCTTTTATCGGCTATAACAGCAAGGACGTTATGGTTGGCGCAGGAGAGAATCATATCAAGGTACAGCTACGGGAAGACACGCAGAAGCTCGATGAAGTGGTAGTAGTCGGGTACGGAACACAGATCAAGAGGGCGGTAACCGGCTCCGTGCAATCCATCAAGTCGGAAGAGATGGCGGATATGCCCGTAGCACAGATCTCGCAAAAGATGCAAGGCAAGTTCGCCGGTGTCCAAATCAATCAAGTATCCGGTAAACCCGGACAAGGAATGACCATGCGAATCAGGGGACAAGCGTCACTGTCCGGAGGAACCACGCCCCTTTATGTAGTGGATGGAATGCCTATCGTGGGCGATATCAGCACGATCAATCCAGACGAGATAGAAAGTATCAGTGTGCTAAAAGACGCTTCTGCCACATCACTTTACGGTTCCCGGGCTGCCAATGGAGTCGTATTGATACAGACAAAGACTGCCCAATCAGGGAAAAAACTAAGCGTCGACGTATATGGAGGCATACAATACGTACCCGAGAAAGGGAGGCCGGATATGATGGATGCCTCCGAATACGCACGGTTCAGGAAAGAGATCGCTGAAGAGAACGGATTGGCGGTCGATCCCGCTTACCAGCATCCCGAAGCGCTGGGTAAAGGCACGGATTGGTATGACGTATTATTCCGTCCCGCCGCTATCCAGAATTACAGTTTGTCGTACAGCAACGGAGACGGGAAGTTTAAATCATCCACCGTAGCCAGCTATTTCAACCAAGACGGAGTGTTGACAAACTCTAATTACCAACGGTTCTCCGCACGAGCCAATACGGAATACGTATTCTCGAAGATCGTCAAGGTAGGCGTGAACCTAGCGCCTAGCTTCTCCATCAATAATAGCCCGCAATCGGACGGTAACTGGACGGAAGATAAAGGTTCCATCCTGCAAGGAGCTATGTTGACAACACCTCTCGCACCCTATAAGAATGAGGATGGCAGTATTCCGCTTGTGGCCAGTGGGCCGGGATTGTTCGATAACCCGAACTGGTATAATGTGGTTCGCCTCAACAAGAACAAGACCCAGAACACCCATCTGATCGCAAACGCCTTCTTGGAGGTAGAGCCGGTCAAAGATTTAAAAGTAAAGACCAGCATCAACGCGGACTTGACACAGAATAAATGGAACTCGTTCAAGCCCTCCACCTCCGGAGAGATCTATAAGGCTCCCTATCAGATCCCCGAGGCGAAGGAATCCAATAATCTATTCTACACTTGGCTGTGGGAGAATACCGCCACCTACAGCAAGCAGATAAAAGATCATTCCTTTGATCTCCTGTTCGGCATATCCGCACAAAAATACCATAGCGAATATACGATGGTGACCGGAACGAACTTTCCCGACGATAAAATATCGACATTCAATGCCGCCCCTACCATCACGGCGGATGGAAACATAAACGAATGGTCCCTTTTATCCTATATCGGCCGTATAAACTATAATTACAAAGGAAAGTACCTTTTAAGCGCAGCGATGCGTAGGGATGGTTCCTCCCGTTTCGGTAAGAACAATCGTTGGGGTAATTTTCCATCCGTATCGGCGGGCTGGATACTCTCGGACGAGGAGTTCATGAAACCATTGGAGAAAACGATCTCTTTCCTCAAGGCCCGTATCAGTTACGGTATCGTGGGAAACGACCAGATCGGTAACTATACGCATTTGGCGACGATCACCACCACGAACAGCAACTTCAATAACGCCTTGGCCAGCGGCAGAAGCATCTCGGGAATGGGAAACCCGAATCTGGGCTGGGAAAGGAATAAGCAAGTCGATGTCGGTCTGGATGTCGGTTTCTTCAATAATCGCTTATCCATCATGTACGATTACTATAGCAAGCGAACGGACGCCCTGCTGTTCTCGCTAGAGGTACCGATCTCTTCCGGCTTCTACAACATCCAGTCGAACGCAGGCAAACTGAAGTTCTGGGGACATGAATTAAGCGTATCCTCCAAGAACCTGACAGGCAAATTACAATGGACTACCGACCTGAACATATCTTACAATGACAATAAATGCTTGCAACTGGGTGTAGATGACGCCCCGATCATCGGTAACAACATCACGCAAGTCGGGGAACGGATCGGACAGTTTTACGGCTTAGTATGGGAAGGGGTCTACAAGAACAAGGAAGAATTCGACAAATACCCGAAGCACGCACAAGCCGATGTCGGAACCATTCGCTTCAAGGATGTGAACGGGGATGGCAAAGTTACCCAAGGGGATGACCGCGATATCATCGGCAATCCAGTCCCTTTATGGATAGTAGGCATGACAAACTCGTTCACCTACAAGAATTTCGATTTGTCAATTGTCGTATCCGGCGGTTTTGGTTTTGAGTTAGCCAATATGGTAGATCAGTTCGCTGGAAATCTGGATGGTGTGTTCAACGTGTATAAAGCGGTAGACAATCGCTGGAAATCACCGGAGAATCCGGGTAACGGCCGTTATGGAACGACCAAGATGGGTACCACGGCACCAGAACGTGACTGGTTCAGTTCCCGTTTCCTTTATAACGGAAACTACTTGACAATCAAGAATATCACCTTAGGCTACCAAGTTCCGTTAAGAAACCGGGATATCATTAAAGGATTACGAGCTTACGTCAGTTTCCAGAACGTATATACGTTCACTAGCTACATCGGCGCTAATCCCGAGGTGAATATCAGCAATACGGGAACAACGGCGAATAGCTTGCAACAAGGATTCGATTATACCACCTATCCCGTTCCACGGACCATTACGCTGGGTTTAAATGTTAACTTCTAACTATCTAATTATACGAAATATATGAAAACGATATTCAATATAGCCATAAGCATCGCTTTAGGATGTAGTTGTGCCTCCTGTAGTGATTTCTTGAATCTTACGCCGTATAGCGAGATCACCGCCGAGAACTTCTACCAGAACGAGGAGGATTTCAGGCAAGCCGTAAATGGAGCTTACGAACCTTTACGGAACATGTACAACACGGAAGAGTGGAATCTGGGAGAGGCCAAATCGGATAATACGACGTATATCATCCATATCGCCAAATCATCCTTAGACGGAGAAGATCCGGATCAGTTCCTTGAGACATCCACTAATGGTAATGTCGGTACGAAGTATAATAACTGCTACGTAATCATCGGACGATGTAACCGGATTATCTCAGAAATAGACCAAGCGGATTTTGACGCAGAAGCAAAAAGCAACCTCAAAGGACAAGCTTTGTTCCTTCGGGCATTCTGCTATTTCAACCTAGTACAATACTTTGGCGGCGTACCTCTGCATACGACACCCTCTACCGTGTATGAGGAGGCATTTAAACCCCGTGCGAGCGTAGACGAAGTATATGAGCAAATCATGAAAGACGCACAAGAAGCCAGTGATCTCCTACCTGTAAAATCAAGGCAAGAGGTAGGAAGAGTTTCCAAAGGCTCCGCACAGACCTTATTGGGAAACGTATACATGGTACTAAAACGATGGGCGGAAGCAGAACAAACGCTGAAAGAGGTGGTATCCTCAGGCGAGTATGAGTTATTAGCGGATTACGGCTCCATCTATTCCATCTCGAACAAGAACCATAAGGAATCTATCTTCGAGATCCAATACATGCAAGACGCCTCATTAGGACAACAAAGTGATTTCATATACAGATTCTTGCCCTATATGACGAATCCGTCTGCCATCACGGGAACAACCCCTAATCCTTGTCCTTCCAACGTAGACCATGGTGGGTTTAACACCCCTACGATCGATCTAATCAACGCATACGAAAAGGGAGACAAACGGTTGGACGCATCCATCGGTATGGTGGAAGGTAAGCTCACCGATAGCTACGCCCTCGACGCTACCGGCGTGAAAAGTATAGTTGACTATGAGCCAGCTCCGGGAATAACCGCTTATCCTTTTATCAAAAAATATTTTCATGAGCATATAAAGCCCTATTACACGGATGACAACTGGCCGGTCTACAGGTACGCGGAGGTATTGCTCTTTCTGGCGGAAGCTATCAACGAGCAGAATAGGCCGGACGAGGCTATCCATTATCTGAATGACACCTTCGGGCAAGCAAGTATCCGGGGAAGGGCGGGATTAGCTCCTGTCAAATCCCAGAATGTAGATGCGTTGAGAGAGGCTATCTACCAAGAGAGACGGATCGAGCTGGCATTCGAGAACAAACGCTGGACAGACCTTCTGAGAACGGGACGAGCCGTGGAAGTCATGACACGACATGGACAAAAGATAAAGGCAAATCCCGAATCTTATTATTGGCCCGACGGTGTTCAACCCGTGGCGAACGCTTATCTGTTCAACCCAGATAAATGCTTGTTGCCCATACCTCTGCGAGAAATCGACTTGAACAGCGAGCTTAAACAAAATCCCGGATATTAACGAAGTTATTCTTATATTCGCATCATGAAAAGAGCACATATGAAAATCCTGCTAAGTTTACTATGCTGTGTCGGTGTATTCACCCTATCAGCACAAAGTCGTTATTTCAAAGAAAGCGCTTCATGGCTTCAAAAGAGTGAGGCCTGCAAGCCAGTGTTAACCTATACGGAACATAAGCCGGTCAAACGGGTCACTTCCATCAAAGATGCGTCAGCCTACCAAGGTTGGCGCATGCGGGACGAAGGAAGCACGGATCTGTTATTCAATGAGTCCCTGAAGAAACATCCATCGGTTATAGTTGACTTCGGTGAGCATCTGACGGGGTATTTGGATTTCTCGCTCAAGCTCCTTAGCCAACAGGTTTCGGACGCTCCGGTACGTATCAAATTCACGTTCGCCGAAGTTCCCTCGGAATTGAACACGCCTTTCGACCCTTATCCGGGCGGTCTGTCAAGGGCTTGGCTACAAGATGAGGTGATGACGTTAATGACCGTACCCATCGAGGCCTCCATCCCCAGAAGGGTGTCTTTTCGGTATCTCAAGATAGAGTTGCTAGGCGCTTCCAGTTTCGATTTCGCCTTCGACAAGCTAACGTTCCGTGCGCAGACATCGGCTAAGACGGCTCCATTGCCACTGGCTTCCACGACCGATCCCTTGATCCGTAAAATCAATGAGGTAGGATTGCTTACATTAAAAGAATGTATGCAGACCGTCTATGAGGATGGCCCGAAACGGGATCGCCGGTTATGGATCGGAGACTTGTATCTGGAGGCGCTAGCGAACGCATGGTCGTATAAAAACCACGACTTGACGAAACGTTGCCTCTATTTATTAGCGGCTCTAGCCAATGATGAAGGACTGCTGCACGCCACCGTATTGGAGACACCGACCCCTCATCCGCAAAACGGTACGCATTGCTTGGACTATTCCCTGCTGTATAACGTAGCGTTGCTGGAATACCTGAAAGAGACCGGAGACAAGGAGGTCGCCTTGGACTTATGGCCGGTAGTGGTCCGCCAAATAGAGATGGCCTTGCGTCAATACTCGGACGATTGGATCTACGATATGCAAAAGAAGCCGATTTATTGGTTGGTATTCGACTGGAAAGATAATTATGATCGCCAAGCATCCATGCAGGGACTTACGGCATTCTCATTAGAGAAAAGCTATGAGCTGGCTAAAATGCTGGGAAAAGAGAAGGAGGCTGGAGACTGGCCTCGTATCGCCGGCCAGATAAAGAAAGCCGCCCGGAAAACATTCTATGACCAAAAGAACGGGGTGATCGTAAGCGGCCCTAACCGTCAGGTGTCTTACCTATCACAAGTGTGGATGATCCTATCGGAGACGCTTACCGCCAAGGAAGGAGCAAAAGCGATGGCCACCGTCCTATCGATGCCCGACGCATGCTATCCGGGATGTCCGTACGCTTATCATTATGTAATGGAAGCCTTGTTGAAATGTGGAATGCGGCAAGAGGCCCGTTCGCTCTTAACCAGTTATTGGGGCGGCATGGTGAATAAAGGAGCCGATACATTCTGGGAGGTATATGATCCGAACAATGACGAATTATCACCTTACGGATTTTTCCCGATCAATAGTTATTGCCACGCATGGAGTTGCACGCCGGTTTATTTCATCAACAAATACCCGGAGATATTCCAAAGATAGAAGATAATAAGAGAAACGCCAATATCGCTCGAAATGGAACGTATTGGCGTTTTCTTTTTCTTATTCCTCCACAGGTTCCCCGAACAGGGTTGCCGAGGAAGCCTTATGGATCTTGACTTTTATGAATTGACCTACATGATAGTTCTTCTTGTCAAAGATAACCACCTTGTTTTGGCTGGTTCGTCCGAACAATTGCTCACGGGAACGTTTCGAGAATCCTTCTATCAGAACCTCGAAAGTCTTGCCTATATCCCGCAAGTTACTTTCCTCGGACAACTTATTTTGCAAATCGATCATACCTTGCAAACGACGTACCTTCTCTTCTTCCGGTACATTATCCTCCAAATGGCTAGCGGCATATGTACCCGGACGTTCGGAATATTTAAATAAGAAAGCACTATCATATCCCACTTCACGCATCAAGGATAAAGTCTCTTGATAATCCTCCTCGGTCTCGGAATGGAAACCGCAGAATAAATCAGTCGAGATAGCGCAATCCGGTACGATACGACGGATCGCCGCTATACGGTCCAGATACCATTCACGGGTATATTTACGATTCATGACCTTCAAGATGCGACTGCTGCCGGATTGGGCAGGTAGATGGATAAACTTACAGATATTGTCGTTCGCGGCAATCACACGCAAGGTATCATCGCTCATGTCCTTCGGATGGGAGGTCGTAAAACGAATTCGCATATCGGGAACCTCTTTCGCCACACGATCCAACAAGATCGGGAAGGTTATGGTCTCACCTTCTTTCTCGAAAGAATAGGAGTTTACATTTTGTCCCAACAACGTAACTTCCTTAAAGCCTTTCTCGTGCATATCCCGTATCTCATTCAAGATACTCTCGATATCCCGGCTACGCTCGCGTCCTCTTGTATAAGGTACGATGCAATACGTACAAAAATTATTACAACCGCGCATAATAGACACGAAACCGGAGATATGTACGCCCGGTAACTTCAAAGGAATAACATCCTTATAGGTCTCTTGGGTAGAAAGCTCCACGTTGATCGCTTTCTCTCCGTGCTCTACCGCTCCCACCAAGTTCGGCAAGTCCAGATAAGAATCCGGTCCTACCACCAAGTCGGCATGATGCACATGGATCAGATCTTCCTTCACTCGTTCGGCCATACATCCCAATACACCGACAATTAAGGACTTCTTTTTCCGTTTTAAAGACTGGAAATACTGTAGCCGCCCATAGATTTTCTGTTCGGCGTTGTCGCGTACGGAGCAAGTATTCACGAAGATGGCATCCGCCTCCTCGATATTCTCCGTCATACTATAGCCATCCATCTTCATGATAGAAGCTACAACTTCGCTGTCCGCCACATTCATCTGACAGCCGTAGGTCTCGATAAACAACTTTCGTTCATCGCTTTGGGTAGCGGATTTTAAGTCCACACCGTTTTCTTGATTTACCATACTATATGTTAATATAATTTAAATAAGCAAGATTCTTAAAAATAATTACGCAAACGCTTGCATAGTTCGAATCCCACCGTTATATTTGCATTCGAAAAACGTAAATTTTTTCATAGTTAAGGTTTTGGTTAAATCGAATAAGGGTGGCTGTGAAGTTACCCTTATTTACTTTTATACCTATCTGATGTTTTATATACTCCCATCTTTTCACTTCTCAATTATTCTTCTTACATTTGGAGGTGCAAAAATAATCAAAGTTTATGGATAACGTAGGAGATTGGTTATATATTGTTTTCCTGATTATCGCCGCCGTCAGTGGCTTATTCAGTTCGAAAGACAAAAAGAAGAAGAGTCGCCCCGATATATTGGGGCAACCCGACAGGGAAATTGTGCCTAATGACCAGCCTACAGAAGGAAAAGGCTTCTGGGAGATATTGGAGGATATGCAAAAGGAAACGCAAAAACCTAAGCCCGCTCCCCGACAAAAGCAGGTAAAGTCAAAGGTTGAGAAACCGCAAGTCGTAACCTCATCGCCTGCCTCATCTCCATTCCTTTCCGCCGAGAAGAATATCCCGAATCATATCGCGACCCAGCCATCCGTAAGGATGAGTGCTATCGAGGAAGAACCGGGGCTTATGCCAGAAGATACCTTCAGAGACATCGAGGAATTGAAGAAAGCGATCATTTGTGCGGAGATTCTAAACCGGAAGTATTAATTTACGCCACACTTATATTCGATTCAGCGTAATTTTATGTAAGTTTGCGCCCGAAATATTGAACAGTAAGTATTTACCTAAAAACATAAAAACTAATTATCATGGCATTAAAATTTATTACAGCTGAAGAAGCCGCATCTTATGTGCATCATAATGACAATGTAGGTTTCAGTGGTTTTACACCCGCAGGATGCCCGAAAGTCGTTCCCGGAGCTATCGCCCGGAAGGCAGCGGAAGAACACGCTAAAGGTAACCCTTTTCAAATCGGTATGTTTACCGGCGCTTCTACTGGTGATAAGCTAGACGGAGAGTTGGCTCGCGCTAACGCCATCAAATTCCGTACACCGTACCAATCTAACAGAGACTTACGTGCCGCATTAAACGCTCATCAGGCACAATATTTCGATTTGCACTTGTCTGAATTGGCACAAAGCTTGCGTTACGGATTCTTGGGTAAGATTGATGTCGCAATCGTAGAGGCTGCCGATGTTACTGAGGATGGTGAGATCGTTCCGACTTCAGGTGTTGGTATCTTACCTACTATCTGTCGTATGGCAGACCGTATCATCGTTGAGTTGAACTGCCGTCACCCGAAAGAAATCCGCGGTATGCATGATATTTACGAGCCGGCTGATCCTCCTTTACGCCGTGAGATCCCTATCTACACTCCTTCTGACAGGATCGGTAATGATTGTGTAAAAGTAGACCCGGCTAAGATCGTTGGTGTGGTAAAGACCGATGAGCCGAATGAAGGTGGAAAATTCTCTCCGCTGGATGATGTCACGATGGCGATCGGTAAAAATGTAGCGGACTTCTTGGTTAGCGAGATCAAGGCCGGCCGTCTTCCGAAAGAATTCGTTCCATTGCAGAGTGGTGTAGGTAACGTGGCTAACGCAGTCTTGGGCTGCATGGGAGCTAATGAGTCTATCCCCGCATTCAATGTATATACTGAGGTTATTCAAGATGCGGTTATCGAATTGATGAAACAAGGTCGCGTTAAATTCGCCAGCGGTTGCTCTTTGTCCGTAAGTAATGAGGTAATCCGTGAGATCTACGCAAATCTCGATTTCTTCAAGGATAAGATATTGCTTCGTCCGCAAGAGATCTCTAACAATCCGGAGGTTGCCCGCCGTTTAGGCTTGATTGCTATCAATACGGCTTTGGAGGCTGATATCTTCGGTAATATTAACTCTACGCACGTATCCGGTACTCGTATGATGAATGGTATCGGTGGTTCCGGCGACTTTACCCGTTCGGCTATGTTATCGATCTTCACGACTCCGTCTACAGCGAAGGAGGGTAAGATCAGCGCGTTCGTACCGATGGTATCTCACTTGGATCATAGCGAGCACTCCGTGAAGATCATTATCACGGAATATGGTGTAGCGGACTTACGCGGTAAATCTCCGATCCAACGCGCTCGTTGCATCATCGACAATTGTGTTCATCCGGATTACAAACCGTTATTGGAAGAATACCTCGCTATGGGTATCAAGGGACATACGCCTCAAAACCTGAAATGCTGTTTCGCTTTCCATGAGGAACTAGCGGCCAGCGGCGATATGCACAATGTGGATTGGAGCAAGTATAATAAGTAATACAAACATATTACAGGCATAATTCATAGGGCATGGGTTCAACCGAACTCATGCCCTATTCTCATAGCAGACAATGCGTAATACATTTGTAATAATTTTGAAACAATTCTTTCAAGCGGGTTTAATCTCTCCTTAATATAGAGGCTCTTTCTTTGCAGCAGAATAAATAGGCAAAGATTGTGAGAAAGTTTATAGAAAAATTAGTGGAAGGAGGATTCTTGATCAGTGGAAGCGTCAGTAGCTTTACGATCTTGTTGATCATTGTCTTCTTATTTAAAGAGGCCGCAGGTCTTTTTAACAGCCCGGAGGTAGAGGAAGGATATATATTGGCTGTGAATCAGGAAAATCCAGTCGAACATTTGTCTCCCGAGCAAATCATGGATGTCTTCGATGCCAATATCACCAATTGGGAAGATTTAAACGGAGAAAATCAAGATATACTTGTCTTCCGTTTCTCGGACCTAACCAACTATTATACGGAAGAAGAGCTAGGTGAAGAATTTCAATATGTTCCCGAGAAAATCAATGAACTTATCCATAAAGAGCCGGGGATTATCGCATTCTTTCCGGAACAATACAAGTCGGAGAACTTTACGGGAAAAATCATATCGGGAGCCACGATCAAACCTTCGGAGTTCTTTGGAGGGACGAAATGGTATCCTACCTCCGCTCCCGCTCCGATCTTTGGCTTGATCCCTCTATTACTAGGTACACTTTTAGTAAGTATAGGCGCGATCGCCTTATCCCTCCCCTTCGGAGTAGCGGTAGCGATCTATATGGCAGAGATTGCCAATACAAAAACCCGTAATTTGCTAAAGCCTATTATCGAGTTATTGGCAGGTATTCCCTCAGTCGTTTATGGTTTCTTCGGATTGGTGGTGATCGTTCCCCTTATCCAAAAGACCTTAGACCTTCCGGTAGGCGAGACCGCTTTCGCCGGAAGCGTGGTTTTAGCGATCATGGCGTTGCCGACCATCATCACGGTAGCGGAAGATGCCATGCGAACTACCCCACGAGCCATGAAAGAGGCCAGCTTGGCATTGGGAGCCACGCAATGGCAAACCATCTACAAAGTAATAATCCCCTACTCCATATCCGGTATCACGTCCGCTGTCGTATTAGGTATAGGACGTGCGATCGGTGAGACGATGGCCGTATTGATGGTAACCGGAAACGCCGCCGTTATCCCTACCTCGTTCTTCGAACCGGTACGGACAATTCCTGCCACGATAGCAGCGGAATTAGGTGAGGCTCCCGCAGGTGGAGCGCATTACCAAGCCTTGTTTATGCTGGGAGCCGTGTTGTTCCTCATCACCTTGGGGTTGAGCATCGCCGTAGAATATATTTCATCCAAACGTAAAATTTAATTAAAGATATGGCACCTATTCAACATTTAGGGAATATAGACAAGAGGAAACGGGCCTCTCAACAGGTTGCTTTCGGTTTCTTTTCTTTCCTGAGTTATTTGGTCGTAGTGATCTTATTCGTAATACTGGGATTCATTATCTTAAAGGGAGCGAGCGTGATCAGTTGGGATTTCCTGACACAAGCACCCCAAGAGGGCATGACCTCCGGGGGGATTTTTCCGGCTATCGTAGGTACACTCTATTTAGTGATCGGAAGTAGCTTGATTAGTTTTCCCATCGGCATCATGAGTGGTATCTATATGAACGAGTACGCCACAAACGGGAAACTCATCCGTTTCATCCGTATCATGACGAATAACCTAAGCGGTGTCCCATCCGTTGTTTTCGGGTTATTTGGTATGTCTCTATTCGTAAGTACCTTGGGATGGGGAGACTCTATTATAGCGGGTTCGTTTACCTTGGCGCTGATGTCCTTGCCACTTATCATCCGCACGACGGAAGAGGCTTTGAAAAGTATCGATGATTCTTTCCGTCACGGTAGCCTAGCGTTAGGGGCTACGAAGTTGCAGACCATCCGCAGGGTCGTGCTACCGATGGCGTTCCCCAATATTATTACGGGATTGATTCTTTCGATCGGGCGTGTGTCCGGAGAGACCGCTCCTATCCTTTTTACGGTGGCCGCTTATTTCTTGCCGCAATTGCCGAAAAGTATTTTCGACCAATGTATGGCATTACCTTACCACTTATATGTTATCTCTACAAGCGGTACAGATATCGAGGCTTCCCGGGGGATGGCTTATGGCACGGCGCTCGTGCTGATCGTCATCGTATTATTAGTAAACCTTTTAGCGAACGCTTTACGTAGTTATTTCGCCAAGAAGGTAAAAATGAATTAAAAAAATAAGACAATTATGATAAAGATTGATGCTAAAAACGTAGACTTTTATTATGGGGATTTCCATGCATTGAAGAACATTTCCATGGAGATAGAGCCGAATACGTCCACCGCTTTCATAGGACCGTCCGGTTGCGGAAAGTCTACTTTCCTCCGCCTGTTCAACCGCATGAATGATTTGATTCCGGACACTCGCATGGAAGGTCAGATCCTGATTGATGGAAGGGATATTTATACGAAAAGCGAGAGAGTGGATCGCTTACGTAAAAACGTGGGGATGGTTTTCCAGAAACCGAATCCTTTTCCTAAGACGATTTATGAGAATGTCGCTTATGGCCTGCGGGTAAACGGTGTCAACGATGAGAATTATATTGAGGAGACGGTGGTCAAGACTTTAAAGCAGGTCGTCCTTTGGGACGAGGTAAAGGATAAACTGAAAGAATCGGCATTCGCTCTTTCCGGCGGACAGCAACAACGTTTATGTATCGCCCGTGCCTTGGCGATCTCGCCCTCCATCCTATTAATGGATGAGCCGACTTCCGCATTGGACCCGATTTCAACCAGCAAGATCGAGGATTTGATACATGAGCTGAAAAATGATTATACGATCGTAATCGTTACCCATAATATGCAACAAGCGGCTCGTGCCAGTGATTATACAGCATTTTTCTACCTTGGTGATCTTATCGAATATGATGAAACCAAGAAAATCTTCCAAGATGCTGCTCTACAGTCAACCAGTGACTATGTATCAGGACGCTTTGGATAGAAAGGAGTACTTATGACTGAACCAATCATTTCAATCAATGATTTATCGGTGTATTTCAATAAGAAAAAAGCCATTAATAATGTGACTATGGATTTCTATCCAAATGAAATCACAGCCCTTATCGGGCCATCTGGATCAGGAAAATCAACCTTGCTTCGTTCTATCAACAGAATGGGGGACTTAAACCCTGAATGCACAGTTACTGGTGCAGTTTCCTACAATGGCCACAATGTCTACAGTCCTCGAACAGATACTGTTGAACTCCGTAAGGAAATTGGTATGGTCTTCCAACAACCCAATCCCTTCCCTATGTCTATATATGAGAACGTAGTCTATGGCCTTCGTATCAATGGTATCAAAGATAAGGCGGTTCTTGACAAAGCAGTAGAAGAATCTCTAAAAGGAGCTTCAGTCTGGGAGGAGGTTAAGGACCGACTTCATGACTCAGCACTTGGTCTTTCAGGTGGGCAACA
>ENA-OPCB01000782-OPCB01000782.1-human-gut-metagenome-genome-assembly--contig:-NODE-782-length-20326-cov-2.734152_pt1 | contig 20326 bp, 13 predicted proteins | sample MGYA00241561_ERZ501473 | MGnify/ENA primary metagenome ERZ501473 (study PRJEB25962, sample SAMEA2042519) | human gut metagenome | biome: human gut; feature: human-associated habitat; material: faeces... | reverse complement strand
GCGCATCCTTTATCTAAAGAAATCAGTTGAAATCTCAATTAGCCCGAATCTTCCGTTGAGATTTTTGGTTTATGTATCTGATCTATATCCTGACCTTACAAAAGATGCTAACTTGTATGGAACCAAGCTGGTAAAGATACCGACTCCTAAATTTATTATTTTTTACAATGGAGTAGAAGAAAGACCGGATATTGAATATTTAGAACTGTCAGATATGTATACAAGAGAAGAAGAACGATATGCGCTAGATTTGGAAGCGGTGCTGATTAATATTAATCCCGGACATAATGAGGAACTTATGGGGATGTGTAAAACTTTAAGAGACTATTCGGAGTATACAGAAAGAGTGCGAAAATATGCGGAAGAAGAATCGATAGATAAAGCAGTTGAGCGTGCAATTACAGAATGTATAAAAGAAGGGATTTTGTCGGAGTTCTTGAGTAAAAACAGGGCGGAGGCGAAGAAAATGAGTATTTATGAATATGATGAAGAAAAGCATATGAGGCAGGAGAGAGAGGCATCTCTGGAAGCCGGTATAGAAGCTGGTATGGAAATCGGAATTAAAGCTTTAATTCGAGAGAACCAAGAAGAAGGGAAGGCAAAAGAAGCAATTATCAAAAAGCTTGTAAAATATTTTGAACTTACAGAGGAAGAAGCAGAGGTGTACTATGAAAAGTATGAGGAATGCAGCTTGTCTTTGGATTTATGAAAGTGAGGTCGTGAAGATGTTAATGTTGGAATATAACTAAGAAACCGGTATAATCTATTTTTTTCTTGCGATTTTTCTTTTTTCATGCTAGTGTAAAATTGTATCGGTATCTATAATTATATATTAATAAGGGGACAAAGGAGGGAATATATTGCGAAAGATACAGAAGTACCTGATGCTTCTGCTCTTTGTATGCTTGTGTACAAGTACTGTGCCGGCAATGAAGAGCAATGCAGAAGAATCGCCAGGGGAGCAGGCGTCTTCAAAGTCAGGATTAAAAGATGAAAATACTCAGAGACTGGAAGAGGTTATCGGAATGGATGAAAACGGTAATATCTTTACAGTAGAAGAGACAGAAGGAACTGTGCAAAATGCAAGTCGAGCTTTTCGTGCTGCAAAAGCATCTTCTGTAAAAGTGGTTAATTTCCGAACAAAAGGAAATGATGTGACCAATTATACAGAGTGTGGGACAGGAGCAGCAGGCTATACCAACGGTGCATACGGAGGAGATGCTGCATACCTTGGAACAAGTAATGGAAAAGTAAAATTCATGCTGTCCGGAGTTGTGGGAGAAGTTGCGGCAAGTGAAGTTCAGGTCGTGGATAAGAGCAGCATTGCTGTTGTAAGCTGTTATATGGTGGAGAATGGAAGATTAATCCATAAAATTGCTCATGACATTACTACTCCGGGATGGGCAACAAAGTTAGATAATGGCGCTGCACCATCCTATTTGAAAAGCGGAACTACTTATTATAGTTATGATGGGCATTATTTTTACACAGATTATGGCACAATGCTTTCGGATTATCAGAATAACAGTCGCTCCAGATCTGTAAATCCGAAGAATCCATACTATAATTATTATCAGTATCTTCCACTTAGAAGTAAGACGAATTACAGTGCATCAGCTTTGAATTCTATGATTAATAGCCAAAGCCAAGTTACGTCATCTTCAAAGATGTATAATCTAGGGAATGCATTTGTCGCTCAACAGAACACTTACGGGGTAAATGCACTTCTTATGGCTGGCGTGGCAGCAAATGAAAGCGCATGGGGAACAAGTAATATCAGTCAAAGTAAAAATAATCTATTTGGCTTAAATGCGGTAGATAGTTCACCGGGAACCAGCGCTAACACATATGCAAATGTTGGAGAATGTGTTCGCCAGTTTGCAGAGCATTATATGTCCAGACAATATCTTTATCCGTCAAACTGGAAATATAACGGTGGCTTTCTGGGAAACAAAGCAAGTGGTATCAATGTAAAATACGCTTCTGACCCGTATTGGGGAGAAAAGGCTGCCAATCTAATTTACAGATTGGAAAAGAGTGGTGGAAATAAAGATTATAATGCCTATACGATAGGAATTAAAGATACTATTTCAACCGCTCACAACAATGTCAATGTAAGAAATGGAAGCAGTACCTCTTCGACAGCGCTTTACAAAACAGGAAAAGCATCTAATTATGCTGTGATTCTTCAAAATAAAACCGCAGAGAATGGTTTCTATCGGATTCAGAGTGATGGAGTACTCAATTCGGGAAGAACAGCGCTGGTATCCGGTGATGGAAAATATTCCTATGACAAGATGTATGCTTACATATCGGCTGATTATGTCGTGCCTGTGAATCAAGGAAATGATGTAGCTGTTCCGGTGAAAACACTTCAATCCATTTATTTGGGCAAGGCGCCATCCAAAACTGTTTATACAGAAGGAGAGAAATTTGACGCTTCCGGAATGAAGGTTCTGGCAAAATGGAGTGATGGAACGGAGACAGATGTAACAGCTCAGAGTACTTATCCTTCCAATACACTTTCAGCTGGAACTACAAGTATAAAGATTACTTACACTTACGAGGGAGTAACGAAGAGTGTAGAACAGAAAATTACAGTCAATGTGGAAACTAGTGTGACAAGCATTGCAGTTTCTCCTGAAAAGATAGAATTGAACGTAGGAGAAAGCTATACATTTGGTGCTCAGGTTGTAGGAACCGGCAATTTGACGAAGAAAGTAGTTTGGAGTATAGAAGGTGCTCAAAGTACAGCTACAAAGCTTGATGAAAATGGAAAGCTTCAAGTAGGTGAAGAGGAAAGCGTTGATAAATTAATTGTAAGGGCAACATCGACAGATGATCAGACGAAAAGCGCGGTATCAGAGGTTACAGTTGTAAAGCGTGAGGAACCGGAAGAAAATATTCCAGACACTGAACAACCGGATGAGAATGATGGAGATGATCAGGATTCAAATAATGAATCTTCACAGACGGAAACCAAGGATGAAAATACCGGAATTGTAGTCAAAGGAGAGCTTCCGAAAGAAGCAAAACTTACCGTTGAAACTGTGAAAAAAGATTCAGAACACTATGAGACATATATTGAACAGGTGAAGACACAGACGGTTCTTGGGGTATTCGATATTACATTATCGGAAACACTTGCTGAAGGACAGAAGGTTGCATTAACATTTCCGATTGATGAAAAGTATAATGGGCAAGAGGTCATGATTCTTCATTATAGTTATAAGGAAGATAGTTCCGAGCCATTTACCGAGAAATATGTAGAAAGTGTTGAGGATGGTATGGTTACGATTGAAGTGACCGGTTTTTCACCATATGTAGTAGCGCTTAATGACCCGAAAGAGGAATCTGAGACACCCCCATCTGATGAACCGGCAGATGATGATACTAATTTAGATGACGATGGAGATCATACACCATCTTTACCGAATGATGATGGAAATGTTCCGCCTTCTAATAACGGAACACCTGGTACAGGCAACCAAAATACAAATGGCCAAAATATAAATAATCAAAACACAAACAATCAAAATACAAACACCCCTTCTACACCGGCGGGAGATAGTCAAGGAGTCGGAAGTGATGTTACAGATAACGATACAAGTAACACAACTAATAGTATAGGAAATACAACTACTGATACAGGTAACACGAATAACAATTCAAATATTAATGCAAATAACGACGAAGATAAGACTGTAAAGGCTGAAACAAATGGAGTAAAGATTCGAAAACAGCCGCAGGAGAAGATAGCACCTAAAACCGGTGATGTGGCACCGATAGCGCTTTGGGCAATATTGTTGCTAATTGCGGGAATGGGGATTGTATCCGTGGTTATTAAGAAGAAAGACTGTAAGTAGTAACTGTATTAGAGGTGATTAGGCAGAGAGTGTCAAGTAATAATGAATTTTAAACTCTAAATTTTGGAGACTATGAAAAAGTCTGTAAATAAGATTCATTTATGATAATGAAGGGTGGAAGGCTTGAAAGATAGGCTTTTCACCCTTCGTTTATATATAACAGTTACTAAGACGAGAACTCACTAAACGTTTTTTAAGAAAGATTTTGGTGCTGCTGTCAATGTTGGACTACCTCTTTGTTTTAAATCTCCCAAATAAGTTATTTTGCAAGACTTCGTACCATTATGACTCTTTAACTATTTGGAACTTTTCTTTTTCAACTAACTGATTTTTATAGTTTTCAAAATATGTATTCCAATCTTTCTGACTGGAAGTGCTATAAAATTCTTTTTGTAAATCGCTTACATATTTTTCGGATGTTAACAACTTCTGATATACTTGCCTTTCATATTCCCAATATTCCTCTTCGCTGTCAAAACCTTCTATCACACTTTGAACCTGATTTTTTGACGTTTCATCTAAACTATCATCTTCCATAAATGATTGCAACTCTTCCACCTGAGTTTTGACTTCCTCCTCTGTTACATTATATCCTTTTTCTATAGCTTCAGCATATAGTGCGGCTGACTTTTTCATATATTCATATGCCAGTTTTTCGGCATCTTTTTTACTATTCCCTTGTATTTCAAAGAAATAAATGGCCTGTTTCATTTCTTGCACACTAATTGTGGCATTTTTTCCCTTGGCATAAATCTCTGTATCGGTCAATGGTTTCGAGGTTTCGCTGGAATTTTTATTGAGATAATTTCCCCATTTGTACGAAGTATTTTTGTCAGTGGAATTTTGAGTGTTCGTTCGAACATACAATAAGCCGATTACTAGAATTATTCCGACAGATGTTATTAATATTATCCTTTTTTTCATTTTTTCGAACCTCCAAATTGATTTCCGGATGCTTGTTTTATAAAAATCAGTATATCATCGTATTTCCTTTTGGTCTACTATGCTGGTAGTTATTGTGGTTATAATTTTCTCAAATTTTCTCAAACATGGACAAATATAAGGCTGACATGGTATAATTTAATACAATAAAACGGTGAAATGAGGTGGGATTATGAAGTTTGTAAATGTTAAAAAATTGGTTATAATTACGTTGATTTTAATTGGATGCTTTACACTGTCCGAAAAAACAATGATTACACATGCGGAAGAGAGTAGTGAAGAATGCAGTGGTTTAGAAAACGAAGGATTAGTATTAGAGGAAGAAGAGGGAACAGAGGCTCAACTAGTAGAAAATAACCCGCCACATGAACATACATATGAAGAATGGGTGGTAGTAGAGAAACCAACTCTTGATAAAGAGGGACTAAAACAGCAGACATGTATGGGATGTGGAGTAATTAATACACAAGTCATAGAAAGGCTAACTGGTGCGTGGAAACAAAATAAAGTTGGCTAGTGGTATGAATTAAGTGATGGTAGCTATCTTTCAAATTGTAGAAAAAATATTAACAGTGCTTTGTATACATTTAATGGCAGAGGCTATATGCAAGTAGGTTGGGCATGGCAGTCTGGAAAATGGACATATCATCAATCTCTTGGAGCTGCAGTTACAGGTTGGCAATATGTAGGAAATAAGTGGTATTACATGGATGTTACAGGAATAATGCAGACGGGTTGGCAGTATGTGGGAAGTAAATGGTACTATCTAAATGGAAGCGGAGTAATGCAGACAGGCTGGCAATATATAGGGAATGAATGGTACTATCTGGATGGAAGCGGAGCAATGCAGACGGGCTGGCAGTATGTGGGAAGCAAATGGTACTATCTGGATGGAAATGGAGTAATGCAGACGGGTTGGCAGTATGTGGGAAACAAATGGTATTATCTGGATAGCTCAGGATCTATGATGACTGGATGGCTATATTCATCAGGAAAATGGTATTATCTAAGTGGAAACGGAGCTATGGTAACAGGCTGGCGGTGTGTAGGAAACAGATGGTATTACATGGATGCTACGGGAGCTATGATAACAGGCTGGCAGTATGTAGGTAATCAATGGTATTATATGGACAACTCCGGTGCTATGAAAAGTGGTTGGGTATATTTATCCGGAAGATGGTATTATTTAAATGGAAGTGGTGCAGCAGTGACGGGCTGGCATTCTATTGGTGGACAATGGTATTATTTCTTCAAAGCTAATGATAAGTACGGAGGTCCGGAATGTGCGATGTCGACTGTGAAAATTGACAGATGGCAAACGTTGCTGGACGATTATAAAAATAACTCATCTGTGAATCAATTGATTTTTGTTCAACATACAGGTGGAACAAGAGCCAATGTACAATTCTATAAGAAACAAAATGGAAATTGGTCAAAGATTCTTTCTTGTAATGGGTATGTGGGACGGAATGGTATTGATAAAGTAAAAGAAGGGGATAAAAGAACACCAACTGGAACATTTAATATTACTGGAGGATTTGGAATTAAAGCTAATCCGGGAACTAATCTGAACTATACTCAAGTTAATTCTTCCCATTACTGGTGTGGTGATAAAGCTTATTACAACAGGTTAATTAATATCAATCAATATCCACACAACTGTAGAGGAGAGCATTTGATAGATTATAAGGGTGTTTATGATTATGGACTTTTTACAGATTTTAATTCATCCTGTACCTATGGGAAGGGTTCAGCAATTTTCATGCATTGTACAGGCAATTATTCTTATACAGGCGGCTGCATTGCTGTTGATAAAAATTCATTGCTTACAATTATGAGAAATATTGATTTAAAAACAAAGATTTGTATTTATCCAAAATAAAAATACAAACATTACATTTAGTATTAGGAGATAAGAGGAAATATGAAGTTGTCAAATATAAGAAAAGTACTTGTAGGAATGCTGTTAATTCTGATATGTATTCTTGCTGTTCCGGTAAAGAGAGGAGTTGTACAAGCAGAGGATGTTCGTGTTACAGAACAGGCGCTGGTTCAAGAAGATATAGCTGGACAAGTGGATGGAAGTACAGAGTGTGCCCATCAGTATTCTGGCGAAATGATGGTGGATAAGGAAGCAACCTGTACCCAAGAAGGCATTCAAAGTATTCATTGTATTATTTGCGGAGAATCAAAAGCAGGAAGCGAAGAGAGAATTCCTTTAAAAGAGCATACATATAGTGAGTGGAGAGTTGTCGAGAAACCAACATATGATAGTGAGGGAAAACAAGAGCAAAAATGTGTAGACTGCGGGCATATTAACATAAAAAGTATAGAAAAATTAACAGGTATCTGGAAAAGGAATAATATTGGATGGTGGTATGAACTAAGCGATGGTAGTTATTTCACGAGTTGTCGGAAAATGATTAATGGTGCTATGTATGTATTTGATAGTAGGGGATATATGCGAACTGGCTGGGTATTGCAAAGCAGTAAATGGTCCTATCATACTTCCAGTGGAGCGGCATTGATTGGCTGGCAGTGGCTGGGAGGTAAATGGTACTATCTGAATGCAGAAGGAATTATGACAACAGGTTGGCAGTATGTGGGAAAACAATGGTATTATCTGAATGCTTCCGGGACAATGTTAACAGGCTGGCAATATTTAGGAGGCAAATGGTATTATCTGAATGGAAGCGGAGCGATGCAGACCAGTTGGCAGAGCATTGGTGGAAAGTGGTACTATATGGCTGAATCAGGAGCCATGACAATCGGTTGGCAGTATATAGATAACTATTGGTATTACATGAATGGATCGGGAGCAATGTTGACGGGCTGGCAGTGGCTGGGAGGTAAATGGTATTATCTGAATGGGAGCGGAGTAATGCTAACCGGTTGGCAGAGTATTGGCGGAAGTTGGTACTATTTCTACGGTGAGAATGATAGTAACAGAGGAAATGGCGATGGTTGGGGGACTATGGCTATAAACAAAGTGATTGATGGCTGGGTTATCTATGAAAGTGGAAAAGCTTTTCCAGAAGGACAGATAGAAGGAAAGATTGAGCAAATAAAGGCATATGTTGGTGTGCCTTATAGACTGGGTGGAAGCAGTACCTCAGGTTGGGATTGTAGCGGTTTTACTAAGTGGGCATTAAACTTTTTGGGGGTAAATATACCAAGAACGAGTGTGCTTCAGGCAACAGGTGGAACAGCAGTAGATAAAAATAACATGAATTCATGGAAGCCGGGAGATATTTTAGTATATAAAAGCGGTTCGCGAGTTAATCATGTTGCATTATATTTGGGTGATGGATTATTAATGCATGCATTAAATGCTAAATATGGAACTTTAATACAAGACGTTTTCTATTATGAAAAATGGGATGCAAAAAATTATTTGGCGGATGTTAGAAGATATTTATAAGGAGGTTAAAATTATGAAAAAATTATTGGTGTTCGGAGTGTTATTTATTATGGCTTGTTCAGTGTCGGCTTGTTCTGACAAATCAGAATCTGGATCAGAAGCGCAAAAAGAATCTGTAGATATTGTCGAAGAAGAAAAGGATACACAAGAACAAGAAGAGACCAAAGATGACAGTGACAATAAGGATGAGGAAAACGAAGATAAGCCAGTACTTGTTAATGTTTATAGTATTAATGATTCAGATGGAACAGTAGTCGTAACAGAAAAAGAATGTGAGACAGTTAATGAACAGGTAATCTGGGATTTGTTAAAAGAAGCAGGAGTACTTCAGGAAGAAAGTGAGATTTTATCATTGAAGCAAGAAAACGAGAAACTGTTTATTGATGTGAATAATGCCTTTGGAGAACAATTGAGAAGTTTGGGTACAGCCGGGGAAATCGAAATGCTTGGCTGTGTAGTTAATACTTATCTGGACGCATATCAGTGTGATGGAATTAAAATAACAGAAGAAGGAGAGGTATTATATTCAGGACATGCAGAGTACTCAGATTATCTGACAAGATTTGAGTAACTTTTAGTTTATTAAATACAGCGAGCTTTTTGTGAATATGCAAAAGGCTCGCTGTATTACTTTTTAAAGACTTAAATCATAGCACCACTAGAGTTAAATGTGTATTTTGCACCATTTATTGTATGTGTGCCGGTGAGCATGACACCGCTTCCATTTAGGTAATACCAAGTATTATCAAGAAGAAGCCAGCCGATTTTCATAGCACCAGAAGAATCTAAATAATACCATTTGCCGCCAATGGCTTGCCAGCCAGTTTTCATAGCACCGGAACCATTCATGTAATACCATCTGTTGTTGATGAATTGCCAACCTGTCTTCATAACGCCATTGCCATCCATGTAATACCAGTTGTTGTCTATAAACTGCCAACCGGTAACCATGTATCCTTGAACATTAAAATAATACCAGTGTCCTGAGAGGTAGCTCCAGGTATTTTTGAGGTAACTACCGTTATAATTAGAATACCACCATCCGGTCGAATTCTTAACCCAACCAATAGGAACACGGGAAGTATAGTAATTGGAAACAGGTGCGGTTCTAGAAGTGATACATTTTGTGTAATCTTTGTATCCAAAATCAATATCAACTCGCCCTTTAACTCCGTTTATTTTTCCAGTACTACAGCATTGCCAAATATTACGTGAAATAGACTCATTATACGTACCGTTATAGCGGGCAATCCATTTATCAATTCCCTGGATTTGAGAATGATCAATTTTAGTTGAGTGCCAATATTCATTCATATAAATCATAGGTGTATAACCAGCTTTACGTATTTCGTCACAATATGCGCGGGCGATAATACCTATCTGAGTTTTACTTAACCCGTTTTGTACTTTGTCTTCAAGGTCTATAACTACAGGATAAGAGACTTTGTACCCTTTTAAATTTTCAATTACAAACCGGGCATCCAACACGGCGGCGTTAGGAGTAAGAGCAGTATTATAAAAGTAGACGCCAACAGGAATTTCATTTTTAGTTGCTTCAGCCATATTTCTTTGATAATACGTATCTATAGTGTGTGTACCGTGGCCAACTCTAATGAAAGCAAATTGGATGCCATCATCTTTCACAGCCTTCCAGTCTATACTACCCTGCCATGCTGATACATCAATACCTTTTAAAGAACCGGTTTCATGCTTATTGTTATCTACCCAGTATCCACTGGAGTTAAAATAATGCCATTTTCCATCAATTTTTCGCCAAGAATTCGCTGGCCAACTACCGTCACTGTATTCATACCACCAACCTGTAGAATTCAGATGCCAACCTGCGACTTTTGCAGAAAAAGTAGAGACCATATTGTCTTCATAATAACTTGCCGGTTTTCCAAGCGAAGCACCTGCAGTTTCAGATTCGTTTTTTGCATTCACGTCAATTGCTGAAAATAACGTAAGCATGAGAATGCAAAATGTGAGCAAAACAGTATGTGAAAATATACGTTTCTTATTTTTCATATCTTATCGCCTTTCCTTTTGAGTCAAGTATATCAAAAAGTAATTTATTTGTCTATGAAGGTAAAAGGGGAGTTCTTCAATCTTGAATGTTATTGCCGAATGTTGTACAATATAATTACTTATGCAACAAAGTTGATTTTCATACATGAGAGAGGGAAGATAATGCAAATTAAGAGGTTGAAAGCAATAGTAAGCTTTATAGTCATTATGATGTTTTGCACTATGTTTTTTGCAATGGGAGTACAAGCGAAAACAGAAGAACAAAATAGTAAGGGAAAGGCAACGTTAAAGGTGGAATATCTGTACGTAGAAAGTCCACATATAGCAGTAGGGGATACGGAGAATATAGTTGTATCTTTAGAACATGCTTCAGACAAAATCAATTCCATAACTTTAGTATGTGAATCAGAATCTGGACAGGAAATAGAGTTAAAAGCAAGTAAGAGCGAGAAACAGACGTATCTTTTCAGTAATGAGTTTTCAAAAGAAGGAATTTATAAGCTTATCAAAGTTAAATATACTTCTCGAAACATGGAGTATGAATTGCTTTTAGAAGATGAAGGAATAGAAGCTTCTTTTGAAGTTGGAGATGAATTCTCAGAATATGCCACATTTTCTGAAGATGTGGAGGTAACTAAAGAAAAGATAGAAGAAGCGGTAGTTATTTCTGATGACAATGAAAGCACTATCGTATCAGATGTAAGCAATGCATTAGAAGAAGTGTCAGAAGATGTTTTATCTACAGTTGAAGGTAGACAGGCTGAAAAAAATAATGTAGTTGTTGTGTTGGATCCTGGACATGATTCGAGTCATACGGGAGCATCTGGACATGGAGTCAGAGAAGAGGTTGCAACTTTAAAAATAGCACAGTATTGTAAGCAGGAATTAGAACAATATGGTGGCGTTACAGTTTACATGACACGTACAAGTGCAGCATGTCCATATCCTGAGACAATAGGTGTGTCCAGTGGAAATATAAAGGATATAGAGAAACGCGTACAGTGGGCTGCAAGTAAAGGAGCTTCTTCTTTTGTGAGTTTTCACTTGAATTCAGCTTCCGCTGCTGCAAAAGGGGCAGAAGTATATTATCCGTCATCAAGTAGCGAGGGGAAAGCGTTGGCGCAAAAAATTCAAAATGAATTAACTGCGTTAGGACTTAATGATCGTAAAGTGAAAAAAGGTGATACATATGCTGTTGTGAAGAATTCCATACGTAATGGATTTCCGGGATTAATTATTGAGCATGCATTTGTTAGCAATTCGAGCGATGCGTCTAACTACCTTTCCAGTGATGCAAAATTACGTTCACTGGGCGTTGCAGATGCTACTGGAATTGCGAAATACTATGGATTATCCAAGGGCGAATGGGAGTTTATTAACGGTAAATGGAAATGGAAAGAGGGTAGTGGGAATTATGTAGTAAATAGTTGGAAACTTATTGCTGATAAATGGTACTATTTTGATAAAAATGGATATATGTTAACGGGTTGGCAATGGATCGGTGACCACTGGTATTATCTGAACGGAAGCGGAACAATGCTCACGGGTTGGCAGTATATAGGTAACCACTGGTATTATCTGAACGGAAGTGGAACAATGCTTACGGGCTGGCAATATTTGGGCGGCCATTGGTATTATTTAAGTGAAAGTGGGAAAATGTTCACAGGCTTGCAGAAAATAGGGAATCAGACTTGCTATTTTAACAATAGCGGATGGATGCTTACCGGTTGGCAGAAGATAGAAAATATTTGGTATTATTTTAATGGATCCGGTTATATGGTAAAAGGAGAGCAGAAGATAGGAGGAACAAAATGGTATTTGGATGAGAAGACGGGCGCGCTATATACAGGCTGGCGAGTCGTGGATAATAAGTGGTATTATCATAATAATTATGGCTATAAAACAATTGGTTGGCAAAAGATAGATGGTCACTGGTATTATCTGAACGGAAGTGGAGAAATGCTTACAGGCTGGCAATACATAGGTAACCACTGGTATTATCTGAATGGAAGCGGAGTAATGTTAACTGGTTGGCAATACATAGGAAATAAGTGGTATTATTTGGAAACTTCAGGAATTTGGAATTCTAATCCAACAAGCAAACCTCTGGTACAAGATGATTCTTCTGGGAAACCAACGAATAAGCCATCTCCAAGTCCGGAAGAAAAGCCTTCTGTTGAAAATTATTATACGATTGAAGGAGAAAGCACGGTTACTGTAGAACAGATGGCAAGATGGTACACTGAGAATTCTCCTATTACTTTTCCGGTGGATTCATATCATTCCGGTGGTGTAAATAGTCTTGAAGAATTTTGCAAGATATATTGTGAGGAAGCTCAAAGTGAGAATATTCGAGTTGAAGTGGCTTTTGCGCAGGCTATGCACGAAACAGGCTGGTTACAGTTTGAGGGGCAGGTAAAGATTGGGCAGTTTAATTTTGCAGGTCTGGGAGCGACGGATGGTGGTGCTTCGGGAGCTGACTTTTCTAAATATGGAACAGAAGGTGTACGTATGGGGATTCGTGCTCAAATTCAACATTTGAAAGCATATGCATCTGATACCATAACGGAAAAAACACTTGCAAATTTATGTGTCGATGAACGGTTTAAATATGTTACCAAAGGTTGTGCAAAATATGTTGAGTGGTTGGGGCAGAAGGAAAATCCCCAAGGATTAGGCTGGGCGACCGCGGAAGGTTACGGTAATAAGATACGAGATCAAATTGATAGGCTAAAAGCGTGTAAAGTATAAAAGGCAAGGAGGGATGAACGATGAAAAGAAAGAACATATTACTTGTAGTAACGGTATTGTTAATGTTTAATTCAATTACTGTTTTTGGAAAAGAAATGACGGAATCATTGAATAGCAATGATAATTATATGTCGGGAGAAAATCAACAGAATTTGTATTTAAATAATTCCGATGTAGACAAGGGAAATAATGCAGAAACAGAAGAGGATATAGATAACGATAATGTAGATGATGAGAAAGAAGAAAAACATAATGGTTGGTATTTTAATGCACAACATAGCGGCTGGGATTACTATAATCAAAAAGGAGATAAAATATATGGCTGGCAGCAGGTGGGGGGAAAATGGTACTACTTAGATGTAGATAATCAGGAAAAACCGGGATTAATGTTAGTGGATTGCAAAAAAAAGATTGGTAATGCCATATACTTTTTTGATAAAAGCGGAGTAATGTTAACAGGTTGGGTGAGGCGTCCAGAGGGCTGGTATTATACTAATGCTGGAGGAGCAATGTTAACGGGTTGGCAAAAGATAGGAAATAAATGGTATTATCTGGATGCAGATAATCAGGAAAAACCAGGATTAATGTTAACAGATTGTGGAAAAAAGATAGGTAGTGCTACATATTTTTTTGATAAGAGTGGAGCAATGCAAACAGGTTGGGCGAGACGTCCAGAAGGTTGGTATTATACTAATGCTGGAGGAGCAATGTTAACAGGCTGGCAAAAGATAGGAAATAAATGGTATTATCTGGATGCAGGTAATCAAGATTATCCGGGAGTAATGTTGGCAGATTGTGAAAGAGTTATTGGAAATAAAGCATATTATTTCACAGCTTCAGGAGTAATGCGAGCGGGGTGGTATGCTGAATCTGGAAGCTGGTATTATTATGATGATAATACGGGACAGCTGGTTTCTGGATGGAAAAAAGTCGGTAATGTATGGTATTACATGGACCCGAACAATCAGAACAAGATGTTTGCTAACGGGTGGAAAAAAATCGGAAATCAGTGGTATTTATTTAATGCAAGTGGAGCGATGAGAACTCACTGGGCATCAGTAAGAGGCTTTTGGTATTATCTTGGATCAGACGGGGCGGCCAGAACAGGCTGGAAAGTTATAGGAGGCAATTGGTATTATTTCTATACGGCGAATGATCCACATGGTGGTAAGGAGTGCGCAATGGCGCGGAATGTAAGCATAGATGGTTGGAAACTTACAGATAGCGGAGCTATGGTTTCTAGCACGGAGATGAAAATGCTTGCCAAAGCGCAGGTGTATTCAAGTAATACTAGATATTTAATCTTGGTAGATAGGGCAGCATGTAAAGTTGGAATATATACTGGAAAAGCAGGAGCATGGAATCAAAGTAAATTCTGGAGTTGTTCCCCGGGAAAATCATCTACCCCGACAGTGTCCGGAACATTTACGGTTCAGGGAAAAGGTTACTATTTTGATTCTGGAAAAGCACGTTGTTTCTATTACACACAGTTTAAAGGAAATTATCTTTTCCACAGTGTACTTTATGCACAAACTTCAACTCCAAGTAGAATTATTGACGGAAGATTGGGAATGCAGTTATCTCATGGTTGTGTAAGACTGGACGTGAATAATGCAAAATGGATTTATGATAATATACCAAGAGGTACAAAAGTAGTTATTTATTAAAGAAATATGAAAGCTTTTTGATATACAGAGATTATACATAATGGCAGTCGGAGCAGAGAAATCTGCTCCGATTTTTTAATATCATCTTGCTTTTTGAAGAGGAAAGGTATATAATCAAAATGTTCATAAAAACAAAAGGAGAAAAATACATGAACATACAAGAATTTGAAGTCATGAACAATATCGTGGATCATACATATATAAATCAGAGAGAGTTAGCAAGGGTTTCAGGTTATTCAGTGGGGAAAGTAAATCAATCTATAAAGACACTGACTATGGAAGGATATCTGGAAGAAAGTAAGCAATTAACCGAAAAGGCAAAGTTGGAATTAGAGAAAAAAAGACCAAAAAATGCGGTGATTCTTGCAGCTGGATACGGGATGCGAATGGTACCTATTAATGTTGAAGTACCGAAGGGATTGCTTGAGATTAAGGGTGAGCCATTAATTGAACGTTTGATTTGCCAGCTACATGAGGTTGGAGTGACAAAGATTGATATTGTTGTAGGATTTATGAAAGAACAATATGAATATTTAATAGATAAATATCAAGTGAATTTGGTGTTTAATAAAGAATATTCAGCGAAGAACAATCTGCATTCGTTATATAAAGTGGCAGATAGATTAGATAATACCTATATTGTCCCTTGTGATATCTGGTGCGAGGAAAACCCTTTTTCTAAACATGAGTGGTATTCTTGGTATATGGTGACAGATCAGAGGGATGACAGAAGTTCTGTGAGGGTGAATCGAAAGAAAGAATTGGTAAGTGTCAAGAAGGAAGAAAGTGGAAATACTATGATTGGCATTTCTTATATTCTTTCTAAAGAAGCAGATATCTTAAAAGAGCGATTGCAAGAATTGGCAGGAAAGAAAGAAAATGATCAGGCATTTTGGGAATTGGCATTATTTGATAAAGGACGCATGCTTGTGTCACCAAGAGAGATTGGTAGTGAGAAGGTTCATGAGATCAATACATACGAGCAGCTTAGAGAATTAGATCATGATTCGGATCATCTCCAGTCAGATGTTATTCAATTAATCAGTCGTGTGTTTTCATGTAAAGAGACAGAGATTACGGATATTCGTTCTTTGAAAAAGGGAATGACGAATCGCTCTTTTACATTTAAATGTAAGGAAAATCAGTATATTATGCGTATTCCTGGAGAGGGAACGGATAAAATGATTGACCGTAATCATGAATATGCGGTTTATGAACAACTGAAGGGCAAGAACATTACCGATCCGGTGATTTATATGTCTCCTGAAAATGGGTATAAGATTACAGAATATATTGAAAATACAAGAACATGTGACAGCATGAATGACGAAGATGTTAAACGTTGTATGGCATATTTGAAGAACTTTCATAATTTAAAGCTTCGGGTAGAACATGAATTTGATTTGTTTGGGCAGATTGAATATTATGAAAGTTTGTGGGGACAGGAGAAATCTGCTTACAGAGATTATCAAACGACAAAAGAGCATATGTATAGACTGAAAAATTATATTGACAGACAACCCAAGGAATGGGCGTTGACACACATAGATGCGGTTTGCGATAATTTTCTTATAAAAGACGAGGAGATTTATTTGATCGACTGGGAATATGCAGGTATGCAGGATGTGCATGTAGATATTGCCATGTTTGCTATTTATGCTATGTATGACAGGGAACATGTGGAGAAGCTGATTGATTTTTATTTTGAAGGTAAAGCAAGCAGAGAAGTCAGAATCAAGATATACTGTTATATTGCAGTCTGTGGATTGTTGTGGAGTAACTGGTGTGAGTATAAGAGAATTTGCGGAATTGAATTTGGTGAGTATTCCTTAAAACAATATCGATATGCGAAAGAATATTATAGAATTGTAGAACAGATGCTTGGAGAGGAAGAATTGAGAAATGAATAAAGTTGAAAGAGCAATTATTATGGCAGCGGGAATAGGAAAACGAATGCAGCCAGTTACATTACAGACACCCAAACCATTGGTGGAGGTTCGGGGAGTACGCATGATAGATACTGTAATTCAGGGACTTCATCATAATGGCATTACAGAAATATATGTCGTGACAGGCTATCTGAAAGAACAGTTTCGGATATTAGAGCAGGAATATCCAGGAGTAAAGTTGATTGAGAATCCATATTATGATAGTTGTAACAATATATCTTCTCTGTATATGGCAAGAGAGTATATTGAAAATGCTATCATTTTGGATGGTGATCAGATGATATACAATCCGGATATTTTACGACCTGACTTTGAGCGTTCTGGTTACAACTGTATCTGGACAGATGAGGAGACAGATGAATGGCTTCTGACCGTGAAAGATGGAGTGGTTACCTCATGTAGCAGGACCGGAGGAGAACAGGGCTGGCAGTTATATAGCGTTTCCAGATGGTCAAAAACAGACGGACAGAAATTAAAAAGACATCTGGAGATAGAATTTGAAGAGAAAAAGAATACGCAGATTTATTGGGATGATGTTGCAATGTTCTGTTATCCGCAGGAGTATGAGCTAGGGATTATGGAAATGAAAAGAGGAGGCATTGTTGAAATAGATAACCTGGAAGAATTGGCAGCAATTGATAAAACGTATGAGAAATATGTGAATGGAGGGAAATAACATGGAGAAAAATATGAAAGATTTTGAACGTAGTAAAATTGATTGGCTGATTACGTTGCTGCCGCTTATTATTATTGTGGGGCTGTGTATTTTATTTTTTTTCTTGCCAGGGCAGTCTAATAAAATTATCAGTCAGATTCGTTTTGTTTTAGGTGATACATTTGGAGTTTATTATTTGATTATTGGATTGGGAGTGTTTTTGATTTCTTTTTATGTTGCGGGCTCAAAGTATGGAAATATTGTATTAGGGAAACCAGATGAAAAACCCAAATATTCTTTTTTTGCATGGGGTTCTATGATGTTCACCGCAGGGTTGGCAGCTGATATTTTGTTTTATTCCTTTTCAGAATGGATTTTATATGCGACAGATCCTCATATTGCGGAACTAGGCAGCATTCAGGATTGGTCAAGTGTATATCCGATTTTTCACTGGAGCTTAATTCCGTGGGGGTTTTATCTTGTGTTAGCGGTAGCTTTTGGTTTTATGCTTCATGTCAGAAAAAGAGAAAGACAGAAATATTCAGAAGCGTGTCGTCCAATTCTGGGGAAATATACGGATGGTTTGGGCGGACGTCTCATTGATTTGTTGGCAGTGTTTGCATTGATTGCAGGAACAGCTACTACATTTAGTTTGGCAACTCCTTTAATGTCGAGTGTTATTAATGAGCTGTTTCACGTACAATTGAATCGAACAGTTGTAACTATTGTGATTTTAATTGTTACATGTATAGTGTATACATATTCTTTGTTACATGGGTTTAAAGGAATTAGTATTCTTGCAAAATCTTGTGTATATTTGTTTTTCGGATTGTTAGCTTTTGTGTTGTTCTTCGGGGGTGAAGCTAAGTATATTATTGAGACAGGAGTATCTGCGCTTGGGAGGATGTTTCAAAATTTCTTTGAACTTGCGACCTATACAGACCCGCAAAGAACGACATCTTTTCCGCAGAACTGGACTATTTTCTACTGGGCATACTGGATGGTATGGTGCGTGGCGGCTCCGTTCTTTATCGGAAATATTTCCAGAGGACGTACCGTTCGACAAACAATTCTCGGAGGATATGTGTTTGGAGTAGGATCGACAATTGTAAGCTTTATTGTTCTTGGAAATTATTCCCTTGGACTTCAGGTGTCTGGAAAAGCAGATTTCCTTGCAATTTATGAAAATGCTGGAGATTTGTATGAAGTAATCATATCGATTATTAGAACTTTACCATGTGCTCCGTTCGTGTTAGTATTATTGTTGATAACTATGGTGGCATTTTATGCTACTTCATTTGATTCCATTGCGTTAATAGCATCTTGTTATAGTTATCATCGCTTGAAAGATGGAGAAAATCCACATAGAATGATACAATTGATGTGGTGTGTGTTGTTGATTTTACTTCCGATGGCGTTGGTGTTTTCAGAGAGTTCCATGAGTAATTTGCAGTCAGTAAGTATTATTGCGGCATTCCCAATAGGAATCGTGATTGTATTGATTGTAGCAAGCTTTCTGAAGGATGCAAAAAAATATATGGAAGAAAAAAGGTAGAAAAAAAACGAATTATGATATATACTATATCTGTTAGACAATATAGAAAGGAATGTCGCTTGGAATGAGAAGAAAATATATCATAAGAAGCGTTATTATATTAGGAATTATTCTGGGGGCGATTACATTGCTCCCAGTTTGTTGTGTAGAGGCAAAAGAACCAAGTAATACAAAGATTCATTTTATATCATTAAATAGTACCACAGATGCAATTCTGCTAGAAAGTAATGGGCACTATGGAATGGTAGATTCAGGTGAAGACTGGGATTATCCAGACGGGAGTGATGAGAGATATCCGCTTCGGGATGACATTACGCAATGGAAGGGATATGAAAATCAGGTTATCCATTATTTAAAAACACAAGGGGTGGAAGAATTAGACTTTTATGTTGCAACACATTCTCATAGTGATCATATAGGAAGTGGAGATGAGATTTTAGATGCTATTCCAACAGAGAGATTATATATTAATGAATATACCGATCAGTATATAAAGGATGAGAGTAGAAAATGGGATAATCAATATGTTTATGATAATATCATTGCTGCAGCTAAAAGAAATGGAACGGAAATTATTACAGATTTAGAGAATAATAAAGAAAAGTGCTCTTTTTCTTTAGGAGAAATGTCCTTAGAATTGATGAATGTAGAACGAAATCGGGATGAAAATGGAAATGTTTTACCAATAGCGGATGAAAATGATAATTGTATAGTTACAAAAATTACTGCATATGGAAGAACAGCATTGTTGACGGCAGATTTGGATCCTACGGAAGGTGATACAGCAAAAATAGCGAATCGGCTAATAGAAGAGTTGGGAGTCGATGAAGAACATCAAACGGAAGCAAGTGTTATAAATTCGATTAAATTACAACGAAATTATCCAAAAGAAAATTATGCAGAGAAAAGTGATGTGGTTTTAGATTTGCCGGAGACTCGTTCTGAAGAGCCACAAGTAGATGAGTCTCAGAAAAACACGGGAGAAACAATCAGTATCGATTTGATGAAAATGTTACATCATTCTATTGACTTTAATAATACAACTTATTTTCTTACATCGTTAAATCCTAAGACAGTTGTAGTAACGGGATATGAGAGTTGGTTTAATGAGAGAATGAGGGACTGTCTTCCAAAGTCTGAATTGTTTGCTACTGCTACGGATTCAGCGGCAGTGGTTGCTACCTTTGGTGAGGGAGGGATAAACACACAATATGAGAAGTTAGAGACCGGCTGGTTGGAAATTGGCGGAAAAGAATATTATTTTGACGAAAAGGGAAGAACATTTACGTCATCAGGAGTATATGAGATTGAAGGAAGAGAATATTGTCTGGATGCACATGGGGCGATAGATACAGAAAACCGTTGGATACAGTCTGAAGGGAAATGGAAATATTGGATGTCTGACGGTGAGTTTAAAAAGAAAACATGGTTTCAAGACAGAGTATAATGGTATCGTAATTTAAGACACTTCAAGAGACATTTTTTAATGAAT
>ENA-OPCB01000759-OPCB01000759.1-human-gut-metagenome-genome-assembly--contig:-NODE-759-length-20787-cov-2.522622_pt1 | contig 20787 bp, 19 predicted proteins | sample MGYA00241561_ERZ501473 | MGnify/ENA primary metagenome ERZ501473 (study PRJEB25962, sample SAMEA2042519) | human gut metagenome | biome: human gut; feature: human-associated habitat; material: faeces... | reverse complement strand
TGTCCGGGTGGGGCAGGTCGAAACCCAATGCTTCCAGTGCCTTTTCCTGCTGAGGAGCGATCTCGCCGTACTTGTTTTCGCAGTCGAACACATGACGCTCATGGATGTGGGGAGTGCTTTCGTCCAGATGCAGTGCCCAGTCCAGCAGATGAACATGAGTGCCGAAGCGCTCATGAAATTCGGACATAAACTCTGTCACCACTAAAACCAGATCTTCCACCGATGCGTGTTCGTCCAACGTTCCGAACTGGTAGATGGTTTCTTCCGGGCAGGTTTTCTTTCCGGCAAGCAAGTCCTCTATGGTTCGGTTGCGCTCTGTGTGGCGGCGCTCGGCGTTGCGCGCACATTGCCCGGCGACATAATCGGAATAATGCCGCTCGAAAAAAATCCGCTCAACCTCCTCAAAGGAAGGAACGTCTGCGCTTCTTTCGCCTGTGCGCATTCCATTCAGCCAGTCCCAATAGACGTTCTCCTGCGTTTTCGCCGGATGGATGTGTTCGGCGTGGGTTACGTCAAAATTGCGGTCATTGTGCTTGGTGGTGAACACACCGTTCTTTCCGGCACGGCCGTTGTGCCAGGTTGCTCTGATTTTGCTCGTATAGTACCTCCTTGCTTGCGGGCGGCGGGAGCGCAGCGACCGGTTCCCTCTGATTGCGGCAGAGACTACCCACTACAAAGTGACGCACAGCATCACTTTTATCGGTCGGCGTGCCTCCCTATGGGTCAAAGGCTTCGCCTCTGAACACTGACCAAAGTGCTCCGCCTCTGGACTCCGGCGGGTTTGCCGCCCGTTGGATGCTCATGCCCGCTGGTGCGCATTTGATGCCGTCTGATGCCATCCAAGTCTCTCCGCGCATCAGCAGAAAGATATTTGGTGCGCTTTCGCATCAGCTGCCCATCATGTTCAGCAGATTGTCGAGGTCGGTCTCGTCCGGCGCGTTCTCGTCCTTCAATGTCTCTGCCGGTGTTTGCCCAGCGCATCGAAGCAGCGATGCTGCCAACTCTTCGCGGACAATGCCGCGGATTTCCTCCCGCTGCTGATGATCGAAGCAGCCTTGCCGCGCTTGCCCATAGTGCGCATTGACCGCCGCCACGATAGCATCCGCATAGCGCAAGTGCTGTTCCTCCCGCACTTGACGCAGCAGCCGCAACGCCTCCCGGTCGGCGGGTTTCTCCGCATAGAGACGAATCGTCGTGCGCAGAATCTCTTTCACCGCGCCCTCGCCTCACGTTGCAAACGCCGCTCCGCCAGATACTCGTACCCCTTGGCGGAGGCGTGAATATCAGCGATAATAGTCACGCGATTGGGGTCATACTTCCCGAAGTTGCGAATCAGGCAACCGCCGCCGCCCACAATCCACAGCCGCATCGTCTTGGGGTCGTATTCATGCTCGCGCAGTTTGCGCATGATTTCCGCCGCATAGTCCGCCGCCGCTTCACGGATGACCTGCACATATTCGGGCGCAACATCCGCCGTGCCCTCGCGCATGACCTGCTCGATGGTCACGTCCGGCACCGTTCGCCCGCAGAGCCGCGTCAAGGCCTCTCGCGCCTTCATCACTCACTGTGAAGTGCCGTACTTCTGTGTGAAGCACTGCTCCAGCACCGGCTTGCGGTCGTTAATCGCCATGACAATCATGGTGCCGTTTCCAATATCGCACAGCATGTTCGCCCCGGTGAATTTCCGCAGTTCGGGAATGACAGCGGAATACCCCTGTGCGTACACGTCCACGCCGACCAAATCGACATGGTAGTTGATGCCGCGCCAGTTGAAATCTACATGGCGGTTTTGCGACAGATAGGCACGGAACTGCTCGCGCTGGTCGCCGACCCACGTCAGCGGCAATCCGACCGCCAGATGAACCGCCGCCGTGGTCAGCTGATTGCACCACAACTCCTGCCCGATGCCCGCCAGCGTCAGCAAGTAATGATCCTGATTGCCGACCTTATCCAGCGTGAACTCCCGATGCCCCGCGCCGATGACGTAATACTTACCATCGTACACCAGCACGTCCTGTGCGTGCGCCGGTTCAGCCTCGCAGCGAGTGACGCTCGCCGGGAAAATGCCGTTCGCCGTCTTGATGTTCCCGTAGCCGTTATCCAGCCCGATGATGTTGATTTTGCCAAATACCCTCATATACTTCTCACTTTCTCCGCGTTTGCGGCAACAAAATAGACAGGCTGCGAGTGCAGTCTGCCTGCGAAAATTGGGGTCAGTCTGTGGCAATCAAGGCGACCGCCTCCTTTCAAAATGCGCAACAGAGTATAGAAAAAGGCAGTCACCATGACGCTGATTGCCTTGGTCGGTGACTGCGGTCTCCCGACGATACTATCATAGCACAGGTTTATTTGCTAAAGCGTGCTATTTTGTGCTGTTTCGTCTTGTTTTGTGCTGTTCGCTGCTAATTTGTCCTGTTGCGTGCTATGTGCTGCTGGTTGTGGGTGCAGCGGGGGATGTGTTATCAAGTAGGTGGGCTGGTGGTGGGAGTGCTTGATAACACGATATAGTATAGCACAGATTTTTTTCTCAAACTTTCTCATTTCTTCTCAAAGTTTCTCAAACCTTCTCAAAGCTTCTCAACTTTTTGCTTTGCCATTCAAACTATTATAGTTGTCGAAAAGATTGTATCGTGTCAAAGCAATATTGCTATCTGCAAAGCGACGAAGGATAGCTTTTCAAGTTAAATTTATGCACACCCATTCCTTATATCGAGTTCATTATGTTCAGCAGGTTTTGATAGGTATCTACATCGTGGTACACCACTTTGCTTGTAGACATTTCGTTGAATAGTTTCCTTGCACAAGATATTTTTGCCCGCTCGATTGGACGAAGTTCAAGGGTCTCCATGGTGCCTTTCGTTTCAGCTATGAAGAAAATATGCTTGACCTTACCTTCATAGAAAGCGATTGCCCAGTCCGGTGAATAGTTTCCTACCGGCGTAGGAATTTGAAAGCTTCTCGGCAGTTTGGCATATACGCACACTTCCTCCGCAGCATCCAAATCTTCTGCAAACCGTCTCTCAATGCTCTTGTCAGCAGAACCGTCCGTAAATACATAGTCCTGAATAGCTTTCTTTGCGAGGAACGCCTTATCGAAGCTCTGAGTCGCTTTTTCAGCTGTGAAAATGGAGCTGTCGTACTCCCCATCAATGGTATCATAGGAGATGTGCTCCACAATCATAGTGCCCTTCTGTTCATTGATAAGTCGGATGACCTTTGTAATGAACTCCTCCGGGTTGTTCTGGAACATATAGAACTTCTCCATGCGAATGCCTTGCAGAATCGCAGAAATCGTGCGCCGTGTCAGGACGGTACCCTCTGCGATTTTCCCGATGAGATCGTACTTAATCTGACTGGTTTCAGCATGTTTGAGCGTTTTTGTCCGGGTTTTTTCATCGGTGAAGGATGCCCCACGCTCAATTTCATACTCGTTTATTTCTGCTTTCTGCCGCCCGATGGTGGTAGTGTACTTTAACTCGGAAACAAAGAGTCTTTCGTCAATATGAGCAATGGCGTTACGAATCAGCTCAGCGCTGTCGAAATCAACGGTATAGGCGTACTTGTGGTTAATTTCACGCCACAGCGCCTGAAACTCCCGCTTGGCAAAATTCTCATTGAGCGGATTTTCCTTGATCTTGGGGTCGTGAGCGTCAGAAACTATACCCTCCAGAGCGCTGTCATCATAGACTGCCTGAATGAGCTTATGGATGCCGCCAGCCATCGGTTTGAGTTCTTCGGGCAGTTCTGCAACGCTTCCATTCCTAACATCATGCCGATACTTGTCCGTTACCTTGCGCTTCATATCCACATAGCCGTTCTGAATGAGGTAGAACTCGATAGCGTTAGCTTTCTCGTCGTCAATAAGCGTCGGCACATCGTCCACTTTGACATATTTGCCCTTGAAGTATTCGTTTGTCGCCACCGTAGGTCTGTCATAAAGCACAGCCTTGATATCCGACTGCAATTCCGAAACAAAGTTCTTGTAGCTTTCGCTGGCAATTACTGTCAATACATTGATTTCGTGGACGCTGTCACCGCAGCTCTGCACGTCCATACGGGTACCGTTCTGATTGACGCAAAGGCGTAGACCACGGCCGACCTCCTGCCGCTTGCCCGTATTGCTGTCGGAGTGTTTCAAAGTGCAGATTTGGAACACATTCGGGTTATCCCAGCCTTCACGCAGTGCGGAGTGGGAAAATATGAAACGTGTCGGCTCGTCAAAGGACAGCAGCCGTTCTTTGTTTTTCAGAATCAGGTCATAGGCGGAAATATCGTCGGAGAACTCGCTGCCACGCTTGAGCTGGCTGTCCACGCTGCGCCCGGTTCTCTTGTCGATGCTGAAATAGCCCTTATGTACCCGATGAACATCGCTGCCGGTGGACTTCAAATATTTCTGATACGGCGCATCAAGCAGTGTAATGTGCTCATTCAGAATGGAAATATACTCCTCTTCAAACATCGCGCCGTATTCGCCAAGTACCTCGTCGCCATTTTCATCGTACTGGCGATATTTTGCCACCTCGTCAATGAAGAACAAGGACAGGCACTTGATGCCCATATTAAAGAGCTTTTCCTCTTTCTCGAAGTGGGAAAGGATGGTCTCGCGAATCTGAATGCGGCGAATATCCTTTTCGGACACATCGCCTACTACGTCACCGGCTTTGATGACTACGCCGTTGGTAAAAGTCACAGTGCCACGCAGCGGATCGATTTCGGAAATGGTATAGCCTTTGTACTGCCCCATTTCCTGCGAAATGAAGTAAAGGTCGTCGCCGACACCCACAGTACGAAGCTCACGGTTAATTGATTTCTTGTAGCGAATCTCCAGCTCGATTTTTGCCATCGGCGGCTTCTTGCTGGAAAGGACAATCTGTTCAAGGTAGAGATAGCTGTCCGTACCACGGAGATTCTTGACCTCAAAGCCCTTAACCTCAATTTTCTTGACCAGCCGTTTGTTGAAAGCGTCCAGCGCATCCAGCGCATAGACAAGATTGTGATGCTTGGCATGGGTAGCCGAGTAGTTGAGGGCGAACAGCGGGTCGAAGTTTTGCAGCGCTTTCTGCGTCACATCGCCGCCCATTTTCTGCGGCTCGTCCAAAATGATGATTGGGCGGTTGGCCTTGATGACATCAATTGGGCGGCGGGAAGCAAAATCGTCACGCTTTGAGTAAATGATACGGGCCTCTTTGCTCTTGCCGTCCTCTTTCAGTGAGGACGCAAACGCCTGCGTGTTGATAATCATCACGTTGATGTCGGGGCTGCTTGAAAAGCTATCGAGCTGGTTCAGATTAGAGCTATTGTAGACAAAGAAACGGGCTTTCTTGCCGTAATACTCCATAAAGTGATCAGCCGTAATCTCAAAGGATTTTTTCACGCCCTCACGAATCGCAACGGACGGGACGACCACGATAAATTTGCTCCAGCCGTATTTTTTGTTCAGCTCGAACATCGTTTTGATGTAGACATACGTCTTGCCCGTGCCTGTTTCCATTTCAATATCAAGGCTGCAATGCCCAAGGTCTTTGACAAGGGCAGTGGAGAGCTTGATATTATTCTGAATCTGCAACGTCTGGATATTGTGCAGCAGCTGCTCATCGGAAAGCTGGACGATCTCATTTTTGTAACCGGTATCGTCATTGTCACCATCATCCACATCAGCAAAAGTGAGTTGCTCATCTGTGCGGATAAACGACATTTGCTTCGTACGGAGCGAGAATGGAGTAGTTGTTTTTTGCGTTCCCAAGTCACGGATATAGTTGACCTTGTCGTGGAAACCCTGCCCCTGAAAGACGCGCACAACTGCATCGACTGCATCGGTTTGGTATTGCTGTATTTTGAAGCTAAATTTCATCAGGGCACACCTCGTTTAATACACTCGTCGCCAGCTTCAGAACGGAAAGGTATCTGTGAAACAAGTAGTCATAGTGTTCATCGCAGCAGATGTCTTTCTTATCCGTTTCGTGATGGCGGATTCTAAAAGCGTTTCCCAGTTTGGTAAGCGTAGCGAATTCTTCTTGCAGCATTGCTCTGTAATCAGTATTGCCTTTGCTTATTACATCAAGCAGTCTGTCAGCGGAGGCTTTTTTATCACATCGCTGATAATATGTCTTGATTCGTTCAAACGCATCCCAAATCTTCTCTGTTGCCATACTGATTCTCGCTTCTTTATAAAGCTGAAAAGATTGCTCAACAAGTTTGCAGAACTCGGCATCGTTGATTCGGAATGCCGTTAAATCAAATGATAACGTAGCCTGTTCTGTCAATTTCATTTCAAGCAAATCGATGACTATTTTAGCATTTCTATAAATCGTGCCGTCGTAGTTGTTTACTTCTTCCATACAATCTCCGATTGCAGGAATCTCTTTACCAAATAACTTTTCCGCACGACTCATATTATCGAAAAGTTTACAGTCTTTATAGTCGCTCTCCAAGTCATCTTTTAATGCCGAAATAATTTTTTCTGCGTATTGCCTATTCATCACAGCACCTTCCTTACGGTATCGGGGCTGTAGGTGGCGAAGATCTGATCGAAGTTAGTGGCCACGCTGTCGTTTGCCATAGAGCTGTCCCGCATGACAAAGTAGTAAGGCTTCTGCATGGCAATCGCCTTGATGGTTTCGTCGGTCACATTGCTGTCGAAGCAGGCAATCAGATAGTTGTCCTCCACATTGAACACTTTCTTGCCGGCAATTGTGGTTTCCTCAATTTTGCTGGAAAGCAGTACGCCCAAATCCAGCATCACTTGGAACAGCAAATCTTCCGGCGTTCTGTCCTCTTTGATGTTATCCTCAAAGGCGGAGAGCATGGAGAACTTGTAGTCGGCGGGATTGTAGTAGACATCTTTCATATTGGTAGTATCGCATTTCAAAACACGGAAACCTATGTCAAGATTTTGTGCTGTCAAAGGGTTATCCTCTTTGATTTTCTTCCCGGCACGGCGGATGCGCTCCTTGCCGATTTCGCAGATGGTTTTATAACCGGCCTTGTAGGCTTCGGACTTTTCATCTGTTTTTTCGGGTAACTGCACCATAATGAATTTACGGTGTCCACCGTCCTCGGCATTGAGTTGCATAACAGCGTGGGCAGTTGTGGCAGAGCCAGAGAAGAAGTCAAGAATTGTGTCGCCAGTAGAGGACAACATATTTACCAAGTATGTAATCACATCAACAGGCTTAACATTTTCAAAAACACGAACCCCATCAAATAAATCTTGAACGCATTGTGTTCCGACATTGTAAATACTCATCATTTCTTTGGGGATGAGCGTTGAGGGGGCACCCATGGCTTCCCCAAGGTATTTTCGAATATAAATATTCCAGTGTGCCTGTTTGCCGTCTGCTGTAACAAGAGGCCCAGTGTTTGTCTTTTTGAAAGTGACCATATTCTCTTGTAATGCCTCATCAAACTTTGGACGGATGAAGCGATAGATATAGCCGTCCTTTGGATATACAACCTCTCCATCGGGGCATTCAATACCATACTTTTGGTTATTATTTGTGGATTTGTTCTTGAAAACAAAGTCCTTATCACGATAAAGTCCTTTTTCATCTTTCTGCGTATACATTTTAATGGCATCAGATGACAGCGGAGCATATATCATATCCATTGCATTTTTATTCTTTGCATAGACAAGGATATATTCGTGGGTCTTGCTTGCAAATTTAGGTCTAATGCCACCGGCTGTTGAGCAATTCCAAATGAAACAGTTGACGAGATTTTCCTCACCGAAAATATCATCACAACACTTTCTCATATTTTCGATTTCATTGTCGTCAATGCTAATAACAAGTACACCTTGTTCGGAAAGCAAGTCTTTAGCGAGCCTCAGCCTCGGATAAATCATATTCAGCCAATCTGTATGGAAACGACCGTTGCTCTCGGTATTCTGTACCATGCGGTTGCCATCTTCATCATACTGCCCACTGTTGGCAAGGTATTCATCCGTGCTCTGGGCAAAGTCATCCTCGTACACAAAGTCATTTCCTGTGTTATACGGCGGGTCTATGTAAATCATCTTGACCTTGCCAAGATAGGTTTCCTGCAACAGTTTCAGCACTTCGAGATTATCGCCCTCAATATAAAGGTTTTCGGTGGTATCAAAATCTACGCTCTCCTCACGGCAGGGGCGCAGCGTCTTATTGATCGGAGCATTGGCAAGAAGAACAGACTTCTTCTTGTCAGGCTAAGTGAACTGATAGCGTTCCTCTTTGCCGTCCACCACGGTGCAGGAAATCTCCTGCATCAGCACATCCTTGTCGATGGCCCGGACAACCTCACCGTTCTCGTTGATTGTTTCCGTCACGGCGTTGGGAAACATCGCCGCCAGCTTTCTGAAATTCTCATCAGCCTTGTTTGCTGTTTGCATTCTCAGTTTATCCATCTTAGAATCTCCTTTAATATCGACTTCTTACAGCGATAGCGTTTTCAATCCAACCATCAATGTTGTTGCGAATATCATTATACGCATCCCAAAAGTTTGGATCGTAGCAAGGGACTACTTGGTCGAACGGTTTACCGTTAAGAGTGAATTGCGAAAATGGATTTGCTCCCTTTGCGCAAGTCCCTGTGCGAGGGTCACGAAGATTGTGTATATATATGCCCAACAAACCTTTGCCGTCATGCCACGCCTTTTCAATTTCATATTTAACCCAAGGTCTGGACGCTGTTTCTGTACCAATCAGGACGACAACGCAAGAGCGATACTTCATATTTTCATCTATCCACCTTTCGATGGCTTTGTCTCCCGACCGTTTTACTTGTTCCCATTGATTGGGGGAAACAGGGGTATTGCCCTCTATGACTCCCATATTTCTTATTTGCTGAACCCTCATCACATCTCTTCCATAATGGAAGCTATAAAAAACTTGCCTCTTCATTTCAAATACCCCCCGAAATTCATTATAGTTATAGCAATGCAAATCAGAATCATCGGAATGTAGAACCATAAAATGCTTGGTGACTTAACGCAAGCAGCTATTCTGACATTTGCTTTATTGTCTGTTTTTAGAATTTCCTTTGCTCTTGGCGGGTGCAGGTCAAAGTCCACTTCTTTTGTACCCATTCTGACTCCGTCATATAAGAACCTAAAGCGTCTTTCAAGTCTTAAATAATAAACATCCAAAATCAAGAAACATAGAACAGGAGCAAAAGACAGCAGCAGAATCCATCTATTTATTTCTCCAAAAGATATTGCGGATACTCCCGCAACAATAGTTGCTGCAAACCCCTTAAAAATTGCGGATGATGTTGACATCCTGTCTATCGTCGATTGAATCATCTGTAGATATAAAATCGTGAATTCCGTTAGTTCAGCTCTCTCTTTTAACACTTTAGTTCCCTCAATTCTGATTTGAGCTTTTTTATCTGCTGCACAAGCTCAAACTTCTTTTTCGGCTGGTTTTCAGCCCGTGCCTGCTTTTCCAGTTTGGCAATTTCCCTCTCGATTTTTTTGCGCTGCTCATCGGTTGCTATCTGCTCATCAAGGGTATTGCCGTCTGCGATGCTCACGCCGCCGATGTCCACCACGATGTTTTCCCATACTTTATCGAGATTCAAGCCCCGCAGCTCAATGGTGCAGCTTTCGGTGGGCTTCCAATCCGTCTGCATCAGCTTGGTATGGTAGATCGCCAGCTTGCTTTTCCCCTCAAATTCGAGTACAAACAGGATGTTCTGCGGAATGAGCTTTGACAGTGTGGCAACTGTTTTCTCATCAAAGTCCTTTTTCTTCAATGCCACAAGCAGAACAAAGAAGCTTCCGACTTCATCACCAGCCAGAATGTTGATTTTCGCCGGTGTGATCTCGTTGACAATGGCAATTCTCGATATATCCGCATCGATTTTTTCCCTTGCCGCCGTGTTCATTTGAAACTTTGCGTAGACAGCCTTCTTCGGAAGCTGCTTGCTCATTTCAGTTGACTTTGGAAGTCCAAGCATATGATCACCTCATCGCACGACTAAGAAGCATATCAGCTCAAAGTCATCCAGTCCCTTGATTTCATTTGACAGGAAGCTCATCTGAGCCCCGCTCAGGAAGCTGTCAATGTCGCTTTCCTCCTTGACTTCAATAATGGAAGCAATGGCATCGCCAAGCAGAGAGGAAAGGCTGGACATGTCTTTTCCGTCGCGGGTCTCTTTGTTGAATGGCATGTACGCCGCAGGAATCGGCTCCGATTTTCCCTTGCAGAGAAGGCGCATCTTGTCGAGCATCTGTTTCGGAGAAAGGTGGTCACAGATTACTTCTCCGTCATTGGCGATATACACCATATAGAAAGGATGCAGCCGGTTCTGATTATCAATGTTCACGCTGTTAGACCGATTCTTCAGAACATAGATTACACCGGCAGGGGCATCTTCGTTGGCGGGAACAACTGCGTGCAGACCGAAAGGCGTCTTTTCGATGTCGGGATGGTGCTTGATGTAATCAAGCAAGTCGAGCCGAAATTCGTTGAGCCCCAAGTCCATAATGGAAATGCCCGTTGTCATATCCTCAATATCCACAACTTCATCCTGCAAACGTTTGAGCTGGGCTTTTCGATATTCAAGATCGGTCTTTTCCTCGTCGCTGAGCAGGTTGTCATCACCCGTAGCGGTCATGTCCACAATTTTCATACGGGTTTCAACTTTCGCTTTCAGATTGATGTAATCATCCAGCGTCACGTCAGGCCAGAAATTCACAAGCTGAATGACCTTATTTCGGCTTCCGATACGGTCAATGCGCCCGAAACGCTGAATGATGCGAACAGGGTTCCAGTGAATGTCGTAGTTGATAAGGTAGTCGCAGTCCTGCAAGTTCTGACCCTCGGAAATACAGTCGGTTGCAATCAGCACGTCGATTTTCGTCTTATCACCCGGCATCAGCAGCTCTTTGTCCTTTGAGACAGGTGAGAAGCAGGTCAGCACCGTGTTCAGGTCGGCACGAAGTTTGGGACAAGTTGTTCGTCCATCAACAGTGCCGGATACCATTGCTGTATTCAGCCCATATCGTTTCTTGACATAGCTGCTGACATTGTCATAGAGATAATCGGCTGTATCTGCAAAAGCGGTGAAGATAATCAGCTTTTTATTGTCCTCGTTGATGGGATGCGTGATCTTATTGTCAATCACACGAAAAAGTTCTTGCAGCTTTGCGTCGTGTTCCGGCGTAATGTCTCCGACAAATAGAGTCAGCAGTTCAAGCACCTCGGCATCTTTTGCCAAACTGTCTCGCCACGACATATAATCCATATCGGCAAGGTCAATTTTGACTTTCCGACCGAAAGAGAACAATTCATCCGAGTCCTGATCCTCAGCATCAAACTCGTCCACATTTGAAATATCCGTCAGTTCGAGGGAAGCACCAGCGTGCTTATCAAAACGGTCAATCGTTTCAATTGTGCTGTTTATCAACCCCTTTATGCGAGTCAGCGTCAGATTGAAAGAATAGACGGAGCTTTCCATACGCTTCATCAGGTTGATAGCGGTCAGGCGACGAATGCCCTGCTCACGGTTGGCCTGCGTAAAGCCGACATTGACCTTGTTATCGCCGTAGAGATCGGCATACTTCTCCATCTTGCTCGACAGAATATAGTGCGTCGGCGTATAAATTGTCAGTGACAAGAGCATTAATTGCTCAAAAATCTCGTTATAACTGATTGCCTTCTTCAGATCAGTAAGATGCGGACGAAGCGAGATAGGCTTTAATCTTGTTGGGAAGGTGCCGATGTCCGCCATATCGTAATACTTTTGTATGTGCTTTCTGGAACGGGCGATAGTCACGCTGTCCAGCACCTCAAAGAAATCAAAATCTAACATTTTGAGCAGGTTTTCGGTCGTGCGTTCGTACGGCTCCCATTTACTCCATGTGTTGAACGCCCTTTGCGCATTCCTGAATATTTCATCGATGGAGCGGGTAGTGTTGAGCTTTTCGTCTATGTAGTCGGTGTGTCCTTCATATGCAAGGGCAAGCTGATTTTTCAGGTCGTTAAAACGGTTGTTGACCGGCGTGGCAGAAAGCATCAGCACTTTCGTTTTTACGCCAGCCCGAATGACCTTCTTCATTAAGGTGACATAGCGATTGTCTTTGGTCTCCTCGTCAGGGTTCTCGACCAACTTGCCGCCGTTACGGAAGTTGTGAGATTCGTCAATCACTACGAGGTCATAGTTGCCCCAATTCAGTCTGCCAAGGTCAAGTCCGTTTGAAGTGCCGTGAGTTCGGTTTAAGTCAGTGTGATACAGCACATCGTATCGAAGCCGGTCGGCGGCAATGGGGTTATTGACATAGTTATCCTTATAGGTGTTCCAGTTGTTCGTCAGTTTCTTTGGGCAGAGTACAAGGACAGACTTGTTGCGATTTTCGTAGTATTTAATAACAGCAAGAGCGGTAAATGTTTTACCAAGACCTACGCTGTCCGCGAGGATGCAGCCATTGTATTTTTCGAGCTTGTTGATAATAGCGAGGGCAGCATCCCGCTGGAAGTTATAGAGCATCCCCCAAATCTTGCTTTCCTTGAAACCAGTTGCTTCGTTGGGCAGAACATCTTCGGATGCATCTTCCAGAAACTCGTTGAAGATGTTATAAAGCGTGATGAAGTAGATAAAATCAGGAGCGTTCTCGCTGTATGCGGCTGTAATGCTGTCTATCACCTCATCGGTAACAGCCTGAAGCACCTTGCTGTCATTCCAAATCTCATTAAAGTCGGCAAGCAAGGTACGGGCAAGAGACTCATCTTTTACGATTGTGGTGCTGATCACATTGCCCTTTTCACAGCCCAGTTCAACTGTCGTGAAGTTATTGATGGGGGTATAGCCGACATCGTCTACTACGATTTGCCCCTGAATAGACTTGTCACTGACATTCGACTTAAAAGTGACTTTTCGTTTGATCCACTCTGCGCACTCACGTGCAATAGCTTTCTGGGTCAGCTCATTTCTGAGCTTGATTTCAAATTCTGTTCCGTAAAGGCTTCTTTCACGATTCAGGCGAGGAATATAGAATTCGCGCCGTTCCTTATCAGCCTTTTCAGTCACGAAAGTTGGAGATGTAAAAATAAAGCGAAGTTCATCAATCTGCGAGAGCTGCTTTTTCAGTTCTTGAAAAGCATAAATAGAAAAGCATGCTGCCGCGATAGATACTTTGCTGCCTTGCTTGATTTCTGAGGACAAATCGTCTTTAAGCGTCTTAGTCGTATTGTTTATAAGCTCCATAACCGAATTTCCTCCATCAATAATGCCGCTAATTCCGGTAATTTGGAACTGCCGCGCAATACTTTACAAATTCTCTGTCTTGAAAGCCACATACCCCTCATAATAGTAGCTGTGATCAATCCCTTTCATATAAACCTCTCGGCTGTTGATGTCATCAGTCAGCGCCGCTTTCAGCAACACCTTAATCTCCACATCCTTGATGGGGCTGCGCTCCATCGCAAGAAGATAATCCTCTTTCTCTACCTTGCTCCAGTCCACCACCTTGCCAATTTCGGTTCGCAGGATATGGTCAAGCCAAATGCGGATGCTGCGGCCGTTGCCTTCTCGAAAGGGATGGGCTATATTCATTTCCACATATTTTCCGATAATTTCATCAAACGTGGATTGCGGCATTTTATCAATGTTGATCAGCGCCGCTTCCAGATACATTAGTGGCGCAAAGCGGAAATTGCCTTTCGCCAGATTTACTGTGCGCAGATTACCAGCAAAGTCATAAATATCTTCAAACAGATACCGATGAATCGCCTGCAAGGTCGAGAATTTTCCTGCTGGGAGCGTATCCAGCAGACCGTTTTCAAACAGTTCGACCGCTTTTTTCTTGCTGATGCGTTCTTCTTCACGGGCCAGATCAGCAGAGCTTTCCAGCCCTAATTTATTTTCCAATGCCATCGCGCACCTCCAAAGTAGTTGCTCATCTGCAAAGCTGCATTGTCCGACTTCCTATGTCCATAAATGTCAGTGACTTTCAGAAAATCAGCGGTGCAGTGGTGACCGCGGACAGGCGCAGCAGAGCTCTGGGCGTTTTCAAACAGGGCTTGCGCAGAGTTGTTTTTATAAAAATTGATTTCTGCAAAAGATTCGCAATTCTTGCCAACCTGATGTGCGCATCATGGAAGCAATGTAATTCCATTTCGATCCTTCCTGCAAACACAGCAACAGCCTCCTTGCCCTCTTTCCCATGCTAATTATATCATGTGTTGCCTGATTTTTCAACAGTCTATCTGCACCGGTTGTCCGTTTTTCCAATGGATTATTGCTGAATTTGTTCGCTTTTCCATAGCGATGATTATGATGCAGACAAAACGGCAGCAGGTCTCCCCGTGTCCCTGAAGGCGGTCTACGACGCAGTCGATGAGTCTGCTGCTTTGGACGCTCTGGATGCTTTTGCGGAGAAATGGGACAAGAAATATCCGAAGATTGCTCAGTCCTGGCGGGAGAATTGGCCGAACCTGAGCACCTACTTCAAGTACCCCCAGGAGGTGCGCCGCCTGATCTATACGACCAATGCGATCGAGGGCTTTAACCGGCAGCTCCGGAAAGTGACCAAGGCCAAATCGGTGTTCCCTACGGATGACAGTCTGCTGAAAATGCTATATCTGGCCATGACGGATATTACGAAGAAATGGACTGGCCGGCGGCAGGACTGGAGCATGATCCATGCGCAGCTGGCGGTGTTCTTCGCCGACCGTATGCCGAACTGACTGGCTGCATGCCGGGATGTCAAGTGCGAGATGAACGGAGGTTGACGTTTCCGCCCTTGACATCCCCTCGAAACGCTGTTATTTTATAAACTATGAATGAGCAAATTCCAAAAAGCATCCAAGCTTTTCTTTGAGCATAGCGCTGAAGCGCACCCTACGCCTGCAACAGACACTCTCGAAAATAGGCAAAGCCTTTTTCAAAAACGCCCCTATAATCCGGAAGCGTGCAGCAAAGGAAATGCACAAGCGAAAGAAGCAGCCACATTCTTTCGATGCCTCGCTGCTTCCGAAGCTGGCATTTATCAAAGGCGAGTTTCTGCTTGCAGTTTCTGAAAAACACCTCAATGCTCCAGCGCTTTGCATACATTTCGAGGATTTCCTGCGTGGAAAGATTCGTCTGCGTCGAGATAAACACTCGCAGTGCATCGGGACTTCCAAAGTACTTTTCCGAATAGCACAGCAAAACAACCGCTTTTTCGCAGTCGCTCACTTTGCCCTCATACCGATACGCATAGAAGCGCCGATGGCCAACGGTCACGAGGCTGACATTCGGATCATCTTTGCGGATGGCAGGGGCAAATGCTTTTGCCTGCTGTCGGATTTGGCTGGGGTAGATGATGCGGCTGGTGCGCAATGCGCCGGACAATCTCAATCTTGGAACGCGACTTGTCATACAGCACCATCGCGTAGTTCAAAGAGAGTCCATTGCAGGACAGCATCACACCAACCGCCTGATGCCCGTAATCGTGGCACTTTTTCAAGTGCGACATGTGGTAATACGCCGCTTCAATGGGGTGCAACGCCTGTGACGAAGGCGCTGTATGCGAAGCAATCGTATCGTCCACGATGCAGAAAACGGGCTGTCTGCTTTTGCGGGATTCGTGGTAAACCGTATCAACAACCTGCTTTCTGAATGACCGCTCGACTTCGAGGCTGTCCCACTTCCCGTCATTCAGAAAATGGGCGACGGAGGTTCTGTGCTTTTCGCTGAAATACTTCGTATTGGCTATTTTCCCATGATAGCCGGGCATGAAAACCGAATGGATGATTGTCATTATGTGTTCCATGTATACATCGGACAGAATTTTTCTGAACCTCAGCTGGTTCAGGCTCTTGCAAATTTCTTCCGATTGCTTTACAATGTACTCATGAGACATCTCCTTTCGTGGTGGACGTTGAGTGGTGTTGGTATCTTCATTCTACCACCATAGAGAGGAAATGTCTCTATCCTTTTGGTTCCCTTTTGGAATTTGCTCGTTTATAGTTATAAACAAGGCGGCAGCAGCTTGCGCCGCTCCCGTCTTGCATAAATTTTGCTCTATTTGCACTACGTTTTGCAGTTTACACAGAATTCGGGATTGACCTGGCTTTCTTTTTGCCCATAAGTACCGTCAAACGTACCAGTGTTGCGTTTTAGACAGCTGTCGGGAGGGGAGAGCAGCCTCGCCTCTTGGCAGCTGTTTTTTAATACTGGCAGATGAGCCGTTCCAGCTGGTCTGCGGCTTGCTGACGCATGTCGGCGTTGCTATGACCGTACACGTCTAACGTGAAAGCGACGGTTGCGTGCCCCAATGCTTCGGAAAGCGTCTTGGGGTCAACATGGCTTTGCAGGGAAAGTGTGGCGTAAGTATGACGCACATCATGGAAGCGGACTTCCGGGCGTCCCATTCGTTTCACAATCGCCTTGAAATGGACGTACAGCGTCTTGAAGCGGACAAACATACCGTTCGAGCGGGTGAAAATCATATTGTACTCGTTGTGCCAGCTGCTTCCGGCGCGCAGATGCATCTCGTTCTGCTTGCGCTTGGCTTCGCGAAGAACATTCAGGGCGGTTACAGTCAGGGTGATGGTGCGCTCTTTGCCGTTCTTTAGCGGCGTGTACATCATCTTGCCCTTGTCGGGGCCGGATGCGATGCGCATAAACTGGCGATAAATCCGAAGCGTGTGCTTCTCAAAGTGTGTAAACAGCTGATGTATCCCCAAAAGAAGACACGACAGTGCCATAATTGTCGGAATGCAAAGCAAAGCCCCCTCCAACGCATCTCCTCGCAACCGCAGGGAGAACACGCTGAAGGGGGTATTTTCAATGATCTTCATCCGGAACCACTGCCAGCGCCGTCAGCACAAACACATCCGGTGCGCCAGCCGCTCGAAGCGCGTCCGCACATGTTTCGGTTGTCGAACCGGTAGTATACACGTCGTCAATCAGTAGAACTGGGGTCGAAATGCGCGCGGCGGCGGCAAACGCGCCGTGCAGGTTCTTCCTGCGCTGGGCGGCGTTCAGCCCCTGCTGGGTTGCGGTTTCGCGCGTGCGGATCAGCAGGGGCTGATAGGGCAAGTTGCGCCGCTGCGCAAAGGCCTCTGCCAGCAGTCGACCGTGGTCAATGCCGCGCGCGTCAAGGTGCTTCTTCGTCATCGGGACGGAGGTGACAACCGTGTCTGGTGGCAGGGCAAAGGGACACGCGGATGCCATGCCGTCCGCCAGTACCTGCGCGCATTCGGCGATGCCGCTGTATTTGAGCATCAGCACCAGCTGCCGCGCAATGCCGTGGTAGCCCCACACAGCGGCGGCGTTCGGCGCAAGCGCATCACTCGGCAGGCGCAAATCATCCAGCACAGCGAGGCAGACCGGACAAATCGCGTTCGGCAGGGACAGCGCGCCGCAGGTCAGGCAGAAAACGTGCTGCGGAAACAGCGCATCATCCACATCGGTCAAAAGGCGGGTGAAAAACGTGCGAAGAGCGGGCAAAAGCGGCATGAAAGCACCTCACTCCTTCCCCAATTCCTCCTGATGCAAATCAATGGTGACGCTTGTGCCCTCCCCAATGCGGGAGGACAGCGACACACGGCAATGGAGCATTTCGGCGGTCTGATGGACGAGGTACAGCCCCAATCCGGTGGATTTTTGCCCGCCGCGCCCGTTGTAGCCGGTATAGCCCTTCTCGAACACGCGCGGCACATCCTCCGGTGCAATGCCGATGCCCGTGTCCGCCACGATAATCGCTGGGGCGCTGGTCACGCGGATGCTGACGCGGCCGCGGTCGGTGTACTTGACGGCGTTGGACAGCAGCTGGTGGAGAATGAACAGCAGCCATTTGCTGTCCGTCAAGGCGCTTTCGGCGGTCGGCTCGTACTGCAGGCGCAGCTTCTTGCGGATGAGCAGGGGCGCAAAGTCGCGAATCGCCTGCCGAATGACCGGGTCAAGCGGCACACGCGTCAGCACAAGGTCTTTCGTCGGATTGCCCAACCGCGAGTAGCTTAACGCCATCGTGACGTACTGCTCCATTTGGAACAGTTCGGCCAGCATGGCGCGGTTCTCCGGCGTGTCCTCGCTCTGCAATTGCAGGCGCATCACCGACAGCGGCGTTTTGATTTGGTGTACCCACGCGGTGAAGTAGTCCGTACTGTCCTGCCGATAGGCTGCCAAGTCCGACTGCGCGGCGCGGATGTCGTGCAGCAGCCGTTGCATAATCGCCTGATCATCCGCTTCAGACAGTGTGCGCGGCGATGGCAGTTCATCCAGCAGAAGATGCGGCGCATTCAGCACATGCGCACGCGCCTGATGCGCCCGGCGATAACGCACAAAGCCCCAAATCAGCGCAATCAGCCCCATTACCGCGCACAGCGCCGATGCGTACGCGACCGGTTCGGTCGGCAGATGATACAGCGAGAGCACCAGCGCAAATGTGCCCGCGAACAGCGCCAGCAGCCCCGCCAGTGGCAAATGTTCCCGCAGATAGCGCCGAATCATACGCTGCCCTCCTGATTCACGGCATACCCGCTGCCTACCTTCGTGACGATGAAGCCCGGCAGTCCCGCCGCGCTAAGTTTCTTCCGCAGGCGGTTGACATTGACGGTCAGGGTGTTTTCCTCAACGTACTCGTCCATCTGCCACAGACGGGTCATCAGTGTTTCGCGGCTGACGATGCGCCCGCGCTGCTCCATGAGTGTGCGGAGGATAATCAGTTCATTGCGTGTCAAGGGGATGCTCTGCCCATGGATGGAGAGAGCGGCACTGTCCAAATCCAGCACGGCATCTCCGCAGGCGAGGATATTGCCCGTAGCCGGCATGTCATACGCGCGGCGCAGGACGGCATTTACCTTCGCTGCCAGCACAGCTGGGTCAACGGGTTTGGCAATGAAGTCGTCGCCGCCCATGTTCATCGCCATGACGATGTTGAGGTTATCCGACGCGCTCGAAAGGTAGACAATTGGCACGCTGGTGATGCGGCGCAGCTCCTGCGTCCAGTGATGACCGTTGAAGAAGGGGAGCATCAAATCCATCAGTACGATTTGCGGCTTCCACTCGGCAAACTCCTCCGTCACATGGCGGAAATCGCGGACTTTCTGCACCTCGTGTCCCCACGCGGTCAGCACCTGCGTGATGGCATCAGCCAAGGCAGCGTCGTCTTCGACTAATAGGATGCGGTACATGCGAGTCATCTCCCTGATGATGTAGTTTGGTGTTGGTGCGGTCTGTTCCCGTACCCGTCAGTCGCTTTCCTCCGCACTTTCGCCCGCCAGCGCATCGAGAATTGCCTGCAGCCGCTTCTCGCCGATGCCCTTGACATTCCGCAGCTCCTCCGGATACACGAACGCGCCGTGTTCCTCCCGGTATGCCACAATCCGCTCCGACAGCACAGTACCGATGCCCGGCAGGGCGTCCAATGCGGCAGCGTCGCCGGTGTTCAAAATAGAATCTGCCGGAAGTGTCGGCACAGGGGCAAGCGAGAATTCGTCGCCTTTTGACGGATAGCACTTCGGGGCGGAATGGACACGGACAGGGGCGGAAGCATTCCATAAGAAGCAGCCGAGGCTTACAAGAAGGGCTGCCGTATACAGCAGCAGAAGCAGCTTTCGCACGCCCTGCCGCCATTCGCGCACAGCATCCCCCTCCGTCCAGCTTGTCGTCAGGGACATTGTAGCATACTTGGAACGGATGGACAAGGGTGCGCGGCAGAAAAAAATAGGCGCAGCATGGGAAGGAAGATTCCATGCTGCGCTGGGCTGGGTGCTGTTTTCAAATGCAGTTTTCTTATTTCGCCTGCGGGTGTGCCCTGCGGTTATATCCCCAGCGAAAACCCGCCTTGTATAAGGTAGAACAGCGCCACGCCGTCTATTGCGACGGCATCGTGCATTGCGTCGTAGCGGGTCAGCGCGACGGTGTGCACTGTGCCGTCAACATCCGTGAATGTCCACACGGTGTGGGGAGCGTCGGCAGCAGTCCAGCCGTCGGGGAGACGGCCGGACATTGTGACCATCATCAGCTGATTGTAGGCAGCGGAAAAGGCAGTATAATCCGAAGGTTCACCGTTTTTCGTCAGCGCAATATCGTAGACCTGATTCCCCTCGTCGTCCATGACAAGTTCGTTGTTCTCGGCAACCTGTTCGGTGCGTGTGATGACCCATGTGTCCACGCCGTCCGCCGTTTCACGCGAAAGGGACGCAAGATTTCCCAGCGCCGTCAGCACCGGGTAGCGCGTAATGGTCTCCTGCCAGTCTGCGTTCATGACGCCGCGCAGCAGCAGTGTGCTGCAGCGGTAAATGCCGCCATCGTACAGCACATAATCCACCAAATCGCTTTCCTGCTCGCCGATGACGAGGGTGATCGTGGCTTCCGGGTAATCGGTCGTAGCGTATGAGCCAGTCGTACCGACTGCGCCGATTGTGCCGGCGGCTTGGTGCAGGCGGATGACGAGGCGGGGCATGTCCAGCCCGTAGCGTGCGATGCTCTCCGCCGTCGCGTCGGCAATGTACTCGCCCAGGCGGATGTTTGCTGCCGACTTGCGAAGGGTGTTCATGGTAGTGCCGTCCGCCGGGTAGGACACCGGGGTGGTCAGCATCCAGCGGTCTTGCGCGTCCGCGTTCGTGATAGCGCCGTTCAAGCGCCATTGCTGGGTGATTTCGCCCTCCGCGTTCAGCAGCGTGATTTCATCCAGTCGGTCGGCGTGAATCGTCAGCTGCTCGATGCGGTGGAGCGAACCGCGCGTGACGTAGCATTCCTCTGCCAGACCGCGGCTGACGGACAGCAGGCGGGTATCGCCGTCCAGCTGCGCGTACTGCCAGCTGTTTTCGTACTGCGGGGCGCTGCCGATGCGCAGGGTGTGGCTGCTGCCGTCCGCAA